>JAABUL010000518.1_pt1 | contig 82036 bp, 149 predicted proteins | sample 5559151 | NCBI WGS metagenome assembly JAABUL01 (sample SAMN10711876, study PRJNA513368) | rock metagenome | isolation source: Antarctica rocks | place: Antarctica: Victoria Land, Pudding Butte sud
TCCCGCTGCATTGACATCCCACCGTCGCGCCATCCCACCGCCCCGCCGTCTTCCGGTTGCCCCGCCGTCCCACTGTCCCGCCGTCCCGTCGCCCTGTCATTCCGTTGTCCCGCCGTCCCGCCGCCCTATCATCCCGTTGTCCCGCCATCCCGCCGTCCCGCCGTCCAGCCGTCCCGCTGTCCCCGCCCCCGTCCCGCCGTCCCGCCGTCCTGCCGTCCCGCCGTCCCGCCGTCCCGCCGTCTTGGGCCTCGTCGCCTGATGACCTTCCTAGGGAATGCCAAAGTTACAGCCAGTTTTTCGAGCGGAGCGTTCGAGCCGCGTGGGCTGGGCTCTGCCGCCCCCGCCGCCGTTTCCCCGCATTCTGTCGGACCATTAGATAGCTCAGCCTCACCGGGACTATTGCCTTTCGCTGGTCTCATAGGACCTGTATTCCCCAGTGGTTTCAGTGTTCTCCACCGACATTTATTTCGAACCAAGTTTCTTTCGTGATTCACCTCGCCGCGCTCACGTTCCCACGGGAGTTGCCGCATTGTGCCGCAAGGTCTTGTCGTGAGATTTGACCTTGGTCTGGACGCCCTTTGTAAAATCAAATCAAATCAAATCAAATCAATAGCGGCCTATAGTCTATAATGGACACCGAGAGGTCGTGAGTTCGATCCTCGGTGGTGGAGTTGAAGGGTTATAGTCGTTCGATACGACTGCCCGCGCTTTCGATTGCCTCGGCAATCTTTCCATCATTGTTGTGGATTATAAGTCGGATTAATTCGATTTCCACAACAGCCTTCATGTCAAAGGTTCACTTTTCCATCGCTTTCATCAACTCCCTTACCACCCTCCCCCAGGCCTCGGTTGCGGGCGCGGCCTCGGTGGTAGGCGGCTGCGCGATCGCCGGCTCGGAGCCGAGGGGCGTGCTGTAGATGCGGGTGGTGGAGCCGGTGTAGCCGAGTCCTGTGGTGCTGGCGGCAGTGCGACCGCGGGTGGAAGCTGCCGTGGGGGCCTGCACGTCGCAGTGCGCGGCCGCATAGCTGGCCGCCTGGTGCTCCGCCAGCTCCGCGCCGTCCAGCATGGGGGTGGGCGCGTTCTGAGGGCCTGGCGTTGCAGTGAGAGGGCTGGCGTCGGCGTCGGCGAACCCCTCCATGCGGACGCCGGTGCGCCGGCGCCGGGCAGGGGGGGGGCGCCGTATCCGCATCGCTGCTGCCGCCTGCTGAGCGGGGTGAGCCGCCGGCGTCGGCGTCCCCAAGCATGGGTTCGTCGCCGTCGCTGTCGGCGCCGCTGATGTCCATTTGGCTGCTGGGCACTCTGTCGGCGGCGGAGGCTGGAGGCGGGCTGCTGTGGGGGTTGTTCGCTGCGTCGCGGGCCCGCCGCCGCCGTGCCAAGGGCGGCTGCGGCGTGTCTGAGGCTGGTGGCGGCGGTGGTGCTGCCGGTGGTGGTGGAGGCGGCCTGGCGGTGGCGGAAGTGTGGTGGCGGCTGCGGGAGGGGTGTCTGACGAGCTCTTTGTCGCCGCAGTCGCAATTGGGCTTTGCACACGGCTTTCGAAATATTTATGCACGATAGATGCGTGGCAATGCGGTAATCTACTTCAGAATGTGTCGTTTACTTGAAGATTGCACACAGATTAGAATTGTTCATTGAATGCTGATGTTGCTGACCCCATGTTACAATGCTGGCACTCCGCCCTCAGCTCTTGAAGGCTCCACGGACAAGCCCTCGTGCCGAGCCACACTCAATTCTACAGGTCATGCATACATCGGTGCACCAGACAAGAAAAAAATGCAAAAACTACAGGGTTGGACCAAGTGATTCAAGTTATTTTCTGATCGTAGGTGTCCAGCAGCTCGCCCACATCATCAACGGAGTCGCCAGGCACCAGCTCCAGTAACGACACCGTCATCTTCCCGCCACCAAGACTGGGCCAAGACACGTATGCCAATTCCGTGAATGGCGGCAATGTGAACTGTACAGACAGCATCATGATCTGCCATGAAGGACGCGCCGTTTTGACATGCAAAAAAGGAAGGTAAGGCATTGCATCTGCCAGACAGGGCACACTACATGCTGGCATATGGCGGTGCTCCAACGGGAGTGACATGCTTCAGGATTCACAAAGAAAAAACATGCTAAGCAATACATTGCGACGTGGAAAGGCGGACCTGATGGGCATGACCTTGAGCAACTCCTCGAGGAACTCGCGCCCTGACAATCCAGACCCCAGCAGCTTGGTGCCGACGATCTCTGCGAGCACCTGTGCAGAGAACAAATGACAAAAGAGGTGGGCGGCGTCCTGCTGAGCTTAAGCGCTAAAGAGTTTGCAGCTTTGAGCATGCACAAGCCTTATCTGAGGCAGACGCAAAGACACACACATTCAAGAGGAGCAACCAGACCTGATGTAGCTTGAGCTTCTCGACGCCGCTGATGTCCTTTACATACACGTGCCAGCCATTCATGTCGCAGTACAGCCTAGACCCTGCAGGTGCATAGTGCCATCGCGTCTCAGCGTGTGAATCAGAGGTACTGTGCTGGGATACAGACACCACATCCTTTACCCACCGATCTTGTCCGCCAGCCCGTCGAACGGCGTCTTTTTGCCGCTGCCGCTGGACGCCACCAGCGCCGCCAAATTGGACCACGCGCCGAGCGCATCCGAGCCCACACCTTCTGTCCTGAGCCGGTCTCCCGTGTAGCGGCGATCCGGTGATGCAATCTGACGACTGATTCTGCTTGAATGCCTGAACACGGCCCCTGAACACGGCCCCATAGGTAAGAAGGTGTACCACGTTGTGGACGTGCGCAATCCCAGGCAATAGCAGACCACTTGCGCTGCGGCATGTTCAGACCATGTGCGACCTTGCCTGGCATCGATACGAACCTCGGATGACGAGGATCAGTCTGCAGCTGGCAGCTGGCGCCCCTGCTGTGCATGGAGCATGCCAACACGGCGAGATCCCAGGTGCAGCGATGGCAGATGTTTCTCGCAGCAAACGCCGGCAAGCGACGAAAGCAGACACAACGTCCTCACACGCGCGGGAACTTGTAATGCCTACATGAAACGGCGTTGGAGAAGAACAAGAGTGCTTGCAGTGCGTGAGCCCTCCCTTTCGAACAGGCAGATTCTCTGAAAGGCAGTCTTTTTGCGCAACATGCTCGAAGTTGTCGATCAAGACGTCCATGTCGCCAGGCGCTGCACGTTGTATGGACGCGTGCTAGGTTTGGTCAGGATGTTACAGTCAGCAACATGCCCTTGAACAACCGCAAAACTGGAGATGTAATGCTGCCACATCGGACGTTCCAATTTGGTTCCATACCTATTGAGAGGGAAGTCACTCTAATTCGTGCGACGTAAACATGGGCATGCCACGCAAAACTGTGGCAGGGCAACTGCCTTTTCAGGCGGGGCTTTTCCAGGCGCCGTCTGAGGCTCTGAACACCAGCCGGTCCCGCTCAAACTGCTGCTCGCCCACCTCTGGGTCCGGCTCCCTGTCTGTCTGCTGCCTCAGCCGCATGGCCACCGCCTTTTTTGCGTACATCCCTGGCGAGCGAGCACACACACCATCAGCTCAGCCTGGGCAACTTTTCTGGGCCTACAAAATGAACTGGACATGCTTGCATGAAGCATTGTGGACGAATGGCTCGGCTCGCAAGCAGTCTGGCACGCGCCAATGTGCAGCCCGTCTGCAGACGCGCCGATGTGCAGGTCATGCTGTGGATCGCGGCCTGCAGATCAACCAAGGCACCTGTCAGCGCCGCGACGAGCGTGATCATGATGCCGGACAGCACGATGGTGACGACCGCGGCCGTGGAGTTGAGACCCGGCTGGCTGCTGCTGATGTCCAGCAGGTTGTGCGCCAGGCTGCCCAGATAGATGAAGAACGCCATGCCCGGCAGCACGCCCACGCTGGACGCCCAGGAGTACTCCCAAAACGGCACCTGTTGTTTCAGCACCAGGATTGCTTGAATCCTCAGCATGTGGCAGTTTAAATCCGTCAGTTGGACATGAGCTTCTTGCAGCATTAGGTTGTCCAACACAGCCTCGTAGTATTGTGCGCTTGTCCATGCCGCCAGATTCCAGAGGATGCAGACCATTGGATTCAGACACTTGAGCTTCGAGCACTCACCGCAGTGCAGCCCAGGGCGTAGTTCAGCAGATTGAAGGGGACCAAAGGCGTCAGGCGTAGGAGCAACACGATCTGCGAGGAAAGAGCAACAGTCGTGACGCTGCGGCCAACCGCGCAACCGCTTGCGTCAAAATCAGCCGCAGCAACAGAGCAGGGCAAGCTCTGGCAGGGAAGCTCTTGTCCAGGTGGTTAATTCACCTTCCAGCCCTCGCTCTCGATGGCCAGCTCCAATGCTTGCCACCAGTCATACTTGTGCGTGAAGTGCGATACCAAGTCGCGGAACAGGAACCTGCAGAGCCACGGCGCGCTTTCAGTGTCACAACGCTGACTGCAGCAACGCAGTTCACGGGTATGGCACCGCGTCAGCGCAAGATGCCTACCTGCCCAGCAGAAACGCGATCGTTTCGCCGATTGTGGCGCCAGCCCAGACGGCCAGCAGGCCCAGCTGCAAGCCGAACACGGCGCCAGCACCCAGCGACAGCACCAGACCCGGCAGCAGCAGCACTGCCATCGTGCCAGGGAGGAGACACTCGTCAAATTGCGACGCTTGGGCTGGAGATACGGAGCTTGAATGAATGCACTCAGTGGGGTGAGGCACGTGGCTCCATGCATGATGCACAGAGTCCATACCGCAAGGTTGAGCTCACCCGTGGCGATGGCGTAAAAGGCGACAAAGACGAAGAAGCCCGAGGTCTGGTTGCCCTCGATCCATGTCAGCAGGTTTGACGTCTGCAGGCGCAAGTCGATGACGAAGAGCGCCAGCACCAGGGCGCTGACCAAGCCCGCTGCTATGCATGCGCGCAGAATGATCACGCCCAGCGGCGTCGGCGCCCTCGAACCCTTGGCAGGCAGCGCCACCATGCCTCATGATGCGCAGCACAGTGCCATGCTGCTATGCACTCGCATGCGCCGGATCCTCTCGGTGCTAGCCTTGAGACACGCTGCTGCACTTGCTGCGTCGCGCGGTGTCTACTGGCACTGGTCTGGTGCAGTGACTGCGCAGCGGGGCAGGCGGCGCTGGCTGCTGCTTGTTTGAATACGAGGTGTCAGAGCTGCAGAATGTAGCTGCCCACAGCGGTGTACTTGAGCGTCTCAGCCTCCCAATCCCGTATGACAATCGTGCAGCACAACCGTCGAACTTTGTCTGGAGGATATAAAGCAATGCGGGGTCGTGACAGTCGTGCAGGACAGTCTCCTGGACGTGTGGGAATGTGCGCTGTGCGACTTAAATTTGATGTGACATTTATGCGAGGACGCAACACCCCTGTCACCCGGCACCGGCGGGAAACGGCGGTCGTGTGCTGCCAATTTTGCCCTGCCTGACGAGCAGCGTGTGATGCCTATAACATCACTTCAATGCACTCACAGGCATGTGGCTGTGTGCTGAGTCTCAATGCTGCAGGACCAAACACGACAACATCCTCAAGGCGCCGGCGGTGGGCGCAGATTGGACAAATCGCAGTTTGTTTCATGCATGCTCAAAGGGGTTTTGCAGGCTGAAAACTTGTAGCTCCGTATTCATCTCCAGCTGCCATCAGGCCCCAGAAGATTGTCAGGACTGCCAGAGTGCCAGGCGGCGCAGCCTCAGAGTTTGCGGGACGACCTTGCGATGACCCCTCGCGAGATGCAGGCTTCCAGCAGCACGGCGGCGGCAGCAAACTGAAGCATGCAGGCGCCGTTCACCAGCGCAACCTGCACATATGAAGAAGTGTGCCCTTGTCACACAGGTGACCCTGCCAAGTCCATCAACTGCGATGAAGACCCGCAAGCACTGCGAAGCATCATGCATCGCGCACCTGACCAAGCAGCGTCGCCGACCACGGCTCGCCCTGATCGAGCGCGCCGCCCAGCAGTGCACTCGTCTGACTCAGCCCGGACGTCAGGCCAAAAGCAGCGATGCAACCGCCCTGCGCACAATACTATGTTAACATGTGCCTTCGCAATGGATGATGCACATATACTGCACGCAAGTGTTGCATCTTGTAATGCCACATGTCCCATCAATGTGTCCTCGATTGACTCGCATGCACTGGGCGCCGGTCATATCACCTTGAGGTGAGTGTCTGCTGCGTCCTGCTCCGTGCGGACAGCATACCGCCACACAATGCCAAAGAGGGCGCTCGAGGCGGCCACCGCAGCCAGGCCGACCAGCGAGGCAGCTGCGGGGTGCTGCGAGCCCGCCAGCAGCGGCAGCTGCACCAGCAGGCCTCCGGCGGCGCCCACTGCGCCCGCCAGCGCTGACTGGATGCGGTCCTCCTCCTGCGGCAACATTGTCAGGTGTGGATATCGAGTAGGAATCCTGCGCATCATGCGGCGGCGCTGCGCCGTCCATGCCTGAATGCAGCCTGTACTGACAACAGCGACCTCGTCTCACCTTCAGCAGTGCGTTTCGAAGCTGGAGCTGGTCGCTTTCGACAGTCAACAGCTCCTGCCGCGCGGCGCTGAATTCCCGCGCCGCTGCTGACACCTCCTCTGCTGCAGCCGCGGCGCGCTGGACCAGCAAGCTCACGTTCAGTCGAGGGCAGACACCACAACAGCAGGTATACACAGCAGTGACAAAGGCTTGCAGCTCAAACCGCGCGACTGACATGCACGCTGTCAAGCTCGACTGATGCTGAGTGCGGCAACGTGACAATGGGTGCACCTGGTTGGTTTCGCGCGAGTTGCTGCTGCTGTTTGATGCATTGATCTGCGCCTGGATCTCTGATTGCGCAGCCTGCAGTGGTCCGGGCAACAGCACGCTTTCAGGTCATGAAATCCTGGCAGATCATCTCTCACACAGGCAAGAAATCGAGCCCTGTGGCCTGCGGCACTGACCTGAAGGTCCAGCACCCGCCGCTGCGCATCCTCAATCCGCTGCAGCTTTGCCTGAGTCGCTGGATCGCTCTGGATGAGGTTTTTGGCTGCCTCAAATGCCTGCAGGCTCATGATATTGCGCTCACGAGTGCTGAACGCTCGACAACAGGCCAGGAGTAATGTGGTTCCGCCAAGAACGCTGGTGGTGACATTTGTGCAAAGGTGACAATTGTGCAAACCAGCACAGTGTACGCACCGCGTCGGATGGCTCAGAGCCGTTTTGGAGGGATCTGCATCCAATTTCTCTTCGCGATGGGCGGCCTGGCCGAACGCATCCTGGATGCAGCAACATAAAGCATCAGCACCTTATTGAGCGCCGCGGCATGGGCATGCGTTGCAAAGGAATGGTACATGCGCTATGTATGCTGCGTCCGTCTGCATGGGCCCACCAAAGGGTCTCGAAGGGTCGATCAAGCGTGCTTGCGCGGGGCTGTGCGCCTGGGCCAGGCTCTGCATGGCGCTTTGTAGTGTGCAATTTTTTGTGTCAGCGCACGCGCGTGAGGAACTGGCAGCGGTGCAGCGTAAATGCAGGTAACAGAAAAACGAGATGCAACAGGAAGTGGTGCACCTGGCCTGCAAGCTCGGCCCTGAGACATGCTCTTGCAGGATCTGATCTCTCTTGGTGTCGGCGCCAGCTAGGAATCATGCGTTCAGGCTTTTGCTCATCCCAGTCGCCAGTCTGCACCAGTCCCCGCTGCAACAGTGTCGCAGGACTGCAGCTTAGTCTGCAAACACTATTGACGTTTGCCGGTCTCGCCCCACGCACAAAGGACGGGCAGCTGCTCAAGTGGCGGAAGGCCTCATGGCCCAGGCTCCGACGCTGGAGGAGCTCCAGTCGCGCTACGGTGACGCCGATGAAGCAGTGAGCTCGCAGTCTGCAGCGCAGCCGGCCCAGTCGGCGGTCGCCTCCGATGTGATGGCAGCTGTGCAGCACGGCGGCAACGCTGGCAGCGACGAGGACGACTTTGACAGCGACGACGACCGCGTCATCAACGCCCTGGACTATGCCGAGCTTCACGACGGTGAGGGGCCTCTTCAAACTCGCGCCGTGCGCGCTGGCGGCGACCCGGCTGCGGCGTGAGCAGGAAGCCGCCACTCCGCATGCAGCTGTCTAGTCTGCATGCAGCTGCTCCGACACTGAACGGCCCTTGCCAATTTAGATCACCCTTCTGAACAAGGCCTGCAATCTGAGATGTTTGTAACGAATGCAGACGACCGGCACGGCGGCCTTGCGGCAGTCGCGTCCCTGGGAACCGGCGGGCGAGGTCCCAACAGCCAGCAGCGCCAGCGGCAGCGAGCGCTGCAGCCCACTAGCAACAGCATGCAGGTAGCATGACTCGAAAGGAGCACCTAATTGCCCTCTGCCTGCTGTGCGCATTGGCGGTCACGTCCCGGTTTCTACACTTCGCTCTCGACAACACCGGTGCCATCCATCGTGAGCTGCGCTGACGAGGCAGCGACAGACTTGCAGCACAAGACGTGTGAAGTAGCGTGCATATCCTGTGTTGGCAGAAGCTAGAGGCGCGCGTCAACGCGGGGCAGCTGCGCGCGGGCGTGTCGAACCACGTCATGGATTCCCTGGGGGACGATGGCTTCAGCATGACCAACGACGTGGCCACCGCCTTTCGCGTGGGCGCCTCTAAGCAGCTGGCCGTCACCGGGCGCACGCGCGACAAGAGCGACCGTGCCACTGTGGAGCAGGTGAGACTTTCCGCTGCGTGCAATTGTTGCTGCATATTGAACATGATGTACGCCCTGTTTCACGCCTGCAACTGCACCTGAATGGGCCTGCCTGCCTTTGTGTGGCTGTGTCTTCCTGGGCAAAATGCGCTGCCGGCCATGCGCAACTCCAGCACCCGACATGCCGGCGCTTGCGGCCTGTTGATCCAGCCCTGTTCGCATGGCGCCCGCTCTAACTGAGAAGCGCTCCACTGGCGCGTCCGCAGGCGCTGGACCCGCGGACGCGCCTCGTGCTGTTCAAGATGCTCAACCGCGGCGTGTTCGCGGAGATCAATGGCTGCGTGTCCACCGGCAAGGAGGCCAACGTGTACCACGCCTCGGCGCCCGACGGCTCCTCCATGGCCGTCAAGGTGTACAAGACGTCCATCCTGGTCTTCAAGGACCGCGAGCGGTGCGTCCGCTGAACCCCACCCCTGTCTTGCACTGCTGCGTACCGCCGCAATGGCCGACCGGGCTCATTGCAGCTGTCGTGCAGACGCTGTGCTGCCACCTCCTGTGCCGTGCTTGAGATGGAGAGTGAGAGAAAGAGGACTGGTTTTGCGGCCCTGTGTCATGCAAGCCCTGCGCCGCTGTGGCACCAGCGTGAGGTCTCGTTCTGCGACTGCTGCTGCGGCAGGTACGTCAAGGGCGACTTCCGCTTCAGCAAGGGCTACAGCAAGGGCAACCCCCGCAAGATGGTGAAGGTGTGGGCGGAGAAGGAGATGCGCAACCTGATGCGGGTGGCCGCCGCCGGCATCCGCTGCCCGCGCGTGCACCAGCTGCAGATGCATGTCCTGGTCATGGGCTTCATCGGCAGCGGCGCCGTCGCCGCGCCGCGCCTCAAGGACGCCGACCTGCCCCTGGTGCGCCTTACGTCGAGCGCACACACCAACACTGTTTGACAACTTGCGTCCTCATACTGCACCCATATGTTCGCTTGACTCGACCGCACACACCGCTGTGTTTCCTCCGGAATCAAACAATGCAGTGTGCAGCACCATCCAGGTGTTTTACAACTGCTGCTGAGTGTCGATGCCGCTCCTGGGTGCAGCCGCGGCTGAGGGGCGCATACAGCGAGATGCTGCTCATCATGCGGACGCTGTACCAGACGTGCCGCCTGGTGCATGGCGACCTCAGCGAGTACAACATCCTCGTCCACGAGGTATGTTATGTGCTAGGCTCGTTGCTGCTGGCAGGCATGACGGCAATGAAATGGCCCTATATTATGTCCAACTGCGGGCATCTTGCCAAAACATGTTGCTTACTGTGCGACGCAGCTGTGTAAGCAGCCGCACTGATCGTGCCAGGCTGCTGCAGAACAGCGACCACTCATCTCCTCTCTGCAGCAGCAAGGCTACATCGGCCTCCTGGGGTACTTGCACGCAGGCTTCGTGACTCCTGCCTTTGGCAAAACACTCTGCCCTGGGTGCGCAGGGGGAGCTGTACATCATCGATGTGAGCCAGAGCGTGGACCTGGACCACCCGCACGCGTTGGACTTCCTGCGGGAGGACATACTGCACGTCAACGCCTTCTTCCGCCGCGCCGGCGTCGCCACGCTCACGATGCGCGAGCTGTTCGACTTCGTGGTGGACCCCGCCATCACTGACGACAACCTCGACGCCGCAATGGAGCACCTGCGCTCGCTGGCCGCCAGGTGCGCTGTGCACGGACGCGTCAACGCGGTCTGCTTGACGGGAGCTGCTGGTCCAGATGCTTAGATGCAGCTGTACTGTGGACAGGGACCCCGACTTGCTTGCTGGCCTGACCGCCCCTGCTCGTATCTCCGATCCTCCTTGCTGGTAGCGCCACAGGTGCCAATATGGATTACACCTTGCTATTCGCATGAGCTGAACCTGACTGTTGACTATCATACGGTCCATTTTGCAGCCGGCCGCTGACGTGCACGTGGAGGAGGAGGTGGAGGCCAATGTCTTGACAACACCTTGACATCTGCACGAGCTGACTCTGACTGTTGCACCTGGCTGTCCCCCCTGCAGCCGGCCGCTGACGCGCACGGCGGAGGAGGAAGTGGAGGATAGCGTCTTCTCGCAGTCCTTCATCCCGCAGAACCTGGAGCAGGTGGACGACCACGAGCGCGACTTCGACCGCCTCGCCGACGGCGCGGGCGCCGCGGAGGGCATCTATTACCAGGTCAGCAGCCTTATGTGAAGTGATCAATCGAGGATTGGACGGTGTACATAACTGCATGTGGGCACTTGTGCACATTGTGCTGTGCTGCGCCAGGACCTGCCACGCCTGCATCGAATGCTCTTAGTCTGGAAACAAGTTGCTGGCAGCAATCCATGTTTGTCTCTGGTTTATCCGCCGCGTGTGAGGCTTCGCAAAACAGCAATTGGGTCCAACGTGTGCAGGGCATTACGGGCATGAAGGCAGACATGACAGGCGCGCGCGAGGCGCCCGCCTTCATGGGTGCCGGCGGCGGCTCGGCAGCCGCAGTCGCAGAGCGTGACGGAGGTGGCGCCGCCAGCATGAACTCGCAGCAAACGGCGATGGCGCCGGGCGACGAGCGGGACGACAGGTGCGCCTGCATATCTTCTGGTGACTTAAAGACTGAAAGCAGTGGTCCGCTGATGTCTCGTGTGACCACTGAGCAGAAGCGTGTTGGGTTTCAGCCGGCAGCTGGGTTAACTTGACGCCAGATTACTGGCTGCAGCGGTGACGAGGCGGACTCTCGGGAGGAGGAGGATGGCAGCGGCAGTGACTCGGACGGCAGCCAGGAGTGGGAGGACAGAAAGGGGCAGTCGAAGGAGATGACGCAGGAGGAGCGCAAGGCGCACAAGAAGGAGGTCAAGGCCGCCGCCCGCGAGCGGCGCAAGACCAAGGTCCCCAAGCACGTCAAGAAGAAGGCCACCAAGGCCCACAAACGTTGAAAGCTGAGGGGTTGCAATGGCTCTGTCCTGTGAGTTCGAAGCCAGGAGCAATTAGGTGTGATCAGCGGTGGATTGTCCCCTAACTTGACCTTCCGGCCAGAGACTGAACGACAAACTGTTACGAAACGTTACACTACTCTAATACTTGCGATCGTCCGATGCATTGTGCACTTTGTGATGCATGCTAGAGACGCAGCTGCCGTCCGATGTTAGCGCGACAGCGGGAGGCTGCAAGGCTGCTTGCACAACCGATTCAGAACTACGCAACCTCGGCAACGACAAGCAGCGCTCCATCGGCCGACAGCTGGAGAAGGAGGCTGGGGAATGGAGCTGTGGGAGCGACTGGCCTCGGCATCGCGGTAAATACTGGCATGAACATCGATTAAAGTCTCCTGCATGATTCAACTGTAGGGTCACCACACTTGAGACTGTCGCAGAGTCACGCGGTGACACTATTGTGCTTGCTGCAGGCGTTCACCAGCCTAAAAACCCCAGGCTACCTGCTAGAACCCGAGATTAATGGAGGTGCTCGCCCCATCATTCTCCGTGTGCATTTCCGCCGCCGCCGCGACATGCCGATCAACCTGCATGGTGGCTCTGGAGGACGTGGAAGCACAGGGTGCGACCAGTCTTGACTTCAGGTCTGACACTGACGCTGAATTAAATTACACTGAACTTGCACAGCGGCCGGCGCCTTCAGCGCGGCGGTGCTCGCCGTGTCAGGGCGTGGCCGCGGTGGTCGCTCGCTGCTGGTCTCAGTGCCGCACCTCGCCAACGTCGCGCTGCAGCTTTATCAGATCGGGTGAGCCTTCCATCAAGGCCACAGAGTACCAATCGCACAAAGTTCACAAGCAGCGAGCTTTGCTGCTAGGAGTTTGACTCACACATTGCAGCGAGTGATATTTGACGGCAGGCCGCGGGCCACAGCAGAGAACTTTTATGTGAGTGATGACTGTGGTTATTTCATGGCTGCCGTGTCCTCTCTGGCAGGCGGTGGGCCACAGCAGAGGCAATTCATGCGGATGGGCAGCCAAAGACCCGGGTGGTCGTGCTAGGCAGCGGCTGGGCAGCGGCCAGCTTCCTGAAGAACCTGGATGGCAAGCTGACAGGGGAGAAGGCATGGTACGACGTTACTGTAGTGAGCCCAAGGTGAGATTTCTGCGGTGTTGTCCACGTGCACCTTTCTTTGATGTCATGCCGCTTGACTCAAGCTACGCCGTGCACTGATTCACGCAAGCTGATCCTATTCGCAGGAACCACTTCATCTACACGCCGCTCCTGCCAGGTAGCTCACAACAAGTTCCATCTTGTCATCGAGCAGGCGAATACTGCATGTCGGATTCGGTGTTGCTGGTGCCGTCATGCGGCAAGTACACCCGTGGCCTGTCACTCCGGGCCCCAGTGCGCTTGTCTTGCCTCCGACAGGCGCGGTGACTGGCACAGTGGAGGCGCGCAGCATCGTGGAAAGCACGCGGTCACTCCTGCGCGGCAAGGGCGTGTACCACGAAGCTGAGTGCGTGGACGTGGACCCCGAGCGGAAGGTCTTGCATTGCCGCTACAACAAGCCGTCGCGCCTGTTGGCACAGGTCGATTGCACACGGATTTGAAGTTGGCTGCTACCTCAAAGCTTGTGTTCATCGAATCAAATCGCCTCATGCTGGCAATGCAATCACTTGCCCGCATCCCAGTGCTGCATTTTTTTCGGCGCTCAAATAGGATGTTGCCACATGCACTGCAGGAGCACTGTTTCGAGCTGCCATATGATGTGCTGGTCGTGGCGGTCGGCGCCGTCAACAACACCTTCAACACGCCAGGCGTTGAGGAGCATGCCTTCTTTCTCAAGGTGATCCTGCCCTGGCGCTGCGCTGAGCTGTGGTGGCTGCTTCAGCTTGCTAGTCAGAGGCAAAGACTGCGTGTGTGCCGCTTTGTTTGGCTCTGCTTCCGCCTGCCGTGTATTCAGCCAGCCAGCTGGCGAGAACAGCTGCAGATAAAATGTTGCATGACATGTTTGCGCTGCAGGAGGCGACACACGCACAAGCGCTGCGCGCGCGCATCAGTGAGTGCTTCGAGCTTGCATCGCTCCCCGGCACCACGGTTGAGCAGCGGGAAAAGCTGCTTACCTTCTGCGTGGTGCGTCCACAGCAAGCACGTTACTTGAGCAACGATCTGCCCACCCATCATGCCCAAGATTTCGAGACGCTGGACGCAAGCTTCCGCGCATGCAATGCATTGCACAATAACCTGAGCTCCTTAGTCTGCGTGGAGAGAGATGAAACGACTGTGCTCAGGTGGGCGGTGGTCCGACAGGCGTGGAGTCGGCAGCGGAGATGCACGACCTGGTTGTGGACGACCTGCTGGAGCTGTTCCCCAGCTTCAAGGTGCAGCGGCCTCCGCTGCCCACCTCCGCTGCCCACGGGTCTAGGCGGCTTGACAGAAGCTGTCTCCCTGATGCCCTGCCACATGCAGTCATCCGGAGCGATTGCTGATTGATGCACTTGCCAGCTGCACTTTCTCCAGATGCAGTGCTGTTCAGACAGCAGCAAACCATTGCCCTGCAGGACCTGGTCCACATCAAGCTGATCGAGACGCGGGACCACATCCTGGGCGCCTTCGACCGCCACATCTCTGAGTACGCGGACAAGCAGTTTGCCCGGCAGGGCATCGAGGTCGTGTACAATTCCCGGGTGCGCCGCCAGCCAGGCTGGACCTGTGCCCTCGCAGACCACGCTGCTGGTTCCATCCTCTGCACGCATCACTGGCGTCATGGCTGATGCCGCCTCCGTACCCAGGGAGCGATCGACTGCTGCTTAGGAAGACGCACGCAGCATCGGCTGACGCTTCTGCAATGACGCGCACAGGTGAAGGAGGTGCAGGAGGATGGTGTGGTGCTGAAGTTCAAGGACAGCGACGAGCTGACGAAGCTCAGGGCGGGGACGACCGTCTGGTGCACCGGGATCAAGATGAACCCGCTGTCCAATGCCATCGCCGCGGCCATGCCCGCCGGCCAGCAGGTGGGCGACGGCCCTCGCTCTGAGCCTTTATAGTTTCTGACGACATACCTTGGTAATTTGAATGCGTCTGGGAAAGCGCTGTCTATTGAGCGGCGTCTTGCTGCATTGCGAGTCAGCCAACCACCCGCGCATTACTAGGCATGTCGGAGCTGCACAGAACGACTGCCTCGCATGTCCCTGGAGGCCTTTGCTCCAGGGATGGAGCACAAAAGTGCGCAGTCCACTGTGGTAAACTTGAAATGACAGGCGAATTAGTGATGCAGGAGCACCGGCAAGCCATCCACGTGGACCAGCACCTGGCGGTCAACGGCAGCGGCGGCGCGGTCTTCGCGCTTGGGGATGCCGCCACTGTGGAGCAGCCGCACGTGCTGGACCACGCTGAGGAGCTGTTCCAGCAGGCGGACGTAAACAACGACGGCGTGCTCTCCTGCTCCGAGGTGCGGACCGCCTGTGTGCGCTGCCCGCATCAGGGGGGCCGGACATGCTCACGAGGCACAGCCTCAGATATTGTAGCCGTGTGCTCTGCGAGCTGCGCGAGGCAGCACAGCTGGTGGCAGCATTGATTCAGCTGCGGTTGTACTCATTGCAATGTGGCATCTGGTTGGTGGCGACCGTGAGCACCTCGCACCACCTGTTGCAGGTCAGGGCTGCAGCTCATGATACGTGCCTCTGCTGGTGCAGGTGCGGGGCCTGATTCGGGCGGCGCGCTTCAAGTACCCGCAGCTGGCGGAGCACGCGAGGTGGTTCGACTGCGGCGACGCCAGCGGCCTCATGGAGGAACTGGAGGACCTCGTGGGCGGTGCCTCCAGCCGCTTCGTGCCCGCCTTCCTGCTGGTCCCCTCCTTTCCCTTATTCGCCAAGAACTCCTCGGTCTGCGCCTGCCTATCGGTGCCGCAGGCATTGCCTGCATGCTGTGGCATGCCTAGATCCGATTGGGTGTGAAACTGTGCTGTGCTCTAAATTTGCTGGCCAACTGACAATGATCAAGTGCAGCAGATCGTGCCATACTGCACCCCAGATGCGGGTGGCTTGGCAGCGAGGTCGGACCATAGCTTCATATGGCTGCTCGTTCGTGCAGCAGTCGGCGAAGAAACAGGAGAGGAAGGAGGCGGAGACGATGGAGTCTGCCAAGGAGGTGGCGCAGGAGGCGCAGGGCGTCGCCGCCACGGGCCATGCCGTCACGCAGGAGCAGTTCCGCGCGCAGCTGGAGAAGGTCGACAAGACACTGCGCGCGCTGCCGGCCACTGCGCAGGTATGGGCAGATGTCATGCATGACGGGGAAATGGCACAGCCAGAGCAGGTGCTTGTCAATTGAGAGGCGTTCACGGCATGCCTTGCTGGAGACGGCCTGCGCCGGCCTGCGTGCCATTTCGAGGCACAAGCCCATGTCCCTCAGGCTCCTCTGCCGCTGGCTTTGCAGCTGCAGCAGCCGCGCTGCGCTAGCCGGCTCAGCCGCAGCACTCGCACTCGGCTGCACGCATCTTTCTCGCTCTCGCAGGTTGCACGGGCGTCTTGCCGGCCCGGTCATCCTGTCTCCACTACCGCTACCGGTACCCCTACCGCCAACGCTACAACATTACCCGCAGGTGGCTAACCAGCAAGGGCGGTACCTGGCGGACCTGTTCAACATGCACCGCGTTGGCGGCGTGGTGGACCCCGCCTCCGCCAATGGCCTGCCCACCACCTTGCCGCAGTTCCACTACAGGCACCTGGGTGCGCCAGCGACCCACATCTTGCTGCACAATGCGCAATGACTGCTACATGGTCAATTGAATGTTCAACATTCATATTTGATCTTTCAATCCTCAATCATCGCAGGCTCGTTCGCCTATGTGGGCGCGGACAACGCTGTGCTGGAAATGACTATGCAGGGTGCGCCGCATGCATCGCCGTCTGTGCAGTGTCACAATTTTCAATGATGTCCCCTGCATTTCCTCCGGTTTATGCCGCACGCAACTGTTGCTTCAAGCTGGCCGGATGTCAGCGTGGCTGTGCATCAATGCAGGGAAAGAGCAGTCGACATTCACCGGCATGCTGTGCGGCCTGGCGTGGAAGGTAGGCCTTGCGGTGTTGTTGTTGCTTCTTCTCACTTTATTCTCACGTATCCCATGTTGCTGGTGGTCTTTGACGTCGCTGTACAATATCTCTGCAGGGCATGGAGACATGGATGCAGATTAGCGTGAGGAACAAGTACCTTGTAAGCAGGGACTGGGTCAAATGCAAGATTTTCGGCCGAGACATCAGCGATGCTTGACGCGCTGCAATGCAGCATCTGCCTCACGGAAACAACCATACGCGGCCATGGACTGGCGGCTGATGCAGTGGCTGCCTGCGTGATTTCCAAGACTCCGGGACGGGCGTGGATGAGAGACACATGCTGGTCAGGATTGATGGTGTAGGCTGTTTATTGCAATGCAGTACCCGGGATGCAGCTGCGAATTTCTACATTGTGTACCCTCGGTTTGGTTCGATTGTTTGTTGCCGGCCGCTATGGACTACCTCTGCACCGACAAACACCTAGCAACAGCCCAATGCTGTGGAATCAGCACGGATCACAAGCAGATGCGCTACGCGTCTCTACGCACGACAACGAAGTTCAAGCTGCCTCCGCAATGCACCTGCCGAAGGACCTTTTTGCTGCAAGCTGCTCTCTTGCTGCCATCATCTCGTCCACTCAGGTGGCCAAATGTCGCAGTATACATGCCGCCATCAAGCTCAGGCAGTGTCCGCAGCTGCAATGCCAGCTGTCAGGTGTCCAGCCGCGCAGCCGGCTCAGAAGGTGAAGACAGACGAGGTGGACGACATGGCGTTGTAGATTAGCACGCCGCCCAGCGGCACAAACTGGTGCGTCACCAGCTTGATGGCCTCCTGTGCCGCCATGCCGCCCACGATCGCGCCCAGGCAGTGCAGCTCCGAGGCGCCGAAGCGGCACATCTCCCCTGCGCCATGGCACCACTACCGCTGAGCAGGCCTCGCTCTCAAGGCGATGCACTGATCCATGCTTCATACTACTTGCAAGTAAGTCGAGGTTTCACTCGAATTTTTGAATCAATCATGCGCCGAGAGGTTTGCTTGGGCTGGAAGGCCCTGAAAGGTCCCAAGACCACAGCGGTGTCTGACTCGAACTCCAGCTGCGGCCTGCAGTTTGGCACTACCGATTCATCCCACCGGCGATGTCGTCGCTGACGGTGGAGGAGCCGGGGGAGGCGCCGGTGTCCGCCAGCAGCGCCACCGCCGCTGACTTGAGCGCCGGCAGGTCCTCCTCGTGCGGCCCCGGCCCCGCGCCCGGCGCTTGCCTGCGCGACAGGAAAAGGTAACCTTGCCATGCCGCCGCCGACAGTCATGTCAGCGGCGGGTCCTGCGATGTGCTCCAGGGTGACAGATCTGGCGCGACCATGCAGGACCCCCTGCATCCGGCGTGTCATCTCATCACCGCTCCACTGCGCAGTACTTGAGCAGCATATTCAAGTAGAATATCGGGAACCAGCCGTGGCCGTTGCCGGGCAGCGCACCCAGAGGCGGCGTGGACGCGGTCGGCGGCGCGCAGCAGCAGGTACAGCGCCGCGTTGCTGGCGCTGTCCTCCGCCGCGAGCGCCTCCCGCAGCGAGGCGCCGCCCCGGCCGCCGGTGCCGCCGTTAATGGCGCCCACCTCGTCTGCCAGCGTGCGGTAGCGCACGACCCTGCATCAGCTGGTGGAGACAGGTCGGTGCGGCTCTTTCATAGCAACGGCAAATTAGCCTGATACAAAACAACATACTCCCATTGGCTTGCCCACTGCATGCGCCCAATCCATTGGGCTTACAGATTTCACTGCAATGGCGTCGTCTACACACGACACAGGATATCAAGAGGTGGCATTGCATTAGCAACAGTGCGCTTGCCTGAGGTTGGCTGCGTTCTTGCAGAAGCTGCGGACAACTGCGTGCGGGATGGCCGTAGGGCTGCGGCCCATGGAGGTCAGCAGACGGCCCGCATGCGCCTCCACGGCTGCCACATCTGCGTCGGCGCGATCTCGGTACACCCGCTGGAGCTGCAGGTAGGCTGCCGTGGTGGCTGTCATGTCTGGAATGCTGCCCTAAAAGGTATGACAGCGCAGCCTTGGATCGAAGCTTTGTGAGAGGTGCTCTGATGAGATGCAAGGGAACGGCGATGCGGGGCGGACGCCTCAGCCACCCGCTCCCGGATCAGCAACGATTCGCATGCCAAGGTGCACGACAAAACGCATCCTGTCGTATATGTGTTGCCGGCCTTACTGCCACCAGAATGCGGTGTCTTGAGACACAGCACTGCACACCTCGAGGGGCAGGCTGCCATGGCCCTCCTCTTCGATGAAGCGCTTGAGCGCGGCGGCCAGTACCCAGAAGTCGTCTGACTTGGCGGCCACGCCCGCTGCCGCCTCGTCCTGCAGGATGGCCCGCACCTCCGGCGCTGCATCATCATACAACAATCAAGTCCAAAACAGCAGCAATGATTTGCTCATAAGGCTCAGAAAGGTGCACAGTCTGGAAGTTCAACCAGACGCGCAGGTGTGGTGCATGGGTGCACTCACGTATGCCGGGCGGCGACCACATCTTGTGCGCATTGTTGATGGCCTCGTTGAAGTTTTCCTCCTGCATTCGCCAGCATCCAGGCTCAGCTGCATTTTCCAGGCTCAGCCGCAGAAGATAGGGCCACAGCCATCTGCTGATGCAAGCCGCCGCAAAGCGACGACACCGCAGTGCACTGTGCATGTCGCAGTGGTGATGAAGCCATTGAAAAGATAGAGTCCGGAACGACAGGAGAAATAACAGGGTGCGCACGTCAATGGGCACGCCGTCTATGTTGCGCTGCCAGGACTTGAGCAGCTGCTTGAAGGAGGCGCGCTCCCTGCTGCTGGACGGCAGGCCGCCGCGTTCTGCCCGCCACTTGATCACCGCCTTCACCAGCAGCACGCCTGCACGCAGCGAGAGCAGCTTGATCCGTATGCATGCAGCGTAATCAGTCCTGCAGGAGGCGTCCTACATGGGCCGTTAGGCGAGCATACAGGCACGAAAGAGGCAGCTTACCATAGGGCACATGCTTGTGCTCGATGTCATCGGCGGTGGCCAGGTTCACAGCCTCGGCGAGCGCCTGCAGCTGCGGCCAGGGCGCGTGGAAGCGCAGGTCCATCACAGCGTTGTCCGGCTTGCTCTCCACCACCCTGTGCTCCGGGCTGCTGATCTGCACACCATCATCATCCCAAACTCGTTGTTGCCATCAGCGAAGCAGTTCATTGTGGCCAGCCTGCAGAATCAACAGGTTTGATCAGCTGACAGGGGCTGCCAGCAGGTGAGTTTGAGTGGGGAGTGATGTGCATGTGGAAGGGGTGCTGAAGCAGGGGTGCAGGGCGGCGTGGCGCACCCGCAGGTAGCCCATGAGCCCGTAGGAGCGGGCTATGAGCAGCGGGATGCCGACGGCTCGCGTGGCCGACTCCAGCTTCAGCAGCTCCTCCTCCCGCATCTGCCCATGCAGTGACAGTCGTTGTCAGCGTGTGCAGTTCACAAGCCTGGTTACGTTGTGCAGGCATCTCGTGCCGGATGCAAGCACTTTCCTAGCCACAGCACCATGATGTGCGTGCTTGGAGATGGTAGATCAGCCGCGGGACATGTTTATCATGCTAGCCTGTGGATGTAGTGAGGCAGTCCGCGCACGGTTGCTGCATGTACATCAGGTGACAAGTGAACCTCAATGTCTATGCTTACCTGGGTGGCGACGACGAGGGTGAAGGTCCGGAAGAAGTCGGGGCGCGCGGCGAGCAGCGACACCGGGTCCTCCTCCACGTAGTTGCCCGCCACGTTCTCATTGAGCTCCTTCAGCGCGGAGGTGACGGCGGGCGCGCGCCGCTGCCCCAGGGCGGACGCCTCGACGAGGAAGTTGTTGCCCAGGTCGGCCGGCGACACGATGCCGCCGTCGACGACGGTGAATGCGGCGATGCCGCCCAGCACCAGGTTTTTGAGCGTCTCCGAGCCCGTGGGACCTGCAACAACAGGGTGCTGGCCGTGAGAGAGCGTGATACCAGCGTTCAGGCAAGGTCGGTTGGGGGCGTGAAGCCGTCATGCGAGGCGGAGGCAGCACGTCATGCATCAGCAGTCCCGAGGCGGTGCAGCATGGGTGATTGCATGGACGCACCCGCATTCAGCAGGCAGATGTGCGCTTGCTCCAGTGCGTCCTGGCCGTGGGCGCCCCAGATGCGCAGCTGCCTGTCATACCGCTTGGCCTTGGCAGCGCTGCTGGCATTTGAGGATGCCATGCCCTCAGATGTGTCCTGAAGGCTGGACTGCAGCGTAACAGATGTAAAACGATTGGCTGGAACACTCAAGTTTGAATCAGCTTGCAGCTGCGAGCATCAGCTGGCAGGTTTGCAAAGGATGCCAGCGATAGATGCTGAAGAGCTGGGAAAACGGCTTCCAAGCACCACGAACGTCCCTGATGGCGACCGGCGGCTGAAACAACGTTCACTGCACACAGACGCATGTGAAGCGCGAAGTGCAAAGTGTCACTGCATTGGCGAGGATGCGCTTTGATGCCCTTCTTGCCTTGGAACAGCAGGCATGTTCAAAACCCCAGAGAGCAGAGGCCTCGCGAATCAGAACGCTCTCGCGCTTACTGATAATCGGCCATACTATGCTCTTTGCGATTCGCTGTGTTGTGCTCGGCCACCCGCCAGCTTGAATTTCGAACTTGAATGGGCGTCCGTGCAGATCTCTACGCTGAGACAGCACTGTGAACGGCTGGAGCGCAACTCCTGAACGCTGCGGGCGCAGTTTCTGCCAGCCTGCCGCACGCACGGAGTGCAGCCATGAACCCTGAGGCCCCCAAGTCAGATATTTCCGGGGCCGCGCCTGCACCTTCCAGCAGCGACAATGGGGTGTGTCTCTTGACCACAATGCTGACCTGGAGCCGGATGATGTACATCGGGAGCGATCCAGCCGATATATTCTGACCATCACACTCCCTCTCTCCCACTCTCTGCACATCACCTTGCGCCACGCTGAGTTCGCTTTTTCGCCGCTATCAATCAAAATGCTGATGATGCAAGTCCGCTCCGGGATCTGCATTCAAACCTACAGCGACTGACTTCCAGGGCTCCCAGGCTTCGGGCACCGTGCCGCCACCGCGCCCTGCCGCCAGGCCAGCAGGTCCACGCCCTGGCCCGCCCCGCCGGCCGCAGGGATCGCCGCCGCCAGCCGGGGGCAATGGCACGCGGCCGCCGCCGCAGCAGCAGGCCACAGGCCCGTCGGCGATGCGGCCACGGCCGCGACCACCGGGGCTGCCACGGCCCAGCGGCCTTGCACCTGCAAGCGGACCTCCTGCACGGCCGGCCGCACCGGCATCCGCCCTGACCGGCCCGCCGGCCAGGCCCAGAGCGGCTGCAGCACCGGGCGCTCAGCTGTCGGCTGGCCCGGTGCCCCGTCCGGCTAGACAGCCCAGACTTAGGCCACCAGGTCCCATTGCCGGCAGCACGCAGCCGCAGCCACGGCCCCCGCCGCCGCCCACCAGCCAGCAGGCTGCTGCCGCTGCCGCCGCGGCCGCGGCCCGTGCCATTGCGCAGCCGGTCAACCCTGCAGCTTTGCAGCCGGCTGCGGGCAAGGCTGCGCCCGCCGCTGCCGCGCCGGCGCCCGCCGCTGCCGCCCCAGCGGCGCAGCGGCCGCCGCCTCCGCGGCCCGGCAGCTCCAGCGTGACGAGCAAAGTTCCCTCGACCTCCTCTTCAGCACGTGCTGCGACGCCGCCTCCCAGACCCGCGCCGTCCCAGCCTGCGGACGACGTTGCAGCCCGCCAGCCGCCCGCCGAGGCCGACGGTGATGAGCCGGCTGGCTCGAGCGGCGGTGGCGGCGGCAGCAGCGGCGGGTGGGGCGGCGGGTGGGGCCTCGGCGGCTGGGGCTCGGCGCTGCGCGAGGCCGCCGCAATTGTCACCAAGGACGTGTCAGAGCTGACGACCAGCTTCCAGGCGGCGCTCGCCGAGGTGGAGGACTCGGATGACGAGCAGGCGGCGCACGACGCTCAGCAGCAGCAGCCGCGCCGCGGTGGAGCTCCGTCGCAGCCGCAGCCGCCGGGTGCGGGCGCCAGTGCCCGTGGGCGGCCGCCGCCCGGCGCCGCAGCAGCCAGCATGCAGGTATGCCGCAGGGTTGGCATCGTGTTTATCGACTGATCTTGTGCCATCATTTAACAGCACCTGAGGATGCAATGCTCACTGCAAGGGGGCATTCTGTGCCATTGCCTGCGCGCCGCTATTTGTGGCCTGACATCGACTCCGCTGTTGCAGACCAAGAGCGGCGGAGACTCGGACGCCGCGCGGCGGCGGGTGCTGGCAAGCCTCGAGGGCAAGGAGAGCCAGCTGGAGACCGGGCTCAAGGTAGGCGCGCTGTGGTATCGTCTCCATTTTGGCTTCCTAGGACACGTATGCAATGCTGACGCTTGCTTTGCCTATCCGCTGTGGTCGTGGCAGCGAAGCGCAAGATGAGGTTTGTTGGCTGAAAATGTCGGTCCGCCTGCCGCAGACGATCGACAAGCACGTGGACCAGCTGGCCGGTGGCGCGCTACAGAAGGTGCCTGTGCTTTGCGAGCTTTGTGAGACGCAATGTCCTTACAATAGGAGCTCGATTTCGCTCTTGTTGGTTGCAATGACACTTGCGAATCGGCCACTTGCGAGAGTTACAATACTACAGCTGCAACACAACAGTCCAACACATTCCCTGCCTTGCTGGCAGGTGAGCGGGCTGTGGGGCGGCGCAACGGGCATGTGGCGGACAGCCGCCCAGAGCCTGAGCGAGACGGTGACCACACTCTCTGCTCGATGCAACCGACACCGATGCAGTCCCTACGTCTATTGGCAACAGCTGTTTACTCGTCGTATTTCGTCATTGACATCGTGCAGCAAGGCTTCCTTGTCGCCTGCTCCCATCGACGATGTGCTGCCGGTGATTGGCCCTGCAGGTGGAGGAGGGCGTGCGCGATGTCTCCTCATTGCACGCCGTCAAGGCCGCCTCGGGGTGAGTCGCATGGCGGCACAGTTGAAAGCAAGCACGCCCTGCTGTGTTGGCCCAAGATACTGTCTCTGCTGCTGAAAGGGTCGACTCCTCGCTGTGAGGGTGCAGCCTGCGGTAGCTGTCAGCTGCTGTTCCTGTGCTTGCCTTCTTTATCCATATGCAATGTCGGCATCATTGTACAGGAGCCTGGCGGCAGTGGCCGGCAACTCGCGGCGCGTTGGTGCACAGCTGGCGTCAGAGGCCGAGAGCCGGCTGGAGGTGCGCCAATGACTGCTAATTTGAGAGCGAGCACTCTTGTGGGCGCATGCGAGGCGCATTTTTTATAAGCTACTCGGGATCGTACCTGATTGCGACACTTGGCAGCTGCCAGTGTCCAGAGTGCATGGTTCACAACCACCACAGGCCATTGGCAAGCAAGCGTTCGAGCTGCTGGAGGCGCCGCGGGGCGCGGTGTGGGGTGCTGCACAGCGCGTGGCCCAGGGCTCTGGACGCCAGGCGCCAGGTTTCGAGGCCGCGTTCGCAGCGCACGACGGCCGTCAGACTTTCGAGGTGGCCACGCCTGCTGCATGAGCAAATCGCTACATGGGCGTAATTGTGGTACGATTTCGTGCATTTTGTGATGAGGCCATTGGCTCATACAGCAGTTTCAGGTTCCCTAGAACTCCTCGACTCCACTGTCTACAGAGTCTGCGTGTCAGTATCCTATTGTCCGCCTCCCTGTCTCGCCAGGAGCTGGAGGAGTTCTGCAACAACGCGGCGCGGCGGTGCAACCGGGTGCGGGCGGCGATGGACGCAGAAGGGCGCGCTGCGCTGGAGGCGGCGCTGGCGGAGCTGCCGCCCGCGCTGGACATGGCCTCCGCCGACACGCCGCGCGCCTCCGGCCGCTCTGCCGCCGCGGACCGCGGCCATGCGCCTGTCACCACGCTGTGCATCGCCGGTGCGCTTCTTTCTTGTTTTCTCATTGCTGCGGCAGTTCCCGCCGCCGGATTTGGATTGCCAAACGTGTGCCGAGAAGCGGGGACACAGGCTGGCATAATTCAAGCTGCATGCCCGGATGAGCTGGCTTGAGTCTGAGTGCCATGTCTAGAGCATAGTGCAAGGGGGTGGCTTGTGCTTTGTGCAACAGCCAAGGAGGCGGCGGAGGAGCTGACCAAGGCGGCTCAGGCAGCGGCGGCGGATGCGCCGAGTCCAGCACAGCCGGCAAGCGAGGAGGTCGACGACGGCGCGGCTTTCGATTCCGCTTCTCCCGAGGCTATCGACCCGGCGGCGGTCGCCAAGAAGCAGCTGGACGACATCTTGACAGCAGGTCTGCGCCTGATTTATGCATTGAATAGAGTTCTGGCACCGCATGGGCACCAGATGATCAGTGAAGCGTCTGTGAGGAAGCCACAGTGCCAAAGCCTTTGCACGCTACGCCAGCTGGTGAAATTTTGTCAGGTCATATAGCACGTCGCCTAATCAAGCACGTCGCCTGAATCTACACAGGCTCAGAGCGGCTGGGGGAGATTTCCGCGCTGTGCATCGAGCGCGTGCTGGCGCTTGCCAAGTCGGTCGGCGCCTATGCTCGCTTCCGGCAGCCATCAGACGACGGCATCAAATGGCCGGCAACGCCGCAGGCCACAGCCGTACTCCTCTGCGTCCAGGTACAGCCCTTGCCGACCCCCAAGCTGCGACCGTGCCACAATATGTGAATGCAGACGTGTGCACAGCCCGCATAGGTCCTAAATTGAATGTACACAGCCTCACATGGTTTTCGTTCTGTTTGCGGCCATATGATGGTTGTCTCAGGAGACATTGTACTTTTGTTATTGCGAAATGTATGACTGCAGGCGAAGCGCATGGAGGCAGACGTGCTGGCGATCGCCTCGGCGTTCAGCACGGCGCTGCACTCCGCGGCCGGCGCCTTGAGCGAGATCGCGGATGTGGAATCTTTCTACAACGCCTCATTGGCGGCACTGGAGAAGGATGCAGCGACCGCCATCGCCCGGCTGCAAGAGTCGCTGCGGGGCCTCATGTACGTCGTCCTGTTGACGTCCGTCGATCAGGAGCTGTTGTAAGGTGACGTGGTGCCGCTGCGCGGGCGGCAGCGGCGACCTGACCAGCCAGTTGGTTCACCAGGCACTGGCAGCAGTATGTCCAGCAGTATGTCCAACAGGAGCATTGGAAAACGCAATGAAGGATAGGGGAAGTTTGTGCATTTGGTCAGCATCGCTAGCCGTGTGGTCTATGTCGGGTGTGGTCTATGTCAGGTGTGTCAGGGCTAGCTTGGCAAAGTGTGTCGTGCGCCCCTGATTGGCCGCAGTGTGCCTTCAGGCAACCTGAAGGCATAGGTGGTGGTTCTTGTAAAAGCCAAGATGTACAGCCAATACCCTATGTGCATCACTGTCTCCTGTCGGGCACAGCCGCAGGCTCCGCGATGATCACGTAGGTGGTGCCAAAGTGCCACCGAGACTGGCTGACTATCCGGAGGCCCGCGTCCCGCACGATCCCTTCGATGTCCAGGTTCCAGTTGCATGCCCATCTGGCCTTGTGCTTAGCCGCGTCCCGGTCCAGGATGCTGTTCAGCCAACCGTACTTGGCGCGCCCGTGCTCCAGCAGCAGGATGCGGCCGCCCGGCTTGCACACCCTGCTGGCCTCCTGCGGGGGGTGGGAGGGGAGACGCGGCGTCACTCATACTGCGGAGGCTGCCCTGTATAGCAGCACAGCTCCGGGCCACATAGGGCTGGCACAACTCCACGCTGTGGCACACATTTGCACTGCAGGCAGCATGTGGTTGTGCGCTCACCTTCAGCACCTCGACTGGCGCGGCGTGGCTGCACAGCCCGAAGGTGTCGATGACGAAATCAAATTTGTCCGGCGGCTGCGGCTGCCAGTCGGAGCTGTCTGCCTGCCCGCCTGGACCGTCTGGCTGCCGGCTGGTGGCTGCCGGTACATTGGCAGCAGCCCCACGGCTGCTCATCGCCGCAGAATCGCCGGCACCTGTGCCTGGGTGGGTTTTCCTGCTGTCGTCCTGGGCGCAGCCGTGCGAGCAGATGTGAGCTGCATCCGCCACGCGGAAGTGCATGGGGACGTCCGTCTGGCTGGCCTTGTGCTTCTGCCTGTTGCGATCACAGCACAGCATGCTCAGCGAAGTCACCCAATGGGCGTTCATCGCCATGTCTATGTGACAGCATGACGGTGAATGTGGCTTTGGTAAACTCAATTATGGCCGCGGCCTCACTTGGCGTAGAAGAGCATATGCCGCGAAGCGTCCGTCATCGTGACTGACTGTAGGGACCGCCACTTGTAGTACGGTATATTGCGCCCAGTTCCGGCGCTGATCTCCAGGACGTCACCCTGTCTCAACACACGCACAAATGAGTTCACAGCATGTTGCAGGCGGAGCGGCATGTGCAACGTGCAAAGATCCATGTTCAGCATCGTCATCTGGGTTTCAGAAACGGATTGGGCTGTGAGACTGCAGGGTTGGAACGCAGGATACGATGTGGCAAGAGCAGGCACCTGGGCCTGTGCGACGAGCCATCGCCTGAGCAACTTCAAGCCCATAAATGTCTCTTCGAAGTTGACTTTGGCGTCGTAGTCGTCTGCCAGGCTGTCGAACGTGGCATGCTGCTGCACTTGCGGCTGTGGGCTGGGTGTTTTAAACAGCGAATACGCAGCGGCGCTGCCGACCAGGTACACGCCGGCGCCGGCAGCGATCAGCGTCTTTGACACCGGCATGGCAGTGGCTGTAGGCCTGAATTGCGTTAATGAAGCATCCTGTCTGAGTCTGTTTGCCTTCCAGGATTCACAGCTTTGGTAGAATTTCGGCTGCGCTCTGCTCAATGCTAAATGCTCACCGCCACCAAAATGTCGACTGCGCGGGTATTGGGCAAGCGCCGATATTATGTCGCGCACGCAAGCCAAGATGGAACTAGAATCGGAAGTTGGCAATTGCATGGCATGTTGCAGGCAAAAAATGCATGCGTCCCCCCTGGACACACGCAACGGGGGCGACAGCTTCCTTGCGCAATGTGCCCCTGCTCCAGCATTCTCGACTGTGAGCATTCTCCTGTCTGTGATCTCGTGCAGCATCGTTCAAAGCGTCCGGCTACTGCTAGACGTGTCGCTGGCGGTTGCATCGCCGTGTAGCCCAAGGCCAGTTGTGGACTTCGAGCAGGTTGAACTTGTAGCTGTCTTGGCCCACACTCAGGCGCCATGTTCCGCCGCCTCGGAGAGGCGACGGGCTTGGCAGGTCGTCCATCAGCTGCAGCAGAGCCTGCTGCTGCAGGCGAGCGGCCAGGCGCTCCCTTGGAGCTCATCCGCTACAATCCCAGCACCCGTAAGTTTGAGCTAGGCGAGGAGGCGCTGGCGTCGTTGCGGCGCATCCGTGGCCCGGTGGGCGTCATCGCGGTCAGCGGGCGAGCGCGGCAGGGCAAGTCGTTCATCCTGAACCAGCTGCTGGGACGCAGCACCGGCTTCCAGGTTGCGCCGAGCGTGCGGCCGTGCACTAAAGGCAAGCCTCCCCTGCCTCACTGTCATTCTCCTACATTCAATGACGCTGCTGAAACCTGGATATGTCTACCATGTGACTCGTGCTGACAAGTCATCCACACCGGCGTCGTGGTGGTGACGCATGACGTGCACCATGGCATGGCGTCCGAAGCAATTCGAGCGCTGCCCGCAGGGCTGTGGATGTGGTCCACGCCGATCGAGCGCACCAGCCCGGACGGCAGCAAGTACCACCTCGTGCTGCTGGACACCGAGGGCATCGACGCCTATGACCAGGTCCGCTCACAGCATTGCAATGTCCAGATGCATGACATTCTGACGTTTGGCGGCACCGCACCGCTGGCATTGATAACCAGTGGCAATATCTGTGTTCACGGCTCTTGCCGGCGAAACGTGTTGAGAATACCTTTCGCTCGTGCTTGCCTGCAGACGGGGCAGTACTCCACCCAGATCTTCAGCCTGGCGGTGCTGCTGTCCAGCCTGTTTGTGTACAACCAGATGGGCGGCATCGACGAGGCCGCACTGGACCGCCTGTCGCTCGTCACCGAGGTGAGACTGCAGCTGCCAGACGCATTGCTGTCTAAACGACAACCACTGGGTGTTCTCTGGCACAGCAGTCCAGCTGTGTCATCACCGTGTGTATGCTTGCCTTCTTGCGAATGCCACAGAAACATGCCTCAGCCGCAGTTGCCGTCATGGCTCACGTCAAGCGTCCCAGTTGTCGGCGTGGCGGCACAGGTGACGAAACACATCCGTGTGCGGGCGGGCAGCGCCGCGGGCGAGAGCAGCCGCGCGGAGCTGGCCGCCTTCACGCCTGCTTTCCTGTGGCTGCTGCGCGACTTCTACCTGTCCCTCGAGGAGGAGGGCCGCGAGGCGCGTCCGCTGACCCTCTCTGCAACCGATTGCACTGGACCTCCTGCGCCTATTGCAGTTCATCGTTTGCACATCTGCGTATGTAAAGCCACGCATCGATGTCGTGCATGTGCTTTCACATGTGCTTTGCAACTGTGACAATCGTTGGTTCACAATATTTAAGACATCATTGTCATGTTCATTGGTTTCGCATACAACAGGTCACACCAAAGGAGTACCTGGAGTCGGCGCTGGCGCCGCTGCCGGGCAACGACCGGGGGACGGCGTCCAAGAATGGCATCCGGGAGAGCATCAAGGCGCTGTTTCCCGAGCGCGAGTGCTTTGCGCTGGTGCGCCCCGTGTCCGACGAGAAGCAGCTGCAGGCGCTCGACTCGGTGCCCGCCTCGCAGCTGCGCCCCGAGTTCCGCCAGGTGCGTGTGCGGCCGCGCCTGCTCCTGACCATGCTGAGCGTTGTGCTTTGCACCTGCACAGCTGTCGGCCAACTGTGTGGAATGGCAGGCGATCTGCTGGCCATGATGAGTATGACAGCCCTCTGTCCAAGTCTGGTACAGAGCATAGCGCAGTGGTCACACGCGATCGCCCTTCACCGCTGCAATCTGCAAGTATGGCCTGCAGACGTCGGCATCACCACGCTCACTCCCCCGCCGTAGCGCAGGGCTTGGAGCGGCTGACAGCGCTGATGTTCAGCAAGGCGCAGCCCAAGCGGCTGGGGCAGGACGTGGTGTCGGGCGGCGTGCTCGCCGCGCTGACGAGCGCCTATGTGGACGCCATCAATGGCGGCGCCGTGCCCACCATCGCAACCGCCTGGCAGGTGCGCGCTTTTTCGCCAAACGCGGCTGTCATCGTGCCTGTCGGGCCGTCTTACCTGAGCAGCAAAGATCCTGCCGATCGACACTGCAGCGGCTGCTCTTGCCCTCCTGCTCCAGTATCCGCTGACCCAATGTCGTTGCCGCGGCGCTGGCCGCAGGGGACAGTTTTACCAAGTTTCGTATGTGAGCCAAGAGACTCAGGAACGGCAACTGCAGATGCAGCAATGGAGCCACATTGCAGAAACGACTATTGTTGTCTGTAGGGTGTGGCGGAGGCAGAGTGCCGGCGGGCAGCGGATGCCGCAGAGGAGGCGTACGCGGCCGCGTTCCGGGATGACACGCCAGCGGACGAGGCGGCGCTGGAGGCGGAGCACCGGCGCGCTCTCGAGATTGCTGCCGCCGCCTACGAGGTATGGGGCACCTTCATCTACCCCTCTCTAATTGAGTCCCCTTTGATAGGGAAGTTTGCAAACCTATCGTGACCTCAAGCACGGGACTGGGCCAGGAACGGGCCAAAATGTCGGCAGTGGGACAGTCCCAGTGCACTGAATGGCGATGCTGTGATGCGGCGGAGCTATCGACGGGTGAGTGGGTGGGTTGGGTGATGTGGAGCGATTATGCCCTCAAAAAATTCAGGATGCGTTAGCTCCTGACGCGCAAACTCGATGCCAGTGCGCAAGCGCAAAGGCGGCGGTGCCAAGGTGGAAAGATTTCCCAAAGGCCCTTGTGAACGAGTCAGCACGCGAGTGAAACGTGGCTCATGCATGCCACTGGCGCCGCACGAGCATAAATGCAAGGGGCACCAGGGCTGAAAGCGAGCACAGTGCCTTATGCTATCTGACCATTGAACTCCTACCGGGTGGCCTGCTCAAGTTATGGGACCAGTCTATCGTCCTCATAGGGGATGACTGCTCTTGCGTGCCTGTCTTCTGCAGCACGGGCACGAGTCGCACGAGCAACAGATGTTCGAGCGTCAGATGGTGTGGCTGCCTTTGCACAGCAGCATCTCCGATCTGGTTGAGGTGGTTGCTTTCATACTACGCTTTGTCACAGGCCGGCGCTATCGGCGAGGCGGCGGTGCGGCGGGCAGGTGACAAGCGGTGGCGGGCGGCGGTGGATGCGCGCTTCCGGCAGGCCAAGGACTCGCGGCTTGCGAGCGCCGCGCTTGCCTGCGAGAAGCTCATCAACCAGGCCACGACACGCCTGTCCCAGGTGCAGGCGCTACTGCTCGACCTGCATTGCAGTCCTCCAGCAACGCACCTGTCGCCTGTGCACCCTCGCGTCCTGCCTTTTTATTCTCTGCGGCTCGCCATATAATGTACCCGACTTGAGATCTCCCTGAGTCAGCGTGAGTCAGTCTTGCATCTGATGATCCCACCAGAGCCGTGCTGTGTGGCAGGGGAGTGCTGTCAATGTTTGCATGCGGCGGCAGCGATGGCCGCGCGCACGATTGAATACGGAATGGACAAGCTCCATCTGCAACCCGCGACCAGCTGAGCAGCCACCCTTGACTCTCAGAGCTGTGACACCACAGGCGGCGAGGGCGCCGGGCGCGACGCTGGAGGGGTTGCAGGCGCAGCTGGCGGCATTCGACAAGGAGTATGCCGGGTCGCTCGCGGCGGCGGGCCCGGCCAAGTGGCGCCGCCACGCGGACTTCATGCGCGACACCTACTCTGGTAGGTTGCAACTTACCAAGCAATAGTCTGATCTGGTTGATCGAGGCTTGCCACGACACAGCTGAATGGTACAAGTGAGAACTGTGTGAGAATGTTTGGTGCAACATTGTAGGGCTGGTGCGGGACCTGGCGGCGCGCCAGGCCGCCGACTCGGCCGCGCAGCTGGCGAGCGCCAAGGAGCGCGCCTCCACCGCCTCGGCCGCCCTGCACAAGGTGAGGCGTCATCCTTGCGTGGGTTTGAGTTGGTGTCTCGCCGGACAGCAGCAGTACCTGAGGCACTTGCACAGCCTGACCCGAGACTCCACTGCTCCCCGCTGTTGCCTGTGCCACTGGCTCCACGAGTCAGATGCTGGTGCACAGCGTGTGGCCAGATACCACTGTGAACCAGTTCATGCCGGTGGCAGCAGCCTAATTTTTGGGTGATGGCGCACTACCTGGCACACATCACGCCACACCCATGCGGCGCGACAGGCAAAACAGCAGACGGAGCCGCATTGCACATGCCAATGATGCAACAGCGCACGAATGCTCAAACTGTGGCGTGACAGGCAGAGCAGCAGGCCGAACGGTCGCAGCAGGCGGCGGCGGCGGCGGAGGCGCGCGCCGATCGCGCGGAGCAGCGCCTGGAGGAGGCCAGCCAGGCGCTGGAGGCGGAGCGCGCGTCGACCCGCCAGGCGCAGCAGCGCGTGTCCAGCCTCGAGGCGCAGCTGCAAGCCGCCTCCCGGCGCCTGGTGTGCCCCGCGCATGTGTCTCGCCTGTTGAAGCATGCGGCTGGTGACTTCTGGCCCTTACTGTGGGCTGAATTGTGGTGCAGCCCGGCACCCAGCCTGCTTTGATTGTTTTTTCAAGAGGGGTCTGTTGTTGAGGCGAAGTTGTCAGCCTTTGCAGACCTGAATTCCTGTGCCACTGACAGACGCTGCCGCCTGGGGTTCCACAGGAGCAGGCCGTGGCTGCTGAGCCCTGCCGCGAAAGCACAAAATTCCTCTGCATCCCTCGCTGGGCCGAGCTGATGCGCTCTGCTCGCTGGCGTCCACAGGAGCGGGAGGTGACCGCGGCGCGGGACCACATGAGCACAAGATTGGCCATGGGTGCCTGATGCTCACCTTCTGGACTTGCTATCTGGCATAACAGGAACAGGAGGTGGCTGCGGCGCGGGGCCGCGTGAGTGAGGACGCCGCTGCGGCCACGGAAGCAGCCGCGACGGCGCACCGCGCGGACGTCGCCCGCCTGGAGAGGCAGGCAGCGGACGCGCGCCGGCAGCTGAGCACTGCGCGTGCCGACCTGGACGCCGCCCAGTTGGAGGCCGACTCCCTTCGCAGGTCTCGACACTTCCTCCTGAAGCAGCGTGGCATGATGCATGTGCCATGGACCTTGCTGTGACTGTTTTTGAATTGCGCTAATCTAGCTGCACACTGCTGAGCCGCCGCCTGCAGCTTCAGCGCGAACCCAGCCGCAGCTGCTATCAAGCACAGTTCAAGCAGCAGGGTGATTGCGTGCTGGCCATTTCCATCCTCCTGGCTGCACAAATGCACCTCTGCGGGGCCTCACAACAAGCGGCCGCATCTCATCTCAACCTCCTGACCTGGCCGATTTTCGATTCGCAGGCAGCTGGATGGCGCAGGCGCCGCGTCGCAGGCGCAGCTGCAGCGGGCGGAGCAGGACACGGCAGCGGCGCAGGCAGCGCGGCGGGCCGCCGAGGCAGAGCGGGAGGCGGCGCAGGCGGCGCTGCGATCCGCCGAGCAGCGAGTCGATGCGGCCGTCGCCGAGGGGGAGGTGCGGCCAAGGCTTCTTGTCCTGCTGGTTCACGGCGGCCATGTCGCCTGCGCCATAGTCATTTGCATATTCCCTGTCACGAAGCCGAGCTCTGCCTGTCATCTGGCATGTGGTGCCGCCAGTGCAGGATTGGGGATGAGCCTACCACACACTTGCAGACAAAAGCAGGCTGCTGCGCATTGCAGCCCAGCCTGCTTCAGTCGGTGACCGCCTCTTTTGTCTCCCCATGCAGGACCTGCGGGTGCGCATCCAGGAGCTCGCAGCCCGCGCCTCCCCGCGCCGCGCCTCTGCGGCCGCCGCCGCCGACGGATCGCCGGAGCCGATGGACGCTGCGGGCGGCGGCTCGGGCTATGCCACGCCCGACGACGAACCCGAGCCGGGGGCGGCGGCGGATGCCGGGCCGGACCCGGGCCGCATGACCATCGCGGAGATGAAGGCATGGCTCATGGAGGCGGGCCACGAGGCGAAGGTGTGGGAGCTGACGCAGGGCAAGGCCAAGAAGGCGCAGTGGGTGGCCTTCATGCGATCCGTGGCATGAAAGGGCAGTGATAGAATTTTGGGGGTGCCATGAAGGGCCCATGGCAGGCTTCCGGGATAGCGTCGACAATGGCAGCCGTTTTGGTCCTGTTGAACAATGTTGCTTGCCGTGCCAGCGCCAGAGTTCGTCGCTGCCAAATGCGTGCGTCTCGAGGATAGCTGCAGGTGCCCGTGTGCTCTAGATGCTCGTTTACATAGGTATCTGTGATTCACGGTCATTGTTTCATGCCCCGCTGGGCCAGTAGGATCACATCCATACCTGATGATGCTCTCGGCTTGCTTTCTTATTGAATATTCCTTCAGGGCCGCGAAACTACATTTCAGACAGACACGTCTGTGCCGGCCTCTGAATGCCGCTCTCAACCGGCAAGCCATGCTGCTCACGCTGGACACGTTCAGGGTGTAGCAACGCATCCAGGTCGCTGTGATCAGGATAGTCCACGCGTAAGAGGCACAACCCCTTGGCCTCTGCGATGTTCCAGCCGCGGTAAGCATTGCCTGCATGAAGGGAGGATCGTCAATTCCCAAGAAATGTGGTGCACAAGCCTTCTGTAATTGGCTATTGCTGCAGCTGGCATGGAGAGGTACACTACAGGTGGATTAAAATGGCACTGAACGCAACATCCACAATGCACGTGCACACCTGGTGGGCGGGCATTGCCCAGCTCTAATGCCGTGCTGATGTCCTCCAAGGACAGGCGTCCCCAGCCCACAGTGAGCATGGCCCCCACCATATGCCGAACTTGCTTGTACAGGAATCCACTGGCCTCGAACTGCAAGGGAGGCACGTCAGCACTGGGAGGCCAGAATTGGGTTGTGTTTGTTACTGTGCATGTCTGACGAATGCGCATGACACCCAGAGAGCACGTGCAGACAATGCAGGAGCATACATACACAGGCAGCGAAGCGCGCGGGTTTGGCATCTAAACGATTTTGCATTAATACCACGCCTCACCTCGATGCGGAAGCCGTCGAGCATGTCAACTACCTCGCAGCGCTCGATGTCCTTGACTGGATTTCGGAACTGCTCAGTCGGCATCAGGTTGGCGAACTGCGTGAAGTCGTGCCTCCCCGAGAAAATCGACGCGGCCGCCCTGCCGTCACACACCCCAAGCTTGAGCTAGCACGGTCTTGGCAATTTTACACGACCCTGACAGCTGTCTGCACCATTCCTTTCATGGCAAGAGGCGCATGCACTCGGTTCGCTGTACTTCTGCTCACCTCACGACGCCCATGTCGAGCGGCCTCGACACATACTGGAAGTAAGCGCGCTGGAAGGGGTCGGCCACCGCCGCGGTGCTGACGCGAAAGTGGTACTCCTTGCCCACTGCGCTGCAATGAAGACAAAGGGGCACTCTGTGACCACCTTGGCAGCGGTGGCTGCTGCACAGCTTGGGGGCCGGCGAGCAGCGATGAGCTGGTTTATTGTTTGCACTCAATGCAGAGGAGCAACGAGACATGGTGCATGGTCTATCAGCGATAACCCGTGAACTCATGCAGCTTGCTGCACCTGCGGCGGGCTTTTCAGTCGGCCTGCACGCGCGTCTGAGACCTCTTTCAGGGGTTCCTTGAAGAGATCGAAATCCCTCACATGCCACCCAGAAGAGAAAGCTGCTGCACCTGTGGCAGGCGCTGAAGTCGGGCGGCCCTCAATGCAGGCAAAGCAACAGACGAGTTGCATCAGATGTTGCACGAGACCAGATGCATAGAAGCTGCCTGCACCTGTGGCGGGCGCTGAAATCAGGAGGCACGCGCGCAACCTCCTGCACCCGGATGGCGCCCGGCAGGCACGCGTTCAGCCCCGCCCGCAGCTGCGCGGGCGACATGCCGACGCGCGCCGGCAGGAAGAAGCTGACCACCTGCCCCCGCGCGTGCACACCCGAATCCGTGCGCCCCGCCGCCTGCAGCCGCAGCTCCTGTGCGGCACCACAGCTGCAGCGTTGAGGGCAGCGGCCGCTGTCTTAGGCTCGAACATCGTTACTGCACGCGGAACCAGGTTTGAAATATCGCTCCTGTGGAACTGTGGATTTGGACAGGCAGCTGGCCAGTGCCTCGCCGTCATTTGCACCCTCCCGCAGCGGCTGCAGCACTCGCATCAGCTGCACGTGGAGCAGCAGGCGTGTGTCACCTGGCGAGTCTGCAGCGCGATGCGGGAGCGGGCGCGTCTCCAGGGCTGCTGACCAGGATCTCTGGTGTTAAGACCTTGGGTGAGGCATTGGAAATGCAGCACCTGGGTGTCTGCAGCATGATGTGGGACAGGGTGCGCTGACTCAGATCTCTTGTGTGAAATCTCAAATAGGGCGTCACAATTTACAGCACCTGGTTCGTCTGCAGCGTGATGCGGAGAGGGCGCGCTCCAGGGCTGCTGACCAAGATCTCTGGAGCAAAGGTAAGGTGTTGGCAGAAATACAGCACCTGGCGAGTCTGCAGCGTGATGCGGGAGAGGGCGCGCTCCAGCCGGTCCTGGATGGTCCCGCCCGGCAGCCGCGTCTGCATCTGGAAGCCCTGCAGCAGAGTGCAGGGGGCGCGAGCCTCAGCCGGTCTGTGCCGTCTGCGGACCAGAGAACTCGCAGCATGTACAGTGCCCAGACACGCCAGCCTGGAGCAGCCTGCATCGGATCCTGCCTCCTGTGAGGTAAGCAATGCCATCTCGGCAGGTTTCCATGGGCCTCACGCTGAAGTCTGTGCCGTCATATGCCACCATTGCCTTCCAGTTGAGCAGCGTCGCCGCTGCATCCGCCGCGCCTGCACTCGCTGCGTGTGCACCTGCAGCCGCCCCAGGGCTGCTGCGCTTCCAGGCGGGGCGCATGCTCGCTAGTCTTCGTGCGGCGAGCTGCTGTCCGGCGCCGGCCGGGCTTGTGGCTGCCGGCCAGCTGTGCAGAGCGTCACGCCCAGCAGCAGGAGCGCTGCGCCGCAGGCCCACCTGAGGCCGATGGGCTCGCCAAACACCACCGCGCCCGCTGCCCCCTGCGACCAAAGACGGATCCCATGCGGCCGATAATCATGTAGTGTGAATCTTTCCCGGCGCATGATTCCATGCGGTCAACAGAGGCCTTCGCAGGTGGCGCCATTGGGACCTCACTATCAGGACTGTAAAGACAGTACCGTTCTATAGCATTGATCTACTCTACTGATCTGAGTCACACACCGTGAGCGACACGTTGACTGAGACGCTGGTGACTGTGGCCTGAAGTGACGGCAGCCGCTGGAGGGCGCGCACAAAGCACAGCGTCATCGCCGCATTGGCTGCCACGTGCGCGGCAAACCACGCCACTGGCACAGGCTGCAGCCAGGATGCACCCGGTTCGCCCGCCCATGCGCTCTGCCCCAGTTTTCCAAAGATCCCCGCCGCTGCCGCCAGGCACCCCGCCGCCGCTGCCAGGCGGTAGCCTGAGGCCATTCTGCCAGAGCTGGGCCCTGTGCCGCAGCAGCGAGTTTTTCAGGCACAGGCGCCCGCAGATGGCACGCATGCGGCTCTCGCATGCCCTATGTCGGACGTCGGAAGGTGTGAGTTGGGTCGGTGCTGCTCAATCCCAAATCTGCAACCTTCGTGCTTCTTTCTGAGAGATGCTGCTGCAAGCTGGAACTGTTAGAACGTGGCTTGGTGTTCGACTGATGTGACACTGCAATCGCTGGACACGCTGAGAGTGCGTTGTGGCATGGCAGGTCAGGCTCGACTCATACCACCTGTTCCGGAACTCCACTGAATTTCTGCTGAATTGGCATTGGGCCATGGGCTCGCAACTTGACGTATTTGATACTATCGAATGTCTATAGATAACCGTTTTGCCACAGGTAGCATCGAGCAAATGCTGCTGTCCATCACACGACTGGCCGCAAGCGGCACGCAAATGACGGTCTGCCAGCTGTTACCTCAGCATGCAGGTAGACACAGTACGAACCGCTCTGGAGCAAAAACAAGCAACAACAAGGACGACCTCCCAATACCTAGTGACTCTCCAACCCGAGAAACCTCGGGCAGGGCTAGCATGCATGCAGAAGTAACTTGTATTCCGACAGTACCTGGAGAGGCGCTCATGCGGCAGGGCATCATGCCGCCGCGCATGAGTCCAGCCCCGACATGTCGTCATGTGTGGAGAACTAATCCAGACTGGAGAACGAAGGACAACACCAGACGCCCACGCACAGCGCAGTGCCAGCATCAAGAACAGGTACCAACCCTGTGCCTGAAAATACAAGGTGGAAAGCAACAATTGTGTCTGCACCAGAACGTGCGTTGCGGAGCGATGGCTGTAGCCATGCCTCTTCATGGCCGCGAACGCACCAGCACGAGAACGCCACTTTTTGGAGACATGCTGATTGTGGTCTTCAGCTGCAATGGCGTCTGTCCCTCGACCAACCCCAGGGTAAACCTCTGGAAAAGCCTGATGAGCGCGATCTACAACAATAGGCATATACATTGTCAAAAGTGATGGTGCACGGCCAATCAGGATGGGCACTCCAAGTCCATCTTTCACGAGGCAACTGATCTCTTGTGACGCATTGAGGCGGATTGTGCATAGGGCGGGTGTTCACCTTTGACGCCGCCTTCACAAAGCGCATGCCCACGCACTGGCGTCCACCGTTGCCAAAGGGTGCAAAGGCAGCTGCGCGGCTGCCAGACTCGGTCAGCAAGCGCTCTGGCCGGAAGCGCTCTGGTTCGGCCCAGTACTTCGGGTTGTTGTGGAACGAGTACTGCGCCGTCTGCAAGAATGAATGCAGAGCGGAACTTAGCAAACTTCTGATATCCGAAAACGTGCATCTTCCTGAACCTCGTGGGCAGGTAGATCGGAAGTCAATGCAAAATTCAGGACAAAGTTGCAGATGAGTGGCGGCGAAGCAGAAGGGCGCACGTTGAGGAACCAGCCCTTCCGGACAGTGAGGCCGCACACTTCGAAGTCCTCACGCGCCACGCGGATGCTGCCAAAGGCGCCGGGCGGCGTCAGCCGCAGCGACTCACCGCCTCCAGGTACGGGAACTGCACAACGTTTGCACAAGGTGGCTCAACGGTTCAGGATCTGCAGCACCAGCTGGATACGGCGTCGCCGAAATGCTAACGGGTGACGAGGCAGCTGCGTGGGGACAGCTGCAGCAAAGCGGCGTCCACAGCAGAGGAGACAGCGTCCATTTTAAACAGAAAGGTTGAGCAGAGCATGCGAGCAATTGACAGCAGAGCAGGACGAGCAGTGCAGGCGAAAGCAAAACCAAAAGCGAATAATGCAGCGCACCCGGGCCAGGTCGTCGACTGTCGTCGCGGCCAAAGGCGTCGACCTCTGCCAGCAGCCGGGCCTCCGCCGCCGGGTTGCTGGCAATGTGGTAAACCATGAATGCCAGCGCCGCCGCCGTCGTCTCGTGCCCCGCAAGGAAGTTGTTGACCTGCGACGCGATCTGCGCCGCCAACCCGCAAGCCCGCTCAGCAGAAAACAGAGCATTCCAGAGGTGAGGGTGGTCACTGCAGGCATGAGGGCTGCTGGTGGTCACGACATGCATTGCACACTCCCCTACACCTGCCCGTCATCTGGGAATCACATATGTGTTACACTGCAGCAGAGCATCAGTAGCAGACTTCCTGGCAATTGGAACAGGGCACGACAGTGGAGCGCCAGCACGCTGGACACAACACACACCTCCATGTCTGTGAGCGGGCGGCCAGCCACCTGATGAGCGGCGCCGCGTCTGGGAATAGCAGGCCTAGCGCCGTGTACGGCGAGCTGTGGCCGCCTGTGCATGAAGGCAAACAGATGGTGACGTGAAGAAGCCTCTGAGCGCATCTCGTCACTGCATTGGAGACCCTAGACATGCCACCAGACGATTTCTGCTGCCATCGGCACCGTTGCCCCGGACGCTGGAACGTTGAAACGTTTAGCACCAGCATGCGGCAGATGATGCGGCTGAGAGGTGATTCCGCGCCCACCTAGAGTGCCAAACTCGACGGCCGCCTTCTTCTGCAGCTGCGTGGCCTGGTCGTCTGCCTCGTCGAAGCTGATGGCCGCCGCGTCGACGCCGATGGCCAGCGATCCGCCCTCCAGCGCGCGCAGCTCAGTCCTGCAGGTGCATAGGGAAAGTTATGGGATCGCAACATCCTCGAATAGGCCAACTGGACTGTGGAGGGGCTATTAGGAGCGACATGTTGCGAGCATTCCAAAGCTGCTGTATCAAAAGCTGCGAAACGCAGAGAACGCGCGAGCAGTGCTGCCTCAGGTATCTGCCATACATTAGGCAGTGCGTTTGTGGTTGTGCCCAGCACAGAGCTGCAAAGTCCCTGTGCAAGCCCTGCCCTTTTGAACACCCTGCCTGGCAGTCTTGACAGATTACAGCGAGCTCGCATGCCAGCGGCGCTCACCCGAAGGCGGCCGAGCCGACGCACTCCATGGTGAGGCAGCCCATCAGGCGCAGCCCGTGAGGGCCTTTGCAGTCGCGCGTTCGATCCCCGCATGGACCCGTTTTCCGATGTTGACACAACACTTGACATAGATGCGAAAAAGCAAACTATGTCACGTTCCAATCCCTTTCGCATCTATCTACTTTCCTTCTCATTGAAACGGGAATTCACATAGATGCGAAAACGGAATGGAAGTCACGCCTTCAAACCCTTTCGCATCTATGTGAATTGCTCCTTCGAGGGTCGTCCTTCTTTCGGCGGTTGCTCGACCGCCGATCCGAAGGAAAAAGTCACATAGATGCGAAAGGAACGGATCCCTATTGAAACAGGGATTGACATAGATGCGAAAAAGGAAAACGAGTCACGCCGTTACCCCTTTTCGCATCTATGTGAATTCCTCCTTCGACGGTCGTGCTTCCATCGCGTGAGGAACGGATCCCTATTGAAACAGGGATTGACAACATACATGCGAAAAAGGAACGGAAGTCACGCCGTTACCCCCTTTCGCATCTATGCGAATTCCTCCTTCGTCGCCAAAGCCGCGACCAGTGGAACACGACCTGAAACGGGACTTGACATAGATGCGAAAAAAAAAGGAAATCCTCGCCGGCACCCGTCCTCGCTTCTATGACAGTGTCCAGCAACCTGTTTCGCATAACCGGCACCTGTGCGGTCGACCTTCCAGCGGCTGAAACGGGACGTGACATAGATGCGAAAAGGGATTGTCGATTCGCGTGTCCAGCAACCTGTTTCGCATAACCGGCATGTGTGCGGTCGACCTTCCGGCGGCTGAAACGGGAAGTCGCATAGATGCGAAAGGGTACGGGCGGGACGCTGGACCCTGTTTAAAGCACTGCCGTTGTTGGCCGAGTGCGTTACGTATGCTTTCGAGCTGCTAGCCAGGCCAATGGTGGCGCTGCTGCGGTAAAGAGCGGTCGGTGCACCTATGCTGATGGCCAAAAGTCAGCTGGAGGGCTGGCGCTTTTCGTAAGGCCCAACCGAGCAATAGTGCAGCTGAGATACAGCGCAATGAGTAGCAGAGTCAAGGGTGCCCGCAGCACGAGGGGACTGCTCAGCGCGGACGGCCGTCACGCACAGTTTTGCGCGATTGTCACCTCTCGTACACATCACTACGCGTTCGTCATCGGCCACGCCAGCGACGTCAGCCTGGCGGAATGTGCCGCGGGAAGCACTGGTGCAATCTGCTGCTGGAGCCCTGGTTGAGCTCTCTTTGTTTGTTGGGGGTTCGACGTGTTGGAGCGTCAAGACTGTCACTTCCTCTAGGATTGGAGGTTGGAGGTTCGTCAGCCAGTTCCTCGAATCTACCCATGAAACGGCCAACCACTGTCCCCACACATGCGGAAACGCAACCACCGTGCGGGCTGGGCCAAATGCGCACAGAAAGAAGGTTTGGTCAGGGTGTCGCAGAGCCGATTAATGTCTCAGCAACAAGTTTGGGAGCAGAAAGAGGGGCTGACCTGGTGCCAAGGGGACATGAACAATATCATCTGACGCAGTTATGTAGTTCGCCTGTTTTGAGTGATCAGAGTGCTATGCAGGGCCCGTTTGAAAAACAGATTTATATGACGATCAAAGCATACATCCAGGCAGCAGGGGTGCAGGTACAGTCGTTCAGCGCCAGCGACAGGCAATCAGCAGCTGACCAGGGCGGCAGCCAGCGAGCAGCAGATAGCACGAAACGGGCCAACTTCAGACATGTTGCCTGGTCACAGTCATGCTTCGTGATAGGTTCGACCGATTGGATAGGTCTATGATACTGTTATCGATCGTGTTACCGAACATGTCTAAAATACAAAGTCCAACTAAAAAGGCCCCATCCGCAGCATCAACATTCCTCTCCAGAACCACAGTGCAACATTGCACCGCACCTAGCAGATGCTCTGACGTGCAGTCAGATTCAGCCTTATTAAGAGAGGGAAAACTCTCGCCATCATAAACTCGAGGTTTTGTACAGTCGCCATTGGTTCCATTCGAAGGTTCCCTCATTATAACTCCGAATGCGGACGCCACACGCGCGCAAGCCCGCAAGTGTCTGCATGCCTGATCTTCGTGCAGAATCATCAGGACCGAGGGTGGATTTTCACGTTGACGCCGCCCAAAGGCGCCTGTAGAATGCAGCACATTCCTCGTCAAAACTTCCACATTCCCTGCCGCCCTACGACATCTTTGCAGCAGCACTGCCACACATGACGGGTGCGCACTGCACTGGCAGGTGAGCCTTGTCGATTTCAGGGTGAGCTCACCATCGTGATCGTCGTTTTTGTCTTCAGTGGGATCTGGCCAGGTAACAGTCGGAGGTAAAAGTGTTGGTACAGCCGGATCAGCGCAATCTGCCAGGGGAAAAGTTGGAGTCAGGAGCCAGGGAAAACTAGCGTTTGCACCGCTGCTGCAATGATCTTGACGAAAAGACAGAGAGTAATGGACCTTGGCGTCTGCAAGCACATGTCAGCCTGATCGTCAGGTTCAGTCGAGCTCGCCTGTGCACTCGAAAACACCGCAGCAGCAATGTCAGGCAAACTCGCCCCAATGGACTGCAAATGCACCCAATTGCGGGGACAAATGGACAGGAGCGCGGCGCGCCTTGGCCTCGGCCTTGGCAAAACGGATGCCGACGCAGCTGCGGCCGCCATCGCCAAAGGGCGCCCAGGCGGGCATGCTGGTGTCCAGGCCGCCCGTCTTCGTCAGGAATCGCTCCGGAATGAACTTGTCGGCGTCCGCCCCCCAGTATTTGGAGCTATTTTGGAAGGAGAACTGCGCCGTCTGCAATCTCAAAAACTTTGCTGTCATTGCGCAAACCTTAAGAACCAACAACAACATTCCACTCGTGGCTTCATAATGCTGCGGTCAGGTACAGCACACGGCGTTGCTGCTGGAGCTCACAGGCAGAGAGTGTGCATCTGTTGTGCTGAGATCTGAAAATTGCGCCTAAGTGAATTTAGCGGCTGGACATCAAGTGAATTTAGCGGCTGGACATCAAAGGTCAGAAAGCAGCCATGGCTGCTTTAGGGCCAGAACGCTGCAACAAATCTTCCTGCAGCGAGGCAGAGGCGCACGTTGAGGAACCAGCCCTTGCGGATGGTGAAGCCGCACACTTCGAAGTCCTCGCGCGCGATCCGAATGGTGCCGAACGCGGCCGGCGGCGACAAGCGCAGCGCCTCGCTGAAGACGGCGTCTAGGTACGGGAACTGCACCAAGGATGGAGTCGCTTGTGCCACCAGACTGAGGAACAGGACAGCGCTGATCGCAGGGCAGAAGAGCTCTGATTGCTGCCGCTGAGTTGGGGCTGGTTCGGGCAGCCTGGCAAAGCCTAGACGGTATAATAGAGCCCTCTCGGGGCAGGCAGCTTCCTGCGGCCCCCCACCTTGCCGAGGTCGTCGAAGGTGGGCACGGCGTCGCGGCCGAAGGCGTCGATCTCCGCCAGCAGCTTGACCTCCTTGTCCGGATTGCACGCTGCGCAACAAAACAACAATGTAACAACACGTGAACCTACAAACTTCGCAGAATCACAGAAATGAGCAGGCGAAACTACTCTTGTCGACTGACGCAGGTTCGCCGGGCGTGATTGAAGGTCTCGCTCTGTTGAGTTGCGAGAAGGCCGGGCGGTGGTCTCGTGCAAGGCACTCACCGACGTGGTATACGGTGAACGCCAGGGCAGAGGCGGTCGTCTCGTAGCCGGCCAGCAGGAAGGTGAACGCCTGCGCCGCGACCTGCCTCACACGGGGCACAAGGGTTTGGCATTGCCCGCAGATGATATGCTCGTGAACACGCACATTTGGAGGTCAGGATGTGCTAGATCCTGTTGTGCCCGGCATGGATGACCGAACATCCTCCGAAATAGCAGTTAAACAGCAGTTACCCAGAGTCCAATGATCCAGAGTCAAAATAGATTTCTGCGCACCTCGAAGTCCGTGAACTTGCGCCCGATGAGCTTGTTGTCGGTGCTGAGCAGGTGGCTGATGAAGCCGCCAGGCGGCAGCGACCCCACCCGCCTGCGCGGCGGCTGCCCGCTGCCCGCCGCAGCGCTGTCGCCGTTTGTCGCCGTCTTGCCGCCGTCGTCCTCGGCTGATGCGTCGGCAGCGGCCTCGGACTGCAGGTGCTGCTTCGCCTCGCCAATCAGGCGGTAGCAGATGGTCTGAATCTTGATCCGCGCCTGCCAGCAGGCATAGCTGCTCCTTCGTCGAATTCGAATCAAAGCTGCCCCAAAGTGTGACGAGTGCACAGACAGGAAATCAGATGACGGGATGCGGTGCGAGGCAAGATACAAAAAGCGCTGGTGGTGTGGTTTATTTTGCACTTTCACATCCTGATGCTCGGGCTCTGGAGCCGCACCTTGAGCGCCTTGCCGAGAGCCGCGTCCGGGAAGCGTGTGGCCATGCGCCTGAACAGCGGCGCCGCGTCTGGGAACAGCAGGTTCATCGCCACGTACGGAGAGACGCGGGCACCTGCAGCAAGGCCCACAATGGAAGTCAATCATCCGCCACGTCACCTGAAATGCGGATCTTCATGTTGGTGCAGGCCTGCTCGGCCCTGCAGTAGCCAGCTGTGCGGCAAGCCGGGTAGGACTTGCTGCGGTGCAGGCACCAAAGGCTGCTGGAAAGCGGCAGAGAAAGCAGCGTTGAGATCACCTGAGAAGCCGAACAGCACCGCCGCGCATTTCTGCATCTGCACCGCATCGTCCTCCTCATCGTCGTCCAGGGACATTTTGCTGTCGTCGGTGCCGATGGCCTTGGAATCCCCCTCGAGCGTCCGCAGCTCCATGCTGCATATATGCAGCAGCAGCCCCGCTCTCACTTCTGCTGCATCGACCACGTGCCGCAAGAGCAGAATGTTCGCGCACATTGCTGCGGGCATGCATTGTGGGCAGGTCGTCTGTCGTGGCTGTTGCTGTCCCGGCCCTTGCTGTAGTCTTTGACGCAGCAGCAGTCAACTTTTGACGTGTCACGCGCAGAGTGCGGCCGCACACTCACCCAAAGGCGGTGGAGCCAACGACGTCCATCGTCAGACAGCCCCACAGGCGCCACATCTCTACGGGCTCGCCCGCCTTGGCCTTTCGGGCCAGGACATCAACGAGCCGCGATGCCGACGCATTCATGAGATCCTGAATGAGTCGGCGACACTGTATTAGATCTTGAAAGGAGGATTCCTTTTCTGTCTTCAAACATGAGTTGGCATGGAAGGCAATTGGCTGTAAGGCTCAACTGGGTGCTGTACATACCATATAGCCTCGCAGGCTGCTGGCATGGAACATCGCCTGCCAGGCCTGGCGCAGTGCTTGCCAGTACTTGCCGCCGCTGCAAACGACAGTAGCGGTGCATCAATTCCCAACTTGATGCATACGAAAAATTGTCTATGCATCAAATGCGGATTTTTACTTCCGAGACCCGCCAGAAGCAGAGTATTAATGGACTCTCAAAAGGGCCTAGCGGACGTACTCTGCCAGCAGCATGCCAGCCTGGTCGAACTCGCGCTGCTTGCCTGCGCGTCATTCATCAACATGACGGTACTGTCTCAACCCTCGACATGGCAGCCTTCTTGGTGCATTACAGGCACTGGATTGCCCAATCAGCACAGGCAGCGCGGACTCTCACCAGCCCATGACGACAGAATTGGGGGCCGGTCATGATTGTGCATGTTGACGGTCCTGCGTGACACAACAAAAAGGACATGCACATACCGCAGATTATGCTGTCAACAACCGCCCAGAGTCAGCGCAGCCAAAGCGCTGGGCAGCAACGCCTTGCGGCTGTGTGCGCAACACACCTGACGGCCTCGGGCGACTCCACCACAACAAGGACGCTGCCGCCCTGCCACACCTGCACCGAACGGCGAGATCGTTGCGCATCATTGCATTGCTTACCGCTTCCAGACATCAGACAACTTCCTGACGGTAGTTTTGCAACAGGGCAGGCCGCAGCATGCACTCCCACCTTGAACACGGGGCCATACTCAGCAGCCCACTTCTGCATGGCCTCCGGGAAGCCAAGGCGGATGATGGTCAGCAGGTTGCCGATCAGCCATGTCGGCGGTGGTCCTGCGCAATCCGGTCAGACACTTCTGAGATCCATGTGCAGCTCCGTGCCCAGGTAAGTTCCGACACAGCGCCATGCACAATGGCTGTGGCGCACCATCACATGCATGCATGCCAGAGCGGCGGCGGCGGTGCTAGAGTGCGAGAGTCACCTGGAATGTGTCTGTAGTTCCAGCGTTTGATGGGATGCCAGCCGTAAAGAACCTGTGAGCGCCGGAAAGCTTAGTTGAGTGGCATCACATTCTTGGGCCACTTGGCCAAGGGTGATTCCTGAGCGAGGGCCTCGCTGGGCACAGACAAGTCAGTAATGAGACATTGTAGGCAGCAGTCTTGGCAGCAATTCCACACATCGGGACACAGGAGGCACAGGGGTCAGCATCCGCACAGACGTCGTACCAAGCTGGCGATGATCGCGAGGAACCAGCTGCCCAGAGAAGGACCGCCAACGACATACATTGCGTCTCGACAACTGCCCAGGACAATTGCGTCGCGGACTTATGATGTGCTGACTCGATGAACGTGGCCCTCGGACAGCAAAGGCGAAGCTGGCCGGCAGGAGCTGAAACTGCAAGGTCACCACCGCCAAGGTAAGTGCTGTGATGCACTGCACGAGGCTGTGTCGACACCAAGAGTGAATAAGGAGCTTCACAGCAAGTGCCGTGCGGTTCAAGGTCGCCTGCACCTCGTACGCGTGTCTATCCGCGATCCGGCGACCTGTCCTGTGTCTAATCACGCTGCAAAGGAGCTGTGCTTAGACAGAAGAGCTAGCATCTGCGGCATCGAAGGCTTGTGCGATACAGCGCTGCCCGGAACAGTGGTGTGATTCGTGTCACCAATCGCAATGCACCAACAGTGGCACGACAATCGACGACATGTCTTCAAATGCATGATGTCATGAGGCGGTTTATGCGGCGGGAGTGGAGCCACATGGAGGTGCCTCCGGGGGATGTGCACCCAAAGCGTCAATCTGATAGTGTATTATGCACATGCCAATGCATGGAGGTGCTTCCCAGATGTATGGGCTGCGAGCTGCATCGTGTCCAATTTGGCGGTGGCGGCGGCTGGGCATAATGCTCAGCGAGAGCTTGCAGCTGGCACTGCCCTGGCAGGGCACAACGCAGTGACGACCAACACCTGGATATGGACCCTCGCCGTTCATGCAGCACGTCAAATCAATCGTAATAGAGAGCAGAGTGGCGGTCACATAAAAGGTAAGCATGCCTCCGCCGGCGCAGCGGCTTGTTCTCCAGATGCCGCGGCAATGAAGGGAAGGGAGGACATTCCTTACGTGTATTCAGACAAATACACAACAAGTACACAACATTCAGACAAATACAACAATCTTTCCAAATTGAATTCCAGTAAATTTCAGGCATGTCTCAGCGATCAAATGCAATCGAGAGCTGGGTACCAACTCAACAATTGTAACATTGCAATGTATGAAACTGACGCTGGGTGTCGTCGCACACACCCTACCCTACCTTCTGAGTAATACTATTTCCTTCTATGCACAGTGACTTTCAAGCCATGAGTTGGCGCCATGGTCAGGTTGGTGTGCACCGCCAGCGGGAGCTGCAGATGCAAAACGGCCAAGTCAGTCGTCATTCCGGCTGGACTTCAGCACAGTCCCTCTCTTCGACACGACAGCATTCTGGAAGGCATATTCACCTGTCCCTCAACCAGGCGGAAATACACGTGTTGGTACAGCCGAATCAACGCGATCTGCGTTCATTCTTCAGACAGTCAGAAGCCAGGGACGACAAGCATTTGCACGAGCTACGATGATCCTGACAAGATAGAGAGCGGCAACCTTGGCGTCAGCTCTGGCGAAGCGGTAGCCCACGCAAGATCGTCCGCCGTCCCCAAACGCACAGAATGCCGGCATGCTGGTGTCGTGGTGCCCCTTCGTCAGGAAGCGCTCAGGCAGGAATTCGGCAGGCTGGCTCCAATACTTGGCATTGTTGTGGAACGAAAAGGACGCCGCCTGCAGCAGAGGGCACCGTCCATCAGTCACAAGTCTACAGTAGCCCAGTGAGGCTCAGAGTACAGAGTGAAAGATCTTTTAAATACACGCTGCGATGATGTGGAGGGAGCGCAGCGCACGTTCACGTAGGAGCCCTTTGGTATCCGGTAGCCGCACAGCGACATCTCGCTGCGGGCGGCGCGGATGGTGCCCAGCGAGATCGGCGGCAGCAGTCGCATCGTTTCGCTGAGCACCGCATCCAGGTAGGGGAACTGCAACCACAGCGGTGCTTCTCGAATCAGCCACAGTCGCAGGTAAACGTCAGCCGGCAGGATGCAGAATGAATGGGTGTGGGCACGTGTCAGGCTGAGCTCACGTCAATGTATACCAAGGTATATTCTGATACTGTTGGAAGGGCCCAGAGTCGTGTCGCAACACCCAACCTCAACATGCCAGATGCGTGATACAGATGTGGTGCAAGGCTGCCCAACCAGCACAGTGCGCACCCGGCTGAGGTCGTCATAGCTGGGCTCGGAGGCGCGGCCGAAGGCGTCGATCTCCGCCAGCAGCTTGGCCTCCTTGTCCTGGTGGTGGGCAATAAAGTGCACCGCAAATGCGAGCGCGCTGGCTGTAGTTTCGTAGCCGCCGACAATGAAGGTGAAGGCCTGCGCCGCAACCTGCAGTGCGGCGCACATACGATGTCTGAACTGGTCGCTCATGTAAAAATATTCTGACTTGATCCTCACATGGCTGCGCCCAAGGCTGCGGACAGCTCACGAGCGGGCACACTGAGATGAAAACTCAGCGCACAAGCCAGCTGCGCACGGCGCTCATGGAAAGTGTTCCAATCAAGGCACCCACAGCATCGCCGCGCTTCCTGTATTGCCTCCACATGTGATCTGGCATTCTGAAATGTGCCAGGGGGCTTGCGGCAGCACCTCCATGTCCGTGAACCTCCTGCCGAGCAGCTTGTTGTCAGAGGACAGCAGGTGGCTGATGAACCCGCCGGCCGGCAGCGCGCCCTGCCGCACCGGCGGCGGGTTCCAGCCGTCCGAGGCCCGTCGCTCGCCGGTGTCGCTGCTAGCGGCGCTCACGCCGGCGCTCCTGCGGCCGCCGGCGCCGTCGGCGCCGGCACCATCGGGCGCCCCGGCGGGCGCGCTCTGCTGCCGCGCCTTGCCGATCAGCTTGTAGCAGATCGACCGGACGACTCGTCTGGCCTGCAAGCACGTGGGCAAGAATTGACCATCCGGTAGATGTGCAAGACACGCGGTTTCCTCGTTCCTCACAGCAAGCATTCCAGGAGCTGAAAGCGCTTTTGCAGTGGTTGATAGCCACTGCATGCTGGCAGCCCTGGACAGGGTCAGAAGGTAGAGCACCTTCAGCTGCTGGCGCAGAGCCGGGTCCGGCAGGTATGTGGCCAGGCAGCGGATGAGCGGCGACGCGTCAGGGAACAGTATCTGGGCGAGAACGTACAGCGAGGCGTCGGGGCCTGCACACACGCCAGCCGGAACCTTCTTTGACGTAACGGAAGCATGCTGAGGGTGCGCAGGAGACCATTGTGAAACATGGCCGCCGTAGCAGCTGCCCGTGTGGACTCGCACGCTGCCGGCAGGCGCTTGCAGATGCGTGGAAATGCGACAATCGATTATATGCCTTGCATGTGCAGTGTTGCAAGTTGGCACCGACCTGAGAAGGCGAACAGCACAGCCAAGGCCTTGAGCAGTTTTGACGCGTCGCTGTCGGCATCGTCATAGGTGATCGTCGAGGCGTCGACGTTGGCGCCGACTGCTGTGGCGTGGTCCTCCACAGTGCGCAGCTCAATCCTGTGCATGTGGAACAGGCTCGTGATCCATGCAGGTGCGCATGCTTCCGGTTGTGCTGAACTCACAGCAGATGACAGTGCAGTCAGCTGACCAAGAGACTCTGACAACTGGGCTGCACAGGGCCATGTGCAGGGCTGACCGCGCACTACTAGGACGGCGGACGCAGATAGTGATGATCCAGATATACGGCAGAGTGTGTGCATGCAGCAGAGGGTTCACCCGAAGGCCGTGGATCCGACGACCTCCATCGTCAAACAGCCAAAGAGGCGCCAGATTTCGACCTCCTCTCCAGACTTTGCTTTGGCCGCCAGCACGTTCACCAGCCGCTCAGCTGAGGCGTTCATGATGCTGGTGTAATTGCGCAGGGAGCTCCCCTGGAACATGGCCTGCCAGGCCTGCTTGAGGCTCTGCCAGTAGCGGTCGCCTCTGCAGATTGACACATGAAACCATGAACAGTGAAATTTAGCATCAAGTTGGAAATATGCCTGCTGGAAAATGCCTTCAAAATTTCATTTCTCAGTTCTGCATCATTCAATCTCCTGCCAATCGTTGACTTTACTCCAGCAAATGAAACTCAGGCTGTCCAGGGCCAAGGCTCACTTTGCCAGCAGCATTCCAGCATTGTCAAATGCATTCTCCGCGCCTGCACAACCCGCACTGGCCATTAGGCTCATATGGCTTATAACGCATTTACTGCTTCCGCACGGTGTAAGGTACGCATCATCAAAGCAGCAGCTCACCGACAAAATTCTGTAATATAGGAGGCCGATCATGGTTGTGAAGGTTAACAGCCCTGCGGCAAAGAAATGTGGAGTATTCCATCCACACGAGATGATCTGGGTGGCAATGGTCATGCATGCTGGCAAAGGTGTCGCATCAGCCTGGGCACAACCGCCGTGCCCAGCTGCCAGATGAGCCAGCCATCAGGCTGGGCGTACCTGGCCGCGACGGGATCCTCAACGATAATCAGCACAGTGCCGCCCTGCCACACCTTCGTCAAACACGACAGCCCAGTCAGTGAGAGCACTGTGCATATACGAAGCTCATGGTGAAAGCAGCAGGCAGAAGCAGCGAGCAGGGCCGAGGTGCATGTGCACCTTGAAGAGCGGGCCGTACTCCGCTGCCCACTGCTGCAGGGCCTTTGGGTAGCTCACGCGCACGATCTGAGCCAGGTTCCCGATGAGCCATGTCGGAGGTGGACCTGCACAGACAGGGAAACCACTCACATGGCTGTGGCCGCACACATGGCTGTTACGTGCAAACATGGCTGTGGCGATCACATGTATGCCAGAGCGCCGCCGGCGGTGCCAGAGTGCTCACGATCACCTGGTATATGTCTCGTCTGATAGCGTTTTACCGGATGCCAGCCGTACAACACCTACGAGCGCGGGGAAGCTGATCGATCGTGTTTGCAAGCCGTGGATCGATCTGTCTGTGTGGGTGTGGAACTGCCACCCTCACTGCCGGCACCGTGCCGCCGCCGTGAGGCGACGACCACCACTTGACATGATGCGATCACGGTGGTTTCGTTTCTGCTCGTCTGGTGATCAAGGGGCATGGCTGAGGTGCCCAGGCTGGTACTGCCAGCGGACAACTCAACAGTTCACATTGGCAAAAGAGCGGGAAAAGGTACGATGTCGTACAGCCGTCTCACCAGTGCTGCGAAGAGCCACGCCGCCCATCTCCAGCCACCCAAGACTGATGCTATAACACTGATCATGTTCATGATGCCGTCGGTGTGGCGCAATGGCTGATGCCGCAGGCTGTGACCTGAGTTTGATCTGACAAACTCTGGCAAATGATCCGACCAGCACAAGTGCTGTCACGCGAGGCGCTGGTCCGGCAGCCAGCGGCAAAGAGAACTATCTGAGCTTCACATCAGATGTTCATGAGACTTCAGTGGAGCACGATTTGCCGATCTGAGCATGCAAGTGTAGCAGGTTATTGCAGGTGCAACGCGTCAAGCCGCCGCTGTCAAGACTCGTGGTCTATGAGCAGCTACAAATTATGCACTGACGCCGAGAAGAGTGGAAAACAGTGACGTGCAAGAGCAGCACAGGGCCATTTCATCGGTGAAGCCCTGCGACACCGTTCCCGCATGCCGTGCACTGGTAGTCCCCTATCAAAGGTCCTGAAGATCTGACCCACGGGAAAAGATCTTTTCGGCCTTTGTCTGGCACGCCAGGCGGGCCAACTCGTTCACTTGCCTAGCAGTCGCAGTCTCAGACTATCCCTTGTGACCTTCCGCGAGTGGGCGCAAAAGGTCGAGCTCGGGGAAGTGGCCGCCGGTCATTTTCGGCCTCGCAGGCCTACGCCCTCAAAGTCAGGACGTGTGCCGGCTTTTGTTGCCGCATGCGATCTGAAGCGGAGGCATGTGACCAGCCGCATCTGGACGGCGGGTCAAGGTGGGGCTCTGCTCGCAAGACGCACTTGCTGAGGCTTGTCTGAGAAAACGTGGGAATGTAAAATATCACGGTTGTTTCAGAGAACCGTGGACATGCAGCACTCGCTTATGCCCGTGACAAAATCATCCGCGCAGGGAGGTTATAAAAAGCGGCCCGCAGTCGGGATTGAACGGTGAGCACTTGCTCCCTACCTGGCTGATGCCCAAAACTTGCACGCTCACCAGCGTGGTGTCAGGGTCGCGCACTGGACAAGACACTGTTGTGTTGCAATGTTCAGGGGACTTGCGGAAAGGCACGCACATGTGTCGCGAGCTATCTTGCAGCCTGCCGTCGCCACGGAGCCTCAGCCGCACCACGCGCCGCAAGAGCAAGGTGACAAAGCGGCAGCGCCTGCCGCTGAACGCCTCTGGAACGCGTGTTCAGCTGGACAGCAAGTGATGATGCTGTCATGAATGCTGTCAGATCATGTCCATGCAAATGGGACCCGCAGCCCCTGCCGAGCTGTCATGACACAGACTGCAGCTGCGGCACAGGCGCTCATGTGAAGTCCAGCGACACCCACGTGAGTCTGAAGGCTCCTTCGCACAAATCACTCTTTCCTGTCCACAGGAGAAGCAGCGGCGGCGCGGCGGTGGCAATGGCGGTGGCAACGGCCACATCACGGCAGAGCCCAGCGGTGCCAAGAACATGTTCCTGGCAAACATCAGCCACGAGATCCGCACGCCGCTCAACGGCATGCTGGCGGTGGCGCAGCTGCTCCTGTCCACCTCGCTGACGCCGGAGCAGAGGTAGGCATGTTCAATACACCATGAGCAGGCCTGCCTAGCGCGGCAAAGACTGCCACCAACCCTGCGCTCCATCCTAGCTCGATGCATCCCCCGCTCGACCCCAGCGATGCAGCTGGAATGCTACACTGCCCCACGCCACGCTCTTCCGAGAAATCAGGGTCACACGTGCACCTCCGTGCAGGGAGCTGGCGGACATGCTGATGGACTCGGGCAACACGCTGCTCACCATCCTGGGCGACATCCTGGACTTCTCCAAGATCGACGCGCGGTGCATGACGCTGCAGTCGCGACCACTGGACCTGCGCGCGTCCCTGGAAGCTAGTCTCCAAATGGCGAGCAGCCCGACTCAGACAAATACAGCATCCCAGCTGCAGTGCAGAGCTCGTATCGCCCGTGAGGGCTCGCCGCCTGGTGGAGCTGGAAGCGAAAGCGCATCCTAGCGCCTGCGAGGGCCCCATGTTCACAGATGGTGCTGAACTGCGTTTAGAGCCTTGCTGAACAATTGCAAGTCTGGTGACGGGCAGGTGGCAGCAGACGCGGAGCGCAAGGGCCTGCAGCTGGCGTACTCGCTGCACCCGGAGCTGGCGGCCCGCAGCTTCCACGGCGACGCGCTGCGCATCCGCCAGGCGGGCGCCTGACCCTGTGCATCGGTACCGCATGCGCTGCTGTACAGCACTGCCAACATTCGCTGAAAGCTCATCCGGAGAGCTCGCACACCAGCTCGGGCATTCAAACATGGTCAAAGATCGGTACGCCCCTTGTCGCAGGTGCTGGCGAATCTGCTTGCAAATGCGGTGAAGTTCACGGAGCACGGCGAGGTGGTCATGACCGCGACGGCGGAGGCGGCGCCCGACGATGGGCGGCAGTGCATTCACATCAGCGTGCGCGACACCGGCATTGGCATTGACGCCGGCGCCATGTCCAAGCTGTTCCGCAGCTTCCAGCAGGCCCACGAGTCCATGAGCCGCAGGTACGGCGGCACAGGTGAGTCGCAAGGTTGATACGTCAAAAGGGAAGTGAATGCATGCGTGTGCGCCTACCCCGCTGTCGAGTGCAGACCCCTTGGTGCACATGGTGTCTGGTATGTGAGTGTAGCCAGGCAGGCGGGCAGCGATTTGATGTCATTTCACATCAGCAGATTGTCCCGCCCAGGCCAAGCGCGACCTGAAATGCAATCTGCTTGGTGCAGGGCTGGGCCTAGCGATCTCGAGGCAGCTGGCGCAGCTGATGGACGGCACCGTGTGGGCGGAGTCGCGAGTCGGGGTCGGCTCCACCTTCCACTTCACTATGCTGCTGCCGCCGGCGCAGCCGGGCCTGGCTTCCGCCTCCAGCGGCGCCTCTGGCCTGAGCAGCGGCGACGCCGGCAGCCACAGCAACAGCAATGGCAACGGCGATGGCGGCGCGCGCCACGCCAGCGGCGGCAGCGTGCCGGCTGGCGGGTTTGCGAGCGGCGTGGCGAACGGCTTCCGGCTGAGCCACGTGGCGGCGCCCAGCTGCAGCGGCAGCAACACCAGCAGCGCTGGTCACGAGCTGCGCGGCAACGGCGCCGGCGGCGGTGCCGGCAGCCGCAGCAGCGGCAGCCAAAGCAGCAGCCTCAACATGAGTGGCGTCGGCAGCAATGGAGGCGGCGCTGGTGCCGCAATGAGCAGCGCTCTTTCCGCCGGCAGCAGCGTCAGCAGCAGCAGCAATGGCGACGAGCCCAGCAGGATGCTCATTAATGCGTTCAACAAGCTGGGGTGCGTCCTGTTCCTGTATGAGAGATCTCATCAGCAACAGCAACCTGTGTGTGCTGCATCCGGTTGAGGCCTCTCCATGTCTGCTTCAGTGCTGGCAGCAAGTGGCGGCAGCTTGCGCTGGTCAGAGCGCGGGTCATGCTGCAACGACTTTTGACGGCTGAGCATGTGCAAATGTCAGGCTAGCCACCGGCGACATCACGGTAGCAGACGATTTTGCACGGGCGACCTCGACGGCGATCTCGGCGTTTGCTCCGCCGGCGGAGCCGGGTGCGGAGGTGGGGCTGGAGCCCGAGGCCACGCGGCAGTACGAGGTCCTCAGAAATCGCAGCGTGGTCATCGACGTCGCCCACGGCCCCACAGCTGTGCAGGTGCTGTTTTGCGACCTGGCCGATGTTGTGCGATGATGGAAACTCCTCCTCCGAAGGCTTCACCTGCAGCATGATGCGTAGCAGGCCTGATGTCGCTGCCGCATGCCTGGATTATATAATGATTCGCCCGCTGCGGCTGCTGCAGCCCTGCTGCAGCCCTGCTGCAGCCCTGTCGCCCCTCTGCATTCATCTAGCCAGAGAATCAACTCCCGACTCTGCGTTGCAGGTGTACGAAAGCTGCATGGCGCTGGGCATGCTGCCGATGATGGAGCCGTGCACGCCCCGCAATGCCTCCCGAGAGTTTGCCGTTGTCGGCGACGCCGCCACAGCTGTTGCCGCCATCAGGTGTCAATTCTGATCTTCAACCTGCTGCTGGAATATGGTCCGTGCCTTGATGGGACATTCGTCGAGTCCGCCAGCAGTGCCTGAAGCTGCATTAGTTTCGTTGCGGCAGCAGCGCTTGGTGCGAGCCGAGGTCCAAGGGCCACACTGAAATGTTTCAACCAGGATGGTGTGCTGCGCTGCAGGGGCGGGTGGAAGGGCCGGCCGATCACCGCGCTGGGCTGCAAGGAGAGCACCCCCATCAGCATGCACCCGCTGTTGTGCGCGGTCAGCCGCCCGGTGCGACACGCACGCCTCGCCGCCGCGCTGCTGCGGGCGCACGTGCTCATGCGCCACGCCGCGCAGCTGGTGCCGCTGCAGCCTGGGCGGGCGGGCCATGGCGGCGGGGGCGCCCTCCTTCAGGCACCGAGGCGGCGGTGCGCATTGCTTGGCCAGGCTCTGGCATTGCGGTTGCACAATGCGGACCTTAGGTGGTGATGCTCGCTGTGCGGCTGCAGTGAGCGGCACGCGACAAAGATCGGCTGTCCGTTTACAGAGTGACTGCTTGACAACAGGTTGGTCGAACACCCCTGGATACCAATGCAGGTTCCGGACGGGCACCAGCGAGCAGCCGTCGGGCTCCAGCGACCAGTCGCGGCAGAGCGAGCTGTCGGAGCCGCCCCCCCTGTGGCGCCACATCAGCCTGGACAACTCGCAGCTGGAGGCCACTGGGCTGCGGCTGCGGGAGGGCGGCAGTCCCGGCGGCGGCGCCAACGAGCCCACCATCCTGGGCCTGCAGAGCCACAACGCCGCGGAGGCGGGCCGCACGCGGTCGGAGCAGGTGCAGAAGCTGTCGAGCCGGCGGCTGGGCATGGCGGGCCTCGCAGCCGCCAGCAGCTCGTCTGACGGGCTGGACCCGAGCGTGGCTGGCAACAGCAGCAGCGGCGCCGCTGGCGCGGCGGGCGGCGCGGCGGGCGGCCGCCCCGACATCGGCCGCGCGAGCGCACCATCCGGCAGCTGGGGCGCACCTGCCAGCCGCCCGGCGCTGCCGCCGCCGCTGCTGGGTGGCTACACCGCCATGGTGGCCGCGGCGCAACGCATCGCCGAGCTGGACGCCACCGGCGGCGGCGGGCGGCCCGGGCCGCTGCAGAGCTTCGGCGGCGGCGGCGGTGGCGGCCGGCTCTCGACCTCCCGCTTCCCGGCGCATGGCGGCGGGCCCGCGGGGCCGCCGGCGGCCAGCGCCCCCCGGCGGGTGTCGGCGGACGCCGGCGGCGGCGCCTGGACCAGCCCGGCGGCGGCGGCGCAGCAGCAGTCACACCTGGAGCAGGGCCAACTGGCGATGTCCGCGCCTTCAGGCTGGGCGGCCTCGGTGCCGCACCCGGCCGCGCGCCCCAAGACTGCTGCGGCCAACGGCGGCGCGGCCGGCAGCCTGGCCTCGTCCAGCGGCAGCGCCGAGCTGCCGCCGCTGCGCATCCTCGTCGCCGAGGACAACCAGGTGTGTGCAGCGTCAGGGTGCTGGCACAACACTTTCGATTGTGCATTTGCAGGTGCTTTAATGATAGGTCAGCATTCTTGAGCATTGCTGCACCTTGTCTCTGCTGCAACTTCAGCAAATGCCACTGCCGGCCTGTCCAAACTTTGGCTGACTGCGGTCTGGGGCGCCGCGTGCAGGTGAATCAGAAGGTGGTGCTGCGGGTGCTGCAGAAGCTGCAGAAGGGGCGGGAGTTCAAGGTGCAGGTGGTGGACACCGGCGCCGCGGTGCTTGCCGCCATGCGCCTCCATGTCTTCGACATCATCCTCATGGACATCCACATGCCGGAGATGGACGGCCTGCAGGTGACACTTCTGACTTTCTGTTTTGTCACGGTCTCTCCCCTCTCCTCTCGCTCTCCTCTACCTCCAAGTCCTTCCCTCATGTCTCTCCAGCACCTATCCTCTGGGTGCAATCACCAATGCGCACCCGCGCAGGCGTGCCTCGACCCCTCATGAAACATGTGCCAACATTTCACAGCCGGCTGGCCTGTGCTGTGGCATCTGGCCCTGCGGCCGCATGGCGGACTTGGTGCTGAAGCCGGGTTGTGTCCTCATCCTGCAGGCGTCCACGCTAATTCAGCAGATGTATGCGCCCGACGACCGGCCGCGCATCATCGCCGTCTCTGCGGACACACTTCAGGTGCGAGCGAATGTGCCATCTGCATTTGGCTGCTGCTTGGCAAATGCCTCGGCTAGCTAGTGGTGCTACCCCGGATGCACTGCTGAAGGTGCCTCTGTGGCGTGGGTTGACTGGTGCTGCAGGAGCATCAGCGGTGCAAGGGCACAGCACTGAACAATCTGATGCTGCCAGTTGCTGGTCTACTGAACCTGCACGTTTTGCTCCAATGGCAGGTGCTACAGGAGCAGTGCAAGGCGGCCGGCATTGAGGACTTCATAACAAAAGTGTGATTGGGCTGCCATTATACGTTCCGCATATTGGTCCAAACGCGTGGCAGCGTCCAGTGTTGTAGCACACTGTGCAGGTGATGTGTGCAGATTCATGGTGTTCTGACCCACACTGCTGCTCACGGTATTTCTCACCTGTCCTGCTGCAGCCGTTCCGGATAGAGGACCTGCAGCGCGTCATCAGGAACCCGCGGCGGGTGCTGCGCATCACGCCGCCCGACATCGTGTCCGAGTGCCTGGCCGAGTGCGGCTGAGGCTCGGGACCTCATCGCGGGTGTGCGCGCGCCTACTGGCTCTGTCCTTGGTGCCAAGGCTGGGCATGGGAGCTCGCTGCGCACGGGGCGCTGACGCATGACCAGATCGGGCGGATCAGTTGGCACGGCTCTGCCAGGGCCCTCTTGCTTGCAATCTGTGGCGATCGGATCAGGATGCCGGCGGTGACATTGATCTCACCTGCCGCTGCGGCGGCTCAATTGGATTGGCATATGTTGTGGGATATGAGAGCGATCAAGTGCTTTGGAGGTGTGAACTCCGGGCACGTATTTTGAGCGAGTGTCCGCCGACGCGGTCCAGAGTCTGACTGCTGGACCGTGTCTCGTTTTTGCACTGTGTGGGCACATGATGATTCAGATGAGGCACTATCGTCGTACTTGACCATCATTCGTTTGAATGTTGTATTCAGAATTGGGTTGATACTTGATGTGAAATTTGCTTGTGATGTCGACGACTACACGTCTGTCACGCAAACACCGCTTCATGTGCAGGCCCCACATGAAGCAGCTGGCCTCTCCAACTGATGTGCTCAAATCGCATTGCCCTCCACATCGTCGTTCCCTTGCACACTACCCTGCTCAGTCGTCCTAACATCCCGGCGGCTCCACATCTGCATTCAACTGGCTGTAAGGCGAGGTCCTGGATGCGGCAGTGCCGCCGCCGTCGCTGATACAACAGGCCCAAGAGACACGGTCTTTGGCTGGTCGTGCAAGCGCGCAAGCGTTTTTAGCTGACGCTGCCAGCAAGCAAGGGCTCGCCCACGAATCCAGTGCTGAGTGCCGCGCCAGGTCACCCACCTCTCACCGCCGCTTCCACCGCCACATGCAAATTTTGCCAGATCCGCTGCGCAACTGGCGAAATGGCAACACTTCGAGCATTGCAGGTATTCTCGATCTATCCTCGCGTGCTGTGGCCCACCCATCGGCTTGCCTGAGGCGACATCTCGCGCAGCTGTTGGGAAGGGGCAATCTTTCCGATAGAGATTTGCCGGTGACATGCTGATCTGCTCCTTGGTCCATTATTTCTGGGCACGTTGAAGATAGTTTGATCAGCACCATCCTCCAACCTGAACCTGCTGCGCCATTCGCGAGTGCTCTTGCCTACACCTGAGAAGCCGATGTGCTGACAGCACAATAAGAAACCGGTTCAGCATGCGTTGCACAGCGCCTGTGCGACATGCCAGCATGCCACAGTGTCTGCAGCTACGGCACCCGGCACAGCCTCGAAGCTCCTGGAGGACCTTCAGCGGCATGCAGCGCTGCGGCACCGCGCAAGTCAGCAGCGGCACAGGCTTTGCCGGGCCGCATGTGCTGTCACGATCGACGGGCAGCGCTTTTCGAGGATCAGGCAGAGGCGGCCCACATGAACCGCAGCAGCGCATGCGCTGCGGCCCGCTGCAGGCCGCATCTGTGCCTGTGGGACAGCAGAGCACGTCCGCGGACGAAGATGTGGATGCAGACGAGAACTACCTCATCGCCAAGCTCAAAGGTGTGGAGGACCTGCCTTGGCTTCAATTGGCTCCTAGCTGTCCTGCCGACAGGCTTGCTGACTGGATGCATGTCCCACGCATTGTCCCTGGAACTTTGACATGCGGGCAGGCGCACTGTGGTGGTATTCACATACTGCTCCCTCACGCTGCTGCCGACAGGCACGCTGGCGTGGCTGAACGCCAGCAAGCCGCCCAAGTGGCTGTGGCGCACCATCGCCGCGCTCATGCTGGGCGGGCAGGTCATGACGCGCATGCTGCAAGGTGCGCGATTTGGTTTTCAGTTTGCATGCACGGGGGGGGATGCGATCCTTTGTCAATATTCCAGAGATTCACGCACCGTTTCTAGTCAGCTACTGCTCTACTGCTGGTGCAATCCGCTTCAGATGACGCAACCGACTCATGCATTCCTCTCATGTGCCTTTCTGCACAGGCAAGATCCACTGGCGGAACACGAGGGAGCAGCTGTCGCTGGTGGGGCCGCGGTCGCTGGGTGTGGCATTGCTGACCGCCGCCTTTGTCGGCATGGTGTTCACCATCCAGGTGCACCTCTCCTCTCACTTTCTGGGGCTCTCGCCTCATGACAGTAGCCCTTTTGCGGATGTCGATCTCAGCGCCAAATTTTGTCACAGCTTGACGATGAGCCACATGACCTGCGAAGGCATATCTGGTAAAGACCATGATGCAGCAGGTGTACCGCAGGGCCGTGACGGGCCGCGCGTGGCTGTCTTGACTGACAGAGCCGTGCGTTGACTCGCGCGCAGTTTGTGCGGGAGTTTGCGAAGCTGGGGCTGACGAAGTCGGTGGGCGGCGTGCTGGCGCTGGCGCTGTCGCGGGAGCTCACCCCCGTTGTCACGTGCATCATCCTCGCTGGTGCGTCGATGTGCCCCTGCAGCATCTGTGTGCATACGGCGTCCAGGTACCCAAGAGGAACAACCTGGGGCTGTGTCAGGGGCTGTGTGACTGGAGCATTGCCAATCAAGTCCCAAAAATGCAATGGCTGGTGGCCGACCGCTGGCGTGCCGACCGTGCAGGCCGTGTGGGCAGCGCCTTTGCATCAGAGCCGGGCTCAACGGCGGTGAGCCTGCAAAATGACAGTAACCTGATCATCATAAACAGTGAATCTGCAAATGCGCAGGCCGGGTGGGCAGCGCCTCTGCGGCGGAGCTGGGCACGACGGCGGTGAGCGGGCAGACACATATGCACGAAAAACAACATCATCTTGAACAGTGAAACCGCAAGTGTGCAGGCCGAGTGGGCAGCGCCTTTGCGGCGGAGCTGGGCACGATGGCGGTGAGCGAGCAGACGGACTCGCTGCGGGTGCTGGGCACTGATCCTGTGGACTACCTCGTCTCGCCGCGCGTGCTGTCCTGCATGATCGCCGGGCCCGTGCTCAACGTCCTGTGCTTTACCATGGGTACGCTGCGTGAATGGCCAGTTTCATGATCCCCAACCGTGTCGTGTCGGTGCTGTCCAGCCTGTTTCGAGTGAAGTTCATGTCCTACACGTGTTGTGCGGGAGTTCCTTGCAGCGACTGTCTTGCTGAAGAGAACTGCAATGCAATGCCATGCCGCGCGATGCGACACAATGCCTGGGCACGGCAGTGCAAGGCCGGAGGAGTTCAGCTGCTGCGTTGCAGGCATCGCGGCGTGGTGCTGGCGCAGACGAAGCAATGTAGCTGGATGATCAAGCTGAGTACTACGGCAGGTGGATGATTGGAATATTTCGCTTATTGCAGGCATTGCGGCGAGCGTGGTGCTGGCGCAGACGGTGTACGATGTGCCGGCCAACGTGATCCTGGAGTCGGCGGCGCGCGCCGTCGGCACCTGGGACGTGGTCACCTCCATGATCAAGGCCTGGGTCTTTGGCGTCATCATCTCCGTGGTGCGCCCCTGCTCACATTTCATGTCTCAGGCACTCTTGCCTGCCCTTGCAGCGCTTGCCGTCGAGTGTGTTGCCGCAGGACTGGCACATGGCCGAGTGGCTGTGGCCGACAGCATTCATCTACAAACGGCCTCTGCTGCCGAGTGACCTACTCACATGTTCTAAGACATCTCGCGCATTATTGGCATGCGTAGTGTATATAGACGGACGCTACTTTTCAGCTTCTTCCTGCAACCAAGGAACCTAGCCGCAACTTCCCGTCTATATTCTAGGCTGACAGCCTTGACGCCTAGAGGACACCAATTCAGTCCCCCTTATCGCCCCTACCTGTTATTTAGGAACTGCCAATCAGGCACACTAAGGAGTCACAGGTGACCTAACGCTACGGCCGCTTGCTGGCTGCCCTGTGCTTGCGCTGGCGCGCGGCATTGAGCGCGATGACGCAGGATAGCCTCGTTTGGGTATAATACTTCCAGAACGTTGCGACATCAGATCGCGCATCTCGCCGCAGCAACAATACCGCGTTGCGGCGATCGCTGTGTCAACATGCGATAACATCGCATGAATGTGATTCGTGGCAAGGCGCCGGCTAGAGAAGCGCGACTGCCTGCGGCATTCCAACGATCCGGCTGTTGCAAAGTCCACCGGAGCAAACCTCTGATCATCAGTCGCTGATATCCACTGTTGGGCAGCGTCAATTGCTTCTGCAGCAGCTGATAAACGTGTCCAGCCGCTTCGGGACCGGAGGTTAGCCATGTGCTGGACATCAGCTAGCTATCGATTAGGTAGCCCACCAGGGCAAGTTGCCATGGCTCGCCACAGCCACCTGCAGCCTTGCACATTCAACGCCCAGACGTTCAGTACAAGGCAAACTGCTTCAGAGGAACACCTTGCCCTGCGGCTGTTCCCATAATTTCTGCCTTTGACTTGTTCCCCTGCCGCCGTTGTTGCATGTGCACTGGTCCCAATCGTTTGCTTGGAGATAGTTCTTGCCTTTGCTATCCAACAGGCATGCCCACGTTTGCTCGCAAACGTCAGTTTATTTTCAATTTGCCACCAACAACATCTCCCTGACCAAGCGCCTTTGTTATGCACGCAGGTCAGCTGTGCCTGGGGCTTCACCACGACGGGCGGCGCCAAGGGCGTGGGCGAGTCCACCACCTCGGCGGTGGTCATATCCCTGGTCCTCATCTTCATCGCGGACTTCTTCCTCTCCTTCCTGTTCTTCCAGGGCCAGGGCGATGCGCTGCGGCAGTGCATGTGATGTATTCCGCCCCGCCTGCGTCTGGACACAGTCCGCCAGCCTCCGCAATGCTGCGGGGTGCAGTGTTCCCTTGCGCTTGTTGCTCTGGAGATCGAAGCATCGTGGACGTGATTTTGGAGCTTGCTGTTAACGGAAGACACGAGTTTAGGGTTACCACTGAAACGATGTCTCAAGGCCGCAGGACTTTGCGCCCGAAACGTCACCAGCAGACCAATTCAGCAAATCGTTGCAGCAACACTGGGTTCATGGCAGATATTGTTATCCTGCATCGCTCTGAACTTTGCATCTTCGTCCATCCAGTCGTGTACATCACTGGTGTTGCCGCTTGGCTGAGCGGCGGCCGGCGGCGAGGCTCTCCGTGGTCTCAGAATCCTCCTGCAAACGAGGCCGAACATCATCTTCAGCGCCAGTGCACACACCTTGACATGGGCAGTCGCTGCTGAGCGACTCATATGTTCTGGATACGGTAAGCAACCGCAGAAAGTGGGCCTCGGCACCTGGTGGGACCGCTTTGCAGCGGCGCCAGGACTGGTCTTCCTGTTGCCTGCAGCAGCCGCGGCGGTGGCATCCTGCCTCCTGCGCTTGGTTGGACTGTTGCCTGGACTGGCGGGGCTGGCAGCCGCTGCCGTTACGGGACCGCAATCCTGAAATTGACGAGAAGGAAAGTTCAGTCCATACCTGCCTTGCTTAGCGGGAGGATCGACCAGGTGAAAAACTTCAAGATCCTCCAGAAGCGCTGCAGCTCGCACCTCTCGGCTGTGCTTCATGCTGTGCGAGGCCCGGGCCGCCGCCGGCGACGAAGCCTTGCTGTGCTGCACGCTGCGGCGGGACGCTGGGCTGACGGGCGCCGCCGCCGCCGCCGCTGCTGCCACTGCCGCCGCCGCCGTCGTTGATGCTGCCGCTGGCTGCAGGTGCAGCAGCGGCGGCGCCTGTTCACTGTGCGGCAGTGCGTCCAGCATTCTGAGCGAGCGCCGGCTGACCGGCTGCGACAGCGATGCAGAAGCGCCTCCTGTGCTGGACGTCACTGATTCGTCGCTGCCTTCCTCGTCTGTGTACACCTGCACAGCAGCAAAGCCATGAGTGTCTCACGCTACGATCAAAACCAGAGACTGGAGGCGACAGCAGCTGCTTGACGGATGCCAAAATCGACAATGTGCGTTTCACCATGCTGCAGCGGGATCTGACTCACCTGACGCTTTGCTCATGGTTCAGGTCTGACTTGATCATGGAGCATGTCTCAACTTCGAAACACTAAACCCACGCTCGCCTGCAGCTGCTGGACAGGCGACGTGGTGGCGGCGGTGCCGCCGGCACCGTCCAGCAGCGCCTGCATGCCGGCCAGCAGCGCACGCCGCTCGCGCAGCAGCCCCGTCCTCAGCTCCCGCCGCAGCGCCTCCTGCGCCTTGTCCTGCGCCCGCTGGTGGGCCTCTATGCGCTCCAAGCACCTGTCGTCGTCATGTCCAATATATGTCGTCATGTTATTCGGCTCAAGGTTTCAAGCTCGGATGGTGCTCCTGGCTGAGATGATTGCCGAATTGTGTGCTACTGTCTGCAGCAAAGCAGACATGAGGGACCAGCAGATGTGTTCTGTAGATCATGCAACGTGTGGCAGACATGTGGCAGTCATACCTGAGGTTTTCCTTCTCTACGTTGCGGAAGGTGCAGGCGGCGCAGACCAGGGCTGCGGCGCCGAGCGCCAGGCAGGCCTTCCGCAGCAGCCACTTGAACTCGACCACAAACTCCCCCGACGGCGCCGCAGGCAGCCACTCCGGCACCGGCACCCGCAGCAGCAGCTGCGCACGAGGTAACAAACCCCATCAAAGCATGTGCATGCTACAGGCACGCACATTAGCAGGGTCCGAGACCTGGTTGGAAATTGCCACATGCAGGCCACAGTGCTGTTTTGCCATGGGCAGGCAACACGGAAAGGACGACTCATGTTCGCCGCATGCACCTCGCCGCGGCTACCGGCCTGCAGGATGGAATGCAGGCGCGGCGGCAGGCAGCGCTCTGCCAGCAGCGCGCCGCCAAAGACGCCGATGAGCGGCAGCCGGGCGGACCGCGTCAGTGGTGCCGCGCCGGCCGCTGCCGCCGCCGCGCCGCCGGCCACGTAGAACAGCACGTCGGCGGCGCCTGCAGGCAGTGCAGCGACATGATCTGCAACCTGTTGCTGGACCTTGATGTAGCATGCACATTACGATGGGTCGCAAACAACCCCATTTGCTACCGCGTGCTGCGTAACGGGATACATTTGACATCAGGAGTGCGTGCACGACCGTTGAAGCTCCTAACGCACATGCGGACATCAGCAGGCTGGGTGAGTATTCGACTTTTGGACACAATACCGTAGGAGCGGCCCAGCAGCTGCACGAGGATGGCGTCGGAGCGGTGCTGGTAGTGCGCCAGCGCCTGCAGCGCCGTCACCACACCCTTGGAACTTGCCGCCACATCCCTGCAGTGCATAAAGTCCTTGCAGATCAATGCTAATTGACTTGCAGCATGCAACACAAATTTGAGCAAAAACTGGACGTGGCTGCGTCAGGCAAAAAATCTCAATGCGTGCCTGAGGTCGGCCAGCATGGCCGTCTGCAGCGCGCCCTGTGCCCGCTGCTGATGCAGGAACTCGTTGGCGCCATCCTGTGCGAGCTGCAGCCCAGCAGAGCAAGCCGTGAGGCCTCAGTGCCACTGCTTCAGAAATGTCACAACAGAGGCATACATAAGCACTTCCTGCCAGCAGTATTGTGCGGCATGCTGCCCCACATGCGGACGCCGTGGTGGTCAGCACTGCTGAGCATCGTCGTGCACACGAGTACTGGTCACCTCACGCAGGGTGGAGGTGGCTGCAAGAACTTTCTGCTCCTGGGCTTCCAGTTCCGAGAGCCCCTGCAGCATCTCCAGCTGCCGGTCGCCCAGCACATCCTGCAGACATTCAGAAGACTTATAGTTCAGGACACTAGCTGCGGACTTATCTCACAGCAGACTTCATCTGCGGTGACAAACGTATTCGGCAGGCTAAGGTGTATGCGTTTGCGCTGAATCATAAGTCTTCTTTGGTATTCGGACCTGCTGCTGCAACGACCGCTGCAGCTTGGTGTCCAGGCTGCTGGCGGCGCTGTGCAGCGTGTCCAGGCTCGCCAGGCTGGCATTCACAGATGTCGCCATGTGGGCCTGCACAAAGGGTAATCCCTGCAGTCAAATCGGAGTGAGTACCCTCCATTACACAGCCATGCTTGCGGGCACAGAGCTTGTTGGCATGCGCGATCTTGACCAGGAAGGATGCTGCATGTTGAACAATGTTCAAGCCAAATGCACATGCATTGCAGTGTCGACCTACGACATCATACACGACTTTAGATGTTAAAAAGAGTATTGCGGAGCCATGCATGATGTTAAATATCTACCTGCTGCTGGGCCACCTCATCCAGCTGGCCGCTGACGCCGCCAAGCATGCTGGCGTGCGCAGCCATACTGTCGTTCAGCGAGACGAGGCGCAGCGCGGCTGCCGAGCCGGCGGCGTACAGCAGGTTCAGCACGAACTCCGTGTGGCGCTGAAAGTTCTGGTTCTGGATGAAGAGACACATGCTGCAGCAGCACGCGCGCTGCGCAACTGTCAGTGTCTGCTCGATCCAGGTGAAGCATGAAGCTGCGAGAAGCCATTGACGCTATTGGCCGCCGCCGCTGGCATTATGTTCACATGCGTGACACCTGCCGCATGCGGTTGTGCCGCAGCTCATGCGGGCCGCACCTGTCGACCTCGCTGAAGAACTGCATGTGGGCGAAGTAGAATTCAGGGTCCTTGTGGTTCACGCACGCCTTGAGCGTCATGCTCTCAGAGCACGGGTACCTGCGCGGCAGTCAAAACGACGCAAAGCTCTGTTGGTCACACAAATCCGGGCCTTGCATGTGCACGGAAAATGACATGGCAGTCTACCGCGGCCAGCTATGACAGTGGTCACTGCATGCTGCAAGTGGAGTAGCGAGACAACTCACGTGCGCTTGCCCAACTTGTACAGGTGGCAGTTGGCAAAGGCCAGCGCCAACCGCGTCTTGCCCTCATGGTCGAGGTTGCGACACTCGGTGCGGACCGCACGCAGCGCGTCAGTGTAGCAGTCTGTGCCGAAGATGCGGCTGACGAACGACTCTTTGCTCGCATCCCGCTCCAGGCCCCGAACCCGACCTGCATGCAGCGCCACAAGACATGTAGGAACCACCGTTCAGCAGACACTTGCACAATCGAATGTACTTATTAGTTCCGTTTGTGACCTGAGGTATGCGTGAGGACAGAGGAGGACAGAGGACAGGGCGTCCATCAACCGTGCGCGGCGGCATGAAGCCAAATGCGAACGTGTAGGCAGTATTTGGTCACCTGCACCGCTCTCTGCGAGACCCGACGGCACCACTTCGAATCGCGGCTGATCAGCTGTTGTGAAGGAGAAGAGAAGCACGACAATGACCGCGCAAGATGCTGCCGCGGCGCTCAGCATCCCTGCTCAAGCCAGGACGCGTGTTGAACGCTTGCTCGGCACTTGTGCTGTAACAATGCCTCAGCAGCGCGGCAAAGAGCTAAGACCGCGAACAATCGACCTGTGTCGGGCTCAACGATCGAAGGTCGTACTCAGAGGAGGAATGGCCAATAGCCAGCACATGTGCAACAGTTTGGACCCTTCTGCTACCGGATCAAGCTTCTCATCTGGGTGATTTCGCGATGACAGGCTTCGCTGCGGCTCAACACACGCACTCTGCTGGATGGCCAGAAACGCTCGAGTGCAAGCTTCGCATTCTTGCTGGCTGGCAAGTGTACAGAAGGCAAGGCAGATAACGTCAAGCGTGTTAGTTCGACCGACTACTTGCGAAAGCAATGGCAACAGCAATCGAGCAAACACTTTCAGAAAGCCTCGATAGGTCCGAGGTATCCCAGAATGAGGGGTCAGGATGCAGAGGGCGAAACGCCTTTTACATTGTCGACCCTTGAGCTTGCTATTCAGGAAACAGGGTCCCAAGAAAGTTGAATCAACACTTCCTCTGAATGACATGCCGCAGAATATCTTGGCATGCAACCGCGGCTGCTCAGCAGTTGCGCTGCGTACTCCACCCTAAAGTGAAATTTCACAACTCCCTCGCCGCGACGTGTTGAGGTTCCAAATCATTTCCGAACGCCTCGAGCAGGCTCGCCTTTTGCCTGCCTCATGAAGCTGACCACGCATGCTGCTTTAAAACTGCCGCCAGCTCACTGCTGGTGTTCGTGAGCATTGTCTGCACGGAAATTACGAACGGTCATGCAGCGCCCAATTGGCCGCTCGCCGCAGGCACTCGGGAAGAACTAGGGTGCAGTCCACAATGCAGCTTTGGGGCAATACACAATGACAACAGGTGATCATCACCTGCAGCGCCTGGCTGAGCCGCAGGCCGCACAGGGTTGGCGGCCGCTGGGAAGACGGGGGCTGGAATGACCTCCTCGCCTGGGAACATCGCCTTGACAAAGCCTGTGCACAAGACACATAATACAATCCCTCTCACTGCATGCAGGAACACGCCATGTTGCTGGCCGACTGCTTGGCATTGACTTGCAGGGTGTCGATTCAAAGATGCGACGGTTTTACCCCGCATCACCTGGCGTCTTGAGAGGCCGGCGGCCCGTCATGCGGGGGTACACGTCCTCAAGGAAGTAGTATGCATGCCCTGGCGTGACAAAAGTCAAGTCCATTGGTTTGAAGGGTTCCGAGGCGTTGCCGCCCATTCAGGACGTGGGCATGTCAAGCGCAGGTGCAGCGCGCATGGGTTGGACCAGCGCTGTTCGAGCTGCGACAAGGTCGAAACAGAGCACCAGCGCACCTGCGACCATGCCGAGCAGGTCCACCACGGGACTGCTGCCCAGGATGACTGAGAAGCCGAGCAGCACCCACGGCAGGTACGGCGCCGTGAAGTTGAAGATGCCCAGGAAGCTGAGGTTCACGTACTGATGCCGCCGGCCCCACACATACACCTGCAGGGGCGTATATATGCGTTGGCGGGGGGCACTGGGCAGGCAGGCTGCCAGCTCGCTGGGGTTTGTGGCATCGGTTGCAGACGCATCTGTCATGGAGGCGGGCATGAGATTTGGGAGAGCAGTAGGAGTCCGGCTCACCATCATGAACGTGAGTGACGACCCCAGGAACTGGACATTCACAAAGGGGGCCACCAGCGTGAGCAGCGTTCCGCCTGTATGCGTGCATCAACCGGTTGCAAGATAGGGATCGTGCTGGAGCTTCCAACGCCGCTCTTTCCCATCAAGGGCTCCAGCGTCATGCACGTAATTTACCACCGACTCGTTGAAGACAAAGTAGGCTGCTTGCTCACCAAATAGTAGCATCCAGAGGAAGTCTGCGCTGCGGCTGCGGAAGGAGCCCTCCTCAAGGGCCTTGCAGTACTTCACCAGGAAGAACATGTGGAACACGAAGTCTAGGCCTGCGCGGCATGGTGCATTGTGTGACAAAGTTGGGTTTGCTGGATGTGACTCGCCAACAAGGCACACTACAGTGCATCCGCTGTGCCTGCAACTCACCCAGGCTGCCAAAGAAGAAGAAATTTGTGAAGAGGCGCCACACTTCCAGCTTCTGAAGTATTAGCCATGCGTTGAAGTAGATGTTGTATGGCGTGATGATCTGCGTTCGCAGCAAAGGGTTTGCAGCATTGCGCCTGACGGAGTCAACTGGCAAGCATGCGCCTTTGCGCCGCACTCATCATGTCCACTGGTCACCTCCAAGGCGCAGCCCGCCGTTGTGAGGAACGAGAATGTGACGTACGACCGGGTGACGATTGGCAACTGCAGCAGGAACGCAAGGCTCTCATTCCCGAGTGTGCAGCATGGCTTGATGCTGAATCGCAGAAGTTGCGTCACCGCCGTAGATGCAATTGTCGCAATCATGTGCCCTCACCTGCTTGTACCAGTCCTCCACTGACTGCATTGCCAAGAGTAAGCTGTAAGAGCTGTGATGTGGAAAACCAGGGTGCATGCAATCAGCAGCACGAGTGCCAAGCTGACCATCCAGACACCATGGGACGAGCAGTGTGGACATAAGAGCTTTACCATCTGGAACGTTCTGCAAGGCCAGTGAATGTAAGTCTTGCTGCAGAGTGATGAGACCGCGCTCAGAGTGTCCGCTCTGCGCGCTGCTCTCGCTCCGGCAGGGTGCGTCGTATGCCTCGCTGGTCACGCTTTTCCTTGCTTTGCTCGCGGGAAAGGCCGCTCAGCTGACTGCGGGCGATGTAGGTTTGTTCTCAGCGCTAAGACAGCTAACGCAGCACGCGCTGAGCGGCTTCGCAACTTCTGCGAGCGACAAGGCGCGAGCTGTGCTCCCATTGGTCCGGGCAAGTGGAGATGTTGCCACGAGATGATGCGTCAGCATTGCACAGCTCAGAAGCTTGGTCAAAGCCTCATTTCTTCATTTCAGCCTCACACGGACGCTCTCATGTCGCCGAAGATTCCCGCACTCCGAAGACCGTGCCATACCGCACCCGTGTGCCTCGTGCTGCTAGCGCTAGCGGCATCGGCGCAAGGCCTGCGGCGCATTGCCCATTGTTGCTAACACCTGGGCCTTCACCAATGCTACAGACTTGGCTTGGAAAGTTCTGAACCAAGCATCTGGAGACACCGGCGCTGCGCTTGCTGCGGTGGAACAGGTGCCTTGGCGCAACTGCTGTCCGCACACCTGCCTGGCCCTCCATCGTGGACATGAAGTCGCAGACTTGTCAGCCCGATTCAATGCCTGCTTCTAGCGTGGCTGAACTTACCCACCTGCACAGGGATGCAGCATCTGCGAGGAGGATCAGTGTGACAGCACAGTGGGTTATGGCGGGTCACCCGATGAGGCTGGCCGCACGACGCTCGATGCCATGATCATGGACGGGGTGCGACCCTACACGCCTGCACATGCGTTCTCTACTGCTGATTGTTGGTATGATTGGCGTTGACATGCCTTGTGACCTGCAGCCTGGACTGACGCCAAGCTCAGGGAAGCATGGCCGCAGGCGCGGTGGCGGCGCTGCAGGCCACCCGGCGGGCGATCAGCGCCGCGCGCCTGGCCATGCGGCACAGCAGCCACACCCTGCTGGCGGGCCCCGCAGCGGATGCTTTCGCGGCAGAGATGGGGCTGCGGCCCGCCAACCTGTCCACTGCACACAGTCTGGAACAGCACAGACAGTGGTGAGCAGGGCAACACCGCAGACTTCAGTCCCTTCTACTCCAGCAGTCTGTGTCTTGGTACTGCTCGGGTTCTGCGAATGCAAAACGTGTGGCATATTCCCCTCCCTCAAAACGCTATGTCATGCTGCAGGCGGGAAGCTGACTGCCAGCCCAACTTCAGACAGAGGGTGCTGCCCGATTCATCAAAGTCCTGCGGTCCCTACCGTCCTGATACAGGCGCAGCGCCTGCGCCCGCCCCAGGAACCTGCAGCCAGCACGTGTCGCAGCAGAATCACGACACAATAGCCATGGTCGCCATTGACGCCAGTGGCACCATCGCCGCGGGGGCAAGCAGCAACGGCGCCAGCAACAAGGTGGGCTCATGTCATTCCTCGCCGCCGCAAGTGAGGAGTCAGCACGAGATGCAGTTGTGCCACTTGTCAGCAGAAACTTTTGCATGTGCGACTGTGCAGGTGCCAGGCAGGGTGGGGGATGCAGCAGTGCCCGGCGGCGGCGCGTACGCCGACAGCGATGTCGGCGCGTGCGGCTCGACGGGGGACGGCGATGTGCACCTGCGCTTCCTGCCGTGCTATCAGGTGCTGACACCGCTGGACAGAATGACACAGGCAGCGGCCGCTCAAGTTATGCGATGCGCTGTGCTTCATGTGATGGCAGTGACAGCTGCCGTGGCATCCATCAACCGAATCAGATATTCGAATCAGAAAAGTCTGGTGATTATTGATGGTGCAGGTGGTGGAGAGCATGCGGCGCGGCCTCAGCCCGCAGGCCGCAGCAGAGGATGCTGTGCGCCGCATGGTGCGGAAGTACCCGGCCTATGTCGGCGCTGTGCTGGCGGTGGACCGGCATGGCCGCCACGCTGCGGCATGCCACGGCTGGACCTTCACCTACGCCGTCAGATCCGCGGGCATGGCCGCCGTGCGGCTGTTTGAGCTTCGCAGCTTGGAATTGCAGGGGCCAGATAGAGGTGATGTGCTCGGCACGGCTTGACAGAGTTGCTGTCAGTGAAAATTCATCAGCTGGCGGCAAGAGGTGTCCATACAGATAGATAATCTGTAGAGAAGGCGTGATTGACGAGCATTCCAGTTAGATTCTTGACAATGGACATCATTACAGTGTGCGTCATACACCAGGACCGACCTACGAGTTCTACAACACGACACCGTCTCGTCCAAAAACCGGAATCCAGCAGGTCTTGGCTTGCAGTCAGCTGCCGCTAGGGTCAGACCGGTCATTGCGCCAAGCAGAGTCAATGGGGTCAAGCACACGATGGCCAATGCAGCAGCGCCACAGCGCCAGCAGATGCAACTGACAAGACGATCAGCATTTGTGGCGCTGGCGTCAGAGGTAGCCCATGGCCTTCTTGTACATGATCTGCTCCTTTGCCGTGACGCGGTCCTCAATCCAGTTGCCGCTGCTGGTGCGCCGGTTGTAGTCCTTGCTCACCTTCGAGCGCAGCGGGTCTGCAGACACAGCGATCGGGCGGCTCAGCAGGGCAGCAGGTCATGACCAAAGCAACCAGCGAATTCAAGCCGGAGCAGGACGCCTTCGCAGCAAGCCCGCCTCTGAAATACACTTGCAAATGCTGCACAGCGGCACGTGACGCAGGCAAAGCGGGCAGCCAGGCGCAATTGCAGGACTCACCGTCGTGGCCGAACACCTCGCTGAGCGCGCACGTCTTCTTGTGCTGCTGGAAGATCTCGTCAGGGTCAACCGTCAGCTGCGCGGCCAGCTGATCCCGCAGCGCCTGCCCCCGCGCCCAGTCCGGCACCGCCTTGCGCGGCACATCCTCCTCCTCATCCTCCGTCTCGCAGTCCGACCTGCGGCAGCACCACACGAATGTTGTGGCCATTCTGCAGTTTGCCATGATGGCATGATGGACATCCCAAACCACAGCATGTGTGTAGCGATTCTTGCACCAACAAGGTGCTCTGGCTTGCAGCTGAGGATTCATTAGCAGTTGAAAACTTTGGCGCTGCACCTGTACGGCGAGATCTCGTAGGACTGGGGGACCGCAGGCGCCGCCACCATGGGTGGCGTCCCGCGCACCGCCCCCAGCACAAAGTCCTTTGCGGCAGCCAGCATGCCCTGCACCAGCAAAGACGCTTCTTTGTACCTGCAGGGAGTTTTGCAGAGGCTCTATGCTTTCAAGTGCATCCTGCGGACGGCATGTCAAGATTTGGCATGTCAAGGTTCGGTAAGAACGGCGGCTCACGCACCTTCTTCCCGCTGTGAGTGTTGGCCAATGCAGCCTCGGACTGGCCAGACTTCCCGGTGCTGCCTGCCGCTGGTGCGGCGGACGTCTCCTGTGCAACGCAGTTCATGTGCTCAACGAGTCGGCAACCGAAAGTCACACCTCTGTTGCAAAAGCAGCTTTCTTATGCGGCAAGGACACGAGTGTGTGGACCCACATACGCGCTGCATGCCTATCGGCTTTGCTGTGGGTTTCAATCCAGCACCTTCGAAGCGTGCAAATCTATGCATCAGCACCGCACCTGGCGGGGTGTGGCTGTGACAGGCGTCGCAGCTGTCTGCGCGGCCACTGCGGGCTGCGCATCGCCGCCTGGCCACAACACCGCCGGTTTAGGCCTGGCAACGTCAGATGGCTGCACCAGCGGCTTCACGCGCAGGCTGCCAGAGCCGGCCTGTGCCGCAGGCGGCTGCGCAGCCGCCGCCTGCTGCTGCGCGGCTGCAGGCTTGTGGGCCGTAGCGCTCGAAGACGGGTGCGCCGGCGCATTCGGCAGCCGCGGCGCCAGCGGCTGCCGCTGCTGCAACGGCGCCTGCTGCTCTGCCGGCTTCATGCGCTTTGCGTCCATCTGCATCGCAAGTACACAAGCTTCAAGCAAATTTCTGGCCAGAGCGACCTGAGAGTTATCGTGCAGTGCCTGGGAGTAAAACAGCGGAACACTCCAAATGACGACCAACTGGCATGCTCAAAGGCAGAAAGAAGAACGAAGCAGCTGTATCTGTATTCACATGTGCTTCAAGAAACTGTTATCGCTGGAGCACCTGTAACTTTGCCGCCTCCTGCTTCCGCTTGCGCTCCCGCTCCTCTGCCTGCTGTTGCTGATCCTGCGCAAGAGGTGAGATACATGTCAATCGCACTTGTGGCATTGGCAGCATCAAGGTCTGGCGAGATGTTGGATTGACAGTTGATCGCCTGGCATACGACGAACCGGCCAATTGGCAAGGTGCATGGGGTGTGGAGCTTGCCTTCTTCTTGTTCTCGTCCTCGGCTCGTTTGGCGCGCAGCTCTGCCCTTCGCCTCTGCTCGTTTGCCTCGCTGCACATCGGAGAGCAGAAAATAGTAAGCGATCAGGTATTTCCTGAAGTCGTGTGTGACGAGCTAGACAGTCCACAGCTGTGAATGTGACATGCCAAATGCTGGATGTGCCCGGGGTGCTGCGCCGGCAGCGCTCTCCAGGCAGCCGCACAGGCAGTTCTTCGGCGCATCAATCAGGATAGGAGACGCACCGCTGCTGCTGCTTGTTGCGGGCGTCTTCAGCCGCACGCGCCTTGGCAGCCGCCTCCTCCTGCGCCTGTGTCCACACAGCAGCAAAGCGTCACCAGAAACAGAGGTGGTGACGGCTGGAAGATGAAACCGAGACCATTCTGCTGCCGTCCAAACAAAGGAAAGTCGATTAACCTGCTGCGGTCCATTTTGGAGAAAAGGCAACAAAAAAGCGGAGGCAGCAGCGGGCGGAGCCCTGCGAGGCGTACCTTTGCGACCTTAGCGGCCTCCTTGCGGCGCGTGATCTCCTGCGCCTTGGCGCGCCGAGCCGCCTCCGCCTCCTCCGCCCTCGCCTTTGCCAGCTTTGCTTGCTGCAGCGCCGGCACCTGGACCAATATCACAGCATGCATGAATGTCTTGATATAGTTGTCACAAGGAAGAGCAGCACACAGCCGAGTCTCAACATGAGGCCACAAGACTCAATGCAACAGCCCCACGATGAGCAGTCAACGAGACTGAGATGCTTGACGTGGACTTCGCATCCCAGCAACACACATGAAATAGTAGATGGCAATCAGCAGCACGAGTGCCCAAGCGATCACCTTGACGGGGTTCTTGCGGCTGGCCGCAAACATCGCGTCCGGCTGCGCGGGCTTTGGCGCGAGGAAGGAGCGGAAGCCGGACATCACGTTGGACATCATGCCGCCCTGCGGCGCCGGCGCGGCAGCCGCCGCAGCAGCGGGCGCCGCTGTATCCGCCTGCACCTCTGTCGTGGCTGCTGTGGTGCTGGCAGGCAGCTCGGAGGCAGAGCTGGTCTTGCAGCTGTCGCCGCTGCCAGCGGTGGCGGCGCTGCCCCTGCTTGCGCTAGCGCTGGGGCGCACCCGAGGCGTGCTCTCCGGCAGGGGGATGTTGGCGGCCTGGCACAGGGCGGCGGCAGCGAGCTGGGCCGCACTGGGCGGTGTCGCCACCGCCGCCGTTTCTGTTGTGGCCGCCGGCGAGGCCTGTGCGGCGGTCGGCGCCTCGGCAGCGGCCGGCGACGCAGCGCCGTGCTGCTCCACTGACAGAGCCTCAGCCGGCGCATCTGCTCCCTCCTGCGGCGGCGTCCCAGACGCTGCTGCGGCAGGCTCCGCTGGTGGCTTCTCGCCTGCTGACGCTGCATCAGAGCCGGAGCGGCCACTCGAGCGAGGAAGGGAGGCGCCTGAGGCCGCCGACGCCGGGCTCGTTGCTACAGTGGGGCTGCTGGCTGCTGCAACCGCCGGGCAAGGCGCTGCTGTGCTGTGGTCCTCCCATGCTGACTCGCTCTGGGCTGCGGGGCTGCCTGCCGCCGCCGGCGCTTCTGCAGTGCCGGCGGGCAAGGGCCTCCTCGTGTGTGTCTCCTCTGAGTCGCTGTCGCTCGCCTGCGGCTGGTCTGCTGCTGCTTCTGTCACAGGTGGGCTGGCACCTGCCGGGGCTGAGTCGCCTGCCAGCTGCGGCGAGCGCAGCTGCTCCTGATCGGCAGCGACTGGCGGCATAGCGTCTAAAGCAGCGGCGACAGGCGAGACTGAGCGCCCAGCTGCCGGAGTCGCGTCCGCAGCGGCCGCATCATTACTGGGATCGGCCGCATCAGCGGCCGTGAGCGAGGCCCGAGGCTCGCTGCCTAGCGGCTCGTCTGCCGCTACCACCGCCGGGCTGGCGGCCGGCGGTGATGCCTTGTGCACCTCGCTGGCGGCCAGCTCAGCGACGCCTGAGATGGACGACGCGAAGGCAGTGCTGGCGGCGGCCGCCGAGCCAGGCGCGGCCGACTGGGCGCGTCCGGCCTTGCGCCTGCTGCTGGCGCGCGTCGCCGCGCTGACGGGCTGCAGCTCCGCCGCCAACTGCTGCGGCGCCGCCGGCGTCGCCTGCTCTAGCTCCTGCTGCGCCGGCGGCTGCTGCATGTTGACGTCGGCTGCCGGCACAGCCTCCGGGCTGGCTTCCACGCCCGCGTCCGCTAGCGGCGCTGCCTCTGGCACGGGCGTCGGCGCCGGCGTTGGCTCCGGCTTGCGACTCCGGCTGCGCGCGGCCTGCCCCCGTGTGGTGCGCGGCTCGGAGGCCAGCGACAGCGGCGCCATGGACGGCGTCTGGCTGGCGCCAGCGCGCGAACGAGTGACGCGCGCCGGCTGCTCGGCGGCGGCCGCGGGCGTGGCGGCGAAGCTGGACGCAGGCGTGCCCACGGCCGCCAATGCGGCCGCCTCCTCGGCCCTGATCTGCGCCCGTGTCCGCCGAGTTGCTCTCCTCGCAGGCACCGCGACCGCCGCTGGCTCCTCCGCCACGGCAACGGGAGCGACCTCGGCAGGCTGGACAGCGGCGCCATCTGCTTCCGCGGGCTCCTCGGCTGCCGCTGCGGCTGGCTCGTCGTCGGTGGCAGCGGCGGCCTTGGCCTTGGACCTGCCGCCGCGCTTAGCGGCCGCACCCTTTCGGCCGCCCTTGGGCCGCCCGCGCTTTGCAGGCGCCGCATCGGCAGCCGTCTGCTCCGCATCAGCATCTACGAGTGGATACCCTGCGGGCACCTCGCCTTGAGCTGCCTGTGCTGCGGGCTCCTCGGGTGCTGTTTCTGTGGCCTCCGCTGCGGCAGGAGCCTCTACGGCCGGCTCGCCTGCATGCATGTCATGTGGAGATTGGTTCGGCTCACGAGGCCGGGTGTCGTCATCTTCAGAAATAGGCAGTAGGGAGCGGTCGGGGTGCCAAACTCTGGCCTGTTTGCTGCAGGACCGCTTACTTGACTCGGGCGCAGGCTCCTCCACGGCTTGGACGTCCGGCTCTGCCTCCTCCTCGGCCACGGTCTCCAGCAGCATCGCCCGGCGCGTTCGGCGAGCTGGGCCTGTCCGCTTGGCAGGCAGCTGCGCCTGCGCGTCATTCTCCTGCAGGTACAAGAGGAAGACTTCTGGCTGAGCGATCCTGCAGTCGCGCTTCCTGCCGTTTATTCGATTGCAGTTCCAGCATCGCTCAATGCGCTTGTCACAAACCAGGCGCCTTCAACATTGCAGAGCGAGAGGGTTTCCTGATCATGCTGCAGAGGATGGTTCAGAGGATGATCGTGTCCTGATCGGTGCGGCCTGATGCACTGTGCCACAGCAATCGCCAGCAGTCTCACCTTGCCCTCGACGGCCTTGGCCCTGCCCCGAGTCACGCGCTGCCGCTTCACCGGCGGAGGCACGCAGTCGACAATCTGCTGCTTTGCGGACTCCCACAGGCCGGTCAGCCACGTCTGCGCCGTCGCCAGCTGCTCATCCGCCTTCGCGGACTCCTGGTCGCTGATCTTCGTCAGCTCCGCGACGGCTGCGTTGAAGTTGCGCGCCATGATGCCCGCTGACTCGACGCGCTGTTCCGACTGACAGCTGCTTCCTCAGAGGCCGTGCCACCGCCTGCTGGCTATCAGGCGCACCTCATGCAAGCATGAATCGCCCTGGCAATGCTGCGCGCTGCAACGCGGCCGCCTCGCCCCGCAATCGCCCGCCCGTTGATGGCGCAGCTGTCGGTGGAGCGGTCGAAGTCCAGATGGGAATCCAACCTGAGCAATAGGGTTTAGACGCTTGCCACTGGTCATTCGTCAGGCACTGCCTCATGAGCGCCGCTTTGGCGCGCCGTTGCGCCTCTGACCACCCTGCGCAAAAGTGCTGCCACGAAGTTTCGTCTGATTCGTTCCGCGACGCATCCTGCAGCGTCGCCGCGGGAAATACTGCCCAGCTGCTAAGTTGCAGGGCAGGAAGTTGACCGGGCCAGCACTACAGCTGCTGACACGTCAGCGCAGCAGGCCTGAACGCGAGCACAACCGACTCAGTCCGCGGTCCTACGCGAGGCCAAGCGCTGCCGACGCTGGCCGGGCGCTGCCAACGTGCGTGCCCAATCAACTGGACAGAATCTTCTGGTCAGCAGACTCTGTCTGTGCCGCACAGTCGCCACGAGCATGCGCACCAGGGGGTCGCATAACCTTGTTAGGATATATGCAGCCACACACTGCGGTGTTTGCCTCTCTGGAGTGGCCCTGCACCGGGCTTCCTCGAGTACTGCAGCTGCAATTTAGCACTGTGGCCAGGGCAGCAGCGTGCACCAACGCCCCATGCGATGTCATATGTCGTCATTTGCAACCGGATTCCAGCCTTTCGGGCCATGCTGCAGTGGCGTTTCTGCCACCGGGCCCCCCACACGCGCAAGTCAGCATCAGCTCGGCGGCCGGCTTGCGCCCCCGCTGCTGCGGCGGCCCGCCACCCGCTGCTCGGTGCCCGCGAGGCACGAGCACAGCAGGGCCATGCTCGCAGCCTCAGTGTAGCCGCTGCGGCCCTACTCGGCGCCCCTCCGCTCGGCTCTTCCCGTCTTAGCGGCTCCGCCGCGATACACAGCCGCAGCGGCCCCGGCAGCGGCAGCCACACAGGCAGCAACAGCAGCCATGTCGGTACCAGCGGACGGCAGGCAGGCGGCAGCAGGCGGGCGCTCCGTGCCGGCGTCTCCGCTGCAGTCGCCGCGGCCGGCGCAGCCGAACTTCTTCCGCCCGCGCGTCTACACCAAGCAGCAGGTGGAGGACGATGCGCCCAGCGTCAAGGCCGGCCTGACGGTGAAGCGGGTCGGCGTCTTCCGGAAGCAGTACGTCAACATGATCCACAATGTGTGCAAGCTGCTGAAGCTTAACGGCTACGTCTACGGCACTGCCGTCTCCTTCTGCCACCACTTCTACCTTGTGCGGGTGCGCACCTTCATCTCAATGGGCAGTGCGCGCTGGAACCAGCTCCACCGCTGCCGTGGCTGGTCACGGGCCCGACTGACTTCATGCACAGAGACTTTGTCACCACATGCTGCTGCACAGACTTGCTCCAAGACTCTGGCATTTCAGGTTGCCTGAATTGGCTGCCGACCCGTGGTCGTGGTGTGCGCTGCAGACGATGCAGAAGAACGACAAGATGCTGGTTGCGATGGCGGCCGTCTTCCTGGCCAGCAAGAGCGAGAACCACCCGCGCTCGCTGGACGACGTGCTGCACGCCAGCTTCAAGGAGCAGTACGGCAAGGACAAGGAGCAGGCTGTCAAGATGGCCAGCATGATGAAGGACCGGCAGCAGCACGACTGGCTGCGCGACTCCGTGCTCAAGGTGACCGCCATCCGGGGAGATAAGCTGCAAATGCGAGTTGTTCCAGTAAGAGCTGCTTTGAAGTTGCGCTCTTCAGCGGGGTCTGGCCGGCCAGACTGGCCCCAACCTGGGACTTTTCGAGCGTCGAACCGGCTCAGAACTGCGCTCTTGACCTTGTGCACCTGAAGCAATGCGCTCACACAGGCTTGCCCGCCAATAGCGCTGACATCCAGGTGTTTGCGCAGGCGGAGCGCGCGCTACTGTACGTGCTGGGCTTCCGCTTCCAGGTGGACCCGCCCGCCGCAAAGCTGCTGGAGATCTCCGCCCGCTTCAAGCTGGACTCCTTCTACAAGTCCACTGCCTCGCCTGCGCTATCTCAGGTGGCTGTCTGGTGACTGAAGTAGTTGGCAGGCTGCAAGGCAGGGCCATGAAACTGCCCGCTTTGGGCGCTGCGCACCTGGTGGCAATGGATTGCAGTGGTCAGCCAGCGACCAATGCTGTGTTATACACCAGAGGGCTTCTGCTGTCTCACACGCAACCTAAGATATCTGCTGTGCGACGTGCAGATTGCGGCCAACTTCGTGAACGACATGTGGAGGACGACGCTGTGCCTGCAGTACAGTGCCGAGATGCTGGCCGCCGGTTGCCTGTACGCCGCTGCCAAGGTCACGCAGACAGAGGTGCCGCTGCTCGATGGCAAGCCCTGGTGCGCCTCTTTCCCCCGTCTGCATTCGGAGTCAGACTTCAATCGCATTTGTCGTCCACCCATCAAAGATAGTTTTGCTACTGAGGAGCTACACCTTCGCTCGCAAAGCGTGCATCCCTGTCTGCTGCAGCTGGCATGGTGTCACCGGCTGTGCCGTTTGGACCATTGCGCGGGTGCCCGTGATCCCCCATCCGATTCTGTACATCGTTTGCGATTGCATCAGGTTCGAGCTGGCGGCAGGCGCGACGCGTGTGCAGATGGAGTCCCTGGATGCGGAGCTCATGAAGATGTACACCCGGGTGCCTGTCGCGACCAAGGGCGGCGGCAAGGGCGGCGCCGCCGGCAAGCCTGGTGGCAAGGCTGCTCCTGGCGCCAAGCCTCCTGCGGCGGTGCAGAACGGCGCACCAGCAGCCCCGCAGCAGGGCGCGGTGCATGTGCCACCGGCGCCAGGCACGCCCGTTTCGGCAAGCGCCACGCCCGTGCAGCGGCTGGGCGCCGCGGGCCGTGAGCGCACGCCCGAGGAGGCGCGGGGCAGCGGCTCCAGCGCCAGCGGCGGCAAGCAGAGTCCCGCGCGGGGTGCTGCCGCAGCCCCCGGCGGCGAGCCCGCGGCCAAGCGGCCCCGCACGGACGGTAGCGCCGCTCCGCCGCCCGCCGCGCAGCAGCCGGCCACAGCGGGCAACGGTGGCGCTGCGGCGACGACCACCGGCACATCGGCGCCGCCGCCAGCCGCAGGCTGGTCGGTCCCCAATGGCGGCTCAGCGCCGGCACAGAACGGGCTGCCGCGGCACGCGCCCCCAGTGAACGGCCGCGGCGGGGCGCCGGCCAGCAGCTCAACAGCAGTGGCGGGCCAGCAGAACGGCAGTGCTCCTGCGGCGATAGCCGCCCCTGCTGCGCTGTCACCAGCGTCAATCCCCCCAGGTGTGACAGTTTTCCCTCCTCTTTATTGCACTTTCTCAACTGCCATGTATGCTGCCACCACAAAGTATGAGCGCTGGCTGCACTCATCTGAGCACCGCGACTCACTGGTCGGCCCTGGCACAGGCCTGGCTGCTGCTGCCCCTGCCCCGGCCCAGCCAGGCACGCAGACCGCGCTGCACTGCGCCGGTTGAGCTCCCGCGCGGCGGTGGTCCAGAGCAAGCAGTGCGATGTTCTGTCCATGCTTCCCTCGTGGCTCTGGTGTGGGACCCTTCTTTGGGTTTGGCGATATGCATGCCGATTTTGGGTCGGCTTTCCGTGTGCGCTTCCAGCTCATGCCAATTTCAGCCAGGCTGTTGATGTCATCGCCGTCAGGGCGGCTTGGGTGCTGCCTCTCTCATCCGAAGTATCATTCTTTTGACGTGTTTCCTGTTGATTCACAATGCAAGCTAGCTATGTAAAGGTGGACGCCGCAAGCCAACGTACCTATAACACATTCCCACAGATCCCAAACCTGCCAGCATTGCACACGGAACCTCTATCAACGTCTGTCGATCCCAGACATCAAACATCGTTCTGCGCACAGTGGCCAGTTCAGGCTTTCTCAGAGCCTTCGATCCAACCCCGCTGAGTGTGTAGCTAAACATTCCACAAGCATGCCCCTCGTTCAACCTGTTGAACACATGCTTGATCAGCAATGCCAAGGCACTGCTGACCCTGTGAGCAGACCGTCCGTGACTTATAATTCGCGTCGGCCACCATGACATGGGGGTCC
>JAABUL010000519.1_pt1 | contig 81920 bp, 80 predicted proteins | sample 5559151 | NCBI WGS metagenome assembly JAABUL01 (sample SAMN10711876, study PRJNA513368) | rock metagenome | isolation source: Antarctica rocks | place: Antarctica: Victoria Land, Pudding Butte sud
GGGCCGTGGCCGCCGACGGGATGGTCTGCTGGCACGGCTGGCTCGACCCCGAAGCCGACGCGGTCCTGTGCGCGGCACTCGACCCACTCGCCGCGCCCCACCCGGCCAACGACGGCACCCCCGACCCCCGCACGCCGGGCCGCCGACGCGCCGACGCCCTGATCGACCTGGCCCGCCTGGCCCTGGCCTCACCGGCGATGCCGGACTCCGGTGGGCTACGCCCCACCCTGAACGTCACCATCGACTGGCAGACCCTGTCCCGGCAACTCACCGGCCGGCCAGCCGACACGCGCCCCGGCGCGGCGGCCGGCGGCGCCGGGAAGGCCGCCGCCGGCGGGAAGCCCGACGCCGGCGGGACGGCCGGCGGGGGGCGGCTTCACACCGGCGAGCCCATCACACCAGAGGCGGCCCGGCGGATCGGCTGCGACGCGAAGATCCTGCCCGTCCTACTCGGAGCGGCCGGTCAGCCACTGGACATCGGCCGGGCCACCCGCACCATCACCGCGACCATCCGGGCCGCGCTCAACGTCCGCGACAACGGCTGCGCCTTCCCCGGCTGTGACGCACTCAAGGCCTGGTGCGACGGCCACCACATCACCCACTGGGCCCACGGCGGCGAAACCACCCTGCACAACCTCGTCCTGCTCTGCGGCAACCACCACAAAACGGTCCACCACCACGGCTGGACCGTCACCATCGAAGGCGACGGCCTCCCCACCTTCCACCCGCCACCCTGGACCGACCCCACCCGACAACCCCGACGCCACCACCGGTATCACCTCCGCCAACTGCAATTCCACGCCGGCGACAGCGACCCCGCCGGACACAGCCTTCCTGTCCGGCCGGGTGGTACTCCCTCAACGGCAACGGCGAGATGACTGGGACGGCCTGGCTTGACGAGGTCGGCGCGCTGTCCCTGCCCATTGCGATGACAAACACGCATGCGGTCGGGCCGGTCCATCGCGGGATCATCGACTGGTCCATCAGGTCGAATCCCGATCTCGGCAGTCGATGGCTGCTGCCCGTCGTCGCCGAGACGTGGGATGGCTACCTCAACGACATCAACGCCGCGCACATTACGTCGAGCTCTGCCGGCGTGGCCATGGAGGCGGCCCGGAGCGGCCCGCTGACGGAGGGCTCGGTCGGCGGCGGCACGGGGAGAAACTGCTATGCATTCAAGGCTGGTAACGGGACAGCATCACGACAAGTGGAAGTTGTCGGTCGGTCATATGTCGTCGGAACGCTGGTGCAGGCCAATTTCGGCCGCCGTAAGGAGCTTGTGATCGCCGGGCACCCCCTCGGCGACGCCCTGAAGGACGACAACCCGATGGAGTCAACCGAGTGGCTCAGTGCACCCGGAGCCGGCTCGTGCATCACCATCGTCGCGACCGACGCACCGCTGCTTCCCGGAATGCAAGGCGCTGGCGCGCCGCGTCCCGATCGGGCTCGCCCGGACCGGGACCACCGGTAGCCACTTCTCCGGGGATCTGTTTCTCGCTTTCTCCGCCACCAATGCCGGAATGCTGGACAGCTCGGTGTCCGCCGCCGCAGACGCCCTGCCGACGATTGAGTTCGTGCCGTGGGGCGAGATGGATGCGCTGTACGAGGCCACCGTGCAGTGCGTCGAGGAGAGTGTTGTGAACGCCCTGGTCGCCGGCCGATCGATGATCGGACGCGACGGTCATCGCAGTCCAGGCCTCCCTTTGGGCTGTCTCGGGGAGCTGTTCGGGCGGTAGACCTGGTGTCTGACAGCCTGGCTCGACACCGGGAACCCGGTCCCAACCCGCCCCTGATCTTGTGTGCATCGGCCGATGACCTGTATTCATCTTCGCGTCAGCTCGTAACCGACGGCGGGGTGGACAGATGTCTTCTTCAGTGGGACAGGGTGGCCGCGGCGCCAGCCCGCCCGGACGCACCGGTGGCAAGGGTATCTTCGCCATCCGCCCGGTGACCGCGCTCATCGAGGAGACCGGGACGGAGGGCCAGGCGCTCAGGCGCACCGTGGGCACGCTGGACCTCACCGCGCTCGGTCTCGGTGCCATCATCGGCACCGGTATTTTCGTCGTCATCGGTGAGGGCGCCGGCATTGCCGGCCCGGCCCTCATCCTTTCCTTTGTCCTCGCCGCCGTTACCTGCGTCTCCTCGGCGTTGTGCTACGCGGAGCTGGCGTCGGCGATCCCGGTGGCCGGCAGTGCCTATACCTACGCGTACGCCACGCTCGGCGAGATCATCGCCTGGATCATCGGCTGGGACCTCATCCTGGAGTACGGCGTGTCGGTGGCGGCGGTCGCCGTCGGATGGGGCGCGAACTTCAACATCTTCCTGCACGAGGCTTTCGGCTTTGCGATCCCAGCCTCGCTTTCCACCGCGCGGGAGAAGGGAGAGATTCTCAACTTGCCCGCCGTGTTCATCGTGCTGGCGATCATGCTGCTCCTGATCCGCGGCGCGAAGGAAAGCGCCCGGGTTAACACGATCATGGTGTTCGTCAAGCTCATCGTGCTGGGCTCGCCGTCGTGTCGATCACCAGCGTCATTCTGGCCGTGTACTACGGGCAGACCCGCATCTTCTTCTCGATGGCCCGGGACGGCTTGATGCCGCCGCGGTTGGCCAAGGTCAACCCGCGCACCGGCGCCCCGGTGATCATCACGGTCACCTTCGGCATCCTGATCGCGATTCTGGCCGCGGTGGCACCGTTGAGCCAGATCGTCAAGCTGGTCAACATCGGCACGCTCTTCGAGGTTCGTCCTGGTCAACATCGGCGTCATCGTGCTGCGTCGCACCCGACCGGAGATGGAGCGGCCGTTCAAGGTGCCGCTGGTGCCCTTCGTGCCCCTGCTCGGCCTGGCGTTCACCTTCTACCTCATGAGCCAGCTGCCGCTGACGACCTGGATCCGCTTCATCGTCTGGCTGGTGCTCGGCCTGATCATCTACGCCCTCTACGGCTACCGGCACTCGCGGCTACGGCACGGAGCACCTACAACTGACGCAGGACTCCGTGGCATCACGCGGCGGAAAGGGAAGGCTGAGACATGGCGGCGCAGCGGGGCGGCGGCAGCGTCGTGGTGGGTTTCGACTCCAGCGACACGGCCCGGGATGCATTGATACTGGAGGCCCGGCTCGCCACTGCGATCGGGGGCACCACCCTGGTCGCCGCCGTGCATCCCGAATCCCCTCCAGGTGCCGGACACATCGACGCCGAGTGGATAGCGGCGATGCGCGAGGATGCCGAGCAGCGTCTGGTCCGGGCCCGCGCCATCCTCGGTGACGATGCGGCCGCCGAATACCGCACCGTGCCGTCCGGATCTGCCTCCCACGGGCTCGACGACCTCGCCGACTCCGTTGAGGCCACGGCAATTGTGGTGGGGTCGGGGAAGGACGGTCCGCTGCGCCGGCTGCTGGCCGGCAGCACGGCGGAGCGGCTGCTGCATGGCGCCTCGGTGCCGGTGGTCGTTGCATCCCGCGGTGCGCGGGCCGGCCTGGGCGACCCCGTACAGGTCATCGGATGCGCCTTCATCGACACCCCGGACGGACGCGAAGCCCTTCGGGTCGCGGCCGATTTGGCCGAGCGGGCGCACGCCCGGCTCCGGGTGCTGACGGTCATGACGCGGCAGAGCGAGTTCGCCGTCTTCGGGGGGCGGGAGGAGCGCGGATTCGTGGCCGCCTCCCGGTCGGCGTACCAGGATGCGGTCGACAAGGCAGTCGCCGGCCTTCCGCAGCGTGTCTCGGCGAGCGGGGAATTGCTGTCGGGGGACGTGGTGGACGCGCTGGCTGCGCTGGACGACCGGGACCTCGATCTACTGGTGTGTGGCTCGCGGGGGTACGGACCGCTGCGCCGAGTGCTCCTCGGCGGTGCGTCCTCGAAGCTTGTGCGCCGCGCGGCGACCCCGGTCATGGTGGTGCCTCGCTCCGCCGGTTGTGTGCCGTCGGTTGAGTGCCGCGGATCTGCTCGGCTCACCGAGTGACATAGCTGAAGCCGCCGGCCTCCACCCGGGCGGTGATCACCGAGCCCACACCGGCTGTCGTGGCCGCCAGCCGGCCGGCCGAGTCGTAGCTGCGCACCGTCGCCCGTCCGTTCCCCGGCACCCGCACCTGGGTCCACCGCGCGGTCAACGCAAAGCTGCGCAGCAATGCCTGCGCGCCCCCGCTGCCGGCCAGGACCAGGTATTCCACCTCCGGCTGCACCAGCAACGCGTCGAGCCGGGCCGGCCGCCCCGCGCCGATATACGCCGAGGAGACGGTGCTCAACCCGGGCCCGACCGGGTGGACGGTCTCCGTGGCAGCAACGTCGAGATAGCCGGGTGTCGCGGTGATGCCCTGCGCGCCGGCACCGCCTTGGTAGACCACTCCGGCCGGGCCGCCATTGACGCTCTCCCGGGTGCCGATCGCCTTCAGCGGGATCTGCTGACGGTCGAAAACCGGCATGACCAGGTAGCGGTCGCGGGTCGGCAGGGTGAGCCGCACGGTGGTGCGGCCGCCGGCGCCGAGCTCGACATAGGCACCGCCGCTCCACTGGCTCTCGCCGGTGTAGGCGTCCGCCGGCGTGACCACCGTGGCCGCGCCGTTCAGCGCGCCCGTCTCGGCCTCCGCCAACTGCCAGGTGACCTGGGTGCGCCGGCTCGCCTCCAGCGCACGTCGCTCGACCGCGGGGTGGGCGTCCAAGGCGAGCATGGAGAGCAGGCCGTGGATCGTGGACTCTGCACCGGAGTTTTCATTCACTTCGCCGTTGCTGTTGATCCCGTCGAAGGTGACTCCGGTGGCCGGGTGGTACATCTGGGCCCGGGCGTTGTTGTTACCGAAGTACCAGGCTGCGGCGACGCCCGCAACGTCGGTGAAGCCGGGTGAGCCGGTGGCGGCGCCGACCCGCAGCAGGTTCTGCAAGGTGGCGTCGGCACCATAGGCGATCTGGGTCCGGTCGATCGGGGCCGGAGCCCAGAAGTTGTCAGGGCCGCCCTGCACCAGCAGGTGCGGGGTGAAGCGGGCAGCCTCACCCACCGCCGCCCGGGCATAGGCCGGCTCTCCCAGCGCGCCGGCAGCCGCGGCCAGGCTGCCCGACATCTGGTCGGCATAGCCGTGCCAGATGGAGCGCGATTGTGCGTACGGCAGGAATGCGCCGTACGGCCACTTGCGATTTCCACCGAGGGCAACGGCTTTCAGCCCGTCGGCCAGTTTGGCGAGGTCACGGCGGGCGTGAGCGCCGCCGCCCGCCCGGACGTAGGCAGACAGCCCGTAGACGGCCTCGGACGTGGCGTCGGCGCCGTCGACGATGAGCCAGGCCGGCCAGCGCAACCCGTCGACGACGTGGTACGTGCCGTACCGGGTCAGCACCTGCCGGTCGACGGCATCGAGGGCGAGCGTCATCCGGGCGCGCAGGAAGGAGGCGAAAGCGGGATCGGCGGTCTTGAAGGCGCCCCAGCCTTCACCCAGCGCCCAGATGGTGCGGGCCAGCCAGAAGGACGGCCCGGTGTCGGAGGGGTTGGGGGAGTCCGCCGGCGTAGGGGTGCGATTGAGCGTTCCGTCCGGTTGCATCCAGAGCACCACATTGCCGCGGTCGGGCCCGGTCGCGGTCTGCAGGTAGGTGAGACCTCGGAGCATCTGGTAGGCAGCGTCGCGGCTGTGCCGGTCGCCGAACTGCCGCCAGTGCCGCAGGTACACGACCGCCGCGCGGGAGATGTCGTCGGCGTCGTAGGAGCCCTGATCCCAGGTATTGGTTGCCGGGTGGTACGCGCCGCCGCCGACCCGCAGGTAGCTGCCGTCCGGCTGCCGGTCGGCGTACACCCACAAGACGCCGATCGCCGGCGAAGTGGCCAGGCGAAAGGTGGTGTGCCTGGGCTGGCTCGGGGGCGTCACCGACGTACGCAGGAAATCGAGATGGGCCAGATTGGTCAGCGGCCGCGCGGGCGCTGTCGCCGCGGAGGCGCCGCTGGCCGGCAGCGCTGCTCCGGAGGCCAGCGCGAGCGCCGCTCCGACGGCCGCAACACGAATGGAAAGCGGGCGGGACAGTCTCATGTGGTGACTCCGATCAGAGGGGAGGAGGCCGGCCGGTGGCCGGCGTTGATTGGAATGCGGTCCAGCCGGGCGACGCCGATCCGCGAGTCGGCCATGCCGTAGAAGACGTAGTGGACGCCCTCGATTTCCTCGACGGCGGTGGGAAAGACGACGTTGGGCGCCACTCCATGGCGCTCGTCGTCGGTCTCCGGCGACAAGATGGGCTCCGGAGTGCGGGCCAGGACGCGCCCGACGTCCTCGGGGTCGAGCAGCATCGCGCCGGCCGAATACTCCAGGTGCTGCTGAACCCCCCACCCCGGCAGCATGGTGCCCGCCACCCCGTGGTGCAGGAGCAGCCACCCCTCGTCCACCCGGACAGGCGGCGGCCCCGCGCCGATCTTGAGCAGCTCGTAGGAATATTCGCTCAGCGCGACCAGGCGGTGGTGTCGCAGGTGGACAATCGCGCCGATGTCGGCTTCCACGGCGGCGGCTGGCACGTAGGAGATCCAGATGCCGGGCCGGCCGTCGCCGAGACCGGTGGGCGGCCGCTCGCCTTCCCCCGGCCGGATCCAACCGAGATCCCACATAGGCCGGTGCAGCATCGCGTAGGCGATCCCGCCCGTGGGGTCGCGGACCGGCTCGGGGAAGAACACCGCGTCCTTGTTCGGAAAGAGATTGAGGTCGGTGTCGAGATCCGGCTGGTGTTCGAAGTGCACGGGGCCGAGCCGGCGCCAATGCACTAGGTCTCCGCTCACCGCCAGAGCCAGCCGGGGGCCGAGCGGACCGTAGGCGACGTAGGTCATCAGGTGAACGCCGAGCCGGGCGATATAGGTGATCCGCGGGTCCTCCACGCCGGCATTGGCGTGCCCGCGCTCCCAGGCGGCGTCGGGGGACAGCACGACGCCACGCCGCTGCACACCGACCGGCACGCCGGCATCGAACATCACCTCGGCCAGGCCCACCCGGGACACGTTGCCGGCGGCCACCATGCGCGGCAGGAGATGCAACCGCCCGTCCGGCGTACGGCCGCTGGCCGGATTGAGCACGCCCTCCACCTCGAGCTCGGAGCTCGGGTCCGGGGCCATCACGACGCTGAGACGGGCCAGGGCATAACCGACGCCGGTCGCTGTCGTCACCCCTTCACACCTGATCCCAGGTTGGTGGTCACGAACTGCTTCTGGAAGACGATGAAGAGGATGACGGCCGGCGCGGCCAGGACGCAGGCGCCGGCCAGGATGGCGCCGAACGGGTTGGACGCGCGGGAGGAGACGTTGCTGATGTAGTTGGCCAGCGTGACGGCAAGGGGCTGCAGGGTCTGTTGCTTGGTCACCAGGAAGGGCCAGAGGAATTCGTTCCACGGGCCGATGAAGGTCACCAGCAGCACGGTGAGCAGCGCCGGTTTTACCAGGGGAAGCGCGATACGACGGAGGATGGTCAGCTCCGACGCGCCATCCATCCGCGCCGCGTCGAAGAGGTCCTGGGGCAGTTGGAGAAAGAACTGCCGGAAGATGAATACCGCTGCGGAGTTGATCGCGAAGGGCAGGATCATCCCCAGGTAGTTGTCGGCCAAGCCGTAGTTGCGGGCGATCAGCACGTACAGCGGGATGATGAGCAGCTGAAAAGGAATCACCTGGACCAGCAGGACCAGGTTGAAGATGAGGCCCCGGCCGCGGAACTGCAGCTGCGCCAGCGCATAGCCCGCCAGCAGGCCGAACACCACGGTGCACAGGATGACCCCGCCGGTGAAGATGCCGGAATTGACCAGCGACTTGAGCAGCCCGATCGAGCCGTTGATCTCCTTGTAGTTCTTCAGCGTCACGTGGACGCTGGGGAGCGCGCCGGCGAGGTTGCTGTTGGGCTCGGCCCGCAGGCTGCCGATCAGCATGTAGTAGAACGGAAAGAGAAAAACGAAAGCACCGATCAGCAGCGCGACCAGCCGGACCACCCGGCCCCCGCTGCGCCGGCGTGGCGCCGCCGCCTCCGTCTGGGCTTCGGGCTCGGTCGCGACCGGGACGGTCTGAGTCGCCATGTCAGTCCCTTTCCAGCAGCCAGCGGTTGACGAGCGAGATGATGAGGACCCCGACCACCAGCACCAGGCCGATAGCCGCTGCCACGCCGGGCTTTCCCTGCTCGATGCCACGCTTGTACATCAGTAGGACCGGTGAGGCCGAGGCGCCGTTCGGCCCACCCTCGCCGGTCAGCAGGTACGGCTCGGTGAACAGGTTCGCGCCGGTGATCGTGGCGAGCAGCACCACCAGCGTGCTGGCCGGCCGCACCCCCGGGATCGTCACCGAGCGGAATGCGCGCAGCCGGCTGGCACCGTCGACGGAAGCGGCCTCGTACAACTCCTTGGGAACGTTCTGCAGGGCCGCCAGGTAGAGCAGGATGTAAAAGCCCAACTGCTTCCAGGTGACGTAGAGCGCGATGGCCGGCATCGCCCAGCGCTCGTTGATCAGCCACGCCGGATCGGGCGCAAGGGGCCCGAGCACCTTGTTGATCAGGCCGTTGGAGTTGAACAGGTAGAGCCAGACGCCGACCACGGCGACACTGGCCGTCACGTACGGCACGTAGTAGGACACGCGGAAGAACGTACGGAACGGGATAGCCGCGTTGAGCGCCGTCGCCAGCACCAAGGACAGGATCACCGTCAACGGCACGTTGATGACAAGGAAAATCAGCACGTTGCGGAAGGACTGCAGCACCTCCCGGTCGGTGAGCACCGAGGTGAAGTTCTGCAGGCCGACGAAGGGCCGGTCGACGATCGCCCCGGGGGCGGCGAAGAAGTAGTCGAACAGCGACATGTAGACGGCGAATCCCAGCGGGTAGGCGAAAACCGCCACCAGGAAGATCACGTAGGGGGTGGTGAACGCCAGGCCGACCGGGTGCCGGCCGATCAGGCTGCGCTTTGCTTTGGGCTGGTTTGCTGTGGGCCGGTTTGCTTTGGGCCGGTCGGGGCGGGTCGAGGTCACGGTCGCCATGACGGCCTACTTCGGCTTCACCAGCGAGTCGATCTTGGTCGCCGCCCCGTCCAAGGTCTGCTTTACATCCTTCTTGCCGAAGATGACGGACTGGGAGTAGGCGTCGCGGAAGGTCTGCCACATGCTGACCGAGTTCGGCACGTTCGGCACCTCGACGGTGCCGGCCGCCTGCGCGGCGAACGTGTTGTATTCCGGGTGCGCCTTGAAGTAGGCGGCGTAGGTGGTGGGCAGGTTCTCCCGCAGCGGCATCTGGCCGGTCATTTCCAGCAACTTGCCGTCCTCGGCCTGGCTGGTGGCGAACTTCATGACATCCCAGGCGGTGAAGCGGTTCTTGCAGGCCGCGTACATCGCGATGTTCTTGGCGTCGCTGAAGGTCTTGATGTCAGCAGCGGGCTTTCCCGTCGACGTGGGGACCGGCACGACGCCCCACTGGACCTTGCCGCCGTACACCGCGATCGCCCAGGGTCCGACGATGGCCATTGCCGCCTTGGCATCGCCGAACGCGTCGCCGTTGTAGAGCTCGCGGGAGGCCAGCTTCTCGTCGTACAGCGTCTTCCAGAACTGCGCCACCTTGATCCCCTCCGGCGAGGTGAACTGCGCCTTGCCACCTTCGACGAGCTGCTTGCCGCCCGACTCGGCGATGAAGAGCGGGTAGTAGTCGAACCAGGATTGGAAGAACTCGCCACTGGGCGCCGGGAAGATCGCGAAGGGTGCGGCGCCGCTCTTGACCACCTTACGGGCGGTCGACAGGAACTCGTCGTAGGTCGCCAGCGGTGGCTTGACGGTGCTGATACCGGCCTTGGCGAAGAGCTTCTTGTTGTAGAAGATCATCACCGGGTTGGATTTCCAGGGCAGCTGGTAATACTTGCCGTCCGGCGACTTGTACTGCTCGGCACGGGTGCCGGTGCGCCCCTCGAGGTATGCCTTGGCGCCGGGGAAGGTGTCCAGGGCGACCAGGCCTCCCTGCTTTTCGAACTGTGGCACGGCGGCCGGCGCGGTGTTGAGGATCAGGCAGGGCGCATTGCCCGCGGTGATAGCGGCCCCGATCGTCTCCTCGGAGGTCTTGCCGGCCGGAATTTCCTGAGCCGTCACCTTTTCCTTGGGGTGGGCGGCGTTCCAACCTGCCACCATCGCCTTGCCCCAGGCCACCTCTTCCTTGTTGTTGGAATACCAGATCTTGATCGGACCGCGGGCCTTGGCTGCGCTCGACGCGCTGGTGCCCGAGCTCGAGCAGGCGGCTCCGCCGGCGACCAGGGTGGTGGCGGCGATGACGGTCGCGATGGTGCGCTTCATGAGTTCTCCTCGATGGTGACGATGCGCCGGGGTCGGCGAGAGCGCGGTCCCGGCGTTGCTGCGGACGGTGCTGCGGTGGACTGGCGCAGGACAAGCTCGGCCGGCGCAAGCTCCAGGTCGCCCTGGTGCTGGCCGTCGATAAGCGCAAGCAGGGTGCGGGCGGCCGCCTGCCCCCAGCCGAACGTATCGATGCGCACGGTGCTGAGCGGGGGATGTACGTGGGCGGCGAGTTCGGTGTCGTCGAACCCGATCACCGACAGCTGCTCCGGCACCAACCGGCCGACATCGTGAGCCGTTGTCAGGCCGGCGATGGCCATCAGGTCGTTGGCGTAGACGACCGCGGTCGGCGGGTCCGCTGAGCTCAGCAGCGCCCGGGTGGCGGCCGCGCCACCGGCGGCAGAGAAGTCACCGGAGGCGACCGGAGCAGCCGGCAGCCCCGCCTCGGCGAGCGCCGTGGACCACGCCTGCCGGCGACCCGACCCGTGCAGGAAATGAGCCGGTCCCGCGACATGTGCAATGCGCCGATGACCGAGCCCGATCAGGTGACGCACGGCTCCCATGACGGCCGGCCGGTCGTCGACACAGACGGCCGGGAACGGGGACGGCACGTCCGGGCGATTGAGGGTGACCGCCGGCAAGCCGATCGAGCGCAGCAGCGCGATCCTGGTGTCGTCGTGGCGCAGGTCGGTGAGGAAGACACCGTCGACCCTCCCGTCTGCGGCGAGCCGGCGATATCCCGCCTCTTCGGCCGGCAGCGTCGGCACCACCTGCAGCACGAGCGACTGCCCGTACTCGATGAGCACGGACTCCACGCCGGCGATGAAGGCGGGAAAGAAGGGATCCGCACCCAGAAGTGCGGGTGGGCGGGCAATGACCATACCGAGTGAGAAGGCCCGGGACCGGGACAGCGACCTGGCTCGCTGGCTCGGTCGCCAACCCAACTCGTCGGCCACCGCGATGATCCGGCCGCGGGTATCCGCGCTCACCCCCGCTCGCCCATTGAAGGCAAAGGAGACCGCTCCCTTGGATACACCGGCCCCCCGGGCCACGTCGGCAATCGTAGGTCGGCCCTCGACCACGCGACGCCTCCCTCAAGGACGGCCCTACCGCCGGCGGATCCAGCTCCGACGCGTGATTACTGAACCGGTTTAGGGCGCCCCTGTCAAGATGCCCGCGGCAATTCCTGAAAGGTGCTCGGGCCGAGCCGGCCTAGGCAGCGGCCCTAGAATGCGCCGTGGACAATTTCACCCGGGGCAGCCTCACGTTCCCGGTGCGCGATGAGGGGCCTCCTGGTGGTGCAGCGGTCGTGCTGCTGCACGGCTTCCCACAAGATGCCGGAGCCTATGACGCGGTCGTGCCCGTCCTGCACGCGCACGGCTTGCGGACCCTCGCTCCGACCCTGCGCGGGTACGCAGCGGGGGCCCGGCCGCGGCGCCGGCGTCACTACCGCACCGCGGAGACGGCGGCCGATCTCATCGCCCTGCTCGATGCCGCCGGCCTGGAGCGCGCGCATATCGTCGGCCACGACTGGGGCGGCGTCCCGGCCTGGGCGTCGGCCGCGTGGCATCCCGAGCGGGTCGCGTCCCTCACCGTGCTGTCCACGCCACATCCGACCGCCATGGCCGCGTCGCTGATCTCGAGCTCACAGGTCCTGAAGTCGTGGTACATGGGATTGTTCCAATTGCCGGGATTGCCGGAGGCGGTGGTGCTCCGGACCCTGCGCAAGTCTCTGGTCGACAGCCACCTGCCGGCCGAGTATGTCGATCGCTACTGCCGCGCCATGGCCGTGCCGGGCGCGCTCACCGGTGCACTGAATTGGTACCGCGGCATTCCGTTCTCCGCTCGGCCCGTCGTCACCAATTGCAGCGTGCCGACGACGTACGTATGGGGAAAGCACGACTTCGCCCTGGGGCGCGCGGCCGCCGAGCTCACCGGCCGGCATGTCGACGCGCCGTACCGGTTCGAGGAATTGGCGGCCGGGCACTGGTTGCCGGAAACGCACCCGGCCAAGGTCGCCGAGATCGTGCTCCAGCAGATCCAATCGTCATGACGCTGGTCGTGGAAGACGGTCTCCCCGCCGCACGCCGGCACATTGCTCTTCCGAGACGTCGAGGCTTTCGACGCCCGGCATGCCGTCGTGCTGGCCATCGGCGAAGGCGACGCCTCCCGGGTTTTTGTCACGAGTGACGGCGGGGCCCGCTGGTCAGAGACCTTCCGCAACCCCGACCCCAAGGCCTTTACGACTGCATGACCTTCTACGACGGTCGCCATGGACTGGCGGTGAGCGACCCGGTGAACGGCCGGTTCCGGATCATCGCCACCTCCGACGGCGGGCGGTCCTGGCGGGTGCGCCCGGCCACTGGAATGCCGGCCGCACTGCCCGGCGAGGCGGGATTCGCGGCCAGCGGCACCTGCCTGGTCACCGCCGGCCACGAGGCGTATCTCGCCTCCGGTGGAGGTGCGGTGAGCCGGGTATAGCAGGCGGTGGAGCACCGTGCTCCCGGTGACTACCGCTCCGGAGCCGCCTTCACCGGCGTCGGCAACTCGGCCTTGGCGGTCGGGCCGACCGGCAGCAACTACTCCGGAAATGATGGCCGCAGCTGGGTCCCCTTCGACACCGGCAGCTTCGATGCGGTCTCCTGCGCCGCAAAGGCGTGCTGGGCATCAGGAATCGACGGCCGGGTCGCGGTGCTCAGAGGGCAGCCGTAGCTCGTTCAGACCGCCGGCCATCAAAGGGACACGTCCTGAGTGGGCAGACCCAGCGCTGCAAGGACTCTGGCCAGCACCTCCCCGGTCGAGCCGTCGTCGGACACGGCGACGCCCGGCTCATCGGCACTGAGCGGCTCCAGCGTCGACAACTGGCTGTCGAGCAGCGAGGCCGGCATGTAGTGGCCCTTCCGGTCGCGCAGGCGCTCCTCGAGCAGCTCGCGCGGCGCGGTCAGGTGGCAGAAGAAGACCGAGGGGTGCCCCTGCCGGAGCACGTCGCGATAGCTGCGCTTGAGGGCCGAGCACGTCACGATCCCGTCAACCTTCGTCACCTCGCACTGCCCGATCCAGTCGGCGACGCGTTCGAGCCAGGGCCGGCGGTCCTCGTCGGTCAGCGGCTGGCCGGCGGTCATCTTGGCCACGTTGGCCGGCGGGTGCAGGTCGTCTCCCTCGGCGAAGCGCCAGCCGAGCAGATCCACCATCGCCTGCGCGACCGTCGTCTTGCCGGTGCCGGTCACGCCCATGATCACGACCGTCTGGGTCATCGCAACCTCCACCTGCGCCCGCTCCTGCGGCGGGCGGTGCCGGTGCGCGCGCCTGTGCCGGCGCTCAGCCCTGGTCCTGCGTCGCCGCCGGCCGCACGATGACCACCGGGCAGGCGGCGTGGTTGGCCATCTTCATGCTGACCGAGCCCAGCAACAACCCGGCGAAGCCGCCCAGCCCGCGCGACCCGACCACCAGCAGGTGGGCGCCCTGGGCGGCCTCGAGCAGGACACTGGCCGCGCTGCCCCGCCCGATGGACTGCCGCGTCCGGGCAGGACGGGCCTGACCGAGCTCCTCGTCGACCACCTGAGCCACCAGCTGCTGGGCGGCGTCGTGCTGGGCCTCGGGCGCCGCGGCGGTGCGGGTGCCGGTGCTGGTGCCGATGCCGGCGCCCGGCGGAGGCACGTCCCATGCGTAGATGACATGCAGCTCCGCATCATGGGCGGCGGCCTCATCGGCCGCCCAGCGCAGGGCGTGGCGGGACGTCTCCGACCCGTCCACACCGACCACGATCCGCCGCCCGCTGGTGGGCTCCTCGGGTGTCGTCATGGATCCTCCTAAGTGTCCGCGGCACCCTAGCGCGCCGGACGCATGCGTGCCCGGCAGGACGGCGCGGCAACGGCGCGCTAGGGTCAGCCGACCCGAAGCTGAGACCCGGGTCGGCGGGCAAGGCAACTCCCTCTCGAGGAGGCACCGGATGGCGAGCAGTGCGGCGGTAGGCAAGGGGCAGTCCGGGGACGGCGTGATCCGCAGCCTCATCCCGGCGCGGATCGACCGGCTGCCGTGGGCTCCGTTCCACACCCGAATGGTCACCGCGCTCGGGGTCGCCTGGGTGCTGGACGGGCTCGAGATCACCATCGCCGGCGCGGTCGGCGCGGTGCTCACCGAGAAGGGCACGCTGCACCTGACGTCGGGCACCGTCGGCTTCATCGCCACGGTCTACCTGCTCGGCGAGGTGTTCGGCGCCCTGTTGTTCGGCAAGCTCTCCGACGCCCTCGGCCGCAAGAACCTGTTCATCATCACCCTCGGGGTCTACCTGGCCGGGAACGCCGCCACGGCGCTGGTCTGGGGCAACGACAGTTTCGCCATCGGGTTTCTCTTCCTGACCCGGTTCGTCGCCGGCATGGGGATCGGCGGGGAGTACGCCGCGATCAACTCGGCTATCGACGAGATGATGCCGGCGCGCTACCGCGGCCGGGTCGACATCGCCGTGAACGGCACCTACTGGGGAGGCGCCATCCTCGGCACCCTCGGTGAGCTATTCCTGCTGAACGTCCTGCCGCACAGCATCGCCTGGCGGCTCGGCTTCCTCATCGGCCCGGCCATCGGCGTCTGCATCTGGAACATCCGCAAGCACCTGCCCGAGAGCCCGCGCTGGCTCATCATGCATGGCCGTGAGGAGGAGGCCGAGAAGAACATCGCCTTCATCGAGAAGGAGGTGCAGGGCGCCGGCGGCGAGATCCCGGAGCTCGACGAGAGCAAGGCCATCGACATCCGCCCCCAGGCCCCGGTGAACTTCCTGCACCTGGCCAAGGTGCTCTTCGTCCAGTACACCTCCCGGTCGGTGCTGGGCGCGACGCTGATGATCACCCAGTCCTTCCTCTACAACGCGATCTTCTTCACCTACACCCTCGTGCTCGTCAAGGTGTACAAGATCGACAGCGGCCTGGCGCCGGCATTCCTGATCGCCTTTGCGGTCGGCAACCTCGCCGGCCCGCTGACCATCGGACGGCTCTTCGACACCATCGGCCGCCGGCGGATGATCTCGGGGACCTACATCCTGTCCGGCGTACTGCTGGCTATTTCGGCGATGCTGTTCCAGGCCGGCGTGCTCAACGCCTACACGCAGACCGCCGCCTGGTGCGTCATCTTCTTCTTCGCCTCGGCCGGGGCCAGTGCGGCCTACCTGACGGTGAGCGAGATCTTCCCGATGGAGATTCGGGCTCAGGCGATCGCCCTGTTCTTCGCCATCGCGCAGTGCTTCGGGGCGTTCGGTCCCTGGTTCTACGGCAAGCTGATCGGGGACGGCTCCAACCACGGCTCGCTGACCATCGGCTACCTTATTGGGGCCGGGGTGATGATCGTCGGCGGCCTGGTCGAGGTCTTCATCGGGATCGACGCCGAAGGAAAGTCCTTGGAGGATGTCGCCAACCCGCTGTCGGTGGTCAACCAGGCCGCCTGAGCGGCGATGGCGGCGCTCAGCCGACGAAGGCGCCGGCGACCATCACCTGCTCCACGGTGATCTCGCTCAGCTCGTCGCCCCGGGCCCGGTACGGGTCGGCGGACACGACGACGAGGTCGGCCGCGAATCCGGGTGCCAGCCGGCCCAGCCGGTCCTCGGCGCCGACCAGATAGGCGGCGTCCGTCGTCAGGGCGGCAAGTGCCCGGTCTACGTCGATCTGCTGCACGGCGCCGAGAGTGCGACCGGAGGAGGTGCTCCGCCGTACGCACGTCGCCAGCGTGCGCAGCGGGTCCATCGGGGTGATCGGGCAGTCGGAGTGCACGCCGAAGCGGAGCCCGGCGTCCTGCGCCCACTTCAGCGGGTCGATGTCGGCGGCCCGCTCGGGGCCGAGGAACCGGTCGGCGTGCCGGTCACCCCACCAGTAGACGTGGTTGATGAAGAACGACGCCTCGATGCCGAGCCGGGCCATCCGGTGCAGCATCTCCGCGGAGGTGACCTGGCAGTGCTCGATCCGGTGCCTCGGCTCGGCCCGCGGACGGGCTCTCATCGCCGACTCGATGGCATCGACCGCCGCTTCGACGGCACGGTCCCCGTTGGCATGCACCGCGACCTGGCCGCCGGCGTCGTGCACCGCCGCGATCAGGCTTGCGAGCTTGCCCGGTGCATGCAACAACTCGCCCTGCAGATCGGGCGCGCAGTGGTACGGCGAGCCCAGCGCTGCCGTCATTCCTTGGATCGCCCCGTCGGCCCAGCACTTCGCGCCGCGCAGCACGAAGCGCCCCCCGGGTGTGCCACCCCAGGACTCCTCGCCGGCAGCCAGCAGCGGCAGCAGTTGCTCGGCGACGGCAAAGCCGAACACGCGCACCGGCAGCCGCCCGGCAGCGTCCAGCCGGCGGTACGCCGCCAGCTCTGCCGGGCCGGCGCTGAACCCGACCCCGAGATCGTGCAGCGTGGTGATGCCCTGGGCGGCAGCCAGGTGCAGGGCGGCCAGCAGGGCCTCGTCGACCTCGGCATCGCGGGGCGCCGGCACCGCGGCGAACACCTGGTTGACGGCGCCGAGCTCCCACAGCAGCCCGGTCGGCCGACCGGTGGCATCGCCGACGATGCGGCCGTTGACCGGATCGGGAGTGGCCGCATCGATGCCGGCGGCGTGCAGAGCGGCGGAGTTGGCGACCGCGAAATGCCCGGAGATGTGGCTGATCAACACCGGCCGGGTGGATGACACCCGGTCGAGGTCGTCGCGGGTCGGATGCCGGTCGTCGGCGAGCAGGGTGTCGTCGTAGCCCCAGCCACGGATCCACTCCGGCTCCACCGACCGGTGAGCCTGGTCACCGAGCGCGGTCAGCAGGTCCTCGATCGACGCCCGAGGGGGCGTACGGCAATCTGCCCAGCCCATCGTGCGGCCGGTGAAAACGGGGTGGACGTGGGATTCGATCAGACCGGGCAGGACGGTGCGCCCGGCCAGGTCCACCGTCTCGGCGCCGCGCCCGGCCGCGGCGCGTACCTCGGCCAGACTGCCGACTGCCTGGACGGATCCGTCGCGGACGGCCACCGCTTCGGCCCGCGGATGGGCGGCGTCCATGGTGACGACATTGCCGTTGGCCAGGACCAGCGCAGGTGCGGTCACCTGCTCGCGGCGACCGGGGCGACCGCCTGCGACTCGTAGATGACCTTGCTGACCCGGTCGCGCAGCGACACGAATTCGGGCAGGACCCGCAGCTCGGCACCCAGCTCCCGGCCGAGTTTGCCGGAGAAGTCGACCGGCTCGTCGAAAACGACCCGGCCGGGCCGGGCGCTCATCACGAGCACCCGGCTGCCGAGGAAGATCGCCTCTTCCACGCTGTGGGTGATGAAGAAAATGGTCTTGCGGGTCTCCCGCCAGATGTTGAGCAGCTCCACCTGAAGGCGCTCGCGGGTGAGCGCGTCCAGGGCACCGAACGGCTCGTCCATCAGGACGATCTGCGGGTCGTTGGTGAGCACGCGCGCGATCTGACAGCGCTGCTGCATGCCACCGGACAGCTCGTACGGCCGGTTCTGCATGAAGTCCTGCAGGCCGACCATCGACAGGTACTTTTCCGCGTCCGCCCGCCGGGTCGCCTTGTCGACCCCGCGCAGCCGTGGGCCCAGCTCGACGTTGCCCAGGACCGACAGCCACGGATAGAGATTCGGCTGCTGGAAAACCACGCCCCGGTCCGGACCGGGCGCCGTGATCGGCTGGCCGCCGACGGTGATGCTGCCCTCGGTCGGCTTGAGAAACCCGGCCAGCAGCTGCAGCAGGGTAGTCTTGCCGCAGCCCGACGGACCGGCGACACATAAAAACGCACCTGGCTCGATCGTCAGGTCGATGTCGGCGAGGGCATGCACCTGGGCGCCCTTGCTGAGATAGCGGTGGGACAGCCCGTCGACCACGACCCGGCGATCGGCGTCGGCCCCGGCAGTGGCATTGCTCCGTGGCATCTGCTCTCCTCCTGCTAGGCCGCAGCCGAGTCCGCCGGCTTGGCGTTGACCCCGGCCCGGTATGCCGCCGCAGTGTTGACCGCCGAGATGCCCCCCTGGTCGAGGAGGAACTTGCCGGTGTTCAGCAGATCGGTGGCGAGCTTGCCGCCGAGGTAGTCCGCGCTGGCCTGCTGCTTGGCGTCGAGGTAGACGTAGCCGGCGAATTGCTTCTGGACGTCGGCCGGCGGGATACCGAGGACGGCTGCGATGTTCACCGCGGCAGCCGCCGGCTTGTCCTTGATCTGCTTGACCGCGTAGTCCTCGGCCTTGGCCCACATGGTCATGAATTTCGGATTGCCGTTGACGAAGGCAGACGTTGCCGCACCGAGATCGTACGTCGGCTTGCCGGCCTTTGCGGTGTCCTCGCTGGACACCACGACGTGCCCGGTCTTGCGCAGCTCCGTCAGGGTGGGGTCCCACACCCAGGCCGCGTCGATCTGGCCGCCCTGCCACGCCGACGGCATCTTGTCGGGCGCCAGGTTGATCAGCGACACGTCCTTGTTGGCATCCAGGCCGGCATCCTGAAGGGCCTGGAGCAGGCTGAAGTGCGACGTGGAGCTGAACGGCACGGCAATCTTCTTGCCCTTCAGGCCTTTGATGTCGGTGACCGCCTTGTCGCGGGCGACGAGCGACTCGGCCGTGCCGATCACGTCATGGATCCAGATGACCTGCATCGGGATCAGCAGCGGCTTGGACAAACCTTTGGTCGCCGGGCTGGAGCCGATCAGCCCGAGGTCCACGCTGTTGGCGCCGAACGCCTGGATGACGTCGCCGCCCGAGTCGAATTTGCTCCACGAGATCTTCGCCTTGGGCAGGCAATTCTCGAGCAGCTTGCTGTCCTTGACCACCAGGTCGCCGTTGGGGATGTTCTGGTAGGCGATCCGGGCAGTGGTCGTGACCGAGCTGTCGGCGGTGAAAGGGCATTTCGAGCTGGTACTGGTGCTGCTACTCGTGTCCGACGTACGGCCGGATTTGACGCATCCGCCGACCCCGACAGCAAGCATGGCCACGGCGCCAAACGTTGCGGCGCGTTTGAGCTGGTGTCTGACTCTCACGAGGATCTCCTCTGAGCTGGTTGATGGGGCGATCGCATGTCGGTCAGGCCTTGCCCCGCCACGGGACGAGCGCCCGCTCGACGCCCTTGATGGCCGAGTCGAGCACGATTGCCGCGATGCCGATCACGATGATGCAGGCCACGGTGAGCGGGGTCTTCAGCTCGGTGCCGGAGAGATAGGCCAGACCGCCGATACCGGGGATTCCGTTGTTGAGCTCGGCGGCGACCACCGTCGTCCAGGCGAAGCCGACGGCGATGCGTATGCCGCTGAGCACCTCGGGCAAGGTCGAGGGCAGGACGACGTGGGTGAGCGTCTGCAATCGCGATGCCCCGAGCGACCGGGCCGCATTGATCCGGTCCTCCTTGACCCCGCGTACGCCGCTGATCGTGGCCATCGTGATGGGGGGGAACGCGGCGAGGAACAGCAGCCAGATCTTGGACGTGTCGCCGATGCCGAACCAGACGATCAGAATGCCGATGTAGCCCAGCGGCGGCAGTGCGCGGAGGAAGTTCAGGTAGGGCTCGACGACGGTGCTGACCGACCGGACCGACGCCATCACGAAACCCAGCGGCGGCCCGAAAAGAATCGCCCAGCCGACCCCGATGCCGATGCGCTGCAGGCTGGCGAGCAGGTGCTCCCAGAGGTAGTAGTTCTGCTCGCCGCGGACCAGGCGCGGCACACCGGGCGCGATGGGGTGGTCGGTATTGGCCCGGACGAAGGCATGCCATACATCGATCGGCGGCGGGAGATACAGCGGCTTGATCAGCTTGAGCGCGGTGATCGCGATCCAGACCAGCAGAAAGCCGGCGAATGCGGCGACCCGGATGAGCACGCGGCGGCGAAGCTGCCGGCGCCGGTCCTGGCGGTCCCGGCGCTGGGCGTCGACCGCCCGCTGGTCATCGGCCTTCTCGGCGGCGACGAGCGTCTCCGAGCCGGTGCCGGTCGTTGTCGCCGACATAACTGGTCCTCCAGCGCGGGTGGCGATCGATGGACGGAAAGCGTGGTCAACCGGACAACGGCTCTGGCGGTCATCATGGGCTCTGTCGTGGAGCCGCTGACAGGTCCAGTTCGTCGGATTCTAGGAGTACCAGCCGGCGCGGTGGGGGATGCCATGCGCCGCGCCGTGCCTGGACAGCGGTGATGAGGCCGACCGTGCGGACATCTTCGGCGCTGCACCCTCGGGACAGGTCGTTGTACGGCGCCGCGAGCCCCTGCAGTAAGGGTCCCAGCGCGGTCGCCCCTCCCAGCCGCTCGGCGATCTTGTACGCGATGTTGCCGGCATCCAGACTCGGAAAGACGAACACGTTGGCCCGTCCGCCCACCGGCGAGCCGGGCGCCTTGTGCGCGGCGACCTCTGGGCTGACGGCCGCGTCGAACTGCAATTCACCGTCGATCAGCAGGTCCGGTGCCCGCTGCCGGGCCAGCTGGGTCGCCTCGCGCACCCGGGCCACCGTGGGATGCGCCGCGCTGCCGGCGGTGCTGAAGGACAGCATCGCCAATCGGGATTCCTGCCGGGTCAGCTCCCGAAAGGTACGCGCGGTGGAGATCGCGATGTCGGCCAACTGTTCGGCGGTGGGTTCCGGCACGACGGCGCAGTCGCCGTAGGCGAAGACCTCGCCGTCGGGCATGACCAGCAGAAAGCAGCCGGAAACGGTGCGGATGGCCGGTGCCAGCCCGATCGTGCGGATACCGACCCGCAAGACGTCGGAGGTGGTCCGGGTGGCGCCCGCGACGCAGCCGTCCACCGCACCGTCGGCGAGCAGCGCGGCGGCGCTCTGCAAGGGATCGGAGCTGTTCACCACCTCTAGCTCCGCCGGCAGGGTGAGGCCGCACTCGCTCGCCGCGGCACGGACCGCATCGCTGCGGCCGACGAGGTAGGGCACGAGGCCCTCGTCGCAGAGCCTGACCGCGGCCCGGACCGCCCTTTCGTCTGCGCCGTCGGCAAAGGCGATCCGCAGCCCGGTGCCCCGGACGGCATCGGCCCACGACCGGATGAGCTCGCCGGTCGTCATCGGGGCCAGCGGCTACTCGGCGTTGAGATGGGCGTACTTGTCGAGGTGACGGACCGGCAGCTTCAGGGCGTCGCGGCGGAAGGGGTCACCGAGTTCGGCTCCGTCCACCACAACTTCGACGATGGTGGGCCGCCGGCTGGAGAAGGCGTCGCGCATCGCGGACTGGAGGTCACCCTCCTTCTCGACCGTGATGCCTTCGGCGCCCATGGTCTTGGCCACCTCGGCGAAGCTGGGGTTTTCCAGGTTGGTGCCGACGTAACGGTCGCCGTAGAAGTCGATCTGGTTCTTCTTCTCGGCACCCCATTGGGAGTTGTTCCAGACGACGCCGACGACCGGAATGTCCTCGCGTACGGCGGTCATCACCTCGGGCAGGCTCATGCCCCAGGCGCCGTCACCGATGTAGGCCATGACCGGTGACCCGGGGGAGGCGAGCTTGGCGCCCAGCGCGGTCGGATAGGCGTAGCCGCAGTTGCCGAAGCTCATGGCGGCGAGGAATTTGCGGGACTGCTCGAAGTGCAGGTAGCTGTTGGACACCGAGCAGACGTTGCCGATGTCGGTCGAGACGATGGTGTCCCGCGGGAGCACGTCGCGGATGAGCGACAGGGCCCGGCGGGGGCTGATCGGCTCGCCGCTCTTCGACGACCATTGGGCCAATTCCTGCGCCCACGTCTGCCGTTCCTGGGCGATGCGTTGCACGCGGGCCTCGTCGCGGGGACGCTCGCCGCCGTCGGCCCGCAGCGCCTGCAGGATCGCGACCGCCGTCGCTTTTGCATCGCCATTGATGCCGAGGCTGATCTTCTTGGTCAGGCCGAGCACGCGGTGGTCGGCGTCGACCTGGATGATCTTGGCGTTCGCCGGCCAGTAGTCCATGCCGTGCTGCGGCAGCGTGCCGAACGGGCCGAGGCGGCAACCCAGGGCAAGCACCACGTCGGCCTCGGAGATGAGCCGCATCGCGGTCTTGGAGCCCTGGTAGCCCAGCGGGCCGGCGGCCAGCTCATGGCTGGCCGGGAAGGAGTCGTTGTGCAGGTAGGAATTGGCCACCGGGGCGGTGAGGAACTCCGCCAGCGTCTTGACCTCGGTGACGGCGTCGGCCTGCACCACTCCGCCGCCGGACACGATCACCGGGGACTTCGCCTCGGCCAGCAGCCGGGCCGCCTCGGCGACGAGGTCAGCTGGCCCGGGGCCGCGGCGCAGGGTCGCCGACGGGTAGATCTCGTACTGCCCCTCGCCGTAGAAGTAGTCCCGCGGGATGTCGATCTGCACCGGGCCGCACTCGGCCTTGGCGACGTAAAAGGCGCGGCGGACGAGCTCGGCCATCCGCTCCGGCCGGTTGACCTGCACCTGCCACTTGGTGATCTTGGAGAAGATCGGCAGCTGGTCGGTTTCCTGGAATCCGCCGAGGCCGACGCCGAGGCTGCCGCCGGACGGCGTCACCACCACCATCGGCGTGTGCGCCCAGTACGCCGCGGCCACTGCGGTCACGAAGTTGGTGATGCCCGGGCCGTTCTGCGCGATCACCACCGAGGGCTCGTTGCGGACCCGGGCATAGCCGTCGGCCATGTGGACGGCGTTCTGCTCGTGGGCGACCGGCAGAAAGCGGATGCCGGCGTCGGGGAACAGGTCGAGGGCGTCCATGTAGGCCGACCCGACGATGCCGGGGACGAGCGAAACGTCCTCGGCCACCAGGCTTTCCACGAAGGCCTCGCTCGCCATCATGCGCGTGGGTCCGTATCCCGACCGGGCGTCTGAGGTCATCTGCGCTTGCTCCTCTGGGTTATTGGCTGGCACGGTCAACTGATGCTCTGCTGGACACTGCTCAGCATGTGCTCGACGCCGGCGAGCAGCTCGTCGAGCACCGCCTGGTCGGCCACCAGGGGCGGGGAGATCAGCAGCATCGTCGCACCACGGTCGTCCGAACGCAGGATTACGCCCGACTCGCGGAAGGCGGCCGGCAGCACCTGACGCAGGATGCGCAGCGACTGCTCCTCGGTCAGCTCGGTGCCGGACTCGCGGTCGGCCATGAACTCCACGGCGTAGAAGTAGCCCATGCCGCGGACCTCCTTGACTACGCCATAACGGCCGGCGAGGGATTCCAGGCCGGCCCGCAGGACCGGCCCGAGCGCATTGACGTTGTCGAGGACGCCTTCGTCGCGCATGGCGGTGATGTTGGCCAGGGCGACCGCCGTCGACACCGGATGGCCGCCCCACGTCGACCCGTGGGTGAAGGTGCCGCCCTGCGGCGAGCTGAGCAGGGCCTCCATCCGGGACTCGCGCACGATCATGCCGCCCAGCGGGGCGTAACCCGACGTCGATCCCTTGGCGAAGGTGATCAGGTCCGGTACGACCCCGAAGTGCGCACTGCCGAACCAGTGGCCCAGCCGGCCGAAGGAGCAGATCACCTCATCGGCGACGAGCAGGATGCCGTAGCGGTCGCACATCTCGCGCAGCGCCGGCCAATAACCGTCGGGGGGCACCAGCGCGCCCCGGCCGTTTTGCACCGGCTCGGCGAACACGGCGGCGATGGTCTCCGGTCCCTCCTCGAGGATGGCCTGCTCGATGGCCTGCAGGCAGGGAAGCTCCCTCGGGTCGCCGCCCTGGGCGCCGGTGCAGCCCAGCGTGTTGGCGACGTGCCGCACCCCGGCGAGCAGCGGCTTGAAGGGGTCACGCAGCTTCGGCAGGCCAGTCAGCGACAGGGCCCCCATCGTGGTGCCGTGGTAGGCCATCTCGCGGCTGATGAACTTGGTCCGCTCCGGCTGGCCCTGGCTGCGGTGGTACTGCCGGGCGAACTTGATTGCCGACTCCACCGCCTCCGATCCTGAGCTGACGAAGAAGGTCACGCCGAGGTCGCCGGGGGCCAGCTCGGCGATCAGGGCCGCGGCCTCGATCGAAGGCGGATGGGCCGCGCCCCAGTTGGTGGAGTAGGCCAGCGTCTCCATCTGCTTGCTGGCCGCGGCCACGATGTCGGAGCGGCCGTGGCCCATGTTGACGCAGAACAGGCCGGCCAGGCCGTCGAGGTAGCGCCGGCCCTCATCGTCGTACAGGTAGCAGCCATCACCGCGGACGAAGATCGGCAGGCCCGGGTTGTGCCACGCGTCGGCCCGCGTGAAATGCGGGCCGAGATGGCGCTGGGCGAGGGTACGGAGGTCGGAGCGCGATGGCATCGGCAGGACTTCCTTCCGAAGGTGTGCCTAGACGGTCGCAAGCAACTGGCCCGGTGAACAGATCCAGATCGCTGCGATCGGAAGGGGCCAGCGCCGGGCGGTCAGGGCGCCGGCGGTCAGGGCGCCGGCGACGGCGGCGGCGACAGGGCCTCGGGGAGGAGTGCTGCCAGGATGCGCAGCCCGGGGCGGATGGCCCGCAGCGGGATCGCGCCGAACCCGAGCCGGAGGTGGTTGCGCTGAGTACCCGGGTCGAGGAAGTAGACGTCGCCCGGCTCGAAGAGCACCCCCTGCCGCTCGGCCATCGCCGCCCACCGGGTGCTGTCGAGGGCCGCCGGCCCGGTCATCCAGATGCTGACTCCCCCGGGTGGGGGACTGGTCGGCCAGGGCAGGAAATCGTTGGCCGCCGAGCACATCTCCTCCCACTTCGTCTTGAGGCGCCCCCGGTGCCGGCGCACCGTACGGTGGTATTCACCGCGCTGGATCATCAGCGCCATCGCCCGCTGCAGATGCCCGGGCGGATGGCGCAGCATGTACCGCTGCCGGTCGCGCAGCACCTCGACCAATTCGGCGGCGGCCACCAGGTAACCGAGCCGCAAGCCCGGCGCCAGGAACTTGGAGAACGTGCCGAGGTAGACGACCTGGTCGGACTGGTCCAGGGCCTTCAACGCCGGGCTGGGACTGCCCTGGTAGCGAAATTCGCTGTCGTAATCGTCCTCGACTACGACCGTCTGGTGCCCGCGCACCATCGCCAGGATCTGGTGGCGCCGGCCGGCACTGAGCGTCACGTTGGTCGGGTGCTGGTGGCTGGGCGTGAGGTAGATGAGGTCGGTGCCGGCGAGGCGCTCGTGGCCGGCCATGCCGGCGGCGTCGACCGGGACCGGGATGAGGGTCGCGCCGGCCCGGCGGAAGATGTGGCGCGCGTCGAGGTAGCCGGGGTCTTCGACGCCGACCGTGGTGCCCGCGCCGAGCAGCGTCTGGCTCAGGAGGTACAGCCCCTCCTGCGAGCCCAGCGTGACAAGAACCTGCGACGGCTGAGCCTCGATGCCCCGGCTGGGCAGGATGTGGCGGCAGATCATCTCGATGAGCAGCGGGTCGTCGGCCGAGCCGCTGTCCTGCAGGCTGGAGTGGACATTCTCGGCCGCCAATGCGTCGCGCAGGGCGCGCAGCCACGGGCCGGTCGGGAAGGTCTTCGTGTCGAGCTGCCCGGCGATGAACGGATAGGGGTACTCATGCCAGCGCGTGGGTTTGATCACATGCGGCAATCCGTCACTCGGCAGGGCATCGAGGCGGCTGGCCCAAGGAAATCGGCTGGCAACTCCACGGGCGGTCAGCTCGGTGGACGCGGCCTGGCGCATCTCTGCGTTGACGAACAGTCCCCGCCGTGGCCGGCTCTCGACGAAGCCCTCGGCGAGCAGCTCCTGGTACGCCGTGTTGACCGTGTTACGGGAAATCCCCAGCTCGGCCGCCAGCTGACGTGAGGACGGCAACGGGAGCTGGCTGTCAAGGTGTCCCATGGCGATCGCGTGTTCGAGTGCCCGCCGTACCTGCCGGTGCAAAGGCTCGGGCAGCGAACGGTCGATTTCCACCAGACTTCGGCCCACTTGGCCTCCTTCTCGCAAGCTGGGGTCAAAGCGACTGCTGGTAGATGCCTTTCAGCGACTCCCGGTCCACCTCGCGCGGCACGACGGCGAGCTGCCGCGTCTGTTGAAGCGTCCCATTGACCAGGCCGTCGAGGTCGTCTTCGTCGTACCCGAATGCGCGCAGGCCGCGCGGCATTCCGATGTCGCGGGACAGCGCCGCGACCGCCTCGGCCAGTGCCCCGGCCCCGTCCGTCGCCGTCATCGTGGTGCCGGTGAGGAGCGCGGCGGCGTGCAGATGCCGTTGCGGGTCGGCCTCGTAGGTCCAGCGGAACACCTCCGGCGCGGTCGCCGCGACCGCCTGCCCGTGCGGCACCATCGGCATCGCCGGGTAGCCGGCGGCCCGGTAGTCCCGGACGGCGCCGGCGATGGGATAGGCGTTGGCGTGCGGCAGGTGCGTGCCGGCGTTGCCGAAACCGGTGCCGGCGTACGTCGATGCCAGCGCCATCTGGTAGCGCGCCTCGGCGTCGTAGCCGTCCTCGACGGCCCGGCGCAGGTAACGCCCGACCAGCTGCAGGGCCCTTTCCGACCAGTGGTCGCTGACCGGGTTCGCGCCGCAGAAGGCCGGCCGGCGGGTCGGGTCCTGCACCCGTGGCCGGGCGTCGAACGGCTTGGCCGTATAGCTCTCCAAGGCGTGGGACAGCACATCCATGCCGCTGGACGCGGTCACTTCGCGCGGCATCGAGAAGGTCAGCTCGGGGTCCACCACCGCCAGGCTGGGACGCAGGGACACGTGGCTGACCCCCGCCTTGAGGTGCTTGCTCAGCAGGTCGACCACGCAGATGGTCGTCGACTCCGACCCGGTGCCGGCGGTGGTGGGTACGGCGACCAGCGGGTGCAGCGGCCGGCTCGGTGCCCGGCCACCGCCGAGCGGCGGTGCGACGTAGTCGAGCAGCTCGCCGGGCTGCGTGATCAACAGGTTGACCCCCTTGGCCGTGTCGATCACCGAGCCGCCGCCGATGGCGACGAAACCGTCCCAGCCGCCGCCGCGGGCCCAGTCGGCCGCGGCGGTGACGCTCAGGTCGGTCGGTTCGACCACCACGGAGTCGTAGAGCTCGCATTCCACGCCGGCAGCCCGGATCCGCTCCATCGCTCGGGCGGGTACGCCGGTCGCGCCCACTCCTGCATCGGTGAGCACCAGGCACCGGGTGACGCCGAGCTGGCGTACGTCGGAGCCGATCTCGTCGAGCGCGCCGGCCCCGAACTTCAGCGGCGGCGCCGCCCAGGTGAAGACGCTCTCCAGTCCTGCCGGCATGACTCGTCCCTTCGACTGAGGCTGAGGTGAACCGGGCATAACCTCGATGTATGCCATTGTCGCCGCGGGTCCCGGAGTTGGGTGCCCTCGATGTGCTGCTCAGTGTCGCCCGACTCGGCAGCCTAGGACAGGCGGCCCGCGAGCACGGCATCTCGCAGCCCGCGGTGAGCTCCCGGATCCGTTACATGGAGCGCCTGCTGGGTCTGGCGCTGCTCGAGCGTTCGGCGCAGGGGTCACGGCTGACACCGGCCGGCACCCTGGTCGTGGACTGGGCCCGCGACGTAGTGGACGCGGCCGGATCCCTCGACGTCGGCGTGGCCGCGCTCCGTGCGCGGCAGTCCGGCCACCTGCGCGTGGCGGCCAGCATGACCATCGCGGAATACCTCATGCCGGGCTGGCTGGTCACCATGCGCCGGGAGTTCCCGGAGCTGGGCGTCTCGCTGGCTCTGGCTAATTCCACCGAGGTGGTCGCCCGGGTCCTCGCCGGGGAGGCCGAGCTCGGTTTCGTGGAGGGGCCGACCGTGCCGGCCGGCCTGCGGGCCCGCGTCTTGGCCCGGGACTCACTCGAGGTGGTGGTCGCCCCGACCCACCCGTGGGCCCGCCGGCGCCGGCCGGTCGAGGCGGCCGAGCTGGCCGCCACCCGGCTGATCCAGCGGGAGCCCGGCTCGGGCACCCGGTACACCCTCGCCCGGGTGCTCGACGGGCTGGGGCCGGTCGCCGAGCCGCTGCTCGAGCTGTCCTCGACGACGGCGGTCAAGGCGGCGGTGGCCACCGGCATGGCCCCGGCCGTGATCAGCTCGCTGGCCATCAGCACCGATCTGGCCGAGCACCGGCTGGTCGCCGTGCCGGTCACCGGGCTCGACCTGCGGCGCAGCCTGCGCGCGGTCTGGCCGGTCGGCCGGCGGCTGCTCGGCCCGGCCCGCGACCTGCTCGCCGTCGCGGCCCGCCAGGCGGCGGATTCGGCGAAGTAGGGTGCCAGACCACCCGGGAGGTCAGGGACAGGCTGCCGGATGATCCAGGCCTGGTTGGGCTCGCCCCAGCAGGACCAACGAGGCCTGGATCAAGCCCGGTGCCCGGTGCCCGGTGCCCGGTGCCGGGTGCCCGGCGGCCGGCCACCCGGCCGCCGGCTGCATCAGACCGGGGTGAGCGACAGAGACACCCCGGCGATGCTGCGCCGCCGCGCCGGCAGGACGCCGGCCAGCCGGGCCAGCTCGATCGCCGCCGGCGAACCCGGCGTACGAAGGACGACCGGCTCACCGGCATCCCCGGCGGCCCGCAGCGCGCTGTCCAAGGGAATCTGACCCAGTAGCGGCGTGCCCAGCTGGTCGGCGAGCCGGGCGCCCCCGCCGGCGCCGAAGAGCGGCGTCTGCTCGCCGCAGGCCGCGCAGACCAGCGTGCTCATGTTCTCCACCACGCCGGCGATCGGCATCCGCATGTCCAGAGCCATCCGGCCGACCCGGGCCGCGACGGTCTGCGCGGCCGGCTGTGGTGTGGTGACCGCGAGCAGTGCCGCCTCGGGCAGCAGCTCGAGGAGCGACAGCGTGATGTCACCGGTGCCGGGGGGCAGGTCGAGCAGCAGGACGTCGAGCTCGCCCCAGAACACGTCGGCGATGAACTGCTCGAGCGCCTTGTGCAGCATCGGCCCACGCCAGACGACCGGCTCCTCGTCGTTGACGAAGAAGCCGGTGGACATCAGCCGCACGCCGTACGCCTCGACCGGCAGCATGAGGCCTTTCAGGGCGACCGGGCTCCGGCGTACGCCGAACAGCTGGGGGATGGAGTAGCCCCAGACGTCGGCGTCGAGCACGCCGACCCGCTGGCCCGCTGCGGCGAGGCTGGCGGCGAGGTTGGCGGTGACCGACGACTTGCCCACGCCGCCCTTGCCACTGGCGACCGCGTAGATCCGGGTCGCCAGCCGATGGGCGCCGGTGACCGGGTCGGCCATGCTGCGGCTGGCCCGCAACTGCTGGGCGAGCTCCATCCGCGCGCGCTCCGACATGGCGGTGAAGGCGACCGCCACCTCGGCCACGCCCGGCAGGGCGACGACGGCAGCGACGACGTCGGCGCGGAGGCGGTCGACCAGCGGGCAGCTCGGCGTGGTCAGGGCTACCTCGACGCGTACGACACCCCGCGAGACGGTGATGTCGCCGAGCATGCCGAGCTCGGCCAGCGGGCGGTGGATCTCCGGATCGTGCACGGCGTCCAAGGCAAGCCGTACGGCGTCGACGGCCGGCCCGGTTTCCCTACGTCGCATCGGGCACCTGGAACGCCGACCGCTTCGGCTTGACCGGCCGCATCAGGAACTCCGGCCGGCGCTGGCCGCCTGGACCCAGCGTCGGCCGGGCCATCGCCAGCCATTCCCGGTAGATCTCCCGTGAGCGGCGGCGGTCGACGTACACGTCGCCGTAGCGGTCCTGCGCATGCGCCTTCTCCATCTGGACGGTGTTCAGCCAGCAGTGCTGACCCGACCACGGGTCGGGGTGCACGGCGAACGCGAGGTTCTGGTGCACGCCCGGGTCGCTCCACCAGATCCGGCTGCTGTCGGGGTCGTCGGAGTCGAAGGGCACCACCCCCTTGCGGTAGCGCAACAGCCAGGTGTCCTCGCCATCGGGATGGGTCAGGTCGACCAGGCCGGTGACCCACCGGCTGCCCTCGCCCTCGTGCAGCCGCCAGCGGCCCATGTGGTGCGAGAGGGCACAGACGCCCGGCCGGATCCCCTCGGTGACCCAGACCCGGGCCACGAGATGGCCGATCTCGGTGGACAGGCGGACCAGATCGTCGGTGCGGACGCCGGCCCGCGCCGCGTCGATGGAGTTGACCCACAGCGGATGGGAATTGCTGATCTCGTTGAGGTATTTCGCGTTGCCGGAGCGGGTGTGGATCAGGGTCGGCAGCCGGAACGTCGGCACCAGCACCAGCTGCCCCCGCTCGACGTCGACGTGCCGGCGGGACACGTGCGACTCGATGTAGCCCGGCGTCGCCTGCTCGGGCCAGCCCCAGTCGCGCATCGCGGTCGAATAGATCTCCAGCTTGCGCGACGGGGTCAACCACCCGGTCGTCGTCGACCCGTCGTCGTGCACCACCCCGACCGCGCCGGCCTCGCCGACCAGCGGCGGTGCGGAATCCAAGGTGACCGGGCGGCGCAGCACGCCGCCGGCGTCGGGCGCGGTGCCCTCGAGGTCGGCGTCGGTGAGCGGCTTCTCGTCGACCCGGTAGACCTTGTCGGCGACCTCGACGACGCCGAGCTTGCGCATGTAGCCCAACGGTGTGAGGCCGGCAGCAGCAGCCTTTTCCGGCAGGCCGGGCACCTGGTTCTCGAAGATCCAGCGGTAGTACTCGTCGACGGTCACCTTCTCCCCGGGCCGGTACGGCGACTCGAAGTACTTCCGGATGCCCAGCGAGCCGTCCGGGTCGATCCGCCAGGACAGCTCGAACCAGAACTCGTTTTCCTCCCACACCTCACCCGGGTTAGCATCGCGGGTGTCGCCGACCGGCCGGCCCAGCTTTTCCATCGCCACCCGGCGCACCGGCTGGCGGAACGACAGCCACTTGCCGGCATGGGTTTCATAGGACTGGGTGTCGTGGCGTTCGGCCGAGTGACCCATCGGCAGCACGTAGTCGGCGAATTCCGCCGTCTCCGACCAGTTGGGGGTCAGCGCAACGTGCAGGCCCACCTTGTCGGTGTTCCGCAGGGCCTCCAGCCAGGCGAACCCGTCCGGATAGGTCCACACCGGATTGAATACCCGGGTGAAATAGACGTCGAGTTTGCCGCGGCCCTCGGCCAGGAAGTGCGGTAGCAGGATCGACATCTCATTGGTCGAGATCGGGTACTCCGCCGGCCAGGTCAGGTCGTTCCAGTGGTCGTGGGCGGGCGGCATGTTGGGCCCGTGCGGGATGAACTTGTCCCAGCCGTTGGGGCTGGTGCCGCCCACGGTGCCGATACTGCCGGTCAGCGCCAGGACGAACCACAGCGCCCGGGCGACCTGCCAGCCGCCCAGGTTGCCGGCGCAGGCCGACCGCCAGACGTGCGCGGACAGCCGGTGGTCGCACTGCGCCACGAGCAGCGCCAGCTCCTCGATCCGCTCGACCGGCACCTGCGCCTCTGCCGCGGCGTAGTCGAAGGTGAAGTGCGCGTAGTCGGCGGTCAGCCGGTCGAGAAACGTCGGGAAGTCGACTGGCGCGTCCGGATGGAGGTTCTCCAGGTACGTACGCCAGTTGAACCAGCGCTGCAGGAATGCGGTGTCGACCTGGCGGGTCTTCAGCAGGTGGGCGGCGATGGCCAGCAGGATGGCCGCCTCGCTGCCCGGCCACGGTGCGAGCCAGAGGTCGGCATGGCTGGCGGTGTTCGACATCCGGGGGTCGACGACGATGAGCTTCGCGCCGGCCTGCTTGGCCTCCATGATGCGCTGGGCGTGCGGGTTGAAGTAGTGCCCGGTTTCCAGGTGACTCGACAACAGCAGGATCACCCGGGCGTTGGCATGGTCGGGACTGGGCCGGTCGTAGCCGCCCCAGAGAGCCATCCCGAGCCGGGCGCCCGACGAGCAGACATTGGTGTGGCTGTTGTGCCCGTCGACGCCCCACGCCTGCAGGAAGCGCTCGGCAAAGCCGTCCTCGCCGGGCCGGCCGACGTGATACATCACCTCTTCATGGCGCCCCTCGCTGATCGCGGCGCGGATCCGGCCGGCGATGTCGTCGAGTGCGGTGTCCCAGCTGACCTGCTCCCACTGGCCGCCGCCGCGTTCTCCGGTGCGGCGCAACGGATGCAGGATCCGCTCCGGGTCGTTGAGCTGATTGATCGTTGCCGGTCCCTTGGCGCAGTTGCGGCCGCGTGACCCGGGGTGCGCCGGATTGCCCTCCAGTTTCTTGATCGACAGGTCTTCGGTGTCGACGTAGGCGAGCAGGCCGCAGGCGCTTTCACAGTTGAAGCACGTCGTCGGGATCAGCATGTAGTGCTTTCCCACCTTGCGCGGGTGCGCTTTGGCGTCGTACTCGACGTGGTCGTCCCAGTCCTGCACCGGGGGGAAGTTGCGCAGGCCTTCGTGCCGGCGTTCGCCGGGCAGCGCGGGAAACACCGGAGCCGCGGTGCTGCGATCGGGCTCGACCTTCGTCATTGACACTCCATCAGGAAAGCGGGAGGTCCTGCCCCGCGCGGACGAATACACTTTCATACGCCAGCAGGGCGCCCTGGACGACCAGGCCGGCGGCGACGAGCGCAGCAACGCGGCCGCCGGCGATCGACAGCAGCGCGCCGAGGACCGCGAGGCCCACGGCGGCCAGCCAGAACTGCCGGGCGTACCGGCCGTGCGTGATCAGGTGGGCAGCCGCCGCGCCCTGCCGGGTGGCGTGCCGGCCGCCGTACTCCAGCAGCAACATCAGCACGTGGGCCGCGGCGGCAAGCAGCAGGGTCCGGGCCAGCATCGAGCGCGCCCCGCCGGACAGCCCGAATGCCGGCGCGAGGACGAGCAGCGCGCCGGCGCCCACCATCACCGCCTGCACGATCAGGTGCCAGAACAGCAGCGGCGACTGCCACAGATCGCGGCCCTCGGCCTGGCCGAAGAGGAATCCGGTGTAGCCGGCGGCCAGCGCTGCCGTCGGCACGGCCAGCACGGCCAGCACGGACCACAGTCCGCCGGCGCGGAAGGTGGTCGCCGCCTCGGCGATGCCGAGCAGCAGCCACAGCCCGGCAACGGCGGCGTACGCAGCCAGCGCCACCGATCCCCAGAACAGCCACGACGTCGGGTTGGGCTTGAGGAAGATGTAGAGGAAACGCTCCGGCCGCTTGAGGTCCCAGACCAGCAGGACGCCGGTCACCGCGATCATCGCCACCGCCACCGCGGGGGCTGCGACCGTCGCCAGCGAGCCGAGCTCCACCCCGAGGAAGTGCGCGAGCGCGGCAACGAGCAGCGCGCCGGCCCCGACCGCCTTGGTCCACAGATACGTCGTTACCCGCCAGCCCCACGGCCGGGGGTGCGCGGTGTTCAGCGTCGTCCGCGCGCCGGTGGTCGGATCCGACGGCATCTCGGCGGCCATGTCGGCCCGCTGTCGATCGGGCGTGGACCAGATGTAGCTGTTGTCGACCGGCGCAGCGAGCGGCTCCAGCACCGCGCGGTCGGCCCCCAGGTAGAACACGTTGGGGCCGGTGTTCTGCTCCGGGGAGCGGACGGCGGTGGCGTTGTCGTTGACCAGCCGGCTGATCCCGCTGCTCGCGTCGTCGAGATCGCCGACCCAGATCGAATGCGTCGGGCAGACGACGACGCAGGCCGGCTCCAGCCCCTCATCCACGCGGTGCGCGCAGAAGTTGCACTTCGCCGCGGTGTGGGTGTCCTCGTCGATATAGATGGCGTCGTACGGGCAGGCCTGCATGCAGCTCTTGCACCCGATGCAGCGCTCGGAGTCGAAGTCCACGATGCCGTCGTCGCGCTTGTACAGCGACTTGGTCGGGCAGATGGTCACGCAGGGCGCATCGGTGCAGTGGTTGCAGCGCATGACGCCGAATTCGCGGGTGGTGTCGGGGAACTGGCCCTTGTCGACGTACTTGACCCAGGTGCGGAACTGCCCGATCGGGATTTCGTGCTCCGTCTTGCACGCCACGGTGCAGGCGTGGCAGCCGATACAGGTGCGCTGGTCGATGGCAAAGCCGTACTGCATGGCGCGCTCCCGGGCTCCGTCGGTTGCCTCGACCCTAAGGCGGGAAGGCGTCGCCGTGCTCCCAACTTGCCTGTAGGTTGCCCTAAGCCCGACTTTGGACCGGCAGGATGGAAGGCGTGCCGACCGACGAACATGAGCCGGACTACCGCTTCACGCTGGCCAACGAGCGTACGTTCCTGGCTTGGCTGCGGACCGCGCTCGCGCTGCTCGCCGCGGCCGTGGCCGTCGTCCAGCTGCTCCCGCGGCTGGACGTGCCCGGCGTACGCAAGGGAATCGGCCTGCTGCTGGTGGCGCTGAGCCTGATGGTGTCGGGCGGCAGCGTGCTGCGCTGGCGGGCGGTGGAGCGGGCCATGCGGCGAGACGAGCCGCTGCCCCGGATCCGCACGACCTGGATCCTCGCCGGCGGCCTGTGCCTGATGGCGCTGGTCGCGGGGGTCGTCATCGCGACGGGAGCCACCAGCCGATGACCACCCCGCCTGGCCTGCCCGCTCCACCTTCTGGCCTCCCCGCCGAGCGCACGGCGTTGGCCTGGAGTCGCACCGCCCTGGGCCTCTTCGCCAATGGCGCACTGCTCATCCTCGGCCGCTACCGTGCCTCACGGCCGGCCCTGACCGACGCCCTGGCCGCGGTCGCGTTGGTGCTGGCATTGGCGGCCGCACTCGCCTCCCGCCGGCGCACCCGCGAGCTGCGGCAGGTGCCGTGGCCGGTCCCACTGGCGGTTCCCCGGCGCCTGACCGCGTTGGGGATAGCGGTCGCCGCCTTCTGCCTGCTCACCGGTGCCGGTCTGCTGCTCTGAGCGCTCAGACCGGGGGCGCGAGGCGTATGCAGCTCCACGACACGCCGGGCAGCTCGGTCGACAGGTGGTCGCCGCTCAGCACGCTGCCCTGGTGCGGCCGGGGGGCGACCCGGTCCGGATCGGCGCTGGTGTTCCTCGCCCGGATGTCGTCGTCGGCAAGCACGATGTGCTCGACCAGCGTAAGCGCGGGAAAGGCACGAAGGTCGACGTCGAGTGCGAGTGGCTCTAGGCCGCGGTTGACGGCGAACACCACCAATTCGCCGGTCTCCGCATCGTGGGTCGCGGTGGTGACGAGCCACGACACGGCACCGTAGCGATCGGTGGAGTACGTGGGAGCCTGCGGCCGGAGGTCGAGCACCGTTCCACGTGCGTAGCGTGCGGTAAGCGCAAAGGGGTGGAAGCTGGTCTGCCGCCACGCCGGACCGCCGGGCTCGGTCATGATCAGTCCGATGATGTTCGCCAATTGCGCCTGGCAGGCGACCGTCACCCGATCCGCGTGGCGCAGCAGGGTAATGAGCAGGCTGCCGAGCACCACCGCGTCCGCGACATCATAGACCTGCTCGATGAGCCGTGGTATGTGCTCCCAGGCGAGGTTTCCCTCGCCGGCGAACTCGCCCATCGACCACACGTTCCACTCGTCGAAGGACAGCTGGATCTGCTTGCGGCTGCGCCTCTTGGCCGCGACGTAATCGACCGTGGAAACGACCGAGGAGATGAAGCGATCCATGTCTTCGGCGGAGGCCAGGAACGTCGGCAGGTCCGCTGCGGAGGGGTCGTAGTAGGCATGCAGCGAGACGTAGTCCACCTGGTCGAAGGCATGCTCGATAACGGTGGCCTCCCATTCACCGAAGGTCGGCATGGAACTGTTGGAGCTGCCGCAGGCGACGAGCTGCACGGCCGGGTCGAGACGTTTCATCGCTTTGGCGGTCTCGGCGGCGAGCCGGCCGTATTCCTGGGGGGTCTTGTGGCCGATCTGCCACGGCCCATCCATCTCGTTGCCCAGGCACCAGAGCTTCACCCCATAGGGCTCGGGAAAGCCATGCTTGATTCGCAGGTCCGACCAGTACGTGCCGCCGGCGAAGTTGCAGTATTCGAGCAGCTCGCATGCCGCGCGCAATCCACGTGTTCCGAGGTTGACCGCGAGCATCGGCTCGACCCCCACACGGCGGGCCCAGGTGAGGAACTCGTTGAGGCCGAAGGTGTTGCTCTCGATGCTGCGCCAGGCGAGGTCGAGTCGGGTCGGACGCTCCTCGACCGGTCCGACGCCATCCTCCCACCGGTAATTGGATACGAAGTTTCCGCCGGGATAGCGGACGACCGTCACGCCGAGCTCTCGGGTGAGTGCGGCGACGTCGGTCCTCAGGCCGGCGTCATCGGCGCTTGGATGGCCCGGCTCGAAGATTCCCGTGTAGACACACCGGCCCATGTGCTCGACGAAAGAACCGAACACGCGCCGATCGACTTCGGCGACCCGGAACGCCGGGTCGATGGTGAGACGGGCATCAGCCGTGGTCATGGATTCCACCGTTCTGTCTCGGGGTCGGCGAGAGTGCGCAGCCAGAGCCGTGCCGGTCACGTTCAGCGGCCGCCGCGCAGGTAGGCCGACACCGCCGGGAGCACCTGCGCCGGGTCGCCGGACAGGCCGCACTCCATGGCGTACCAGCCGCCGTACCCGCTGTCGGTCAGCGCCGCGATGCCGGCGGCGAAGTCGACGTGACCGGTGCCCGGTTCGAGCCGGCTGCTGTCACCGAGTTGCACGTGGGCGATGTAGGGCGCGGCCCGCCGCAGCGACTCGGCTGGATCGGGCTCCTCGATGTTCATGTGGAAGAAGTCGCCGATAACGCGGACGGACTCCAGGCCGACCGCCCGGCACAGGTCGACGCCCTGGTCCAGCGTGTTGACCATGTGGTCCTCGTAGCGGTTGAGCGGCTCGAGGAACACCGTCACCCCCTCAGCCGCGGCGTGCTCGCCGAGCTGCCGGAGGCCATCGAGCAGCACCGCGCGGTCGTCCTCGCGGCTGCGCGGCACGGTGAACGGCGGCAACGCCCGCGAGGCCAGCCCGAACGCCGCGGGCGTGACGGCGCCGAGACCGCCCGCCTCGGCGATCACCGACAGCAGCATTTTCATGTTGGCGACGGCGTCGGCCCGGCGCTCCGCATCGAAGTCGCCGATGAAGTGGTCCATCATCACGCACACCGATGAGATCACCGCGCCGGCGTCGCGCGCGGCGGTGATATCGGGCAGCCGGTCGGCGAACTTCAGCTCCCCCTCGCCCCGCAGCTCGATGCCGTCGAAGCCCACGGACTGAGCGAACTCCCACTTCTCGCTGAGGTTGCGCCCGGACAGCATCTGCTCCTGGACGGCCAGCCTGAGTGGACGGGTCGGCGGCATGGTCATAACTCCCTGAAGTCGAGCAGGACCTGGACGGCGTCGTCCGGGTGGAGGTCCAGCATGGCGAACGCGTCGGCTGCCGCACCGACCGGGACCACGTGGCTGACCAGCGCACCGACGTCGAGGAGACCGCCGGCCGCCAGGTCCATGACCGTGCGCTCCAGGCGCGGGATGTCCCACCGGTGCGAGAGGGCCGGGCCGACCCCGGAGATCTGCGAGCAGACGACGCTGATCCGGTTGTGGTGGAACTCCTCGCCCAGGGCCAGCGCGGTGCCCGGCCCCTGGAAGAAACCCGACACGACGACCCGGCTGCTGTACGCCGTAGCCCGGATGGCCTCGTGCAGCGCACCGTAATTCCCGCTGATCTCGATCGAGACGTCGGCGCCACGGCCGCCGGTCAGCTCCTTGATGCACTCGGCCGGCGTCGGCAGCTCGGTCGCGTTGTACGTCTGGTGCGCCCCCAGCTGCCGGGCCAGCGCCAACCGGCTGTCGATCGCATCGACCGCTACGACGGTGCCGCCGTTGAGCCGGGCCAGCTGCCCGACGATCAGCCCTGGCGTCCCCTGCCCGAATACGGCGACCGTTTCGCCCAGGTGGATGTCGGCGTCCAGCACGGCGTTGAGAGCGATGGCACCGATCCGTGAGAAGACACCGATGACCGGGTCCACACCGGCGGGCAGCGTCCGGGTTGCGGCGTACGTTGCCGGCAGCACCACCGAGCTGCGGTGCCCCCAGGTCCCCCACACCACGTCCCCGATCGCGACCGACGTCACCTCGGCACCGACCTCACCGACCTCGCCGACCTCCTCGTAGCCCCAGCCCTGCACCGGGTACTTGAGCGAGACCGTGTCGGCCATGAACAGCCGGCGCTCTTCCTCCCAGCGCTTGGTGAGGTACGGGTTGGAGCCGCGGTAGGCGGTGAGCTCGGTGCCGGCGGAGATGCCCGACAGCAGAGTCCGCACCCTTACGTCGTTCGGCCCCAGCGGCGGGTCGTCATAGGTGTGCAGGTCGACTTGGCGCGGAGCGGGGAAGCGGACGACGACGGCCATGACGGGCCTCAGCTCTCGGGGGGACGGGTGTGCCTACGGTGTGCTGGCCGGAGCCGATTCTGCTTGCCAGGACGGGCCCTTGCCATTGTCGACCGCCGGCCACCCGCCGATCCAGCTGATCCGGTCAAGCATGAGATCGCGGTCGCTGCCGGGACTCGATCGCAGGCGTGCGTGGTAGACCATCCAGTCGTTGCCCGCGGCGTCCTGCACCGTCGCATTATGGCCGACGGCCCAGAAGTGGCTGTTGGCGTGCAGCATCGGGTTGCCGGGGCCGGCGGTGAACGGACCGAGCGGTGAACGCGACCGCGACACCGACACGGCGTAGTTGGCGTCGTCCGAGCAGCAGTCGCCCACGGAGTACATGAGGTAGTAGTAGCCGGCGTGCGGCAGCACCCACGCGCCCTCCACCAGCCCGCCGTAGTCTCCCCGCCGGGGCACCGGTGACACCAGGTCGCGCGGCCGGCCGACGACTCGCCGGCCATCGCCGGACAGGGCCGCCACTCGGATCGGCTGGTCGTCGGATCCCCAGTACAGATAGAGCTGGCCCTTGTCAGCCAGCACGAACGGGTCGATGGCCGTGTAGTCCGGCTGGCCGGCGGCCTTCGTCAGGACGGGGTGGCCGATATCGCGGAACGGCCCCCGCGGGGAGGACGAGATGCCCAGGCCGATCGCCATGTCACCGCCGTCGATGCGCCGGCCGGCGTAGTACAGCAGGTACTTCCCCTGCCAGCTCAGGATGTGCGGGGCCCACATGTCACCGGCCGGCCCGCCGAGCACCCAGGACGGCACCGTGGGAAAGGCGTCGGCTACCTCACGCCAGTGCACCAGGTCACGTGAGACGATCACCGGGATATGGAGCAGGTTCAGGTAGATGCTCTGCGTGGTGTAGGCGTAGTACGTGCCGTCGCGATCCCGCAGGATGGTCGGGTCGGGCGCGTCCTGCTCGAAGACCGGATTTCGGTAGGTCGCGACGCTGGGCGCCGGCGGGTGGGGCGGCCTGGTGCGGGACGCTGAGCTGCAGCCGACGACCACGATCAGTGCCACGCCGGCAACCAGCGCCCGGCCGCGCCAGGTGGCGGTGCGCCCCCCCGCACCAGGCAATTCAGCCCTTCAGCCCCGTCATGGTGATGCCCTGGACGAAATGCTTCTGGGCCGCAAGGTAGACGATGACCACTGGGATCAGGCTGATCACGTCGCCGGCCATCAGCAGCGTCCAGTCGGTGCCGTGCTGGGAGTTCAACAACTGCAGGCCGACCGGCAGGGTGAACTTGTTGGTGCTGTCGATCATGATCAGCGGCCACAGGAAGGAGTTCCACACACTCATGAAGCCCAGGACGGCCACCACGGCCAGCGCCGGTTTGGACAACGGCAGGATGACCCGGCGGAAGACCGTGAAGTAGCCGGCGCCGTCGATGCGGGCCGCCTCCTCGAGCTCGCGCGGCAGGGAGAGGAAGAACTGGCGCAACAAGAAGATGCCAAAGACGTCGTTGATCCCGGGGACGATGAGAGCCAGGTGGGTGTCGATCCACCCGAACTGCCGCATGAGAACGAAGCCGGGGATGAGGGTCACCTCCCAGGGGATCATCAGCGCCGTGAGGAACCCGTAGAAGATGTAGTCCCGCCCGGGAAAGCGCAGCCGGGAAAAGGCATAGGCAGCGGTCGAGGACAAAAACAGCTTGCCGAGCACCGTCAGAATCACGATGTAGGCGGAGTTGAACATCCAGCGCTCCATCGGGAACGAGTGCCACAGCGACGTGTAGTTGGACCACTTGAACACGCTCGGCAGCCACTTCGGCGGGTAGACGAACACCTCGTCGATGTTCTTCAGCGACGTCGACACGGTCCACAGGAAAGGACCGAGGGCGAGCGCGGCCAGCAAGGTCATCGCGGCGTAGGCGGCGGTCTTGCGGGCGATGGCCGGCCCGCGACGCGGGCGATGCACCGCCGCCCGGTCAGCCGAAGTCATAGTTGATCCGCTTGGACAGGAACCGGAACTGCAGGAAGGTGGCCGCCCCGATGACGAGGAACAGCACCCAGGCATACGCGGCGGCGTAGCCGTAGTGGAAGTAGCGGAAGCCCTGGCTGTAAAGGTAATAGGAGTTGGTGTACGTGGAGTAGCCTGGGCCGCCCTGCGTCATCAGGTAGACGTTATCGAACCCACCCTGCAGGTTGCTGATGGTGGAGGTCACCAGGATGAAGAAGGTCATCGGGGTGAGCAGCGGCCAGGTGATGCGCTTGAAACGCATCCAGGCACCCGCACCGTCGAGCTTGGCGGCCTCGTACAGCTGTGTGGGGATGGCCTGCAGTCCGACCAGGAAGAACGTCATATTCCAGCCGAGGCTCTGCCACACCGACATCGCCGCGATCGAGGCCAACGCCGTCTTGGGGTCACCCAGCCAGTCGTGCTTGCTGACCCCAAAGGCGCTGAGGAACCAGTTGATGATCCCGAAGTCGGGGTTGTAGAGCCACCGGAAGATGATCGCGGTCGCCACGACCGGCACGACCACCGGCAGGAAGTACGCGGCGCGAAAGATGGAGATGCCACGCAGCTTGACGTTGACGACCAACGCCAGCAGCAGGCCGAGGATCATGCCCGGGGCAATGGTGAGCACGGCCAGGACGATGGTGTTACGAAAGGCGGTCCAGAAGATTGGGTCGTGAAACAGCAGGGTCGAGTAGTTGTAGAAGCCCCGCTGGCGGTGCGGGGTGATCAGGTCCCAGGTCCACGTCGAGATCACCAGCGACGACAGCATGAGATAGACGGTGAAGATGAGGAAGTGCACCAGGCTCGGGGCGACGAATAGGTAGCCGGCGAGGCTCTCTCGGCTGATCCGGCGGGGTCGCCGAGCAGCGGGCGGGGCTGGTGTGGTGAGCGAGGGGTCAGCGATTGCAGTGGCCATCAGCCGCCACCCGGGGCGCCACCGGCCTTGAGCAACGGCGTGACCTTCTGGCAGATCTTGGGTAGCACCTGCGAGGGAGTCTGCTTCAGCGACCACACGGCATCGAGTTGCGCATCGACCGCGTCGTTCACCTGGTTGAAGTTCGGCAGGTAGGGCCCGCGGTGCACGGTGGGCAGCGACTCGATGAAGGGCTGCACCGAGTTGTGAGCCACGACAAGGGGGTCGTTGGTGAACGCTGGGCTCTTGGCGATGGACTGCCGCGATGGGATGCCTTGCGCGGCCGAAAGCCCCAACTTGATGCCCTCCGGGCTGACCATGAACTTCAAAAACTCCCAGGCCGCCTCAGGGTTCTTCGACGTCCGAGCAATCGCGAACATCGACAGGTGGAAGAAGTTTGCCCGCTTACCGGAGCTGCCCTTGGGGATCGGTGCGACCTTCCAGTCGAAGCGCTTGACGTCGCGCAGGTCGTAAGCTGCCCAGCGCCCGCTGCCTACCATCATGCCGACGCGTCCGGTGAGGAAGAGCTGCTCGGCGCCCTGGCCGGAGAACTGAGACGGCGTGGGGGAGACGCCGGACTTGTACAGGCTGACGATAGAGTCGAAGGCCGATACGGACTCCTTGCTGTCGTAGCCGCACTTGGTGCCGTTGTTGGGAAAGGGGTCCCCTCCGCTGCCCCAGATCTGGTCGTAGTAGGGGGCAAACCAGTTGTCGTACACGGCGCCGTAGGTCTTGGTATTGCCGCCGCCCGAGGTCAGCTTCTGAGCCGCGCTGACAAAATCGTCCCAGGTCCAGCCAGCGGTGGGCGGGGACACTCCTGCCTTTTTGAACAGGGTGTTGTTGTAGTACATGACCTGGGTGTCCCAGTTGTCGGTGAGCCCGACCAGCTTCCCGCTGTAAGTCAAGCCGTCGAGCACCTGCGGATAAAAGTCCGACATCCTGTAGTTGTCGCGTTTGGTGTATGGCGTGAGGTCCAGCGCGAAGTTCTTTGCGACGATATTGGGGATCTGGACGTCTCCGGAAGTAAAGAGGTCCGGCGGCCGCCCCCCGGCGATCATCGTCTGCACCTTTTCGCTGTAGTTGAGGGCGGGCACGATGAGAATCTTCACATCTACCTTGGGGTGGGTCTTCTTGAACGCCGCGGCGAGCTGCCGGCGAAGGGCAATGTCACCGGGATTGTCGCCGGGCTCGGTCATCACCACGGTGCCCGACACCGCCTTGGGCTTCGGCGGGGCCTTGGCGGTCGACTTGCTGCTCGAGGAGCAGCCGACCAGGGCCAAGGCGACGGTGGCGGTGGACACGGTGGCGAGGAAGCGGCCTGATCTGTTCATGGGTGCATCCAATCATCGAGTCCTTCGGAAATTGCCTGTTCTCTTCCCTGGTCAGCGAGCATCAGGGGCGGTGACGGGGTCGATGCCGAGCGGCATGAGCTGCGACCGATCGTGGCTTCACGGGCGTCCCCCGCCCCAGGGACGGAGGTCATCGTGGACGCAGCGCAGTGTGGCCGCAGACATGACCCTCCCCGGGCGTAGTGCTGCGGACATTAAGGTCTTGCCGTCGCCAGCACAAGCACCGGGCGGGTGCACCTTGCGAGCTCGTGCCTACGGTGAGGTGATCAACTGCTGTCCGGCGATCCGGCCGGCGGCTGGTCGTTCTCGGGAGCGGGCGGGTGAAACTGCACGTCGACCTCCTCGAAGCCCTTGGTGCGCTGGGCCTTGGCCGCGCTGGCATAGACGCTGCGGTCACCGGAGGTGAGGTCGACGTTGTCGGTGAACGGCGTGAGCAGTGCGCGCGGATGCAGGTGGCGCACCCGCACGACGTTGGCCTCGACGCACAGCACTACTCCGACGGCGGCGAGGTAGATAAAGGCGAGCAGGCCCAGCACGAGGGCGAAGACGCCGTTGGTGGCGCTGGCGCCCTTCACGACGTGCCCGACGTAGACCGTGCCGAATGTTTGCAGGATCTGCCAGATCACCGCCGCGCCTACGGCACCGGGCACCACGTCGGAGAATGTGAGGTCCCGGGCGGTGGCCACCCGGAAGGCGAGGATGAACACGCCGGCATTGACGACCACGGAGGCGACAATCAGCAGCACCTTCAGGCCGAGGCCGATGCTGGCACCGTACGCGCCGGCGCTGCTACCGAGTGCCGACAGCACCGTGGTGCCGGCGATCGCAAGGCCGACGACGCCGAGCAGCAGCAGGCTGCGTCCGCGGGCCTTGATCGGGTTGGGCCGGCTGTTGCGCGGGATGGCCCAGGCGGTGTTCATCGCATTCTGCACGGCCTGAGCGACCCCGAGGCCGCCGTAGATCGAGCCGACGATCCCGATCACGAGACCCGACGTGCCGCCGCCGATCGCCTTGGGCTCGCCGAGCTGCTGCCCGATCACGGGAAATTGACTTAAGGCCGAATGCAACACCCGTTGTTGCAGTTGAGCGTCGCCACGCAGGAGGAAGCCGAGAATGGTAGACAGCAGCAGCAGGAGGGGAAAGAGCGACACGAAGCCGTAATAGGCGATGAGGGCGGCCAGGTAGTTGCCCTGGTCGTCGAAGAACTTGTAGAGGACCGCGACGGGATATCCGGCCGCCGGGTGTCGCCGCTGAAATGCATCGACCCGGTCCGTCATCGACATAGCCGCTCCTACTCTCCGACGATCAGCCGCCGTGACAACGGTCAGCGCCTAACCTAAAGGCATTGCCAGCTCGATGCCCGGTGTGACCGCGTCGTCGTCCAGCCGGGTCAGCGTACGGGTCGACCGCGGCAGCAGGCCCAGCGCGCAGGCGACGAGCCCGAGCAGGCCGCCACCGACCAGCACGGGCACATTGCCGAGCGCGGCGGCAACCGGGCCGGTCAGCAGGTATCCGGCCGGCAGCAGGGCCAGCGAGCCCATCCAGTCCCACGCCGACACCCGGGACAGCAGGTGCGCCGGCACCCGCTGGGCCAGGGCGGTCTCCCACCAGACGGCGAATAGCCCAATGCCGGCGCCGGCGACCGCCATGGCGACGTACAGGACGGAAAGCGGCGGGCCGGCGGCGTACAACGCGATCGCGCCGGGCCAGGGCACCGCGCACGCCATTGCGACGAGCAGGGGCCGGCGTGGCCGCCACCGCGACCCGACGACTGCGCCGGTGACCGTGCCGACACCCCAGGCGGCGTTGGCCAGACCGAAAACCGCCTCCGTGCCGTAGACCTGGCGTCCCACCGCGGCCCCGAGGACGAAGAACGGCGCCAGGGCGAGGAGCAGAGCCGCGGAGAACGCCGAAACGGTGCCCCACACCCACGACCGCTCGCGGACGGCTGACCAGCCCTCCCGCAGCTCACCGAGCACCGTTGTACGCACGCCGCGCTCGCCCCGCGGGCGAGCGTGGACCCGCGACAGCAGCAGGGCCGAGACGGCGAAGGTTGCCGCATCCAGGCCGAAGGCGGCTGCGCCTCCGACACCCAGCACCAGCGCCGTCGCCAGTGCGGGGCTCGCGAAGGAAGCCAGCTCCCTGCTGACTCCGCCGAGGGCCTGCGCGCCCTGGATGTCGCCCTCGGCGACGGTCTGCGGCACCAGACCGGTATAGGCGGGACGGAAGAACGCCTCCGCCGTCCCGAAGAGCAGCCCGATCACCACCATGTGCCAGACCCGTACCAGATCGGTGGCGATCAGGAATGCCAGCGTGCCGTGCAAGATCCCGCGAATCACGTCGGAGATCACCATGACCGTCTGCCGGGGCAGCCGGTCGGCGACGACCCCACCCACGAGGACCAACAGCACCATCGGGACGGCGTACGCGGCCAGGACCATGCCGACGTCGCTGGGGTGACCGGTGCGCCGGGTGACGAACAAACCGATGGCCACGATGACCAGCGCGTCGCCGATGACGCTGGCGGACTGGCTCAGCCAGAGCAGCCGGAAGTCACGCGAGCGCAGGGCGGAGAACACCCCTTGACGGTAACCGGGCTGTCAGCCGGTTTTCTCCCCTCGGCGGCTCACCCCCGGGTCGGCACCACGGTGACCTGACAGGTCGCCGAATGCACGACGTCGCTGCTGACCGAGCCGAGCAGCGCGCGCCGCCATCCACCGACCCCGCGGGAGCCGATGATGAGGTGGTCGTCGCGTTTGGCCTGGGCCAGCAGCACTTCAGTCGGTACGCCGGCCAGCACGCGGATCGTCAGGTCGACCTGACCGAAGTCGGCGCGCCCCGCGACCGCTTGCGCTACGAGCTGGTCGACGCCCTTCTCGGTCTCGGCCAGGTCCTCGCGTTTGGGGCGCATGCTCGGCATGCCCCAGGCCGGCGCCGAGGCCGGGCTGACGTGCACGGCGACGACCACCAGCGGCATCCCGTGGGTTGCCGCCTCTTCGAGCGCCACCGCAAGCACCTTGGCCGAGGCGGGGGAGCCGTCGACTCCGACGATGATCCGGGCCATGCCATCTCCTTTGGAGCGTCGGGAGGCCAGCTGCGGTGACATCATCCGACGGCCAGGTCGGGCTCGACGGCTGCCTCGAACTCCTCTTCCTCGACGGCCGCGTGGACCTTGGCCGTGTCCATGGCCAGATGCACACCGACGTAATAGATCACGAGGGCAAAGATGGCCATAATGCCCAGGTCCCACCAGAACGGGATGGTGTTGGTCCCGCCGAACTGGCCGAGCTTGGTGATGATGGCCAAGCCGATCAGCCACGGCCCCACCCAGGCCGAAGAGCGGAAGTCCATGATCGGCCGCCGCTCCGGCGACATCGTCGCGAAGTAGCCGGCGAAAAGGATGACCCCGACGATGATGGCGAGGAACAGCTTCTGGTCTGCCTCCCAGCCCGACCAGTAGACGATGTAGTTGGCGGCGATGAAGGAGAACGGGCTGATGATCCCGGCCATCGGCAGCCGGTAAGGTCGCTGGCGATCGGGATCGCTCTTGCGCAGGGCGCCGAGCGAGATGGGCGCAAACGCGTACATGATCGCCGTTGCCGAGGTGACGAGGCCGACGAGGGACTGCCAGCTCGGGAAGGGCAGGAAGGCGATCTCGCCGACGACGAAGGCCAACAGGACCGAGAACAGCGGGATACCGCGCGGGCTGACCTTCGACAGCACGGGCGGGAGGTAGCGGTTGCGCCCGAGGGCGTAGGACAGCCGCGAGGAGGTGCCGATGTAGAGCAGGCCGGTGCCGGCCGGGGAGATGAAGGCGTCGATGTAGAGCAGGATGGCGAGCCAGCCGGCACCGATGGAGGTCGCGATCGTCGCGTAGGGGCCGAAGTCGCCCTTGCCGATCGGGTTGGCCCAGCCCTTGGCCAGGTTCGCCGGGTTGAGCGATCCGATGAATGCCACCTCCAGCGCCAGGTAGAGGATCGTCCCGATGATCATGGCGAAGATGACCGCCCGAGCAATGTCCTTCTGGGGGTTCTTGGCCTCGCCACCGACCTGGATCGCCTGCTCGAAACCCTGCAGGGCGAAGACCACGCCGGCCGGCAAGGCGGCCATGATCCCCTTCGCTCCGAAGGGCGCGAAGCCACCACCCGCGGTGAAGTTGGAGGAGTGGAAGGACAGCGCGATCAGGACGATGACGGTCAGGATCGGGATGGCCGTCTTCCACAGCACCGTGATCGTGTTGGACTCGGCCAGCAGCTTGACCCCGACGATGTTGACAACGGTGAACAGCAGCATCAAGACACTGGCGACGATGAGGCCGGTGGGCGTCAAGGTGGCGTCCTTGGTGTTGACCAGGCCGTGGATCTTGTTGTTCGTATATGACAACGCCGCCTCGACCTCGATCGGTGCGATGGTCACCGCTTGAAGCCATGCCATCCAGCCGCAGGTGAAGCCAGCGAGTGAGCCGAAGGCGAAGTGCGGAAATCGTGCCGTGCCGCCGGAGACGGGATAGGCCGCGCCGAGCTCGGCGTGCACGAGGGCCAGCGCGGCCAGGAAGATGCCCGCCATGATCCACGAGACGAGCGACGCGGGGCCGGCCACCTGGGCGGCGAGCAAGGCGCCCAACAGCCACCCCGACCCGATGATCGAGCCGAGGGAGACGAACATCAGCCCCCAGAAGCCGACTTCACGCTTGAGGTGGCCCTCACCCCCACCGGATGTCTTGCCGACTGTCGCTTGGCTCATCAACGCACCTCCGGGTCCGCGCAGGGCGCGCCGGGACGGCGCTGTTCTGCGAGTGGCACTTGCCGAGCGGGCCGTACGCTAGCAGCGTCAGGCCATCGCTGTCACCCGCCTGGCGACCACTGATTTCCTCGCCGCTGCTGGCCCCGCCGGCGGATTGCCGCTAGACAAGGCCGATGGATGTCACGCCCTTGCCGCCTTCCCGCTGGGACGGCGCACCGGTCCGCTACCCCGATCCGGCGATCCGCGTGCTCGACCCGCGCTTCGCGCCGTACAAAATCGGCAACGCGGCGGTCGAGCGCATCGCCACGGGCTGCCGATGGGCCGAAGGCCCGGTCTGGTTCGGCGACCATCGCTGCCTGCTGTGGAGCGACATCCCCAACGACCGGGTGCTGCGCTGGGACGAGCAGACCGGTTCGGTAACGGTGTTCCGCAGCCCGTCGCACTTCGCCAACGGCCATGCCCGCGACGACCGCGGACGGCTCGTCTCGTGCGAGCACCTGAGCCGGCGGGTGACGCGGACCGAGCACGACGGCCGAGTGGCCGTCATCGCCGACGCTGTCGACGACGAGCCGCTCAACGCCCCCAACGACGTGGTGGTGAGCGCGGACGGTGCCGTCTGGTTCACCGACCCCGGCTACGGGATCATGACGGATTACGAGGGCGACCGGGCCGAGCCGGAGTTGCCCACCCGGGTCTACCGCATCGATCCGGTCAGCGCGGCGGTCGACGTCGTGATCGAGTCACTGGAGCGACCGAACGGGCTCTGCTTCTCGCCGGGGGAAGCCCTGCTGTACGTGGTGGACTCCGGCTCGGCACCGACGATTGAAGTGTTCACGATGCGCGACGGCCGGCCGGTCGACGGCCGGGTCTTCGCCGACATGGGTGCCGGCACGGCCGATGGCATCCGCTGTGACGTCGCCGGCAACGTGTGGGCGGCGGCGGCCGGCGGGGGGGACGGTTACGACGGCGTCCACGTCTTCGACCCGGACGGCACGCGCATCGGTCAGATCCTGCTGCCCGAACGGTGCGCCAACCTCTGCTTCGGTGGCCGGCGCAACAACCGGCTTTTCATGACGGCCAGCCAGTCGGTGTACTCGCTCTACACCGGTGCCACCGGCTGCTGACCCGGCCGGCTAGCCCGTGCCCAGCGCCTGGGCCAGCTTCGAGGCGTGCCGCGAGGGGACAGCCCCCGCCTCGAGCAGCAATTGCCCGACCTCGGCCAGTGCGTCCTCGTGCGCCGGCGTGAGCAGCTCCGCCTCCACCTCGCGCCACTCGCGCGGGGGACCTTCGCTGCCCAGCCGCTGGGCGTGGACGAAGTCGTTGACGACCTCCACCAGCGCGGTGCCGTCGGTTGCGCTGACGGTGCGGATGGTCCGGGTCGTATCGAGTCGGGCCACCGGTGCCAGCGCAGCCCCGTGCGTATGCAGCTCCACCTGGGCGGCCAGCTCGGCCGGCACGGTGTTGGTGTCGCCCAGCGGTCGCGCGATCTCCTCGCGGTCGGCGCCGCTGGGCACCTTCAGGTGCCAGCCGGCATCCTTGCCGCCGGTCCGCCGGCGCAGGGTCGTCCTCGCGCCGGCCAGCCGGAGATCGGCGGTGTCGTAGTAGGTGGCCGACAATTGGACGGTGCCGCCATCGGTTACGACCCAGCCGGGTCTTTCCAGGGACGGCAGCACGAAGTCGTCCGGCACCTCGTACTTGCACTCCACCTCGAGCATCTTGGATCTCCTCAGCGTGGCGACAACAATTCCCGGCATTGGGTCCACAGCTTCCCGTACGCCAGAGCGGCCGCACCGTTCGGCTTGCTCACGCACACCGGCTGGCGGGTGAGGCCCATCCGCTCCACGTCGGAGGCCGACGGAACAAAGGCGGAAAGAATGCCGGCCCGCTGCTCCGACACGTCGCGCATGATGTCAGCGTGGAGGCGCTTGCGGCCATCGACCATGGAGAAGAACGCGCGTACCTCGGGGCGCCGGCCGTCGAGATCGGTGACGAAGCTGGTCAGCCGGTCATAGGTCCGCACCGACAGGGTCGTCGGGATCAGCGGCACCAGCAGCAGGTCTGTGGCATTGAACACGTTCTCCGAGACCAGCGAGATGCTCGGTGGGCAGTCGAGCACGACGAGTTCGTATTGGGCGGCCAGCGGCTCGATCAGCCGGTGGAGCTGACGGGTCGGCTCCTCGGTGTCGTCGAACAGCAGGTCCATATGCCGGTAAGTGAAGTCGGCCGGCAACAGGTCCAGGCCGTCGAAGTCGGTGGCCTTGATCGCGTCGTCGATGGCGCGCCGGCCACTGACCAGTCCCTCGCCGCCACCTTTGACCCGCGGGCGCACCCGGAACAGAAAGGTGGCCGCGGCCTGCGGGTCGAGGTCCCACAGCAGGGTGCGCCACCCGTCCCGAGCGGCGAGGTAGGCCAGGTTGACGGCCGCACTCGTCTTGCCGACGCCGCCTTTGATGTTGTACGCGGCAAGGGTCTTCACCGCCGGCCTTCGGTGAGCAGCTCCAGCCGCTGGCGGTTCTTCGGTCCGGCGAACGAGGCGAAACGATCGGCGAATTCCGTCCGCGCCTGCCGCTCGCGGTCGTCGAAAGCCGCCACCAGCCGGCCGACCGCCAGCAAGGCTGTTGCCGACGTGTCGCGGTCGTTCACCAGTTGCTCAGCGAATCCCTCCACCGCGTGCCGCTGCACCTGGGTGTCCTGGAAGGCACCGAGGTTGTCCTGCAGTCCTTTGAGTGCCGAGACCAGCGCGCCGTGGACCTTGCTGTCGTAGAGCGAGCTGAAGAATTCCAGCAGGTAGCGCAGTTCCTTGCAGCGCTTGCGCAAATCGTGCAGCCGCTCGCCGGCCGAGCTGTCGTCGATCTCGGCGCCCTGGCGCAGGACCCGCCGGCCGACCTTGCTGATCCGGGTGTCTGCGGTGGCGCCGATCGGCACGCCGCCGATCGGCCCTTCACCGGCGGACGGATCCTCGGCATCGACCGCCCTGGCCCAATCGTCGACCAATCGCCGGTAGCGAGCCGACCGCAAAGCCTTGCGCAACTTGGCCTGCGCCCGCCGCTGCTCGCTCGCGATCAGCCGATGCAGGTGATCGAGGTCGTCCGCGGCATCGCCGACGACGGCCCGGAAAGCCGGGAACTCCAGCAGATAGACGTCGAGGTCGCGGGTCGGTGTCGTCACCTGCCCGAGCCACCTGAACTCCTCGCGAAACCGATGCTCGAGCTCCTCGGGCAACGCGCCGGCGAGTTCTTTGAGTGCCGAGCGGGTCCGGCGTACGGCCACCCGGAAGTCGTGCAGGAATTCGCTGTCGAGGTCGTCGATGACGCCGGCCTCGTTGACCCGCATCGCGGTCAGCAGGGTCCGGTAGATGAGGCGGGCTGCGTCGTAAGTCGAGGAGTCACGGGTCAGGCGCAGGGAGAGCTTGCTGCTGTAATCGTCCGGCTGCCGCCCCCCGGCGGCGACCGCCTCCTCGAACAGCGACGACGTCACCGCCTCGACCCCCGGCAGCTCGGTCAACTGCTCGGTCAAGCGCGCGGCCTGCTTGTCGTATCCGCGCAGCGGCAGGACCGACAGTCGCGGGATGAGCGGCGTACGCCTCCCGTCGTGGTCGACCTGGGCCTCGGACACGATGAGCCGGGCCACCGTCTTGTCGTCACCGTTGCGCGCGGAGAGCACGACGTCGGACGAGGTGACGACAGCCACCGGCAGCAGTGCCCGCGGGGCGATGGTGCCGGCCAGCCGATCGTGCAATGCCGCCGGCAGCTCGTTGGTGGCGGTCGCCGGCGCCCGGGTCACCACGGCGCCGGTCTCCCGGTCGGACAACTCGAGGTCGTCGCCGGCCCGGGTGAGCACGAAGCCCGCGCGGTGCACCCGCCAGTCGAAGGTGTCGAGGTAGGTCAGGCTGCGCCGGCGTTCGCTGTCAAGGCGTAGGAAGAGCTGGTGCAGCAGGGTTTCCAGCGCCGTGGCCCGGCCGTGGGCGTAGCTGAACTGGCCCGTGGCCGGCATGGCGGCTCCTCCCTCGTACGTCCCGGTACCCTCACGCGAGTGGCGGCAGGCGTTCCACACTAACGATGTCGGGCAGCCGGTCCGATCCTCGAGCCAGGTGGAACACCCATGCCCCGCCCTTGCGGATCGCTACTCCCCGCGGGGTGGGAGCGTCCATCGACGCGCACAGGGCTTTGACGAGCCCGGGAATGGATTTGCCCTGGCTGCACACGACGGTCGGCACCCCCGATGCCGCAGCTTCGATCAGCCACTGCTCCGCTTCCTCGGGGGCGGCCCGATAACCCGCCTCGGAGACCGCGGGCTGGTCGCCGATATCCAGCTCGCGGCCGGCGGTGAGAGGCTGCACCGTCTCCCGGCAGCGGGTCACGTCGGCCGACCACGCACACTCGACCGCATAGGCACCCAGGATCGGTGCCATCGCATCGGCCTGCTGCCGGCCGAGCTCGTCGAGCGGTCGCTCCGCGTCGTCACCCGGCCAGGCCGAAGAGTCGCCGGCGCTGGCGTGCCGCAGGACGATGAACGGCCACGAGGGCCGGGTCTCGGTCGAGTACCACGCCAGGACGTCGGCATCTCGACCCGCCTGGAGCCGGCGCGTGGCTGCCCGGGGGGGCAGCCACTCGACCTCGTCGACCTCGTCGCCGGGCTCGAAGGGGTCGTCGCCGTTGCGCTGCATCACCCAATAGCGCACCCGTTTCTGCGCGCCGTTGATCCGGTACCGCAGCTTGCCCAGTGAGCGGCCGAGGCTGGCCGCACTGCCGGTCTCTTCCTTGACTTCGCGCAGCGCGCCCAGCACCGCCTGCTCGTCGGGCATCAGTTTGCCTTTGGGCACCGACCAGTCGTCGTATTTGGGCCGGTGCACCAAGGCGATCTCCACCCCGCGCTCGGCCGGCCGCCAGAGCAGGCCGCCGGCCGCCTCGATCACAGAGCTGTCCGCCACACGGGCAGCCTTGCATACCATGGCGCCTCCACTCTCAAAAAGCCGCCGGGGAGTATGAAGGGGCCGTGGGCACGGAACGGGCGAAGGCGCAGGAGCATCCTGGAGAGCCGCGGCTGCCCGCCTTCGTCGCCGTCCTGGTGGCCATCGTGGCCTATGCGGCGTTGCCCAACCGGCTCATCGTCGGGCCGCGCTTCGTCGTCCCGGTGCTCGAGCTTGTGCTGTTCGTTCCGCTGGTAGCCGCCAACCCACGTCGCATGACGCGCAGCAACCGGGCGTTGCGGCGGCTGGCCATCGCCCTGGTCCTGCTCATCGCGCTGGCCAACGCCGTCGCGCTGGTGCTCCTGATCCGGGAGCTGGTTTCCGGCCAGACCACCCATGGTGCCGCGCTTCTGCTGGCGGCCGGCCAGGTGTGGGCGACGAACATCATCGTGTTCGCGCTCGCGTTCTGGGAGCTCGACCGCGGCGGGCCGGTCCGGCGTACCCAATATCCGCGTCCGGAGCTGCCGGTGGCCGACTTCCGATTCCCGCAGGATGAGGACCACGACGCCATCGCCGAGGTGGCTGCCCGTTCCTCGGCAACATCGGGCTGGGCACCCGGATTCATCGACTATTTGTACGTGTCGGTGACGAATTCCTCTGCTTTCAGCCCGACCGACACCATGCCGCTGTCTCCGCGGGCGAAGCTGCTCATGGCCACGGAGTCGGTGTCAGCAATCGTGCTCTCGGTGCTCGTCATCGCCCACGGGGTGAGCATTCTCAAATAGACCGGGCCATTGCTCACGCTGCCGCTGGCCGCGGTGCGCCGACCGGCCGGCCTCAGCGGCGGGCGGAGCGCCGACCCAGCAGGTACGCGATGAGCGCGAGCAAGCTGGCCAGTGCGAGTTGCACCCGCGGCTGTTGCAGCTGCGCGCCGAGCACACTGCGGCCCAGGGCCACCGCGTCAAGGTGGTTGTCCGAGCGCGCCCCACCTGGCGTCGGCCACGGCGGCAGTTCCTTGCTGGGGCCGTTGATGCTCCCCGGCGCGGGCCGGTCGGAGACCCGCGGGCCGGCCATCGACTGGGCCGCTCCCGACACTGAGCCGCTGGGCACCGAGCCGCCGGAAACTGAGCCGCCGGGTGCCGGCTCGCCAGCCGCCGGCCCGCTGACCACCTGGCCACCGGTCATGTCGCGGTCGCCGCGGGTCCGCTCGACCGGCGAGCCACCCGGCTTGGCCTCCTCCGGCGACATGATGACGCCCTCGTGCTGCGTCCCGGCCGACATCCGGTCCACCCCTTCCTCGACCGTCTCCCCGCTACGCGACTCGTCGGCGGGCGGACCCTCATCCTGCGGTGACTCGCTCAACATGACCTCCAGGTTGGTTGCAAACTGTCCGAGCATCTGATCGGCGACGCTGGTGATGACGCCCTGCCCCATCGCGGCGGCCCGCCCGGACAGCCGTACGTCGGCCTGCACCGTGCCCACCGTCTGCCCGCCCTCGGCGCTCAGCTGCATCTGCACGGTGGCCGATGCGGTGCCCTGGCCGCGGGTCTCCTGAGCCTTGCCGCTCAAGGTGGCGTGGTGGGCCGCCTCGTCGCGCTCGACCACATCGAGCCGACCGCGATAGGCCATCGAGATCGGCCCGAGCTTCACCTTCATGCCGACCTGGTAGGAGTCCGCCGAGAGCTGCTCGAGCACCTGGGCGCCCGGCACACAGCCGGCCACCTGCTCGACGTCCATGAGGGCGGCCCAGACGCGTTCGATGGGTGCCGTCACGCGGAATGTCTGGTCGAGCTTCATGCGCTGCCTCCTACGTCGCCGATCGCCGCTGCCACCTCGGTCAACGCCGCCAGGCTGTGCCCGCTGACGAACGCATCACAGTAGGGCAGCGCCGCCGCCATGCCGCCTACCAGCGGCGCAAAGCCGGGTGCTGCCTTGCGCGGGTTGACCCACACGACCCGGTACGCCAACCGGCCCAGCCGCGCCATCTGCTGCGCCACCTCCGCCGGATCGTCGCAGGACCACCCGTCGGAGAGGATGACCACGACGGCGCCGCGGGCGACCCGTCGGTGGCCGTAGTCGTCGACGAAGCGCCGCAGGCTGGCCCCGAGCCGGGTGCCGCCGGACCAGTCCTGCGCTGTCGCGGCGGCGCGAGCCAGGGCCGGGTCGAGAGATCGGCCGTCGAGCGACGCGGTCAGCCGGGTCAGCCGGGTGGCGAAGACGAAGGCTTCCGCCGATACCTCGGTGACCGCGCCGTGCAGCAGTGACAGGAACACCTGGGTGTAGGGCTCCATCGACCCCGAGACGTCGCAGAGCAACACCAGCCGCCGCGGGCGGACGCTACGCCGGCGATGCAGGAGACGGGCTGGGTCACCGCCGGTGTGCTGGGCCCGGCGCAGCGTGCGCCGCAGGTCGATCTGCTCACCGGCCCGTGGCGAAGGTCGCGTGCGCCGGGTCCGCCGCGGGGGAGTGGCCAGCCGGATCCGGCGGACGAGGTGTCGCAGCTCGGCCAGCTCGGCCGGCGTCAGCGCAGCAAAGGCGGTATGCCGCAGGCGTTCCTGCATCGATGCAGCTGCGATAATGCCTTCCCGGTCGCCATCCTCGGTGCCGTCGGCCTGCGCAGGCAGCGGTGCAGCGCCGCTGCCCGACGGCGGGGCGGCCTCGCCGGGCGCGCCCGCTGCCGTGCGCCGGGCCGGTGGGCCGCCGGTCGGTGGCGGTCCGGTGGTTGTGTCGCCACGGCTGTCGGCCGGGTCGAGCCGCCCGTCGAACACCGCAGCAAAGACCCGGTCGAACACCGCCAGGTGGCCCTGGCCCGGCACCAGTGTGATCCGTGCGGCCCAGTAGAGGCTCTCCCGGCGGGCCGGCGGCAGCAGGCGCAGGCCCCGGGCGAAGCGCCCGGCCCGGTCGGGCCCGACCTCGAGGCCGGCGCTGCGCAGGAGATGGGCGAAGCGGGCCGCCAGCGCCGCCGGCTCGAAGGCGACGTCAGGCGCGACGGCACCGGCCGGCAGCTCAGTCATGGACCAGCCAGGCCAGGCCGCGGGCCAGCGCCGCGTCCTGGTCCTCCCGGTACTTCAGCACAGCACCCAGCGTGGCCTCGACCGCCGTGGGCTCGAGGCGCTGCACGCCGAGCAGCGCCAGCGCGGACACCCAGTCGATCGCCTCGGCGATTCCCGGGCGCTTCTCCAGGTCGAGCGAGCGCAGCCGGCCCACCGCAGCGGCAGCGGCAACCGCCAGCGGCTCGCCGCTCTGCGGCACGCGCCGGCGGATGATCTCCGCGGCCCGATCCGGTCCGGGATAGTCGATCCAGTGGTAGAGGCAGCGCCGCTTGAGCGCGTCGTGCAGGTCCCGGGTGCGGTTGGACGTCAGCACCACGATCGGTGGGTGCGTCGCGCGTACGGTGCCGAGCTCCGGGATCGTCACCGTCGACTCGGCGAGCAGCTCGAAGGTAAAAGCCTCGAACTCGTCGTCTGCCCGGTCGAGCTCGTCGATCAGCAGGACCGCGGGGCGCGGCCCCGGGTGCTCCAGCGCGGCCAGCATGGGCCGGCGGAGCAGGTAGTCGCGGTCGAACAGGTCCGCCTCGGCCAGCGCAGTGCCGTGGCTCTCGGCCAGCCGGATGCCCAGGAGCTGCTTGGGATAGTTCCACTCATAAAGCGCCTCGGCCGCGTCGATGCCCTCATAGCACTGCAGCCGCACCAGCGGGGTGTCGAGCACGCGGGCCAGCGCCTTGGCCGCCTCGGTCTTGCCGACGCCGGCCTCCCCTTCGAGCAGCAGCGGCTGAGGGAGCCGTACTGCGAGGAACAGCGCGGTGGCCAGCCCCGGGTCGGCGAGGTAGCCGGCGGCGTCGAGCGCGGCGGTCAGGGCTGCGACATCGGGTACGGCGGCCTGCACCTGCGCCTCGGCTCCCGAGCGGGCCGGGTCAGCTGGCGGCATACCGGGTGGGGTCGTCGAAGAATGCGGTGCGGCAGCCGGCGCCGCAGAAGTAAACCGTGGCTCCGGCGTACGCCCCCTGCAGCGCCGCGTCGGTCACTGCCACCGACATCCCGCACACCGGGTCGATGGCCACCTGCGCCTCGATCACCGTGTCGTTAACGCGGGCCCGTACGGAAATGAGCTCGGCCAGGATCGACAAGGCGATTTCCTCGGCGGTACGGGCGCCGATGTCCATGCCGGCCGGGCTGCGCACCTGCCTGCGCAGGTCGTCGCCGACATCCAGGCCGGCAAGCACGGCGGCGGCGCGGGTCCGGCTGGCGACCAACGCAACGTACGGCACGCCGGCCCGCAGCGCCGCCTCGAGCGCCACCTCCTCGGCCCGGCCGTGCGAGGCCACGACGAGGCCGGCGTCGTCCGCCCGTGGAGCGGCCGCCTCCCCGGGCACCAGCTCCACGAGGTAGCCCAGCGGCGCACCGATCGCGGCCAGGGCCCGCGCCACCGGTGTCACGCCGACCACGACCAGCCGCGGAGCCGGCCGGCGCGGCTCGAGGAAGATCTCCAGAGAGCCGCCACTCAGGCAGGGATTGGCGACGGTGACCGCGCCCTCCTCGCGGGTGGTCGCGGCCACGCCCGGCTGGATGCGCAGCAGCAGCGGCTGACCGGTCTGCAGGACCTCCAGCGCGTGCACCTGCACCGAGGTCTCCGCGCAGGTGCCGCCGACGAATCCCTCGATACCGCCGTCGGCTGCGACCAGCGCGGTGTCACCGGCGTGCGCACTGGTCGGGTGCTGCGCCCGCACCACGGTTGCCTGGACGAACGGCACCCGCGCCTCGAGCAGCGCAGCCGCCCGAGCCGCGACGCCGGCCCGCAGGTCCGTGCCGGCCCGCAGGTCCGAGGCGGCCGGCAGGTCCGTGCCGGCCGGCAGGTCCGTGCCGGCCGGCCGGTCGGTGCGCGTCCCGGTTATACCGGCGGCTCCGCCCGTCCCTGCATGGCGGCCCAAACCCGGGCCGGCGTGCAGGGCATGTCCATATGCCGCAGGCCGTATGGTCCCAGCGCATCGACCACGGCATTGACGATCGCCGGCGGTGAGCCGACCGTCGCCGACTCCCCGATGCCCTTCGCTCCGATCGGGTGGTGCGGCGACGGGGTGACCGTGTGGCCGGTCTCCCAGTCGGGCACCTCCATGGCCGTCGGGATCAGGTAGTCCATGAACGACCCGCCGAGGCAGTTGCCGTCGGAGTCGAACTCGATGATTTCCATCAGGGCCATCCCGACGCCGTCGGTGAGCCCGCCGTGGATCTGACCTTCGATGATCATCTCGTTGATCCGGGTGCCGCAGTCGTCCACCGCGACGAAACGGCGCACCTTGACCATCCCGGTGCCCGGGTCGATGTCGACGACGCAAATATAGGCACCGAAGGGGAAGGTGAGGTTGGGCGGGTCGTAGGTCAGCTCGGCGTCGAGGTTGCCGTCGACCCCGTCGGGCAGCTCCAGCGTGCCGTGGGCAGCCATCGCGATTTCCTGGATCGTCTTGCCCTGGGCCGGGTCACCCTTCACGAACCAGCGGCCCTTCTCCCATTCGAGGTCCTCCGGCCGCGCCTCGAGCATCACCGCGGCGATCAGCTTGGCCTTGTCGCGCACCTTTCGCGTCACCAGCGCGACCGCGCCGCCGCTGACCGGGGTCGAGCGGCTGCCGTAGGTACCCAAACCGAAGGGTGTGTTGTCGGTGTCGCCGTGGATCACCTCGATGTCCTCCGGCGGGATGCCGATCTCCTCGGCGACGATCTGGGCGAATGTCGTCTCGTGCCCCTGGCCCTGGCTCTGCACCGAGAGCCGTACGACGGCCTTACCGGTCGGGTGTATCCGCAGCTCGGCCCCGTCGGCCATGCCGAGACCGACGATGTCCATGTGCTTGCGTGGGCCGGCGCCGACCGTCTCGGTGAAGAACGAGATGCCGATGCCCATCAGCTCCCCGCGCTGACGTTTCTCGGCCTGCTCCCGGAGCAGCCCCTCGTAGTCGATCATCTCCATGGCCAGGCGCATCGCGGTCTCGTACTCGCCGGAGTCGTACTCCCAGCCGGTCTTGTTGGCGTACGGGAACTGCTCGGGCTTGATGAAATTGCGCAACCGCAATTCTGCCGGGTCGATCTCGAGCTCGTCGGCCAGCACGTCGACCATCCGCTCGACGAGATAGACGGCCTCGGTGACCCGGAAGGAGCAGGCGTACGCCACGCCGCCGGGCGCCTTGTTGGTGTAGACGCCGGTCACCGAGCAGTACGCGGCCTCGAGGTCGTAGCTGCCGGTGAAGATGTGGAAGAAGCCGGCGGGGTACTTCGTCGGCTGCGCGGTGGCGTTGAACGCACCGTGGTCGGCGAGCACATTGGTGCGCACAGCCAGGATCTTGCCGTCCCTGGTGGCCGCGATCTCACCGCGCATCAGGTAGTCGCGGGCGAACGACGTCGACATCAGGTTTTCGGAGCGGTCCTCCACCCACTTCACCGGGTGGCCGGTGACGATGGACCCGACGACGGCGCAGATGTAGCCGGGATAGATGCCGACCTTGTTGCCGAATCCACCGCCGATGTCAGGTGAGATGACCCGGATCTTGTGCTCCGGGATGCCGGCCACCAGCGCATAGAGGGTGCGGTGTGCGTGGGGCGCCTGCGTGGTCTCGTACAGGGTGAGCTTGCCGTCGATCGGCTCGTAGTCCGCGATCGCGCCGCAGGTCTCCATCGGGGCCGGATGCACCCGCGGATAGACCATGTCCTGGCTGACCACCACCACGTCGGGCCGGTTGAAGACCTCCTCGGTAGCCGCCTCGTCGCCGGCCTCCCAGTCGAAGATGTGGTTGTCGGTACGGCCTTCGAGGTCGTCGCGGATGACCGGCGCGTCGGAGTCCAGCGCTTTCCGCGCGTTGATGACCGGCGGCAGGACGTCGTACTCCACGTCGATGAGCTCGATGGCGTCCCGCGCGGCGTAGCGGTCGTCGGCGACGACGAAGGCGACCTCCTGGCCCTGGAACCGCACCTTGTCGGTCGCCAGCACCGCCTGTACGTCGGCCGACAGGGTCGGCGCCCAGGCCAAGTTGAGCGGCTGGAGGTCCTTGCCGGTGATCACGGCGTGCACGCCGGGATGCGCCGCGGCGGCCGTGGTGTCGATGGAGACGATCCGGGCGTGGGCGACCGGTGAGCGCAGCAGCGCCCCGTGCAGCATTCCGGGCAGCGTGATGTCGTCGAGATAGCGTCCCTTACCCCGGATGAAGCGGGGATCTTCCTTGCGCTGCAGGCGTCCGAAGCCGATCGGGCGTTCCTCGGTGGTGGTCACGCGGTCACCTCGGCAGAATCATCGATCGGAGTGCTGGCGGGATCGCCCAGGGTGGCGGGATGCTCGGCAGCCCAGCGCACGGACCGGACGATCGTGGCGTAGCCGGTGCAGCGGCAGATCTGACCCGAGATGGCCTCGCGAATCTCGGTGTCGCTCGGATGGGGATTCTTGTCGAGCAGGGCGCGGGCGGTCAGCAGCATGCCCGGCGTGCAGAATCCGCACTGCAGGCCGTGCTCCTCCATGAATCCTTGCTGCACCGGGTCGAGCGCGCCGCCCTGCACCAGGCCTTCGACCGTACGCACCTCGCGGCCGGCCGCCATCGCCGCCAGCACGGTGCACGACTTGACCGGCGTGCCGTCGAGCTGGACGACGCAAACCCCGCAGTTGCTCGTGTCGCACCCCCAGTGGGTGCCCGTCAGGCCGAGGACGTCGCGGATGAAATGGACGAGGAGCACCCGCGGCTCGATGTCGCGGCTGACCTCCTCGCCGTTGACCGTCATCGCCACCTGCATGCTGTTCAGCCTTCCTGTCCGGCCCGCTCGCACGCGTGACGCAGGACCCGGCGGGTCAGCTCGTCGGCGAGGTGGCGCTTGTAGTCGACCGGGCCGCGCTGATCGGCGGTCGGATTGCAGTCCTCGCCGGCCAGCCGCCCGGCCTCGACGAAGAGGTCCTCGGCCGGCCGCTGGCCCCGCAGGGCATCCTCGGCCCGGTGGGCGGTGTCGCCGTCGAGGCCGGCCGCCGTCAGCCCCACCCGCACGTCGTCGATGCTGCCGTCCTGCGCCAGCCACACGGCGGCGCCGGCCGCGACCACCGCCCAGTCGCCGACCCGCCGCTCCACCTTCTCGTACGCGCTGCCGGCCCGCGGCCGGATCGGGAAGCGGATCTCGGTCAGGATCTCGCCCTGCTCGACGGCGGTCTCGTATGGCCCGCGGTGCAGGTCGTGCATGGACAGCGTGCGCTCGCCGCTGCTGCCGCGGATGACGACCTCTGCTCTTACGACGTGACAGACGGTGCACAGGTCCTCGGCCGGGTCGGCCTGGCACAGCGAGCCGCCGATGGTGCCACGGTTACGAACCAGCGGGTCGGCGATCACGTGCTCGGCGTCGGTGACGATCGGGAAGAGCCGGCCGACGACCCCGGACTCCAGCAGCGAGGTGTGCCGGGTCATGGCGCCGATCCGCAGGTAGTCCTCGTCGGCGGTGATGAAGTCGAGCTCGTGCAGGTCATTGATGTCGACCAGCCACTCGGGGCGGGCCAGCCGCAGCTTCATCATCGGCAGCAAGCTGTGCCCGCCGGCAATCAGCCGGGTCTCCGGACCGTGCGTCTCGAGCAGGCGCAGGGCGTCGGAGACGCTCTCGGCTCGGGCGTAGTCGAACGCGGCCGGGATCTGCATCCATTACCTCCTGAGGCGCTTGACGGCCGACTCCACGCAATCCGGCCTCCTCGGAGCCTCGCCGCTCGGGCCGCGATCGTCAAGGCGTACGCCGGCCCTGCCCCTTCGGGGCGGCTGTTCCTTCTGGGCGCCTGTTCCTTCTGTGTGCGGACACGCTGAATCAATCGGCGTGTCCGCACACAGAACACTCGGGAGGTCGCCGCACGCTGACGGAACGACGCCCGGGTGGCGCGTGGGAAGGTGGCAGGCATGGATGAATTCGATGTCATCGTCATCGGGGCCGGACCGGCGGGGGAGAACGCAGCGGGTCGCTGCGCCGCCGGCGGCTTGTCGGTCGCCATCGTCGAGCGGGAGCTGGTCGGGGGCGAGTGTTCGTACTGGGGGTGCATCCCGAGCAAGACGCTGCTGCGCCCCGGTGACGTGATCGCGGCGGCCCGGCGGGTCCCCGGCGCGACCGAGGCGGTCAGCGGCCCGGTCGACGTCGCCAGGGCGCTCCAATGGCGGGACACGATGACCAGTCACTGGGACGACGCCGGCCAGCTGCCGTGGCTGCAGGAGCGCGGCATCGAGCTGATCCGGGGCACCGGACGGTTGGCCGGCCCGCGGATCGTGGAGGTCGCCCAGGACGGCCCGGTCCGCCGGCTCACCGCCCAGCGTGCGGTGGTCCTGGCCACCGGCACCAAGGCCGTGATCCCGCCGGTCGACGGCCTCCGCGAGGTCGGGCCCTGGGACAACCGCGGGATCACCGAGGCCAAGGAGGTGCCGCGCCGGCTGCTGGTCCTCGGCGGGGGCGCGATCGGGGCCGAGATGGCGCAGGCGTTCCGCCGGCTCGGCAGCGAGGAGGTCACGGTCGTGGAGGCGGCCGAGCGGTTGTTGGCGCGGGAGGAGCCCTTCGCCGGCGTCGAGGTGCGGCAGGCCTTCGAGGCCGAGGGAATCGTGGTCCACACCGGGGTGCCGTTGCAGGCGGCTCATCGCGACTCCTCCGACGCGCCCGTCCGGGCCACGCTGGCCGGCGGCACCGAGGTGGTCGCCGACGAGATCCTGGTGGCGGTCGGCCGGCGGCCGGCCAGCACCGATCTGGGCCTGGACACGGTCGGCCTCGTCCCGGGCCGCTACGTCGACGTCGACGACACCCTGCGGGCCACCGGCGTGGCCGGCGGCTGGCTGTACGCGGTCGGCGACTGCAACGGCCGCTCGCTGCTGACCCACATGGGCAAATACCAGGCCCGCATCGCCGGCGACGTGATCCTGGGCCGGGACGCCCGCGACCGCGCCTCGGCCGACATCGTCCCGCGGGTCACGTTCACCGACCCACAGGTGTGCGCAGTCGGTCTGACCGAGGCCCAGGCCCGCGAGCGCGGCCTCGACGTCGGAGTCGTGAGCACGCCGACCGGCGGCGTGGCCGGTGCGTCGGTGCAGGGCAACGGCATCAGCGGCACCAGCCAGATCGTGGTCGACGAGTCGCGCCGGGTGCTGGTGGGCGCCACCTTCACTGGCCCCGGCGTGGCTGAGCTGCTCCACTCGGCCACCGTCGCGATCGCCGGCGAGGTGCCGCTCGACCGGCTCTGGCACGCCGTCCCGACCTTCCCGACGGTCAGCGAGGTCTGGTTGCGGCTGCTCGAGGCGTACGGCCTTTAATCCACCCAGCGCCGGGCCGCAGCCCCGGCCAGTCCTATCACCGCGACGTCCTCGACGAGCGCCGCCGGCAGATCCGGCCAGCCGCGGTCGGCGGCAATCTTCCGCCAGCGCAGGCCCACGACGCTGCCGGCCAATGCGGCCATCGAGCCGACCAACGCCGGGAGCATGGGCGCGACGTGCTGCCGTCGGCTGAGCGCGTAGGCGGCCAGGCCACCGGTGCCGAGCCGGGCAATCAGCACCGGAGGGGCCAGCCGGCTGGGGGTGGACGGCAGCTTGTCCCCGACGAGCTCGCCCAGGAACAGCAGGGGAGCCAGCCGCCGGCCTCGTCGACCGGTCAGCGCCGCCAATGGCTGGTGAGACGCCGGCTGCGGCGGGCTGGACAGGGCGAGGGCTGTGAGGCCGGCGGTGCTCCGCCCGCCGCTTGCCCACCCGAGCCCAGCAGCCTGCGTCAGCACTCGGACTCCATGATTGCCCCACATCTCGATGTCTCCTTCTGTGGGCGGCGCCTGCAATGACGATGGTACGAGGGCCGCTGGCACTACCGGACCGGGCATGTTCGGCCCGGCGTTGAGCTCGGCCAGCAGTTTGACCTGACGGTCCGACCTCGGGCTCGGCTCACTCATGGGGCTACCAGTGCGCCGGCTTGCCGGGGGTCCGCAGCCAGACATTGAAGAAGTGCAGCAGCGGTTGGCCCGACACCTGCTCGGCCAGGGTCTGGAACTGCGCGGTGGTGCCCGTGCCGTAGCGGTGGATCGTCGCCCACCGGCGCAGCACGGTGAGGAAGTCGGCGGTGCCGATCTTCTCCCGGAGCGCCTCCAGCGTCATGCCGCCGCGGAGGTACACCGATGCGGCGAAGAGGTTGGCCGGCTTTCCCGGGCGCGCCGGCGGCGGGCTCCAGACCGCCGATCGGGCCGGGTTGGCGTACAGCCGCTGGAAGGTGTGCCGGGCGGTCTCGTCCCCGGAATGTTGACGCCACCACCACGACGACCAGGTGGCGAAGCCCTCGTTGACCCAGATCTGCGGCCAACTGCCCAGCGTGACGCTGTCGCCGAACCACTGGTGCGCGAGCTCGTGCGCGACGACCATCTCACTCGGTGCCCCGGCGTACACCGGCCGGGTCTGCGTCTCGAGCGAGTAGCCGACCCGCGGGGCATGGTCGACGATGGCGCCGACGGAGGAGTACGGGTACGGCCCGAACACCGACGAGTAGAAGTCCACGATGGCCCCCTGCTGGGCCAACGCCGGCGCGGACGCGGCCGCCTCGCGTGGGTCCACCGCGTTGTAGATCGGGACGCCCCGGGGCGTCCGGCCGGTGGTGATCTGGAACCGGCCGGTGCTGAGCGTCGACAGGTAGGTCGACATGGGCGTGCGGTCGCGCCAGTGGAAGGTGGTCCGGCCGCGGCTGCTCGACCGGCCGACCAGGTCGCCGTTGCCGACCGCCTCCACGCCGCCGGGAACGGTGGCCCGGACGTCGTAGGTTGCCTTGTCGCGCGGGTCGTCGTTGCAGGGATACCAGCTCGGCGAGCCCTGGGGCTCCGAGGCGACGAAGGCGCCGTCGTCGGTGCGGATCCAGCCGTCGAGGGAGCCGTCGGGGTCGATGACCGCCTGCGGGGCACCGGCGTAGCGGACGGCAACGGTGAAGGTTTGCCCCTGCGGCAACGGGCGGGCGGGCGTGACGACGAGCTCCTGCTGACCGCGGCGCACCTGCCCGGCCGGGCGGCCGTTGACGGTCAGCGCGGTGATGTGCGGGCCGCGGAAGTCCAGGTCGAAGCGGCACAGGGTCACCGTCGCGGTGGCCGTGATTCGGGTCGTCGCGGCCAGCCGGTGGCTGGCCGGGTCGTACCTCAGGTCGATCCGGTAGTGCCCGACGTCGTAGCCGCCGTTGCCGGCGGACGGGAAGAACGGGTCGCCTATCCCGGGGGCACCGTCGATGCAGCCGGCGCCGGCCTGCGCCGGGGTGGCGCCGGCCAGCGGCAGCAGGGACGTCGCCAGCAGGGCCACGGCGAGCGTGCGAAGCTGGCGCAAAGGCATGCGGCGCAGACTACTCGCGCTCGGCCTCGCTGATCGCCCAGGCGGCGTTGACCAGGCCGATGTGGCTGAATGCCTGCGGGAAATTGCCGAGCAGTTCGCCGGTGCTCTCGTCGACCTCCTCGGCCAGCAGCCCGAGATCGTTGGCATAGCCGATCGCGCGTTCGAAGGTCTCCCGCGCGATGGCCACTCGACCGGCCAGCGCCTGTGCCTGGGCGAGCCAGAACGTGCACAACAGAAAGGTTCCCTCCGGGCCGGCCAGGCCGTCGGACCCGCTCGCGGCGTCGTAGCGGTAGATCAGCCCGCGGTCATCGGCCAGCCGGTCGGCGATCGCGTCGATCGTCGCGAGCATCCGCGGGTCGTCGGCCGGCAGGAAGCCCACGATCGCCATCATCAGGTTGGAAGCGTCTAGGTCGTCGGAGCCGAAGGACTGGGTGTAGGCGCCGGCCTCCTCGCTCCATCCCTGGTCCAGAACGGCGGCCCGGATCTCCGCCCGGCTCGCCTGCCAGTCCGGCACCCGCTCGGCAGCCCCGATCCGGTCGGCCAGCGCGATGGCCCGGTCCAGCGCCACCCAGCACATGACCTTGGAATAGAGGAAGTGCCGGGGCTCCCCGCGGACCTCCCAGATGCCCTGGTCGGCCTCCCGCCACCGGCTCGCCGCCTGGTCGGCCAGCGTAGCGAGGAAGCGCCGGCTGTCGGAATCGAAGTCGCCGATCTGGTCGACGAGGCGATGGGCGGCGCCGAGCAGCTCGCCGTACACGTCGATCTGCTGCTGGCTCCACGCGGAGTTCCCGACCCGCACCGGGCTGCTGTCGCGCCACCCGGCGAGGTGGTCCAGCGTGCGCTCGGACAGGTCGTGCTCGCCACCGACGCCGAACATGATCTGCAGGGTCCGCTCCGGGCCGATTCCCGCAGCGGCAGAGGTGGTCATGAACGCGAAGAAATCGTTGGCTTCGTCCGGGCAGGCGGCGACCCACAGGGCTTCCATCGTGAAGCTCGCATCGCGGACCCAGGCGTAGCGGTAGTCCCAGTTGCGCTCGCCGCCGACTCCTTCGGGCAGCGAGGTCGTGGGTGCGGCCACGATCGCCCCGCTCGGCCGGTACGTGAGAGCCTGCAGCACCCGACCGGACAGCCAGACGAGGTCGCGCCACGGGCCGTCGTAGCTCTGATGCAGCTCCGACCACGACCGCCAGACCGCGATCGTGCCGTCGAGGACGGTGGCCAGCTCGTCCTGCGACCAGACCCGGGCCGGCGTCTGCTCGAGCGTGGTCCGGTGCAGGGCGTAATGGCGGGTCTCCCCGGCCCGGATGGGGGCCGGGGTCAGCCCGGCCGGCGCCGTGAGGACCAGCCAGTCGGCGCCGCCGCGGGCGGTCACCCCACCGTCCACGGTGGCCAGGATCGGCGTGATCAGCCCGTACTCCGGGCGTGGTGCATAGTCGACCTCGAGGTCGACCGTGCCGTCGATGCAGGCGACCCGGCGGACCAGCAGATGGGGTGCCTGCCGGCCGATCTCGTGCCCGGTGTTGTCCGGGTCGAAGGCGAGCGCATCGGTGAGTACCACGGTGCCCGTCGGCGTACGGAATGTCGTCTCCAGCACCATCGTGTCCGGGACGTAGCGCCGGCTCGCGACCGCCTCGCCGACCGGCCGGATCGCCCAGTGGCCGGCGGAGTCGTCGAGCAGCCGGCCGAAGACCGATGGGCTGTCGAAGCGCGGGAAGCACAGCCACTCGACCGAGCCGGCCCTATCCACCAGCGCCGCGGAGTGGCAGTCGGAGAGCAGGGCGTGGTCACCGATGGGCGTGCGGCTCATGGGCTATGGCCGGCTATGGCCGTCGGGCGAGCCAGTCGGCGGCAAAGTCCTGTTCCTTGCCGATCAGCTCCTGGAGCCGGCTGCTGACCATGGCTTCGGCCTTGCCGCCGACGAAGGGGATGTTCACCTTGACGTCGGCGCTGATGAGATATCGGCAGCCATCGGCCGTCGCCGTGATCTCCTGGGTCCCGCTCAGTTCCAGCGGGCTGTCCCCGACCTCGGTCGTCCAGGCGCCGCCGGCCCGGTCATCGGTCAGCCGCGACCAGGTCTCGGTCTGCACCAGTGCCCCGCTGCCCACGAAGCGCCGGAAGGCCGAGGGCACGGCGTCCACGGGCAGCTGCCGCGGGATCGTCACCACGATGACGTCGCCTGACCCGCGCACGGTTGGCGTTCCGCTGCCGCCGTACCGCGCGCTGCGTTCGGCCAGAAACCTCTCGTCGGTCAGGACGGCGAGTAATTCGCGCGGCGGTACGTCGTAGTCGCGCTCGGCCCGCATAGCTGGTCCTCTCGCTCTCTTGATCGTTGGCCCGCCAAGATAACCGGCCGCAGCTAGCGTTGCGCCATGAGCACCCACGACCTGTTGAGCATGGGCATTCCGGTCACCGACAAAGTCATCCGCACGGTCGCGGTCTACGGCGGACTGGCATTCCTCCTGCGGGTCGGGGGCAAGCGCGACCTCGCGCAGCTCAACAGCTTCGACCTCGTCGTGATGCTGCTGCTGTCCAACGTCGTGCAGAACGCCGTCATCGGGCCGGACAACAGTCTGGTCGGGGGATTGCTCGGCGCCGTGGTGCTCGTCGTGGTGAATTCCGTCGTCGTGCGGGGGGTGAACCGCAGTCCGGCCGCGATCGCGCTGTTCGAGGGCAAGCCGACCCGGCTGGTGTGCGACGGCCGGCTCGACCTGCGCATGGTGCGGCGGCTCGGCCTTCGGGCCGGTGACATCGAGGAGGCGCTGCACCGGCAGGGCGCCGACTCGATCGACCAGGTGTCGGAGGCGATGCTCGAGCCGGGCGGGACGATCGTGGTACGCCAGAACGAGGCCGACCAGTCCGCCACCAAGGGCGACCTCGCCGCGCTCGAGCAGCGGCTGGTCGCGGTCATGCAGGCGCCGGCATGACACGGGCGGCGGTGGGCACAGAGCGGAATTCGGCCTCGCACGCGACCGGTGAAGGATGGTGTCAGTGACCGTGCCGATGACGCACACCGTCGTCGTCGTGAATCCGACCAAGGTGGAAGCGACCCAACACCGCACCTTGCTGCGGGCGCTGGCCCACGAGGGCATCGACGACGTCAGCTTCGAGGAGACGACGGTCGAGGACCCGGGGATGGGGCAGTCCCGCCGGGCCGTGGAGTCCGGCGCCGGCCTGGTGATCGCCTGGGGTGGCGACGGCACGGTGATGGCCTGCGTGTCCGGGATGGCCGGCAGCGACACGCCGCTGGCCATCGTGGCCGGCGGCACCGGCAACCTGCTCGCCCGCAACCTCGACATCCCGCTGGGCCTGGTCGAAGGCGTCGAGGTCGCCGTTCACGGCCGGCGCCGGCGGATCGACGTAGGCGTGGTCGGTGAGGAGAAGTTCGCCGTGATGGCCGGGGTCGGCTTCGACGCCGCCATGCTCCGCGACGCCTCGGAGAAGACAAAGGCGAGGATCGGCCCGGTGGCCTACGTCATCTCCGGGCTCAGCAACCTCTCCGAACACGGCTTTGACTGCACGGTCACCGTCGACGACCAGGAGCCGCGGCGCCGCCGGGCCCGCACCGTCCTGGTAGGCAACGTCGGCAAGCTGCAGGGCGGTCTGCCGGTGCTGCCCGATGCCGTGCCCGACGACGGCCTGCTCGACATCGTCGTCATCTCGCCGCGGACCACGCTGCAATGGGTGCAAGTCGCCGTGCGGGTGGCGATCCGCCGGCCGCACCCCCGTCACATGGACACGCTGCGCGGCCGGCGGATCCTGATCGAGAGCCAGACACCGCAGCCCTATGAGCTCGACGGTGACGTCCGCGGGGAGACCACCTCGCTGCTCTGCGAGGTGCTGCCGGAGGCCCTGACCCTCTGCGTGCCGCTACCGACCTGACAGCACGGCCAGCACCTCGTCGTGCAGCACGCCGTTGGTGCACACGACGCTGCCCCGATCCGGCCGCGGGTCGCCGGCGAGGTCGGTGAATCGGCCGCCGGCCTCCTCCACGATCGGCTGCAACGCGGCGAGGTCGTGCAACGCCAGCCCGACCGGCTCGCAGGAGATGTCGACGGCACCGTCGGCGACGAGCACGTGGGACCAGAAGTCGCCGTAGCCCCGGGTGCGCGCCACCGCCCGGGTCAGCCCGAGGAAGCCGTCGAGCCGGCCGAGCTCCTCCCAGCCGTCCAGGCTGGAGTACGACATCGACGCCTGGGCCAGGTTGGCCGTTCCCGACACCCGGCACCGCGTTGCCTGCGAGCGGTTGCGGCCGGTCCACGCGCCGGTGCCCTTTCCGGCCCACCACCGACGGCCCAGGGCTGGCGCGGACACCACTCCCAGCACCGCCTCGTCGTGGTCGATCAGGCCGATCAGGGTGGCCCAGACGGGGACCCCGCGCACGTAGTTCTTGGTCCCGTCGATCGGGTCGATGACCCACCGGCGCGGGCTGTCGCCGTGGCTGCCGTGCTCCTCGCCGACGACGGCGTCCCGGGGGCGGGCCCGCTTGAGGGTGGCGACGACGGCCTCCTCCGCGCGCCGGTCGGCGTCGGACACCGGCGTCCCGTCGGGCTTGGTCTCCACCCTTAGGTCGGCCGCCCGGAACCGGGCCAAGGTCAGCGAATCGGCGGCATCGGCCAGGACGTGTGCGACACCGAGATCGTCGTCGTACATGCCGGGACAGTACCGTTGCCGGATGCGTCGGACCCGGCTCGACAGTCCGGGGTGAACGCGGCGGAACTTGCCGGGCTGCTCGCCGAGCCGGACCGGCTGCGGGTGGTCGCGGCGCTCGCCCTCGGGGCCACGACGGCCGCGGAGATCTCGGCTCGCACGGAGATGGACCTGCGGACGACCAACATGGCGCTGGTACGGCTGCAGTCCGGTGGCCTGGTATCGGCGGTGGATGGCGCGCTGGTGCTGCGGGCCGAGGTGATCAAGGAGGCGGCCCGGCTCTCGGCGCAGCGGCGCACCCCCGACGAGCCGCCGACCGGTGACCCCGACACCGACGCGGTGCTGCGGGCCTTTCTGGTCGACGGCGCGCTGGTGCGGGTGCCGGCCAGCCGAAGCAAGCGGCTCAAGGTGCTCGAGCACATCGCGACGGCCTTCGAGCCGGGGGCGCGCTACCCGGAGCGGGAGGTCAACGCCATCCTCCGCGCGTGGCACGCCGACTACGCGGCACTGCGGCGGTATCTCGTCGACGAGCAGTTGCTGACCCGGGAGTCGGGCGAGTACTGGCGGGTCGGCGGTCCGGTGGATCTGGGCTGAGCTGGGTTAATCCGCGGACTAATCGGGGTCGGCGAGCCGGGCCCCGAGCAGCCGCCGGTAGGACTCGAGCCGGGCAATTGTGGCCTGCCCGGCCCGCACCCAGTCGTCCAGCGTGCAGCCGTCGGCCTCGGTCATATGCTCGCAGCCCGGCGGGCAGTGCTCGGCCCCCTGGGTCAGGTCGGAGAAGCCGGCCAGCACGTCGGCGGGGCGGACATGGGCCAGCCCGAACGACCGTACGCCCGGGGTGTCGACGACCCAGCCGCCGCCGGGCAGCCGTAGGGCGACCGCGGAAGAGGACGTGTGCCGGCCGCGGCCGGTCACCACGTTGACGATCCCGGTCACGCGGTAGGCGTCCGGGACCAGCCGGTTGACCAGTGTGGACTTGCCGACGCCGGAGTGCCCGACGAACACACTGACCCGGCCGGCGAGGCGCTGCCGGAGCTCGGCCGGGTCGGTGTCGTGCGACGTGGTGACGGCGGCGACGTCGAGGTCGCCGTACCGGCCGAGCAGCTCGTCGGGGGTCGCCAGGTCACCTTTTGTCAGGCACAGCAGCGCGTCCAGGCCGGCGTCGAAGGCCGCCACCAGGCACCGGTCGATGAAGCCCACCCGCGGCGGCGGGTCCGCGAGCGCCGTCACGATAACCAACTGCTCGGCGTTGGCCACCACGACCCGCTCGACCGGGTCGGTGTCGTCAGCGGTCCGCCGCAGCACCGTCGTCCGCGGCTCCAGCCGCACGATCCGGGCCAGCGCGTCGACCTCGCCGGAGGTGTCGCCCACGATCGCCACCCGGTCGCCGACGACGACCGCCCGCCGGCCCAGCTCGCGGGCCCGCATCGCGGTGACCGTACGGTCGCCCACGACGCAGGTGAAGCGGCCGCGGTCGACGGCGACGACGAAGCCCGAGTCGGCCTCGGTGTGCAGCGGCCGGGTGCGCGTGCGGGGTCGTGACCCGCGCCCCGGCCGGACCCGGACGTCGTCCTCGTCGAGGTCACGCCGCCGGGTCAGGAAGCCCGCCCGAGCATCGCGTCCCACCTCGCCACGAACCCGGGCAGCGTCTTGGCGGTCGTCGCCACATCCACGACCTGCACCCCGGGTACGACCAGGCCGAGCACGGCGGCCGCCGTCGCCAGCCGGTGGTCGTCGTAGGTGGCGAAGACGCCGCCGTGCAACGGAGCCGGTGTGATAACGAGGCCGTCGTCGGTCTGGGCGACCCGGGCTCCGAGGCTCCCCAGCTCCTTGGCCAGCGCCGCCAGCCGGTCGGTCTCGTGGCCGCGCAGGTGGGCGAGGCCGCGCAGCGACGACGGGGAGTCGGCCAAGGCGGCCACCGCGGCGAGCACCGGGGCGAGCTCGCCGACCTCGCGCAGGTCGGCGTCGAGGCCGTGCACGTTGCCGCTGCCGGTCAAGGTGAGGCCGCACGTTGTCAACCGCACCTCCGCGCCCATGGCGGCCAGTAGCTCGGGCAGCGCGGCGCCGGGCTGGGTCGTCTCCGCCGGCCAGCCGGCGATGGTGACCCGGCCGCCGGTGACCAGTGCGGCGGCCAAGAAAGGTGCGGCGTTGGACAGGTCGGGCTCCACCTCGACGTCCACCGGCTGCACCCGGCCGGCGGCCACCTGCCAGCTCGAGGGCGTGCTGTCGTCGACCGCGACGCCGGCCGCCCGCAGCATCGCCACCGTCATCGCGATGTGCGGCAGCGAGGGCAGCGGCGGCCCGGCATGGCCTACGACGACGCCATAGTCGTACCGCGCGCCGGACAGCAGCAGACCGCTGACGAACTGCGACGACGCCGAGGCGTCCAACGTCACCTCACCGCCGGCGACCCGGCCGGCGCCGTACACGGTGAACGGCAGGCCGCCGGCGCCCTCCAGCTTGGCGCCGAGGGCCTGCAAGGCCTGCAGCATCGGCCTCATCGGACGGTCGCGGGCGCGAGGGTCGCCGTCGAAGGCGACCGGGCCGGTGGCGAGGCCCGCCAGCGCCGGCAGGAACCGAAGGACGGTGCCGGAATTGCCGACGTCGACGCTCGCCTTCGCCAAGGCCGCCGGCATCACGGTCCAGTCGGCGCCGGCATCGTCCACCGCGACGCCGAGTGCGCGCAGCCCGCCGACCATCAGCTGGGAGTCGCGGGCCCGCAGCGGCGCTCGGATGGTGCTCGGGCCCTCGGCCAGCGCGGCCAGCACCAGCGCCCGGTTGGTGATCGACTTGGAGCCGGGCAGCGCCACGGTGGCGTCCACGGGGACGCTTGCCATCGGCGCGGGCCACACATCGGTCACCGGGCCAGTCTCGCCGATAGTGTCGTGGCATGTGCGGCAGGTACGCCTCGGCCCGGCACCCGGGTGACCTTGCCGACTCCTTCGACGCCGTGGACGCCACCGAAGGGCGCTGCCTGCCCGCGGACTACAACGTAGCTCCGACCAAGGAGGTGCACGCGGTCCTGGTCCGCCACGGCGTCCGCCAGCTGCGCGTGTTGCGCTGGGGGCTGGTGCCGTCCTGGGCGCCGGATGTCTCCGGGGGCGCCCGGCTGATCAACGCCCGGATCGAGACGGTCGCCGGCAAACCGGCCTTCCGGTCGGCCTGGCTGCGCCGGCGCTGCCTCGTCCCGGCCGACGGGTGGTACGAGTGGGCGCCGGCCACTGACCGGCCGGGCCGCCAGCCGTACTTCGTCACGCCGGCGGACGGCTCGCTGCTCGCCTTTGCCGGCCTGTACGAGGTGCGCGACGGCCTGCTCACCGCCACGATCATCACCACCGCCGCGACCGGCCCGTTGACCGCGCTGCACGACCGGATGCCCGTCCTGCTGGACCGGACGCGCTGGGCAGACTGGCTGGCCCCAGAGGCCGATCCGCCCGACCTGACCGCGAGCGCCACCGGATCCGGCCTACAGGTGCGGGCCGTGGGGGCGGCGGTGGGCAACGTGAACAACAACGGCCCCGCCCTGACCGCCCCGCGGCTGGAACCCGTGCCAGTGCCCGTCCCGCAGACCTTGTTCTGACCGATGCAGGTGGACACACCGCGCGGCCCGGCCCGCGTGCAGCTTCACCACCCGTCTTTGTCCGCCGGCCTGCTGCTCGTGCTGGGTCACGGGGCCGGCGGCGGCCTGCGGGCGCCGGACCTGCTGGCGGTGCGTGCGGCAGCCGTGTCCGCCGGCGCCGTCGTCGGCCTGGTCGAGCAGCCCTACCGGGTGGCCGGCCGCCGGGCTCCCGCGCCGGCGGCGCAGCTCGACGAGGCGTGGACCGCGGTCTGCGCGGACCTGACCGGCCGGCATCCCGGGCTGACGCTGATCGCCGGCGGCCGTAGCAGCGGCGGCCGGGTGGCCTGCCGGACGGCGCCGGCGACCGGCGCGGCCGCGGTGCTCGCCCTGGCTTTCCCGCTCGCGCCGCCGTCGCGCCGGCCCCACGCAACGCCGTCCTCCCCGACTCCGGGCCCTTCATCAATAGCCGGACCGATTGCGGCGCCCGCGCCGGCGGGGCCGATGGTGGCGCCCGCGCCGGCGGGGGGCGCACCGCGGAGCCGGGCCGGGGAGCTGGTGGCGGCCGGCGTGCCGGTGCTGGTCGTCAACGGCGACCGCGACCCCTTCGGCGTGCCGGCGGACGGCGGCCCGGTGCAGGTGCACGTCGTGGCCGGCGCCGACCATTCCCTGCGTCGCCACACCCTGGAGGTTGCCGCGGTCGTCGCGGCCTGGCTCACCGAGCGGCGATGGGAGCGACCGTCGCCGCCGTGAGCCGGACCAGGTCGGCCGGCGCGAGTGAGACCTCGAGCCCGCGGCGCCCGGCGCTGACGTACACGGTCGACGAGTCCATCGCGGTCGAGTCGACCACGGTGGGCAGTCGCCGGCGCTGGCCGAGCGGGCTGATCCCGCCGAGGACATAGCCGGTCGACCGCTCGGCCGCCGCCGGCTCGGCCAGGCCTGCCCGCTTGCCGCCGCGCGCCGCGGCCAGTGCCTTGAGGTCGAGGCTGCCCGTCACCGGCACCACCGCGACACAGAGTGCATTGTCGACGGCGGCCACCAGGGTCTTGAAAACGACAGCCGGATCGACGCCTAGCGCGGCGGCCGCTTCGGTCCCGTACGCGGTGCTCGCCGGGTCGTGGGCGTACTCATGCAGCGTGTACGCCACCGTGCCGGCCTCCAGCGCAGCGGTCGCCGGCGTGCCTCGTCCTGGCATGGGGGCAATCCTAGGGAAACAAATTGTGGCCACCCGTGTTTGAAGTGTCATCGCCGTCGGGCGCATTCGGAGGACACATGGCTGGCACGTCAGGAGCGGTGAGCACCGACCCGCGCAGGTGGGGGGAGTGGGTGCCGGTGGGTGGGGCTGCGTCGGTGAAGATAGACTCGACCACCAAATCCCCCCGATCTATAAAGGTGGTGCCGGTGGCTGGCTCGATCGTCGACAGGGCCACGGAGACTCCGGAGCAGCGTAATGCGCGCTTCGAAACCGACGCTCTGCCCTTCCTCGACCAGCTCTACTCGGCCGGGCTGCGCATGACGCGCAATCCGGCCGATGCCGAGGATCTGGTGCAGGAGACGTTCGTCAAGGCGTACTCCGCTTTTCACCAGTTCGAGCCGGGCACCAATCTGAAGGCCTGGCTTTACCGGATCCTGACCAACACCTACATCAACTCCTACCGCAAGAAGCAGCGGCAGCCGCTCCAGAGCCCGACCGAGCAGATCGAGGACTGGCAGCTCGCGGCGGCCGAGTCGCACACCTCGCGCGGATTGCGTTCGGCCGAGACCGAGGCCCTCGATCACCTGCCGGATTCCGATGTGAAGGACGCCTTGCAGCGCCTGCCCGACGAGTTCCGGATGGCTGTCTACCTCGCCGATGTCGAGGGCTTTGCGTACAAGGAAATCGCTGAAGTCATGGGCACGCCGATCGGCACGGTGATGAGCCGGCTGCACCGGGGGCGGCGAAACCTGCGACAGATGCTCGAGCAGTACGCCCTCGACCGCGGAATTCTGCGCGCCGGCACGAGTCACGAGGAGGCGTCGTGAGCTGCGGCAACCCGCACGAAATGGACTGCCAAGAAGTCCTGGAAACCGTGTACTACTACCTCGACAATGAGTGCGACGGCACGCAGCGGACGCGCATCATGCATCATCTCGAAGAATGCGGTCCGTGCTTGCGCCAATTCGGCATCGAAGCCGAGGTCAAGGCGCTGGTCGGGCGCTGTTGCGGTAACGAGCCTGCGCCGGACACCCTGCGGTTACGAGTCCTGGACCGGTTGCGGCACGCCCGCATCGACAGCTGACCCCGCGAGCGCGACACGTGTTCGACAGCGTCCTGGTCGCCAACCGGGGAGAAATCGCCGTCCGGGTGATCAGGACGGTACGGCGGCTGGGCCTGCGATCCGTGGCGGTCTACTCGGCGGCCGATGAAAAATCCTTGCCCGTCCGGCTCGCCGACGAGTCGGTGGCGATCGGCCCCGCCTCGCCGGCCCAGTCCTACCTCGATATCGGGCGGGTGATTGCCGCGGCTCGTGACAGCGGCGCGCAGGCGGTGCACCCCGGCTACGGATTCCTGGCCGAGAGTGCCACCTTCGCCCGCGCCGTCCTCGACGCGGGCTTGACCTGGATCGGCCCGGCGCCCGAGGCGATGGAGGCGATGGGGGACAAGGTGGCCGCCCGCAACGCGATGTCGGAGGCCGGAGTGCCAGTCGCCCCGGGCACCCGTCGAGCGGTCACCGACCCCGACGACGCGCTGGCCCAGGCGGGCACCATCGGCTATCCGGTGATGGTCAAGGCCTCGGCCGGCGGCGGGGGCATCGGGATGGCGGTGGTGACCGATGAGGCCGGCCTGCGTGCCGCCTTCGAGACCGCACGCACCCGGGCGCAGCGATTCTTCGGCTCGCCGGCCATCCTGCTCGAGCGCTTCGTGCCGGCAGCGCGCCACGTCGAGGTGCAGATCCTCGGTCTGGCCGACGGCCGGGTCGTGGCCCTGGGCGAGCGGGACTGCTCCGTGCAGCGGCGCCATCAGAAGGTCGCGGAGGAGACGCCGTCGCCCGGGGTCGACGATGCCCTGCGGGCCCGCATGCTGAGCGCCGCGATCCGGGCCGGCGAGGCGGTCGGCTACCGCGGCGCCGGCACGGTGGAGTTCCTGGTGGACACCCTCGACGCCGGCACGTTCTTCTTCCTGGAGATGAACACCCGCTTGCAGGTCGAGCATCCGGTGACCGAGCTGGTCACCGGCCTCGATCTGGTCGAGGAGCAGTTGCGGATCGCGGCCGGTGAGGCGCCGACTTTCGGTGACGCACCGCCCGCCGCAGTCGGGCATGCCCTGGAGATGCGGGTGTACGCCGAGGACCCGCGCCGGTTTCTCCCGTCTCCGGGGACCATCCGGCGTTGGGAGGAGCCGTCAGGCGAGGGCATCCGCGTCGATTCCGGCTATGCGGCCGGTGACACGGTCACCCCGCACTACGACCCGTTGATGGCCAAACTGTGCATCTGGGCCGCGGACCGGGCGGCCGCCCTGGCCCGGGCGGCCGAAGCGGTCGACGCTTTCGTGATCGAAGGACCCAAGAACAACTTGCCGTTCTTCACCGAGCTCCTCGCCGACGAGGGCTTCGCCCGCGGGTCCTACGACACCGGTGTGATCGGCCGGATGCGGAGCTGACGTCCCGCCCCGCCGTGAGAGCCGTGGTTGGATGGCACGACCGTAGACCGCTGGAGGAGCATCGTATGGCTGAGGAAATGAATGGCTGAGGAGATCCGCGCCGAGATGGTGGCCAACGTCTGGAAGGTCGTGGTGACGGAGGGCGACACCGTCGAGGACGGCGACACGCTGGTGATCCTCGAGTCGATGAAGATGGAGATCCCGGTGGTCACGGAGTCCGCCGGCAAGGTGACGCAGCTGGCTGTCGGCGAGGGCGACGTGATCCAGGAAGGCGATCTGATCGCCATCATCGGCTGAGCCGATTGGCTGGCTGCCGACGGTCAAGGGCGGCACGGCGACTGCCGAAGCCTGACAGTGTGAGCGACAGTGCGGCCGACCGCGTGACCGACCGCGTGACCGACGGGGCGACCGATAATGCCCCCCTCGGCATCGAGCCGTTCCTGCGGGCCCTCGTCGAGTGCGCCGGATCGGACCTGCACTGCAAGGTCGGCTCGCCGCCGCGGGTCCGCATCGACGGACGCCTGCGCCGGCTGCAGGTGCGCTCGCTCACCGCGCAGGACACCGAGCACATGGTCCAGGAGGTGCTGCGGCCGGATCTGGCCGAGGCCTTCCGCCGCACCAACGAGGCCGATTTCGCCTACTCCATTCCCGACTGCGGCCGGTTCCGGGTCAATGCCTTTCGGGCGCGCGGATCGGCGGGCCTGGTCTTCCGCCGGGTCAGCATCGGGGCGATCCCGCTGGCCGACCTCGGGCTTCCTCCCGTCCTCGCGTCGCTGGCCCTGGAGCCGCGCGGTCTGGTGCTGGTCACCGGCCCCACCGGCTCGGGCAAGACGACCACGCTGGCCGGAATGATCGACCTGGTCAATGCTGAGCGTGAGGTGCACGTCATCACGATCGAGGACCCCATCGAGGTCCTGCACTTCGACAAGCTGGCCATGATCAACCAGCGCGAGGTGCGGGTGGACACCGAGGACTTCGAAGTGGCGCTGCGTGCGGCGATGCGCCAGGACCCCGACGTCATCCTGGTCGGGGAGATGCGCGACATGGAGACCGTCAAGGCCGCCCTTGCCGCCGCGGAGACCGGGCACTTCGTCATGTCGACCCTGCACACCACCGATGCGCAGGAGACGATCAACCGGGTCATCGACTTCTTCCCGCCGCACGAGCAGAAGCAGGTACGGCTGTCGATGGCCGGGGCGCTGCGCGGCATCATCTGCCAGCGGCTGGTGCCCCGGGCCGACGGCAAGGGACGCTGTGTCGTTATGGAGATCGCGGTCAACACCGGCCGCATCGCCGATGCGATCGCCGACCCCGACAAGACCTCGGGCATCGGGGCCCTGATCGCCGATGGCGGCTACTACGGCATGCAGAGCTTCGACCAGCATCTGGTCACGCTCATCCGCGACGGCGTGATCACGCTGGAGGCTGCGATGCTGGCCTCGACTTCTCCGCACGACCTCACCGTCGAGCTGCGCCGGCTGGGCCTGGTGGCCTGAGCCTCACAACTCCTTGGCGTACGCCAACAGGTGCACCCCGTCGACCGGCGACCAGTCCCGGTCCGGGCAACGCAGGAAGCCGAGCCGGTCATAGAGCCGGTGCGCCGGAGTCATTTCCGGCTCCGTGGAGATCACCATCCGCCGGCATCCGGCCGCCGTCGCCCGACGCAGACATTCCCGCACCAGCGCCGTCGCCACGCCGCGTCCCCGCCAGCCCGGGGAAACAACCAGCATCCGGAACACCGCCTCGGTCGGGCCGGCCAGCTCGGCGTACGGCCCACCGCGAGCGGCCAGTGCCACCGCACCCACCACAACATCTGCCGTGACCGCCACGATCAGCTCGGTGCTCTCCGCCCGGCCCGCCACATCGGCCAGCGTCGCGACGTAGTCCGGCCCGGCGTACCCCTCGTCGACGTACACGCCGACGGTCAACTGCCGGATCCCGTCGTAATCGGCGGGCTCGGCGTCACGCAGGACACAGCCGTCACCGACACAGCCGTCACCGACACAGCCGTCACCGACACAGCCGTCGTCCGCATCCGGGATCACCCAGCCAGCTCCGCGATCGGCTCGACCCGCGGATCACCCTGGTCGGCCCAGTAGTCGTCCTCGGTGGTGTGATCCTGGCCGGCGGGTGCCTTGACCGCTCGCAGCACGATCGTGGCGACAATGACGATGGCGAAGTTCAGCACCAGCGCGGTGAGCGCGATGTAGCCCTTCTGGCCGATCGCCGAGATGCTGGCCACCTGGGCGCCGAAGTGCTTGTGGGTCAGCGGGTTGACCTGCTGGTAGGCGACCACGGTGCCGTAGAGCATCGAAACCGCCCAGCCGAGCAGGAGCGCCCAGCGGTGGAACCACCGCGTGTAGAGGCCGACGACGATTGCCGGCAGCGTCTGCAGAATCCAGACCCCGCCGAGCAGCTGGAAGTTTATGGCCGAGGTCCGGTCGAGGAAGAAGACGAAGAGCAGCGCCCCGAGCTTGACGACCAGCGACACGATCTTGCTCACCTGGGCCTCGCGGGCCGGGTCAGCCGTGTGGTGGAAGAACTCGCGGTAAATGTTGCGGGTGAACAGGTTGGCCGCAGCGATCGACATTATCGCCGCGGGCACCAGCGCGCCGATCGCGATCGCGGCGAAGGCGATCCCGGCGAACCAGCTCGGGAACAGGTTCTCGAACAGCTGCGGGATCGCCAGCTGGGCGTTGGGCTGGCCGTTGAGCCCGATCGGCTTGACCTTGGCGGCGATGGCCATATAGCCCAGCAGGGCGATCAGACCCAGCAGCAGTGAGTACGCCGGCAACAGCGCAGCATTGCGGCGTACGACATTGCGGTCCTTTGTCGACAGCACCGCGGTGATCGAGTGCGGGTACATGAACAGCGCCAGTGCCGATCCCAACGCCAAGGTGGCGTAGGGCCACATCCCCAGCGCCCCCGGGATCAGCGTCCCCTTGGTCGGCTTCTTGGGCAGCGCGTCGCCGGCCGCGGCGAAGATCTTGTGATAGCCACCCAGCTTGTACGGGATGTAGATGATCGCCGCGATGACCACCAGATAGATCAGGAAGTCTTTGACAAAGGCGATCAGCGCCGGTGCCCGCAGCCCCGACGTATAGGTATAGGCGGCGAGCACGGCAAACGCGATCAGCAGCGGCAGGTCCTGCAGGACCTTGTTGGTCGCGCTGCCCACGCCCATCACCTCGAGCACGGCCTGGATACCGACCAGCTGCAAGGCGATGTACGGCATCGTCGCGAGGATGCCGGTGACCGCGACGGCCAGCGCCAGCCCCCGTGAGTCGTAACGGCCGCGGACGAAATCCGCCGGAGTCACGTAGCCGTGCCGGTGCGAGACCGACCACAGCCGCGGCATGAAGACGAAGACCAGGGGATAGATGATGATCGTGTACGGGACGGCGAAGAAGCCGACGGCACCCGAGGCGAACATCAACGCGGGCACGGCGATGAACGTGTACGCGGTGTAGAGGTCACCGCCCAGCAGGAACCAGGTGACAAACGTGCCGAAGCCGCGGCCGCCCAGTCCCCATTCGTCGAGACTGGCGAGCTCCGGCGCCCGGCGCCAGCGAGCAGCGGCGAACCCGAGCACCGTGACCACCAGGAAGAGCACGATCAGGACGGTCAGCGCCACGCCGTCGACGCCGGCTCGGGGGCCGGCACCGACGGTCATCGGCGCGTCCCCTCATCGCGCTCGGCCTGCCGTTCGTTGCCCCGGTCGATGTCATGGCGACGCACGACGACATAGGCGGCGAAGGTCAGCACGGCACTGATCGCGACCCAGAGCAGCTGATACCAGTAGAAGAACGGGAACCCGAACAACTCGGGCCCGGCCTTGGCGTAACTTCCCACCCACATCAGGGCGATGAGCGGAGCCAGGACCGCTATCGCGACAACAATCCTGCTCGCGCCGCTGGTAGTCCCTGCTCGCGCCGTGTTGCGCACCGGATGACTCACCGAAGCCTCCTGCCGACTGGGAGGCGAATGCCCCCGCTGCGGCGAGAGGCTACCGCTGCCGCCTGACCCGGCGGTGGTGCGGCGCGCGGAGCTACGCGGTGCGGGCCCGCTGGCGGGCACCGCGGCGCTTCAGTGCACGCCGCTCGTCCTCGCTCAAACCACCCCAGACGCCGGCGTCCTGGCCGGTGTCCAGCGCCCATTGCAGGCAGGACTCGGTCACCGGACAACGCCGGCATACCTGCTTTGCCTCGTCGATCTGCAGCAACGCGGGCCCGGTGCTCCCAATCGGGAAGAACAGCTCGGGGTCCTCGTCGCGGCAGAGGGCGCGGTGGCGCCAATCCATGGGGCAACTCCTCGGTCGATCAGGTCCTGGTAAATCGGGACGGCCGCACGGGGCGGCGGGGCATGGGTGACGGTGCTTGTGAATCCTTTCACGACCCGGCCAGTTGTTCAAGGACTTGCCGCCCTTGTCCGAGACTTCCAGCTGGCTTTGGCGCTTCGGGCTGGACTGCGAGCGTCCCATCGCCGGCAGACCGCAGCAACCGGAGTCTCCCACCCAGTGGGATTGCCGCCCGGAGCAGTCCTCAGCCGGCAAGACGCTCAGCAGACCACCCGCAAGGCGTCGGGCACCGAAGCCAGTCGCACGCACTCCCGCTCTCCGAGGTAGTCCCCGTCGACCTGCACGGCCATCGGCCGGTCGGCGTAGAAGGTGATCTCGGGCTGGTCGTGCAACAGAAACAAGCGGTGGCCGTGCGGCTGCGGGTGGGCGTCCAGCATCTGGGCGACGGTCCACAGGGTCCCGGGCAGTCGCATTCGGCGCAGCGCCAGCAGATCCAGTCCGCCGTCGAACGAGGCAGCCGGCGACGGATTGACCGGCCGGTCACCGACGTAGCTCCACGGCGCGGTGTTGGAGACCAGCGCGTTGAACAGGCCCTCGACCGGGGCGGCACCGGGTCGCTCGAGGCGCAGGGGCGGATGCCGGCGCTCGGTCAGCGTGAGGAACTGCGCGAAGGCCGACCGGACGACCAGCGGAGCGGTGGCCCGCGCGCCGTGCCGGCGCCGGCACTCGACCCGGCGGATGACCTCGGCGTCGAGCCCGACGCCGGCACAGAAGGTGAACCAGCGCTCGTCCATGCGGCCCAGGCCGATCCGACGCGTACGCCCCCGCTGTAGTGCGCCGACTATCTCACTGGTCGCCTCGACCGGGTCCCGGGACAGCCCGACATTGCGGGCAAACACGTTCGTCGAGCCGGCCGGCACCACGGCCAGGGCCGGCAGGTGGGGTGACGGACCGGTTGTCAGCAGGCCGTTGACGACCTCGTTGACCGTGCCATCCCCGCCCAGGGACACCACGACCTCGACCCCGTCGACGGCTGCCTGCCGCGCCAACTCGATCGCATGGCCACGGCGGCCGGTCTCGGCGACATCGAGCTTGACGACCGAGTCGAGCGCGCGGGCTATCACGTCGCGTACGCGCGGTGTCGTCGCGGTGGCCCGCGGGTTCACGATGAGCAGAGCGCGCATCCGCCGACCTTAGCGGTGCTGCCTGCGAAACCCTGCCGCACACGCCCGCCGGCACCGGCCCGACAGCGTGGCTAGGGCGTGTCTGACCGATCTTGGCGGTGGGTGGCGGCAGTCTGGGTCGATGAATCGTATGCAGGTCCTTTCGGATGCGATGTGGGCGCGGATTGAGCCGTTCTTGCCGGATCGGACACCTCGTCG
>JAABUL010000520.1_pt1 | contig 81779 bp, 82 predicted proteins | sample 5559151 | NCBI WGS metagenome assembly JAABUL01 (sample SAMN10711876, study PRJNA513368) | rock metagenome | isolation source: Antarctica rocks | place: Antarctica: Victoria Land, Pudding Butte sud
CTGGGCGGGGGCCTGCGGTTTCAATCCTCACCGGCCCCGGAGGGCCGGTGCTACCCTAAGACCTCTCTGAGAAATACTGAAAAGAGTCTGTTTCAATCCTCACCGGCCCCGGAGGGCCGGTGCTACCTGCGTTGCCCCTGTCTACGAGGTGGATATTTCAGGGTTTCAATCCTCACCGGCCCCGGAGGGCCGGTGCTACGGGTGGAGCGCTTGATGCCCTCCACCGTCGCCCGGTTTCAATCCTCACCGGCCCCGGAGGGCCGGTGCTACCGTCCGTCTTAGGATTTTCCTGTAAACACCAATATGTTTCAATCCTCACCGGCCCCGGAGGGCCGGTGCTACATGACGCTGCCGATGACCCCGCCAAGTCCGGGAATGTTTCAATCCTCACCGGCCCCGGAGGGCCGGTGCTACAACCAGAGCCTGACCCAAGCGCAGGCCCGCATCACCAAGTTTCAATCCTCACCGGCCCCGGAGGGCCGGTGCTACATGACCCACGCCTGGAAGCCGTCGGCCCACGCCTTGTTTCAATCCTCACCGGCCCCGGAGGGCCGGTGCTACGGCGACGGGCGAGACGCTTACGCACCCGACCCAGGGTTTCAATCCTCACCGGCCCCGGAGGGCCGGTGCTACTATACCAGAACAGGCTATCTAATGTCAACACATCTAAGTTTCAATCCTCACCGGCCCCGGAGGGCCGGTGCTACAATGTTTTCAGGCATGAGAGACACTCTTCAACGAGTTTCAATCCTCACCGGCCCCGGAGGGCCGGTGCTACGGTCAGTTCCCATCTATAGATTGAACGTGACTAGCGCCATTATACCTACAGCAGCTGTAGAGTGGTGCAGCGCTGAGAAGAGAGTACGGCGCGGAGGTCAAGGAGAACCCGCGAAAGCTTGTGGTCCGCGCTGAAGAAGTCACTGCTGATTGTCTTGTGTTCATTCGAGTAAGAATAGCCCCTTGTGGAGTGCCGCGAAGTGACAGAGAAACGTTTCTTACTGGTACAGATCTGCCATCGCACTGATTTCCCCGGCCATCTTCGACCGTAATTCCGGCCCGCCGTCCACCCGGCAGAATCGACGCCACCGTAGCAGTTCCGACACGATCCCCGCCGCGCCTTGCACCTGCCCCTGCAAACGCGCCGCGCCGTCGTCCTGCATCGTCAGGATCAGGCCGTCCGGCCAGCGGTGATCGCGAGCATACAAGGCGACCTCGGGCAGAAACACCACGTCGACGGCGACCGCCGGGCCGCTCCGAAGGCCCCCGACGATGCCCTGGACGCCAACGAACAGCGTCCACTCCGGTTCGCGCACGACGAACGTCCCGCCCGACAGGCGCATCTCCAGCACCTGGTCCAGCGCGAACGTGCGGATCGCCCCGTTCCGGTCGCACCAGCCGTGCAATTCCCAGAACCGGCCTTCCCGCGCCTCGACTGCGTAAGGCTCGACCCGTCGCCACGACCGCTCCCGCCCGCTGCGGCTCAGGTAGTCGATCTCGACCGTCTGCCGGGTGCCGGCCGCCGCCGCCAACTCGCGGATCGGAGCGCGCGAGTAGTCCCGCGCCAGAGGCCCTGGCCTCAACGCCTGCGAAGCTTCACGCATCAGTTCGGTAAGCCCCGCAGTCATTCCTGCCGTCAGCTTGTTCAGCGTCGCCTGCAGCTCCTCCCGCTGCGGGAATCCCGGCGTCGCGACGATGCCTTGCAGCAGCGCGAGGGCCAGCGCGTCCTCGGCCGTCAGTGGTACGACGGGAAAAACCCAGCCCTTCCCCGGCAGCACATACGCCCGCCGTCCCGCGTCATAGGTAATCGGGATGCCCGCCTCTTGGAGCAGATCCGTGTCCCGCTGAATGGTGCGCGGGCTGCACCCGCATGCCTCGGCGAGCTGCTCCCGTCCCAACGGCCGTCCGGCGCTCTGCGAAGTAACCAGAGTAATGATCTTGAACAGCCGCACGACCCGCGCAAGCGCTTCGGAACCTTCCATCTTGTATCTCCCATCTCAAACCGTATACCCGTCAGTGCCGGAAAGGGATGCCCGCACCGATCAAAGCGATCTGCCTTCCGCTTCTTATGGTGCCCGCTGATCCTGCTGTGATAGCAGATCCGACGGGAGGCGTTGCCGCAGCGTCAGGAAGCATAAAGGCTTGGTGCTGCTTAGGCGGAAGTCAATGGCTCCTCACTGGCGTTGCCACGGACTGGTCTGACGATTGCTTCCGTGCATCGGAGATGGCGTCGCTGTCTCCGAAGGCTCATAGTGCCTTTGCCGCCGTCGCCGAAGCGGTCTTCAGCCTTCGACGCCCACTCTGGAAACTTCTCGTGTGTAAGCCATCCCCAATCAGAACTCACGTCACATCACCTCTGCCGGTTCCGCTTCCTCAACATATACTCGCCTTCCAGGCGCTCTACGAGCGCAAGTGGGGGGTGGCTCTGTCCGGGGAGGAGGCGCACAAAGCGTTGACCGCCTTGATGCAGTTCGTCTACCTGCGCGACCTTTACCTGACCGATCAGAGGGTGGAGGTAGCAGGGCATGAGCCACAAGGTCAGCCCTTTCTCTAGCACTTAGGGCCGCCGCGACGAGCGGCGCTCGCTCCTGACCTTCTGACTTCCTTCGCACTCTCTTGACAGCGCCGCTCGTTTTTGATGTAAATTCGAATCGATCTTTTCTCATTAACATCTTCTTACCTTGCTAGCGGTTGGTTACCGATGTCACCTTTAATCCTGTACACACATTCTACTCATTAACTCCCCCAATGCTGCGCTACGTCCTGTACGCCCGCAAATCTAGTGAGGGTGAGGACCGCCAGGTCCAAAGCATCGACGCCCAGCTTCGGGTGCTTCGCCAGCTTGCCGAGGAACGAGGGTTCAGTATCGTGAACGAGTTGACCGAAACTAAGTCCGCCAAAGCTGAAGGAATGCGCCCCATCTTCGCCCAGATGCTGCGCGTCCTCAAGAGCGGGCAGGCTGACGCCGTCCTATGCTGGAGCATCAACCGCCTCTCCCGCAACCCCGAGGACAGCGGGCGGCTCGCCGGGATGCTACAGCGCGGCGAGATCCGCGCCATCCAAACGCCCGAGCGCCTCTACAGCCCGGCGGACAACGTCCTGCTGTGGGCCGTAGACGCGGGTATGGCAAACCAGGACATCCTGGAGCTGCGGCGCAACACGGGCCGGGGTACGCGCCAGAAGGTGGCGCAGGGTTGGTTCCCCCACAGGGCACCGGAGGGCTACCTCAACACGCCCCATCTGCCGCGCGGCACGCGCACCATCCTCACCGACCCGGAACGCTTCGGGCTGGTCCGGCAGGCGTTCGGGCTGATCCTGGCCGGCACGCACTCGGCCGCCCAGGCGCACCAGGTCTTGACGCGGGAGTGGGGCTACCGGAGCCGCCAGCGGGCCAGGACGGGGGGCGGTCCGCTGCCCCGGACGACCTTCTACGGCATGACCGCCAACATCTTCTACGCTGGCTACTTTCGGGAGGGCGAGGAGGTCCACCGGGGGGCGCACGAGCCGATGCTCACGCTCCCGGAGTTCGCGCGGCTCCAGCAGATCGTCAAGCGCGAGCGCCCCGCCCGTAAGACGAAGCATGAGTTCGCCTACACGCGGCTGATTCGGTGCGCCCACTGCGGCGGGCTGGTGACGGCGGAGGAGAAGCGAAAGCCGTCGGGCCGCGTGTACCGCTACTACCACTGCAAGACGGCGCCCTGCAAGCGCTACCACGCGCGGGAGGAGTCGCTGGACGAGGAGGTCCGTCGAACCTTGATGGATCTAAAGATTGAGCCGGAAGTCGCCGATCTGCTGCGGCTATTCCTGGCTGACTGGCAGCAGGGGCAGGCGGTCCAGACAGGAGCGGTCAGGGAGGCCCAGGCACGGGCCGTGACGCAGGTGGAGAAGCGCCTTTCAGGGTTGCTGGACCTGAAGCTGGACGGCCTGGTGGGGGAAGAAGAGTACAGGGCGAAGCGGGACCAGCTTGTGGCCGAGCTGATGCGGCTGCGGGAGGAGCAGGAAAAAGGCCAAAGCATCCCGGCGCAGGCGGAAGAGGCGCTGCGCGGGGTCGTGAGCTTCCATGAGGAGTCGCTGGGGCTGTTCGTCAGCGGCGGCATGTCGCTCAAGCGGTCGCTGGCGCGCAGCCTCGGGATCTCCTACCTGCTGGACCGGGGCAAGCTCCGGGCGGAGGTCAGTCCGGTGTTCCGGCCGATCATGGAACACCGGGACGAACTCCGGCGGGTGGCAGCAGAATACGGGGCGGCGGCCCGGCAGCGGGAGAAAACTCGGAGAGGCGGTGAGGATCAAAAGGAAGAAAAGGGAATTTTTCAGGCGGGCGGTTCGGTGCCCGTGCGGGTGACGAAGACGGTAATCCCGCTCGGTCGAACCCTGAAAACGTGCTCTGGGAGCAGGCACCAAGGCGCTTTCGTGCCTGATGTCCTGGTTGGTAGTCCCAACTGGACTCCGGTCGAGCTGTTGCAGGAGATCAACCGGCTAATTCAGGAGACAGGGATCGAACTGCCTCCTTTCTTGAAAGACGCGGCATGCTGAACCGACCGATCTTCCGGCTTCAGCTTGGACAAATACAGGTCACGCAGGTACACGAACTGCATCAGGGCCGTCAACGTTTTATGGGCTTCTTCATACTCCTGTTCAATACCGAATTTACGATGATAAAAGTCCTGGAACTGGCGGACGTGGGTGTCATTCGGAACTGGAAGATCATGCATAATGGAAAGTTTAAGGAAAGCAGCCGGTAACTAATGCAAGCCAAACAGCGAGGCTCTCAGATTATTACTCGTGGCTGCCAAGAAAGATAAAGGTAGCGTGTACTAACCCAATAAAAAGGACGGCGCGTAGCTTGGCCGCTGATCCTCCATAATCTGAATCTGACGGCACACGGCGTTGAAGCGGTGCCCTATGAAGCATGCGCCGCCGAGGGGACCGAAATAGAAGAGAAGCAGCTTAGTAGCCTTGTGGGCCTTCACGAACGTTCTTATACGCTCCTTGGTTTGCACCGCCAAGGCGGCGGCATCGCCCGCATCCCTCAGACACTCGCGCCCCAGCTCACGCTCCGGGCGTAGAAGGAGCAACGCCCCTGCGAGGTGAGGGTTTTGGGACAGATACATGCGAACGTCTTCATCGAGCAAGCCGGTAACGCTGATGCCGACAGCTACGGCGGCGGCATCCCCTTGTAAAGCTTCACCCTCAGACGAAGCCTTATCGTCTGAAGAAGTCATCGTGAAGTCTTCGGCAGGGGTAGCGTCGGTTCGCCAAAGGCTGCCATTTTGATCGATCTCGATTGTGTACCGCGCCACGTCCGAAAAAGCGTAGCCGAACGCGAACCAGGCAGAAAGGCGTGACAATCCGCGAGCGCGTATAAGGCGGGAAGTTGTTCCCTCACTAATAGCCGTTTCAACGGCGTAAAGCTGTGGGAGCAACGTGGCGTTCCAATCGTTGGGTTCGAGCAGTTGGTGGCCGCCTCGATTTGGCGCCCCCTCAAAGTGCTCCCGCCAATCAAGATGGTAGTCAGGCCCTAGGTCGAATTGCTGTTTCTTGACGGTGCTCAGATAAACGACCGTACCCCTCTCGGATGATGCGGGCAGGTACAGGTCGTGATCCCGCAACGTGCGCTCTAGATCTTCCGAGGAGAGTTCCTGCTTGCCATCCTTGATCCACGTCCGCACAATGCCGGTCGCAACAAGCAACGATGCGCTATCCGACCTCAAGCCCATCCATTCCATCCGTTCGGCCGTTCTCTGCTCCAGTTGGTCCGAGCAGTCAAAACCCAGCCGAAAGCGCAGGCTGCCAATGAACAGTGCGAAATCTTCGTCAGGCGCTTTCAGGTGTTCCTGCCATCGCTTTCTCAGCTTGCCGATATCGCTTTTAGGGGAAGAAGCGAAAAAATCGTCGGTGATCGCGTTGTTGCGGCCGTCAATGCACGACTTAATTTTGTCCTGGGCATCCCACGTCCAGTTGCTGATCAGGTGCAATTCCACCGGACGATCAGGTCTCTGCGCGCGGAGCGCAACCCATGTACGCCAGAACTTCTGGAGAAGGCTCGTCTCATTGCCTTTCGCCTCAAGCAGTACGTCCGTCGAGTATTGGCTTCGCTGGTCCACATGGTACTTGATCTGGTAAAGCTTGTCGTGCCTTTTAGAAGCCGCTTCGTGGATGACGGTCACGTCGTCGACCGATCCTGCCGCCTCGTCCTCGACAGTGACGCGGGCAACATCTTTGCGCGGCATCTTCAGCTCTAATACCGTCAGCCATGCGTAAAGGTGCTGGTAATCGTCCCCACTGAGGCGCGCGGCGACTTGGTTTGCCATCTAAACCTCCGGTTGACGTAGAAAAGGCGGGGTCGGCAGCAACCCCTCCGCCAGTTCAGCCGCCCGATCAAACATGACAGGCCTGTCAGGAAAAGCGTCGAGAACGATGGCGGGGATCAGCCGTTGCGTCAGGTCAGAATACGTAAATCCGTAGGCGCGACCGCCCGACGGCCCCGTTCGCTTGGCTAGCACGGAGATCTGGGCATCGTTGAAGCCAAGGCCCTTCATCGCTTCCGACAGGACCGCGTAGCGTTGTTCGTCGTCCGGGCGCGAAAAGGTGAATGTGGCGGCGGCGCGACGCCTGACGGCCGGGTCCAGTGCGTCAAGCCGGTTGGTGCACATGACGACCAGCACGGGCACGTTAGCAGAAGCAAGGGCGCTGATGCCACGGATCATCGCGTTGACGCCGGCCCGGTCCTCATGGTGCATCTGAGCGGATTCGCGGGACTGGGCCAACGCGTCCGCTTCGTCAATTAGCAGGACGGCGGCGGAAGACATCTTCCCACCGCCACCAAGGCTGCGCTTACCGAACTGGAGCACCTCCTGAAAAGCCGTCGAGAGCAGCCGGGTCATCTCACCCACTGCTCCGGCACCTCGTGAGTTGAGGCTGAGGCGGAACATCGTGACAGGCAGATTTTCGGCGCGCGATATGGCGTCGCCGAAACTTTCTGCAAGCTCCGTCTTGCCGGTTCCTACGTCCCCGGCAAGTAGGAAAAGAGGCGAACGATCCTTGAAGCGCCGTGTCGCAGCGATGTCGCCACCGTGGTGTTTTCGGCTCCAATCGTCCAGAAGTTGTGGATTCAGGAGAAGTCGGGCCTCTTTGACCAAGCGGCTCTTGACCTCGTCCAGACCGACCAACTGGGCAAACCTGCGCCGGGCGTCGGGATCTGGAAACTCGGTGCTGCCCTCGAAGATGGTGTCGGTTTGCATGGTTAGAAAGGTTTGTAAGTCCGGCGCTGGAGCGCCGTGCCGTTGCTGGAGTAGGCTCGGTCCGATGTCCATAGGCCGTTGCCAGGTTGAGGCTCCTCCGTGTTGGAGCGCTTGATTGGTAACGCCGCTTCTACCCGCTGCTGATCTGCCGGCGACAGATTATCGAAGGCCGCATTCTTCCGAAGATACGATCCCCATGACGCGCCGCTGATGTCAACGCCGACGGGTATGTGCCCTGAACGGTCATCCGCCGAGATTATGCTGTTGCCATAGGCGGCGTAGCTGAGGGCGACCACCCACTTGTTGTTCACCCGAAAGCCGTAATCGACCGACGCCAAGTAGCCGCCGGCAAGTAGCTCGACCAGTTCCGTGACATAGTTCGCTATTTCCGTGTCGCTCGGTTTGCCGTAGAACCGCTGCATTTGGCGAAGGTCAGCGGCAACCTTCGACGCGATGTAGGCTGCGTGGGTCCGGGTAAACGTCGTGCTGGTGGTGTAGGTGTTTGTCATTCGACCTCATGCGTTGAAGGATGGTCCGAAAAGAGTCTGCCAAAGATCTATGGCGTGGCCCTTGGTAGTTGCGTAATGCGCTTCCCCCAAGGCGTCCAGGGCGTCGTGAGCGGCCTCGACGATGCGATCCCTATCGTATGACGAGTAGCGGGAGGCTACGTTGTTCTCGGGATTGACGGGGTCGAAGATTTCTATCGCCGCTCCCGAAGCCGATGGCAGCTTGCGCTTATCGTAATAGTCAGCGAAACTGATTCGCTGCGACAGCCGTGACTTGACGATGTAAGCGAACACTTCTTCCAACGCTCGGGGATAATCGGACATGTCCAGGCCCTCGTCAGCCAAGTAGGCGCACAAAAGCTCCGCCATGAAGGACTTAAACCGGAAGTTACCATCTTCCGCCCTGCGCTGCTTGATCCACCACTTCACCAGACGCACGACTTGGCGAAAGTGATGGGGCTGGGCGTCTTTGCGGGACCGAATGAACTTCAGGTGCAGCGGAATGCTCGTCAGCACGCGGTCGCCGGTGTCTTTCGTGATCAGGTATCCGCGGTCGTCGGCACCTCCGTCATAAAGGACGGGCACGACGTCCACGTTCAAGCCGCTGCCACGGAAGGAAACGGTCACGCAATGGCTCTGGGGTATGAACTGATCGCGCTGAAGGTTGGGATAAGCCTTCTGGAGCTGTTCGATAAGCCAAAGGTGCAGTGCGGCTTCGTCTGTGGGAGCGGCGGCACTCTTGACGTACACCGCAACGTCCATGTCGTTGATGGTCCTGAGCGCGGTTCCTTTCATGACGCTGCCGGAGTGCAGCATCTTGACGAGTCCGTAGTCCGGGTGTTCGTTGATATGTTTCGTCAGATTGTCCCTCAAGCGGTTGACTTGGTCCCGATAATCCTTAACGTGCTCCGATTTCAGGTTCACCTTGTCGTCAGCGAAACTGGCGATCTGGGCGTGCAGTATGAAAGGTTGAGGCATGAGTTTATTTTACCCAACATATGTTCGAAAACAGCAATTCATCTTGCAGAAGCCTATGGTGAATTTCAGACGATAAAGCATCTGCTTTCGATAGTGCCTTGCGTCCGCGCACCCCGATTCGACTCTTAGCCTGCTTTCTGGAATCAGTAGGCATATGGAAACATCCCGAGAAAACGCTGCGGACGGCATCGCTATATCGGCAGCTATGCGGGAGAGATCGACCCGCGGCTATTTGACCGGCGCGGCGCGGCTTGGCTACTCGGGCTCGCGTACCGCGCTTGGCTCGAAGCCCGTACCGGATTCCGAAGTAGGGCCGCTTATCCAGGAGACCTTTGCGAAGGTGGCGTCGGGACAGTCGTTGCGGCAGGTGACAACGTGGCTAGCCGAGCGCGGGGTTCGCGGCGTCCGTGGGGGCCCCGTTGGCTTGGCGACGGTGCAGCGGATGCTGACCGATCCGTTCTACGCGGGCTTCGTCAGCGACCGTGCCGGATGCCTGGCAAGGGGCCAGCACGAAGCGCTCATTGCCCGCCATACGTTCGCCCGAGCGCAGCGAAAGCTCCTGGAAAAGCGCTGCTATCCCATGAAACCAGATGAGACACTTCTATCAGTTGATTAGATGGGAAGTGTCTCATCTGGTAGTCCCAACCGGACTCCGGTCGAGCTGTTGCAGGAGATCAACCGGCTGATTCAAGAAACAGGGATCGAACTGCCTCCTTTCTTGAAAGGCACGGCATGCTGAACAGCCTCATTTTGCGGTTGCTGCCACGGAAGATATAGATTCGGGCGCCTTTATCCAGACGCGCACTCTCCCATCCGAGCGTCTTTGTTGCGGCAGTTATGACGCCGATCTAGCCGGTTCCGCCAGCGCAACGCTCGTTGCGTTTTCGGTATTTGTTCGTCAATCTAAGAGGCATAACAAACGTAACTTGAAGGAAGGAGGCGCATGCCAACCAAAGAAAGACAAGGAGAGACTGCGCGAGAAAAGGATGTACGGCCTGCGGAGGTCCGTCTGACTATTCCCCCTCCGGGTGAAGGCGGAGGGAGGTGCCGACTGGTTCTGTCTGACCAAGCTCACTTTCATGGCAGTGTCAAATTACATAACCGAATTCCCGCCGTCCTGATCCACATCAGCCGCTACGCCTTCGAGGGACAGGCTCGCCTCGCGACAGACATCGGCGTTTCCCGCTCCACCGTCAGCCGCTTCCTGCGCGGCCACACCCAGCCCTCCTACGCACTCGTGGAGGCCATAGCCAGGGCGCTTTCTCTCCGATTGGGAAAACCCCTGGACCCGCGCGAGTTGGTCTCCTTCGACGGCACCTACCCGACCGGCTCTACCTGCGCCCTCGTGGGATGCCGGGGCTGCCTGCCGGATCGCGCCTACGACGCTAACGGCGACCTGCACCCGGACTGGAAAGGTCAGAAGCCGGGCAACTGGTCGCGTTTCCCGGAACCGACCAAACTTACGCAGTCCGCTGACCTTCCACTGCCGTAGATGTCCGCGCCGCCGTTAGCCCGACACTAACCTTCCCTATCAACAGCCATTTAGCCGTCAATATCCCCTATGCCTACCCTATCCTCGCTCGGCGACGGCTCATATCGCAACCCACTACAGCGTCATGGCGTCTGCCCTTTTGGTGCGCTACAGGAAGTGAACCGCCCCAACATCACTGAAACTGCCATCCGCAGCGCGAAGCGCACCCACTCCATGCACCGCAATCCGTCCGACATGGAACCCGCTCATCCCGGCCCTCGATCGGAGGCCGGGTTCAGTTCCCGGCTGCCTGCCGAGCTTCGGGAGCGGCTGCTCGCCCTTCCTTACCGCGCCTTCCTCCAGGCCGTCATCCACTTGCTCAGTGCCCAGGGCTACGGGCGTGTCGTCCCCGCCGGACGCAGCGGCTTCAAGGGCCGGAACCGGGCCGGCGGCTGGGACCTGGAGGCCCAGGACCGGATAGACGGCGAGACCTTCCGATGCATCGTCCAGGCCAAGCAGATCGGCGCCAGAGCGATCTACCAGAGGCAGGTGGACGAACTGCGGGGCGCCGCGCTCAGGGCCGGCGCGGATGAGGCGCTGCTGGTCACGCTCTCCATCTTCTCGCCGCCCGCCCGCCTGGCGGTTCTCGCCGGGGCGCGGCTGGCGCCGATCCGGCTCGTGGACGGGCAGGCGCTGGTGGAGCAGATGGTGGAGCACCAGATCGGCATCTGTCTTGATGGCCGGCAGTGGGCCGTCAACGCGCTGTACTTCGAGAGCCTGGAGAAGCGGTTCGGGGAGCGACAGTCCGCGCAGGAATCATCCGGGAAGCAGCAGTCTCAGGAGCAGCAGTCTCAGGAGCAGCAGTGGGCGGGCAATTCCGCCCCCTCCGCTCACCCGAAGTCCGCCCGGCAGGAAACCGTTGCCGCGCGGAAGCTTCCCGCAGCAAAGGCTGCCGTACCGCCCACGGGACGGAGACATAGCACCGTAGCCGGCTGCCCCGGCGAGGAACTGGGAACGGCTGTGCGCGTAACGGTCACCCTGGTGCGCTGGAACAAGAGCGCTCGGGATAGCGGCGGCGGTTTCAACGAAGGACTTGATACCGGGGGACGTAAGGATGCCGGATGCTCTGGCGTACGCACGTAGTCGCGGGGCTGAACGCCCTGTGGCTCCTGGCGCCCCTCCCGCACGTCCTGACGCCCGATACGGTCGGGCTGCTGGCCGCCGCCGCCGGGGTGGGCGCCCTGCTGCCGGACCTAGACGCCGCCCGGTCCAAGATCCGCTCCCTGGACATCCACGGCATCCGGCCCCTCGTTCCCCTCAGCGATGCTCTTTACCAAACCTTCGGGCATCGGGGGCTGCTGCACGCCCCCGCAGGCTGGCTCGCTTTCGGTCTGCCGTGCCTCGCCCTATCTTTCTGGTGGGGCCGGGAGCCGTCCCTGGGCCTGTTCCTGGGCTACGGCAGCCATCTCCTGGCGGACGGCGCCACCCGCGCCGGCATCCCCAGCGCCGGGCTGTACCCGTGGCTCGTGCGGACGCGACGGCTGCACCTGCTGCCAAGGCGGCTGCGTGTCGTCACGGGGTCACTGGCCGAAGACGCGATCTTCCCACTGCTGGCCTCGGGCGCGCTCCTGCTCCTGCTGCGCTTCCTGACCCCATCCGCCTAAACGGATCGTCCTTACCTGATGCGGGGTCCTGACCAGGATTATCCTGCCGGCCTGTTCGAATGCCCTTAACCACCCCCTATGCCATACCGCCCATGCCGTTCCCGAAACAAAGCCTTGCCGAGAGCCGCAATGCTGGCCTGCCTTCCGACAGGTTCCGAGACCGGCTTCCGCCGCGCTGAGGAAGCCGGCGAGGACGAAACTGTCTGGAACGGAATCAGACGCCGCTACGGGCTACGGCTCAGGCGGCCGGCGGCGCTACAGGATGAAGAACCAGGCGGAAGTCCGTCAGGCGAAAACCCGGAGGATTTGGATTTGCTTGACGTGGGAGCGATTGAGCGCGCGTTCAAGACGCGCCCCAACGGACGTCATTCCTGCAGCCGCTTTCCCGAGGAGTATCTGCCGTAGATGACGGTTTGCCCAGAGGGCAATGCTCTCCGTGCTTCCATGCCCAGGGTACGGTGTTGCATCCAGGCAACCCCCTGTGCGGGGCCGACGGGACTGGGGCACAGTGGGAACGTGGAGCGGCCCCGGCAACCGATGGCATCCGCCTCGGCCCCTTGAAGCTGGCCGCCAGGTTCCCTCTGCCGCCGGCTTCGTATGGGGCACGGCGGGAGGAGACACGCCCCGACCCGGCAAGGGTCCGCCAGTTGCCGCCCCACCCTCTTGACCCGCATCCTCTGTCATTCCGCCCGTCCATAACATCCCATCTATGGATCATCTTTCTTCGGGCCATCCCTCCTCTGAGCAACTAGCCCCGGATCAAGCCTCCGAGCATCAATCCTCCTGGGGTGCTTTCGGGCGTCTCCCGCCTCCGCTCCAGGGGGGTAACCGGCAGACGCCATTCGTTGCGGAGGTCCGGCAGCAGGACGTGCTGCCGAGTGGTTCGTTCCGCCCCGGCGCCCGTCTCATCCTCACGCCGGCCCTGCGTACCGGCGGCCTGTGGCACGCCCTGCCCGGCGAGGAGATCAAGACCCTCCTGCTCCTGCTCACCTTCCTCACCCCCAACGGCTGGTGCCACCCCTCCTTCCTTGAACTGGCGGAGGCTATGCGCGTCCCGCACATCAAGGCTCGCGTCCGCCTGAGCCGCCTGGCCGCCTTCCGCTGGCAGGGCGGGCCGCTAATCCACGAGCAGCGGCGCGAAAGCGGCATCGACGCCTTCATTCCTTCGAGCGGCCTGCTCCATGTCATGGAGGCTAAGGAGCCGGCACCGGCCTCTGCGCCCGATCGCCCGACGCGGGCGGCGGGACGCGAGGCCGTCGTCGCCTACAGCCGCGCCCGCTACGCCCACCCTCGCGCCGAAGTGGAGCAGCAGATCGCGCAGGGGATGGGTTGGGAGGACCCCCAGGAGCGGCAACGGGCGCAGGAGGAGGACGAGGCCCGCCTTACGGACGAACAGCGGGAGCTTCTGGCCCGGCTCGCCCCGGCCCACGTCAGCCGGGAGCAGGCGACGGAGACGCTGGCAGCCTATGAGCCGGCGCGGATCGCCCGCCAGCTCGACTGGCTGCCCTTGCGCCGCGCCAAGAACCCGGCCCGCTTCCTGCTGGCCGCCATCGCCGGCGACTACGAGCCGCCCGCCGGGGTCCGCACGCGCGGCGCATCCCAGCCCCCCTCTTCCGCCCTGGGCACCTCTGGGCCGGCGCCTGACGACCTACAACCTGCGTCTTCACCGACCCGCATCCCGCTGCCCGGTGCGGGTTCCGCCGACTTGCCGCCCCATGAGCTAGGGGTCCCCGAAGCGCATGGGGTGCCTCAAGAGCAAGACAAGGTTCAGGAGGCGAGAGGCGCGTGATCACAGCTTGCTTGATCAACAGCCTGCATTCATAGGAGTACGCCTATGTCCCCACGAACGAAGCCTCCCGCTACCAGCGACAAGGCCGGGACCGGTCCCGGCCTTGTTCGGCATGCGGGAACCGTGGCGGCACGGCCGCCTGATGAGGGCAGCCTGTTCCCGATCCGCAGCGTCCCGTTCCCCGCCGATCTGCTTGACCGGGCTATGCCCCACCTCACCGACACCGAGTGGCGGCTGCTCTGCGTCGTCGTGCGCCAGACGCTCGGCTGGCGCGACGCCGCCACCGGGAGCCGCAAGGGGCGCGACTGGCTTACCCAGTCCCAGCTCGTGCGCCGCACGGGGCGCTCGGGCAAGCCGGTCAGCCAGGCCATCAGCGGGCTGGTGGGCAGGGGCCTGATCCGCGTGCTCTCTGACCAAGGGCTGCCGCTCCTGACGGCGGCGGAGCGCCGCCGCTACCAGGGCAAGCACTGGTTCCAGCTCGACCCGCAGTGGGCCGAGGCAGTCAGGGACTTAGAACGTCGTTCAGGGGGAGAAAGTACGCGCGGAGAAGAGGCAGGGGAAGACGCCGCACAGGCGGAGGGAGCAAGGGGCCGTGGCTTGGGTCCCCTGGAGGACAAGGCGAGGCGTGGCCTTTCCGCTGTGGAGAATGTCTCTACGACAAAAGAAACCTTATACAAAAGAAAATATGCAGTTGATGAAAAGTTCTTATCGAGCGGAGAAAGTACATACCCGAGCCTTTCGTCACACGCAAGGTGTTCGCGGACGAAGTTGGTAAAAGGGAGCATTCTCCGGCCCGAAGTACACGCGTCTCGCCTCGGTACGATGCCCCGCCTCAGCCTGGAAGACGTGCTGACCGTCTTCGGCGCCAGCGAGCCGATCATCCGCCAGTCAATCCGGGAACAAGAACTGAGCGAAGGTTCCCAGGAAGGTCTCCCACTGGACGCTGGGACCGAGTCGACTGGCCCCTCCCCAGGCCGCTGGAGGTGGTCCAAAGACAAGAAACTGTGGATCAACGGTCCGTAAAAAAGCACAATGAAAAGTACAATGCGGATGAAGACAAAGGGCGCCGGCTTGTTACGCCTCCGTCTCGGCACACTCTGGAACAGCGTCGGGATGCTTGCCGGAAGCTTTCTGAGTGGTAGCCAGTCAACGAGATGGCCTTCTCCCTTTAGCCCTCCCCCGCGAGCAGCCAGCAGGCGCTGCACTCCAGGGCCTGCGCCAGCACCAGAATCTCAAGGTCGGATACCATCCGCGCACCGTTCTCGATCCGGGACAAATCCTGCCAGCCGGGGTTCCACTCGCCGCCCGTCCTCAGCGCGAGGCGGGCGCATACCTCGTCCTGCTCCAGATGCAACGCCTGCCGCCGCTCGGCCACGCGCGGGCCGACCTGATTGAGCTTCCTATCCGGGGTTCGCAGGCGCGGTCCGCCACGAGGCATGGGGCTTGTTCCAGTCGCAGAAGATGCCCCGCAAACGGTCGCTCATGGCAACCGGTCGCGGAGGTGCCTCATTATCGCAAAGCGGCGGCCGGAATATATCCCTAAGTACGGATATATGAGGTATACTGTCAGTAACATCTTCTCTTGAGGATAGGCGGCTGACAGGACCGGTCGGGAAGCGGAGGGGCGGACGTGGAACAGCTTATTCAAATCGGGCCGTGCGTGACGGTCGTGGCTCTGACGCCTCCGCCCGGAGCGGATGCTGCTGCGGCGGACGCTTGTGCGGTGGAGGCACTGGTGCAAGTCTTCGAGCAGATCGCCCGCGATCTCGGCTGGCAGCCCGGCAGCGCGATCCGCGACTGCCGGGACGTGGCCGAGCATCTGGCGGTCATGGACGGAGGGACCGTCGCCGGCGGGATGCAGGTGGTCCACGGGGAGGATTGTCCCGCGCTGCCGTACCGCAGCGTCTGGCCCGACGTGAAGGTCGCCGAGCCTGCCGCCACGGCACACATCACGATCCTGGCGCTCAGGCCGGAGTACCGGGGGCGGGCAGGCCTGTTCTGGCCGCTGTGCGTGGAACTGTGGCGGCGCTGCCGAACCCGCCGCGTCCAGACGATCCTGCTGGAAGCCACGCCGCCCACGCTGCGGCTGTACCGGCGCCTCGGCTGGCCCCTGGAGATCATCGGCGGGCTGCGGGCGCACTGGGGGGAAGACTGCTACCTTTGCCGGATGGACGTCGGGCACGTCGCCGACGCCCTGGCCGCCAAAGCCCGGCGGTCAGCCTCGTACCGCAGGCTCGTCGAGCAGGCCCACCGGGATGCGGCGCCGGGGGCTGACCCGGTTCTAAGGGATGGTCTGACGATGCACTAGCGTCACCTCCCGTCATTGACGGCCCGTTCCGATCCCTGAGATGATAGTGACATGAGATAGTCCCGTGAAGGCTCGGGTGGAAATGACGTTCAGCCGCCAGCCGCACAGATAGCGAGCTTCCAAACGCCCAAACTCCATACCATAGACCTTCCGCCGATGTCCGCGCTCCTCGCCGCGCTCTACAGCCTTTGCCTCCTGCTCCTGACGGCTTTCTCCCTGTACGTCTTCTGCCGGAACCCGCGCTCCCGCCTCAACCGCTACTTCGCCCTCTTGGCCCTGGCGCTCCTCGGGTGGGTCGCCAGCCTCTTCGCCTTCAACTTCCCCCTCGGCCCCGGCGCCCTCCTCTGGGTCGGACGGCTCAACTTCGCCTGCATCGTCTTCGTCGCCACCCTCGGCTTCCTCTTCGTGCAGGCGCTCCCCGCAGCCGCTGCCAGGGCGGCCAGCAAGGAGACCGTAGCGGAGCGGCGGAGGCGGCATGGGACCGCCCTGTGGCTGTGGGCGGAGACGGCGCTGCTCGGCGCCGTCACCCTGGTCACCAACGTCGTCCTGCCGTATGCCTTCCGGGACTTCCGGCTCATCCACGTCGGCACGCTCTCCACGATCCTGTTCGTGGCGGCGGCCGGCTACGCGGTCTTCGCCCGGCACCTGTTCAACGTCCGGGTGATTGTCCGCGCCGCGTTCGTCTACGCGGGCGTGATCGCCCTGGCGCTGGAGCTGTACCAGCTGGCCGTAACGTTCCTGGCGCACCTGCTGCCCTTCGGGAATGCTGCCGACCGGGGCTTCGCGGCCACGGCGGTCGCGCTGGTGATCAACGCTTTCACCCAGCAGCCGGTCCGGCGGTGGGTGGAACGTATCATCGACGGCTACTATCGCAAGCATCATCCGCGCCATCCGGTTAGATTTAGTAGGGCGAAGTTGAGGCAAATAGAAGATTGATTGGAAGGGGCTGACCGAGGGGTTCTGGCGGCTGCCGGATGGCCCGGACGTAACCAGGCAAGTGTTCCCAAAATTACGGGGGTAGAGCCCAAACAAGCCCATTGAAGATTCACAGCGGTGCTCGGTAGCTCAAAAAGAAGTTTTCAACCGTGTTGGACGGTCAAGGGGAGTATAAGCGAAACTGATCTGACGGGCAGGAACATGAACGCGCGAAATTACGCGGCCTGCTCTTGCTTGATCGTCAGCCAAACTTCCTTCCGGTGGACCGGCATGGAACGCGGCGCGGCGATGCCGAGGCGCACCTGGTCGCCACGGACCTCGATGACGGTGACCTCGATCGCCGCTTCCTCTGAACGCGGGTCGCCTATGGTGATGGTCTGATCAAGATGGCGGGTGAGAACGAGCATGACGGAGTTAACCCTCCCTGGCAAAGATACTTAACCGTACTGCAAGAATCATGCCAAACCGGACCAACCGCAATTGTAGGCACCAGCATGAACCAGGCTGGACGCCTTGATGAGCGAGCAAAACTACTGTCTGAGTCCACTTTCGCCAAGGCTTTTATTTGCTGCCGGTACATACCCGAGAGCGAAGTGATATTTCCCTTTTATTCTATCAGGATGTCAATACCTCGGAGCTTGCTCCGTACCCTTGTTTGTCTGATTCCAGTGGCTGTCTAAGCGGCCACTTCCCAGTGGCGGCTTGCTGCCACGATCTTTCTGATACCACGGGGCTTGACCCGTCTGGTCTTTCGTTATCAGGAACAGACAAGCAGGTCATTGGAGTAAGCAGGAGGCGGCGGGCAGGGTGTCGAATAGGAAGGCAAAGGCAAGAAATTGCGACGCTGGGGGCGCAAAGGTCCAGCGTCAAGGGCGGCGAGACGGCGTTGTTGATGATGTCGCCGAGTACGACCGCCTCGCCGACCGTCAGCAAGGTGCCTTTCCTCGGGAACTGCCGCTGCTCGGCAACCAGGCCCGGTCCACGAGCAAGACCGACAACAAGACCGAGCTTCTTGTTTTCCTGACTCTCCGTGTGGTCCAGATCCCGGAGGAAGCACGCCGACCCCGGGGGATGATCCTGCCCGCGCACAAGCCGGTGGGAGGCACCGACCAGAAATGAGTGAGCGAGTTCAGAGACGGAGAAAAAGAGATTATCGCTAAATCCGACTTTTTTAGCTCCAACCTTTTTCCGCCCCGTCCGCCAATGTCTTGATCATCGTGCAGGCCGCAACGCGAGCGGCTAACGGTGACGCGCGGAAGAGCCGGAGTGCAGAAGATCGCCCGTGTCGTCATTTCGGCCATCGGCTCCCAGTCAATTCGCGGTCGAGGAAGACCATCAGGAGCAGTGTGGCGTCGGGGCGGGCACGGGGTTGTTTGACATGGGGGGAGAGACTAAAAAAGCAGGCAGAGTTCCCCAACAAGGTCATGCATAACTATCAGTCGCTAAAAAAATCTGCCCACTTGCTTGGCTTCGCCGTCCGTCTCCTCTGGGAAGCTTCACCGCTGTGGACTTTCCTGCTCCTCGCGGCAGGTGCCCTCAGCGGCCTCATGCCCGTACTCCAGATCGTCGCCACGCGCGGACTTATTAATTCCCTCGCCCACACAGGGCATAGTCACCCCTTCCATGCGGGCTTCTCAGACAGGCTGACGCCGCTGTCATTGCTGCTGCCTTGGATCGTGGCTCTGATCGGCTCACTGGTCATTGTCAACGTCGTGGACGCCGTCAGCCCCCTTTTGACAGCGCACTTGCGGGAGCGCATCGGCGAAACCGTCGAGGGTCGTATCTTTGTTAAGGCGCTTGCGCTCGATTTGGATGCTTTCGAGACGCCCGACTACTATGACAAACTCGAGCGTGCCTGGAACGCCTGCGGCGCCCGCATGGTTCGGGGCCTGACCACAATGCGCGACCTGCTGACAGGGTTAGTCGGCGGTCTGGGCATCCTTGGGGTCCTCGCGCACGTCCACTGGCTGCTGGCGCTACTGCTCGCCACCGGCTCCGTCCCCGTCGCCGTCGTCAACATTCGCCTGTCCCAAGCATTTACCGAAATCAACTACCGGCAGTCGCCCCAAAGGCGCAAAATGGCTTACTGGCGGGCTCTGTCTACCAAGCGCGAGGCGGCTGCCGAATTGCGGCTGTTCGGCCTCGGACCGTACCTGCGGGAACGGTGGCGGGAAGCGGACGAGGCCCTGCGCCGCGAACTGTTCACCGCCCGCCGCCGCTTCGCGGGTCGGCAGCTGCGGACTGATTGGGCGGGGCACCTTCTCGGCGGGATCGTGATGGTCGGGGTCGTGACTGCCGGGGTGCATGGCGCTCTCAGCGCCGGCCTCGTCGTTGCCACCCTCTACGCACTGCGCCAGTTCGAGGGCATTCGCGATGCCCTCAGCTACCAGCTCGGGGACATGGCCGACTTCGCCGCTAAGGTCGAGCACCTCCAGGAGTTCCTGACCCTTAACACCCCGAACCTCAACACCCCAACGCAGACCGCCCCTAACGTGCAGGCAGTGTTACAGCAGGAAGCCAGGATCGGCCAAGGCATTAGGATCGACCGGGGCATTACCTTTGAGAACGTTTCCTTCACCTATCCCGGAGCACCCACACCTGCGCTGGGACCGCTCACCCTGTACATCCGGTCCGGTGAGCGCCTGGCCCTGGTGGGCGAGAACGGCGCAGGCAAGAGCACCTTTGCTCGCCTTCTGCTCGGTCTTTACCGTCCCTCCACGGGCCGCATCCTCATTGACGACGTTGACCTGGCGACGATTGACCCCGCCCTCTGGCGAACCCAGGCTGCGGCCGTGTTCCAAAACTTCGTACAGTACCGCCTAACGGCACGAGAGAACGTCGGGTTCGGAGACACGCGCTGGCTGGCGGCGACGGATCGTGTCCAGGCGGCCGCAGAACGGAGTGGGGCGCACGAGGTAATCGAGCGAATGCCGGCGCAGTACGAGACGCTCTTGGGCAAGGGTTATAACGGTGCCCATGACCTCTCCCTTGGTCAGTGGCAGAAGCTGGCCCTGGCGAGGGCGTACCTGCGCGATGCCCGCGTACTGGTACTGGATGAGCCGGCGGCCTCTTTGGACGCGCTGGCCGAGCAGGAGGTCTATCGGCACTTCGGCGAAGCGGCCGCGGGCCGGACGATGCTGTTGATCTCGCACCGGCTTGGTTCGGCACGCCTCGCCAGCCGCATCGTTTTTTTGGAGAAGGGCTGTGTGCGGGAGGTCGGCCATCACGATGAACTGCTGGCTGCCTGCGGACAGTATGCTGAACTTTATGCCCTCCAGGCGAAATGGTATCGCGAGCCGGCGGTTGGAGCGGAGAAGGACGTACTGAAGGAGGACGAACAGGGTTCGAAGGAGGCTGCTCATGGCCGTGAGTAACACCGCCGCGAATGTTGGCGCGCAGCCGCCCGAGGACCGGATCGCCGAGCGCTGGGGCTACCTCGCCCGCTTACTGCGTCTCCTCTGGACGCTCTCTCCCGGAGCAATGGCTGTCATCGCCGCCGTGGATGTGACGACGGGCCTGCTGCCCCTGCTGTCGCTGGCCGTTTTGCGACGCCTCGTGGACGTGGTCACGGGCAGCGGGCATGGAGCAGCCACGGTACGTCAAGCACTCTTCTGGGTTGGGGCTTTGGCGCTGACGTCGGGGCTGCCTCCGACCGGGTGGATTCTGGGCAGCATGGTCAAAGATAGGATCCAGGAGCAGCTCAAGGCGCTAGTTCAGGAGCGCATCATTGCCAAGGCCCAAGCGCTGCCGCTGGCAGCCTTTGAGCAAACCGAGATCTACGACCAGCTTCAGCGCATTGAGAAGGGCCTGGACAGCCGGCTGTTCAGCACCATGGCGTTCGTCTTCCGCAACACGACGGCGCTCGTCACCCTGATCTCGCTGATCCTTTACATGGGTCTGGCGCATTGGTCCCTGCCCCTGATCCTGACGGCCGGAACGACGCTGTTCCTGCTGCTGCGCGTCCGCATCCTCCGGGAGCGCTACATCCTGGAGCGCAAACAGACGGAGCGGGAACGGCGCCTGGGATACTTCGAGTGGCTGATGACCGGCCGGGAACCGGCGGCCGAGGTGCGCCTGTTCGGCCTTGCCAACCACCTGCTCAGGTCCTGGAGACGGCTGTTTGGGGAGCTGCGTAATGAGCGGCTGGCACTCGTGCGCCGTGAGTTTCGCTTTGAGGGCAGCAGTTCCACAGGGGAGTCCCTGACGTTCGGGTTGGCACTGACAGTCGTGGTCTCTCTGGTAGCGGGGGGCGCTCTGACATTAGGGCAGTACGCGGCCTTCGTCGGCGCGGTGCAGCAGTTCCAGCAGGCCCTGTTCGGCCTGTTCTGGAACGTGGCGCTGATCGACAACGACTTGCGCTACATCCGCGACTTCTTCCTCTACATGGACCAACCCGAGGAGGCTTCCGTCAGCTCCGAGGCTCCTGCTCGGAGATCAGCGGGGGCATTGCAGGAAAGGATCGTGTTTGAGGAAGAGATCATGTTTGAGAACGTCAGCTTTGGCTATCCCGGCTCGGACCGGCTGGTCCTGCGGGGTCTCAGCCTTCGCATCCGGGCCGGAGAGCGTCTTGCTTTGATCGGTGAGAATGGGGCAGGCAAGACGACGCTGGCCAAGCTGCTTCTGGGCCTGTACCGTCCGACTGAGGGACGCGTGCTCGTAGATGGCGTAGACCTGGTCCTGCTCGATCCCCAGGCTTGGCGGGCACGCGCGGCGGCCGTGTTCCAGGACTTCCAGCAGTATCACCTGAGCGTGCGGGAGAACATCGCATTCGGTGACCTCGACCGGCGGGAAGATGAGGAAGCCATAAGCCAAGCCGCTCGTCTCTCCGGGGCGGCATCGGTCGTCGCGGACTTGCGGCAGGGATACGACACGCTGCTGGGGAAGGACTTCGAGGACGGGCAGGAATTGTCCCAGGGCCAGTGGCAGAAGATCGCAGTCGCCCGTGCGTACCTGCGGGACGCAGACCTGCTCGTGCTCGACGAGCCAACAGCAGCCCTGGACGCGCGGGCGGAGGTGGAGGTATATCGGCAGTTCCAGGATGTATCGGCCGGCAAGACAGTCCTGCTGATCTCGCACCGACTCGGATCGGCCCGCCTGGCCGACCGTATCCTGGTTCTCGACGGCGGGACAATCACGGAGCAAGGCACTCACGCGGACCTTCTTGCACAGGGCGGAGGTTACGCCCGCATGCTCGGCGTTCAAGCGCAATGGTATGTCTAGCTGCTCCTTTATCGAGGCCGGACGTGTCAGCACATCGGGCGGCAGCCCTGCAAAAAATCATGAGGCCGGCAAGCAGGAAAACATCCGATAGGTGTCTAACGATAACTCAGCCGCTTCTGCACGCGTTGGTGGAGCGTATTGCCATGCGTTCTACTGGGCTCCTGCGTCGTGGTTCCTGAGCCTTGCCACGGCGCTCTCCGTCATGGCCGAACGTCCGACACCACGCAAGCCGGCCTTATCAGCCTCGGTGCGAGCACACGTTCGTCAAATGCAAGCCGCACGGGTTGTACCAACAGCACACTGCGCTGTAGTTCGGCCTTTATGCTCATGGTTGTCCTACGAGGCTGACCCGGATGCGTGGGGCGAACACGCTCTTTTTCGGTCACGGCTACGGGCAAGTTCGGGAACAACGACAAGCCCTAACTGTCGGACCGCTTCGGAACGACTTCGATGGTTGTCGCATGAACTGTTGCGAATATGCTGCTGGTCGGCCCGCCCGGATCGGGAAAGACCATGCTGGCGCGTCGCGTCCCGTCCGTCCTGCCGCCGCTGACGCTCGACGAGTCGCTGGACGTGACCAAAATTTATTCGGTCGGTGGCCTGCTAGGCAGCCACACAGCTCTGGTGACGAAGCGGCCTTTCCGGTCGCCGCACCACTCGATCTCGAACGCCGCCCTGGCCGGTGGTGGCAGCACGCCGCGCCCCGGCGAGGTTTCGCTGGCCCACAACGGCATCTTATTTTTAGACGAATTACCCGAATTCAAACGGGACGTGCTGGAAGTGCTGCGCCAGCCGCTCGAAGACGGCCATGTGACCATCGCGCGCGTGGCGGGGACGATGACCTACCCGGCCCGGCTGATGCTCGTCGCCGCGATGAACCCCTGCCCTTGTGGGTACTATGGGGATACAGTCAAGACCTGCACCTGTTCGCCGCCGACCATTGCCAAATATCTACAGCGCATCAGTGGGCCGCTGCTGGACCGCATTGACATCCACATCGAGGTGCCGCGTCTGCGCCAGGATGAGATGATCCAGGGCGGCGGGTCGGGTGAGCCATCCGCCTCCATCCGGGGCCGCGTGCTGGGCGCGCGCGAGCAGCAGAAGCAGCGTTTCGATAAAACGGGTCTGCACTGCAACGCCCACATGGGCGCCCGGCAGATCAAGCAGTTCTGCCACGTCGCCGACGACGTCAAGGACCTGCTGCGCGCCGCCATCTCGCAGCTCGGCCTGTCCGCGCGGGCCTACGACCGCATCCTAAAGCTGTCCCGCACCATCGCCGACCTGGACGCCCAGGAAGACATCCAACTGGCCCATGTCGCCGAAGCCATCCAGTACCGCGCCCTGGACCGAAAGTTATGGGGCTAACAAGACGCTTGTGTAAGCTGTATGGACGTAGGGCAACTTTCTTACTGCCGCCCCCTGAAAGGTTACGGAAATGCAACTACAGCAGGCACTTAAGGAGCAGTATCATGCCGGGCTGGCGATGCTCGCAGAGTGCGTGGAGAAGTGCCCGGAAAGCCTATGGCTCGAAGGCGAGCACCCGCGTATGTTCTGGCGCATCGCCTGGCATGCGGCGTACTTCACGCACAACTATATGGCGCAGAACGAACAAGCCTTCAACGGCTCTGTCGCCGACTGGCCGTTGGCCGTAAGAACAGCACTCGGCGTCAGTGACACCCAGAAAGCGGTTGATGTTGAACCGTTCGAGCTACCGGAAGGCGTCACGCCGCTGACCAAGCGAGAGGTTGGCAGCTACATCGTCTACATCCGCAGCCTCATAGACGTGACCGTTGACAATCTCGATTTGGATAGCTCGGAGACCGGCTTCTCCTGGTACCCGAACATGACCAAGCTGTCGCACGAGTTGATGAACCTGCGCCATATACATGGGCATATAGGCCAACTGTCGGAGCTGCTGATGGCAAAAGAGATTGATATCAACTGGATTGCCAAGTCCGGTGGGCCGGGGCTTTGTTAAGCCGCTTCGCCAAAGTGTGTCTTTTGCACTAATCCTTGAAGGCTGTGCCTTCTTAACAGACAGAATCGAACCGTGTAGGATAGTCTGAGGCGGCAAGCGGCAGGACTTTAACGGAAGGCGACGTAACTGTTGCGAAGACGTAACTGTTGCGAACAGGAAATTGCGAAAACGAACTCCTGCAAGCATGAGTAAACAAGTGGGCGTAGATTAGAGGTAGCGGCAGGGAAGGCGGGCGGCGCATACATCGTGGAATTTATCAAAACGAACTGCCGACGCTTGCCCCTTTTCCTGCGTAACCTGTTCTACCTGGCTGTCGCAGTGTTCTTGCTAACCGGGCCGAAAGCGGCTTGCGCTCAGAACAGTCCGCAGATCGCCATTGACAATGCGGACTGCGTGGCGACGGATGCGCTTGGCCGTAAGCTGCCGTCTTACGCAGAGGTCGGCGGGCCGAAGCCGAACCGCTATGTGGGGCTGTTCTACTGGCAGTGGCATGGGCCGGATCGGTGGGGGGCGGATTACAACGTCACCGAGTTTATGAAGACGCACCCCGGCTTCAAAGACTTCCAGGCGCACCCGAAAGGCGGGCCGGACTATCCGACATGGTTCTGGGCCGAGCCGCTGTTTGGGTATTACCTTTCGACCGACCCCTGGGTCATCCGCAAGCATCTCGTCATGCTTTCCGACGCGGGTGTGGACTTTCTGTTCCTGGACTACACCAACGGCAGCATTTATGATGCCGAGTTGACGCAGTTTATGGCGGTGGCGGAGGATTTGAAGGCCAAAGGGGTTCACGTCCCACGCCTGGCCTTCTTCCTGAACTCCGAGCCGGAGTGGAAGATCGAGGCGCTTTACACCACCTGGTACAAGCCGGGCAAATACGATGACATGTGGTTTCAGTGGCAGGGCAAGCCGCTCCTGATGGTGGATCGGCCCACCCAGACCGTCAAGATGAAGGACCCCACCCTGCTGTCGGCTATTCAGGACTATTTCACCTGGCGTCCAACCTGGGCGTTTCACGATGCGGCCAAAGAGCCGACGAAGTGGCGCTTCATGGATGATCTGAACGACGGAGGCCGTCAGCGCCCCGCATTGGGGCCGGGCGGCAAGCCGGAGCAGATCGTCGTGAACAAGTCCACCGGCGGCCCGCTGTGGAACAACATGCAGAGCGGCGGCGTCAGCACCTATCCCGGCCATGTGCCGACCTACAACAGTCAGTGGCTGTCGGTGGACAACGCAAAGGGGTTGTTCTTCCAATATATGTGGAATAACGCGCTCAAATCTCCCGCTCCTATTCTGCTGGTGACTGGGTGGAACGAGTGGACCGCCTCGGTGTGGGAGACGCCCGGCGTCGTGTTCCTGGGCCGCACGACGAAAGCAGGCCAAGGTCATATCGTGGACGAGTTCAACATGGACTTCAACCGCGATCTGGAGCCGATGAAGGGCGGGTATGGCGACGACTATTACACCCAGTTTGTTGCCAACATGCGGCGCTACAAAGGGATGCGCGCCTCCGAGCCGCCGTCCGCGCCGCGAACAATTTGGTTACAGAAATCGTATAATCAATGGGACGGCGTCCGTCCGGTCTACCGGGATGCGCGCGGCGACGTGGTCAACCGGGATTGGAATGGGGCCACGCCTCATTCGCACTACACGGATAACAGCGCGCGGAATGACATCGTGCTGGCGCAGGTGGCACGGGACAGCGCCAACGTCTATTTCCATGTCCGCACATCCGCGCCGCTGACGCCGGCAACCGGCAAAAATTGGATGCTGCTGTTTTTGGACGCCGACGGCAAGGGCGCGACGGGCTGGCACGGCTACGATTTTCTGGTCAACCGGCGCCGGATGGGGAACCGCTGCACCATCGAGCGCAGTGTCGGCGGCGCGTGGCGCTGGGAGCCAGTCGGCGAGGCGGAGATCCGCCGGCAGGGCAGTGATCTGATGCTGGTGGTCCCGCGCAAAGCTCTGAGCCTGCTCCCGACGCGCGGCCCGCTCACGCTCGATTTCAAGTGGGCGGACAACCTCCCGGATAGGCCGGACATCATGGACTTTTACAGCAAAGGGGATGTCGCCCCGGACGCCCGCTTCAACTACCATTTTGCGGAGCCTGCACGTCAGGCATCTCGGCAGACACCCTAGGCAGATTCTGGAAAGCAGAGCAAGATGCGTTACAACACCCCTAACACGCCGATGGACACCCTGCGCGACTTCGTTACGCGCGGCGGCATCCCGGTTACCATGACCCTGCTCATTCTCAGTGTCGCCTCGTTCTTCAGCGCCTTCTTCTCGCCCAACATCGCCGCTCCGTTTCTCGATCAGCACGTCCTGTTTCCGGCGCGGAACCTGATGCTGGAGCCGTGGACCTTCCTGACCTATCCGCTGTTCGAGCCGAGCGTGATCTCCATGCTCCTCGGCGGCGTCTTCCTATGGCTCAGTGGGGGCAGCCTGGAGCGGAGCTGGGGCAGCGCGCGTTACGCGATCTTCTTCGCGGCGGTGACGGCGATCTCCGCCCTCTCGCTGCTGTTAGGGGGTTTCCTGTTCCACCAGAGGCCGCCGACCCTTTCCGGGTTCTTCCTGCCGTTGAGCGCCCTCATCGTCGCCTTCTGCATGCTGAACGCCGAGCAGACGATCCGGCTCTACTTTTTCCCGGTGCGGGCCAAGTACGTTGCCATCATCGTCACGGTGATGACGCTGCTCTCCTTTGGGCCGATCTTTGGGGTGTTCGCCTGCGGCGGCATCCTGGCGGCGTTCCTGTATGTCAAGTTCGGCCGCTCCTGGGGCAACATTGGCTACGACACTGCCCCGCGTCGGAACTTCCGAGGGCCGGACCTGCGGATGGACACGCGCCCCGCTCGGCCCACGTTCCGCACCACGCTGGATGGCTCACCGCAGCAGCGCAGCCCCCTGGACTTTGCCGGGCGCTGGAAGGACTGGCAGGAGCGCCGCCGTCTGGAAAAACTGTGGCAAAACTCAGGGCTGCCCGGCTCGGAACCGGAATGGCGCGACGATGAGAAACGCCGCCGCTAAGTGCTAATGCCTCTTAGAGACCTACTGATTCTCGGCTCGATCATCGGTTCAAGGAGGAACGACTCAAGGATGTCTATAATGAAGAAACATTATCCGTACCCCTTCTCGGCGGCACTGCTGCTGATCGGCGCCGCTGCATTTGCTGACGCCCCGTCTGCCGCCCCTGACGTCACGGTGCCGTCTGCCGCATCGGCCACATCGGTCAGCACGGCGCATGTGGACTACTACCGCAACAACATCGGTCACACCGGCGTAGCCGACGAGAAGCTGAACGCTCCATTTTCAGTGCTCTGGCGGCACACGACCGGATACTCGAAGAACAACCCCGCCTCGCCGGTTTATGCCGCCTCGACCGTTTACTTTCCTTCAGGCGGTGCGTTGTACGCCTTGAATGCCGCCGACGGGACGACGCGGTGGCAGTACCCGGCGGACGGCAAGGCGCGCACCTACTTCGGGACTACGCCTTCTCTTTCCGGCGGCTTCCTCTACGTCACCGACGACAATGGACAAGCCTACAAGCTGGACGCCGCAACCGGCAAGGAAGTCTGGACCGCGAAACTGGAAGGCGCCATCCGTTCCGCCCCGATCATCAGCAACGGCGCCGTATACTTCGGCAGCGGCAACAGCCACTGTTACGCGCTCAGTGCGGACACAGGACAAATCCTCTGGGACACCGCGACGGGGGGGGCGATCACCACGTCACCCACCATTACAGGCGGCCTCGTCGTATTCACCTCCTCGGACAACAATGTCTACAGCCTTAACGCTCGGACGGGAAAAAAGGGCTGGGCAGTCCCGTTTGCAGCCGATCCCAGCCTTGTGCCTCCTGTCTATGACGGCGCCACCCTGTACATCACGGCGGGCGATACTGTCTACAGCCTGGACCCAAACAACGGCAATCGGCGATCCACGATCAAGCTGCCGACCAACGTCCTCATCCCGCCGACCGTCAGCAGCGACTCAGTTTATGTCATCACGCAGACCAACGTGCTTTACGCGCTGACGCTGGCGGGGCGTGAGCGATGGAAAATCACGCTGGACGCCGCGGAAACCGCCCCGCCCCTGCTGGCCGGCAGCCTCCTCCTGGTCGCGACACAGCCGGGCGTTTTGTCCGGCTACGACTCAGGCACCGGCAGACTGATCTGGCAGTATGCCGCGCAGGCCAGCGCAACAGACAGCCAGCCGAAATACCCCTCCACATCCATCTACGCCGCGCCGATCGTGGCGGCGGGAACCCTCTATGTGGTCAGCGATGATGGATCGCTCACTGCGTTCCGTTCCGATGCACCGGGCAGCATCGGCCCGCAGTTTACGCAGATGGTTCCCGAAGCCGGCGCGAACGTGCGCGGTGAGGGCCTGACCTACGGCGCACTCGTCATGGCGGAAGGATCGGGCGTCAATCCCGCCTCCGTGAGTCTTAAGGTAGACGACGAGACGGATACCAAAGCCCTCTATCATGCCGGGCAGAACGCCGTCTACAATACCCGAACAACGCCGCTCAAGGATGGTGAGCACAAGATCACGCTGAAGGTGGCCGACTGGCGCGGCAATGTCACCACGCAGAGCTGGAGCTTTACCGTCGGAGACCAGGGGGGCGGCTTCCCCGGCACGACCCCAAATCTCCCCGGCAGCGGCGGCTTCCCCAGCGTCCCAAACCTCCCTGGAAATGGCGGCAATCCAATTAGCCCTGGAAGGCCTGGCCGCGACCCAGGGGTGCCGCCGCCGCCGCCGATCACGCCGTTCTAAGGCAACTTCCGCCGATCATGCCGTTCTAAGGCAACTTCTCAGGCGATTTCAAGACAACAGGAGGAAAAGATGGCTATGGAAGGCCCCGTCAACACGGAAGCCTGGATGCGGCTGAATGCCGTCGAGTTTGCGCCGCATCGTCTACACGCTCTGCTGGGCGCCTATGGCGGAGATCCCGCCGCACTGTTCGCGGCTTCTCCCCATGAGTGGGTCGAGCGGCTGCCGCACCTCAACGAGAAGCGCCTGGCACATCTGAAAGCCGTCCGTGATCGTGATCTCGCCCGCGATCTTGCCGCTCTGGAAAAGAGCGGCGCGGGCCTGGTCACGCTTCAGGATGAAACCTACCCTGCGAACCTGCGCCCGCTTCCCGACGCCCCGCCGGTCCTGTTCGTGCGGGGGGAGTTGATCCCCGAAGACAAATTCAGCCTTGCCATCGTTGGTTCACGCCGCGCCACGAACTATGGCCTGACGCTGGCCCATCAGTTCGCGCGCGAATTGACCGCTCATGGACTGGCAATCGTCTCAGGCGGCGCGCGCGGCGTGGATTCATATGCACATCGCGGGGCAACCGAAGCCGGTGGTCGGACACTGGCATTTTTAGGCTGCGGCGTGGATGTCCATTATCCCAGCGAGAACCGCCGGTTGTTTGACGAGATCGCCGGTGGACGCGGCGCCGTCCTCTCGGAGTTCCCGATGGGGACCAAGCCGGAACCCTGGCGCTTCCCCGCGCGCAACCGCCTCATTTCCGGCTGCTCACTTGGCGTACTGGTGATCGAAAGCCCTGCCGACAGCGGCTCCCTGATCACGGCGCGCGAGGCGGGCGATCAGGGACGGGAGGTTTTCGCCATCCCCGGCCCGATCGGGCTGGGCCACAACTCCGGCTGCCACAAGCTGATCCAGGACGGCGCCAAGCTCGTCGAGACCGTCGAGGACATTCTGGGGGAACTCGGCGTCCTCGCCCTGCGCCGGCCCGGCGCGTCCCCTTCTCCTGCCCCCGTTCCTCCGCTCCCGCCCGAACAGCGCAAAGTGCTGGACATGCTCACGCTCCAGCCGCGCCAGGTCGAGGGCATGATCCATGAGAGCGGCCTGACGCCTCCACAGGTCATGGGTATCCTCACGCTTCTGGAAATGCGCGGTCTGGCAAAGCGTGTGCCGGGCAATGCCTTTGTGCGGGTTTTGTGAGGCCGGCTGCCTGAAACTGCCTCTATTTGCCTGCGACCAAAAAGACGGCTTCTTTGAGAGAGGCCGTCTTTCGTAAAAGTGCTCTCACACCCATGGCGCACGGCCCGTCTGCTAGATCGACTTGGCTAGAAATTTCCACTTCGAGAATCACCCGGAACCGCCGGCAAAGCGTCAAGCGAACGGCTCCCATCACTCAGGATAGGACCAAGTGGGGTAAGTCTGAAACTTGCACATTGACCGGCGCCCCATCGGCGCCGCTATAGGAGGTCCCGATTTGCGGTTTCACTTCCAGGTAACAAAAAAGTCATTTGGGTGTTATAATAGAAGGAACATTGAGGGAAAAGCAGATCATGGCAAAGAAGTTGATCATCGTCGAGTCGCCGGCCAAAACCAAAACGCTGAAAGGGTTTCTGGGCAGCGATTATCAAATAGAAGCCAGCATGGGCCATGTTCGGGACCTGCCGGAAAAAAAGCTGTCCATTGACATCGAACACGATTTCGCGCCGACTTATGTGGTCATCCCGGAACGCAAGGAAGTCGTGGCGAAGCTGCGGGCCGCTGCCAAGAACGCCAGCGAAGTTTATCTCGCGTCGGACCCGGACCGTGAGGGAGAGGCGATCTCCTGGCATCTCCAGGAAGCGCTGGGTTTGAGCAATCCCCGGCGCATCCAGTTCAATGAGATCACGAAGTCCGCCGTGCAGGCCGCCCTGCTGAACTCGCGAAGCATTGACATGGACCGTGTCAATGCCCAGCAGGCCCGGCGCGAGCTGGACCGGATCGTCGGCTACAAGATCAGCCCGATCCTCTCCAAAAAGGTCCGCCCTCGCCTTTCGGCGGGCCGGGTTCAGTCCGTGGCCGTTCGCCTGATCGCCGACCGGGAGCGTGACATCCTCGCCTTCAAGCCGGTTGAGTACTGGTCCGTGACGGCCAGCCTGACGCCGGACACGGCAAAGAACAAGTTCGATGCGGCTTTGACCGAGCGCGACAGCAAGAAGCTGGAGATCCCCAATAAGGCGGCGGCGGATCAAATCCTCTCCGATCTGGACGGGGCCGAGTACCGCGTCAAATCTGTCAAGCGCAGTGAGAAGCGGCGCAACCCCGCCCCGCCGTTCATCACGAGCACCTTGCAGCAGGAAGCCTCGCGCAAGCTGGGCTTCAATGCCAAGAGGACGATGCAGGTCGCGCAGCAGCTTTATGAGGGGGTGGATGTCCCCGGCGAGGGGCATGTCGGCCTGATCACCTATATGCGGACCGACTCGACCCGCATCGCTGACGAGGCGCAGCAGGCGGCGCGCGCCCTGATCGTGCAGACTTACGGGGCGAAGTACGCCCCCGCCGCCGCCAAGCAGTATAAAAAAGGCGGCGCGGCCCAGGATGCCCATGAGGCGATCCGACCGACCGACGTGGCGCGGCTGCCGGAGCGCGTCGCCCAGACGCTCAACCGGGACCAGGAGCGGCTTTACAAGCTGATCTGGCAGCGGTTCGTCGCCTCGCAGATGTCCCCCGCCGTGTTCGATGTCGTGACCGTGGACATCGCCGCGCGCAACTACATCTTTCGGGCGACCGGCTCGACGATGAAGTTCGACGGCTTCCTGCGGGTCTACAACGAGGGCAAGGACGACCCAAACAAGGTCGAGGATGAGGAAAAACAGCCTCTGCCGCCGCTGACCGAGGCGCAGATGCTCAAGCTGCTCTCCCTGACGCCCAAGCAGCACTTCACCGAACCGCCCCCGCGCTTCACCGAAGCCACGCTGGTCAAAGCGCTGGAGGAGAAGGGCATCGGGCGCCCCAGCACCTACGCCGCCATCATCGCGACTATCCAAGACCGCCAGTATGTGGAGCTTTCCGAGAAGCGTTTCCGGCCCACGGAACTTGGTACGACTGTCAACGATCTTCTGGTGAAGCATTTCCCGAACATTCTGGACATCGCGTTTACGGCGGGCATGGAGACCCAGCTCGACGCCGTGGCCGACGGCAAAGAGGACTGGGTCAAGATGATGCGCCGCTGGTACGACCCGTTCGCTGAGAGCGTGACGAAGGCCGGGGCAGAGATGGAGAACCTGAAGGTGCCGCCGCGCGAGGCCGGGCAGGACTGCCCCACCTGCGGCAAGCCGATGGTCATCCGTTCCAGCCGCTACGGCGAGTTCATCTCCTGCTCGGACTACCCGAAGTGCAAAACTATCGTCCGGCCCGAGGCGGAGAAGTCCGAGGGTGAATGCCCCAAGTGCGGCAAGCCGATGGTCGAGCGGGCCGGACGCTTCGGCAAGTTCATTGCCTGCACGGACTATCCGGAGTGCAAGACGACCAAGCAGGTGGCGACGGCAAAAATAGATGTCCCCTGCCCCAAATGCGGCGGCGAGGTCGTCCAAAAGCGCAGCAAAAAGGGCGCGACCTTCTTCGGGTGCGCGAACTATCCCGGCTGCGACTTCGTGGCTTGGGGCAAGCCGGTCGGCCGCCCCTGTCCCAAGTGCCAGTCGCCCCTGATCGAGAACACGTTCCGGGGCGGGCGCGTGGTCGGCATCAAATGCAACAATGCCGAGTGCGACTACAAAGAAGCGCTGCCGCCCAAACCCAAAGAGGACACTTCCGAGGGCGTGGAGTTTGCGGACGCTGACGCGCCCCCGGTTGAGCGGGAACTGGCGGCAGTTTAATTTTTCGGGGGATGATCTGAGTTCATGTTAGCGCTGAATTTCTATACAGACCTATACGGTGAGGCTTTGAAGAAGGGCCGCAAGTCGGCCACGATCCGGCTGGGGGACAAGAGCGACAAGTACCAGACCGGGCAGATCGTCTGGGTGACGGTGGGCCAGCGGTTCGCGCGGCGCAAGAAGATGTTTTGCGCCATTCTGGATGCCGTCGAGGTGAAGCCGTGCGGCGACCTGTCGCCGCGCGACGTCCAGCGCGAGAACCCGGAGATGCGCGGCAAAGAGGAAGTAATCCAGCTTCTTTCACGCATCTACGGGCGCGATGTGACCGAGGAGGAGACCTGCACGGTCATCTACTTCTCGCCGGTGGACGAGTACGAGCTATAGATGCCTATGTCTGAAGAAATCACCATCATCGGCGGCGGCCTGGCCGGCAGCGAGGCCGCCTGGCAGGCCGCCAACACGGGCGCGAAGGTACGGCTGATCGAGATGCGGGGGGTCAAGCCGACGCCGGTTCATCAGGGCGACCGTCTGGCGGAACTGGTCTGCTCCAACTCGCTGAAGTCCAACTCGCTGACCAACGCGGCGGGCCTGCTCAAAGAGGAAATGCGGCGGCTGGACTCGCTGATCGTCGCCGCCGGTGACATTTCCAGCGTTCCCGCCGGCGAGGCCTTGGCCGTGGACCGCGAGCTGTTCGCCGCCTGCATCACGGGCAAACTGGAAGGCCACCCGAACATCACCATCGAGCGGGCTGAAGTGACGACAATTGACGAGAGCCGCGTCCACATCGTCGCCACCGGCCCGCTGACGTCGGACACACTGGCGATGGAAGTGGGCCGACTGACGGGCCAGTCCCAGCTCTTCTTCTACGACGCGGTGGCTCCGACTATTGACGCTTCCACGATCAACCGCGAAATCGCGTTTCCTGCGTCACGGTACGACAAGGGCGACCCCGCCTACCTCAACTGCCCATTCACTAAAGACGAATACCAGACGTTCTATGATGCGCTTCTAGAGGCCGAGCTTGCTCCCTTGCAGGAGCACGAGGCGAAGGTCCCCTACTTTGAAGGCTGCCTGCCCATCGAAGTCCTCGCCGGGCGCGGCCCCAAGACCCTCTGCTTCGGCCCGATGAAGCCGGTCGGCCTGACCGACCCCCGCACCGGACGCTGGCCCTGGGCCTGCCTCCAATTGCGCCAGGAGAACCGGGCGGCGACGCTGTATTCGATGGTCGGCTTCCAGACGCGCATGAAGTGGGGCGATCAGAAGCGCGTCTTCCGGCTCATCCCCGGCCTGGAGGACGCCGAGTTCGTCCGCTACGGCGTCATCCACCGCAACACCTACATCCAGTCGCCGCAGGTGCTCGACGACACGCTCCAAATGCGCGCTTATCCAAACGTCTTCTTCGCCGGCCAAATCACGGGCGTCGAAGGCTACGTCGAGTCCGCTGCGACGGGCATCTTGGCGGGCCGCAACGCGGCCCGGCATCTCCTCGGCCAGCCGCTGCTGACGCTGCCGGAGACGACGATGCTGGGAGCGCTCACCCACTATGTCGCCCACTATGACGGCAAGGATTTTCAGCCGATGAACTCCAACTGGGGCATCGTCCCGCCGCTGCCGGACCGAGTCCGCGACAAGAAAGAGAAGAACGGTCTTCTCGCCGAACGCGCCCTAACCGCGCTCGAAGCCGTGCTTCCGGCATGAAAAGATCGTCATGATCGAAGCCTGCCGCGATGCTTTTCTGCAACACATGGAAGCCGTCAAGGGCGCTTCGGCCCACACGGTCAAAGCCTATGCCGAAGACCTAAGCCAGTTCGTCGGATTCGCCGCGACTCAGGGGGTCACCGACATTCACACGGTTGATCCCGCCCTGTTGCGCTCTTTCCTCGCCCACCTGCAATCGCTCGGCCTCGCCCGCGCGTCCCGTGCCCGCAAGACCGCCACATTACGCTCCTTCTTCTCCTATCTTGCTAAACAATCCTTCCTCACCCGCTCCCCCGCCATCGGCCTGCGAAGCATCAAGACGGAGCGGCGTCTGCCCAAATACCTTCGCTCCGATGAGATCGAGTCGCTGCTGGCCGCCCCCAACGCCGGGACGCCGCTCGGTCTGCGCGACCGCGCCCTGCTGGAAACGCTCTATGCCTCAGGAATGCGCGCAGGGGAATTGGTAACGCTTGGTGTGGCCGACGTGGATTATGATGAGGGCGTCATCCGCGTCATCGGCAAGGGGAACAAGGAGCGCATGACCCTGCTGGGGCGGCAAGCCGTCTTCGCGCTCGATCGGTACATCCGCAAGGGACGGCCTGCGCTTGTTCTGAGGGCGGACAAGGACGGCGGCGCGCTTTTCGTCAACCGCTACGGTGAGCGGCTCTCGGACCGAGGCGTCCGCAAGCTGTTCGACCGCTACTGCGGCATGGCTTCGACGCACCTAAAGATTACGCCCCATGTCCTGCGGCATACGTTCGCCACGCATCTGCTGTCCAACGGGGCTGACCTGCGGCTGATTCAAGAACTGCTCGGCCATGCAAGCGTCGCCACGACGCAGATGTATACGCATGTGAGTACGGAGCGTCTGCAAGAGGTTTATGACCAAGCGCATCCGAGGGCGAAGAAGACGTAGGGCGGGTAGCAGCCTCAATCCGGGAGTAGCGGACGGCCAATCTCCCAATGATGGCCGAAGGGATCAACCATGCGGCCCAAGCGCCACCCATGCGCTTCCTCCACGGCGAATACCTCTCGGGCGCCTGCCGCAAGTGCCTTCGCGAACACCTCATCAGGCTCCCGCACGGTCAAGATCATCCGAGCAGAACCACCGCCCAGAGACTCTGGACTGAAGTTGCCATGCTCAGGAGACTCGTCACTCAGCCAAAACTCCGCGCCATCAACAGATAGCCGGGACACCACCGCACCGGTGGGGTCCTCCACACGATAGACCTCACGCGCCCCGAATGCCGATTTGTAAAAATCAACCGCTTGCACACCATTCCGAACCGACAGCATGGGGGCGACCGAACACACAATAGAAGCCCCCGAAATCGCGTTGGTAGACATCTATCCCTCCTCTATAATAAGCCCGGAGGGGCGCGATTTATCGCGCCCCTCAAAGCTCAGAACCGCACGGTCGTATCCTTCGGCAAGGCGGCCAATCGTGCCTTCACGTCCTCGGTCGCCTTCTCGAACTTCGGCTTGCCCAGCAGGGCGAACATATTGGTCTTGTACGCCTCCACGCCGGGCTGGTCGAAGGGGTTGATGCCCATCAAATACCCGGAGACGCCGCAGGCGCGCTCGAAGAAGTAAATCAGCGCCCCCATCGTGTAAGCGTCGCGCGTGGACATATGGACCGTCGAGTTGGGAACGCCGCCGTCGCGGTGGGCCAGCGCGGTGGCCTGGTAAGCTGTTCTGTTGACCTCCGCCATGGATCGCCCCACCAGGTAATCCAGTTCATCCAGGTTGTTGTCGGCTTTCGGGATGGTCAGGTTCGGCTCGCCGCTGTCCACGATCACGAACGTCTCCGTGATGGTGCGTCGGCCCTGCTGTATCCACTGGCCCATTGAGTGCAGGTCCGTGGTCAGCTCGACGGACGCGGGGAAGAATGAGATGTGACTCTTGCCCTCGCTTTCGCCGAAAAGCTGCTTCCACCACTCGGCGACGTAATGCAGGCGCGGCTCGAAAGTCGCAAATATCTCGATGCTGTAGCCTTTGAGGTAGAGAAAGTTACGGGCGGCGGCATAGAAATAGGCCGGGTTCTTGGCGACGTCCGAAACCGCACAAGCCGCCGCGACATCCCTGGCCCCGGCGAGCAGGGCGTCAATGTCCACGCCGGCGACAGCGATAGGCAGCAGGCCGACTGGGGAAAGGACGGACCATCGCCCACCGACATCATCCGCAATGTCGAGCGTCGCGTATCCTTCGTCCGTCGCCAGTTTCCGCAGCGCGCCTTTTTTGGCATCGGTTGTCGCCACGATCCGCTTTTTCGCTTCTTCCTTGCCCACCGCTTGCTCCAGGGCGTCCCGAAACAGACGGAACGCGACGGCAGGCTCCGTGGTCGTGCCGGACTTGGAAATGGCGTCAATCGAGAACCGCTTGCCTTGCAGTCTCTGGAGGATGCCATAGTGTTCATGCACCGATAGGGATTTGCCGGCAAAAACCACTTCCGGCCCCTGCCCCGGCGTCGCCACGGCTTCAATCACGGCCCGCGCACCTAAATAGGAGCCGCCGATGCCGATGGAGACAAGCACGTCCGAGTTGTCTTGGATTTGCGCGGCTAGGGTCTTGATCGTCTTCACCTCGTCCGGGCTGACGATCTTCGCCGGGTCCACCCAGCCTAAAAAGTCGGAGCCAAGCCCCCCACCCTGCGTCACCTTCTGATGCGCCAGGTCCACATTGTCCTGAAACGATTTGACTTCTTCCAAGTCCACGTCCGGGGCCAGATAGCCGTAGTCAAACGAGATGGGCAACGCCATGATGATCCTCCCAAATTAAAAAGGCGGAGGCTGCCTGCCTCCGCCCCTAGTGTACCCGGACTTGGCGCGGCTTACTCGCCCTGCCCTTTGTCCTGGAACAGCACGGTGATCACCATCGGCCCCCTCTCATCCTGGCCCTCCCACACCTCGCGCGGCGGGCAGGCAGGGACGAAGCCGTTCCGAGTGATCCAGTCGTAGGCCGCGTCATAGGCCCCCAGGATCGCTGGGAAGTCACACTGCTCCCCCACGGCAGTCACCGTCGCCGCTCTGCCCCCTGGCAGTTCCTTGACCACGACATCGCCCTCGGCGGTGAAGGAGCCACGGACGGGGAAGCAGACCTCCATGGGTCCGTCATCGCTCTGGGTCACTGGCCCATGAAAGATGCCCAGCGGAGCGCCGGTCGTTTCGCCCCCCTGCGCCTGAACGAACTCCGAGAGCCGGCCGAGGCTGCCTTTGATGTGCCGACCGAGAGCCTCCATGGTGATCCGCTTGGTGATGCTGACCACCTGCGTCTGCGGGACGTCCCGCACTTCCACTTCGAATGCCATTTTCGTCTCCTTGTTCAACTGGGCCATCAGGTCCCAGGCGGCGTGCCGGACCAGCACGGCCTGTGCCTCCACGCCCGCCCGGTAGCGCCCGACGATCTGCCGGGCCTCCTCCGGGGGCGCCGCCAGCACCTCCCGGATCAGCGCCAGCGGCATGTCCATCGAGCGCATCAAGCGGATGAGCCGCGCCGCAGGAACTTGGTCGAGCCGATAATATCGATAGCCTGAGTCGGGGTCGGTGTAAGCCGCCGGGAGGATGCCGAGCTGATCATAGAGCCGCAAAGCTTTCAGAGAAAGCCCGGCGGCCCCGGCGAAAGAGCCGATGGCGAGGAGGTTCTGCCGTGTTGTGTCCATAAGGGCATTATCCAGCCTGACCCAAGGGCAGAGTCAAGGGGTAGACGAAAAAAGGCGAAAAAAGGCCCGGCACTGGAAGTGCCGGGCTACTATGGAGTGAAAGTGCCTCTGGCACTGAGGAAAGCCGAACAGGACACATCTACAGTCGCGGAGCGACTTTCACTGAGAGTAGCCCGGCACTTTCAGTGCCGGGCCTCATCACTTGCCCCGGAAGAACTTGCGGAACTTGTAAAGCGTCACATCCCGGTTCATCTCGGCGATGGCCTTTGTCAACGGAATCTCTTTCGGACACGCCTTGACGCAGTTCTGGGCATTGCCGCAGCTTGTCACGCCGTCCGCGCCCGCGAGGGCTTCCAGGCGATCTTCCTTGTTCATCGCTCCCGTCGGATGACTGTTGAACAGCCGCACCTGGCCGATGGCGGCGGGGCCGATGAAGCTGGAGTGCGGGTTGACCTGTGGGCAGGCTTCCAGGCACGACCCGCAGGTCATGCAGCGGGAAAATTCGTAGGCTTCCTGGCGGTCCCGCTCGGCGATTCGCGGGCCGGGGCCGAGGTCGTAGGTGCCGTCAATAGGAATCCAGCCGCGAATCTTTTTCAGGTTTTCGAACATCCGGGAGCGGTCCACGGCGAGGTCTTTGACAACCGGGAACTTCGACATCGGCTCTACTGTGATGGGCTGGACCAGGTTGTCCACGAGCGTAGCGCAGCTTTGGCCGACTTTCCCGTTCATCAGCATGGTGCAGGAGCCGCAGACGTTTTCCAGGCAGTTCATCTCCCAAACCGGCGCGCTGGTAGCCTGGCCGCTGCGCGTGACGGGGTTCTTGCGGATCTCCATCAGGCAGGAAATGACGTTCATGTTCGGGCGGTAGGGAATGGCAAACTCCTCCCAGTAGGGGGCCGAGTGCGGGTCTTTCTGCCGCTTGATCTTGAGTACAATCATCTTCTGGTCAGACATTGGTTGTCTTTCTAATTCCTATCTGGCGGCAAAGGGGCGGGCGGGTGGACTGCCGGACGACGCGGTGTGCTGCCGACGTGCGTAGCCCCAATGATGGCATCAATGTCGGCCTTGAGGGCGGTCGCCCGCGCATCGCCGCCGAACGTCAGGTCCGGCGACCGCTGGCCCTTGTAGGTGATGAATGTCTGTGTTCCGAAGGACGCGCTCCGCATCCCGTGTCGGGCAGGCAGACTCGACAGCGGCATGGCAGCGGCGAGATCATGGAAGAACTGCTTGTTCATCGCCATTGGCAGACCAAGCTCCTTCCCATCCATGGTGGCGCCGCCCGTGGAGGAGACCGTGATCTGATAGCCTTTGGTATTGGTCGAGCCGGTGTTCTCGATCACGGCGGTCTCCGCTGGCGCCGCCTTCGGTTTCGCTTTTTGGGGCGCTTTCGCCAGGGCAGGAAGTGCGGCGAACATCAGGCCCGCCGCACCTAAAACAAGTACGTTATTGTGCGTTGACATCTTTTTCCCCTTGCTGCGAGACAGGATTGCTCGCCTTCACCGGGTCGGCTTCGTCCATCTGCTGGCTTCCGGTCAGCCAGCTTTGGCCGGCTTCCTTGACTTCGGCCTTTTCCTCGTCATAAGCCGTGTCGCGGCGGGCTTCCGGTGGCCGGGTACTCAGTTGATCGCCGCTGCCGTCCGCGTCGGCCCCCGCAGCGACCTGCATCTCCTGGACATCGGAGCCGGTCAGACCCGCGCCCATCGCGAGGACGCCATTTTTGCCGTTCGTCCCGCTCCCATTTCCGTTGACGGCAGCGGCGTAGCCGTTTGTTCCCCTGCCGCCAGTCGTGATGACCAGCGTATCCTTCGCGGCTTCCGCCGTCGGCGTTGCCGCCCCCTGCTCGTTCTTCTCCGCCGCATAATTCCGCAGGCGCGGCTTAATCAGGGACGTGTCTACATCCTGGTAAGACAGCCTCGGACCGTCGGGTGTCCACTCGGCAATCGTCGTCTTCAGGAACCGGGCGTCGTCGCGCTTCGGGAAGTCCGGCTTGTAATGCGCGCCGCGCGACTCGTCGCGGGCCAGCGCGCCCTGGACGACGGCGCGGGACAGGTGCAGCATGTTCTTGAGCTGCCTGGTGAACGGGATGAGCTGGTTGGTCCAGTCCGAGCTGTCCGCAATACCGACACGCTCCACGCGCTCCATCAATTCCTGAATCTTGGCGTCTGTGGCGCGCAGACGGTCATTGTAGCGGACCACTGTGACATTCTCCGTCATCGTGTCGCCCAGTTCCTCGTGCAGACGGTACGGGTTCTCATCCCCCGTCGAGGCCGCCAGCCGCTCGTACTTCTCCTGCTGGCGCGACCGTTCACGCTCGAACAGCGAGGCGGGCAGATCGTCCACGCTTTTGGGCAGGTGCTTGACGTAGTTGACTACGCCCGGCCCGGTGAGCTGGCCGCCGGTCAGGCAGGACAGCAGCGAGTTCGCCCCCAGGCGGTTCGCGCCGTGGTACTGATAGTCGCACTCGCCGACAGCGTACAGGCCGGGGATGCTGGTCATCTGGTTGCGCGGGTCGCCTTCCACCAACCCGCCCGTCGTGGCGTTCTTGACGAAGTCCACCCACAGGCCGCCCATCGAGTAGTGGACGGCAGGGAAGATACGCATCGGCGTCGTGCGCGGGTCTTCGCCAATGAACTTCTCGTAGATTTCAAGAATGCCGCCGAGCTTGATGTCAATCTGCTTCTTGTCCAGGTGCGTCAGGTCCAGGTAAACCTGGTTCTGGCCGCCGACGCCCATGCGCTGGTTGACGCAGACATCGAAGATCTCGCGGGTGGCAATGTCACGCGGGACCAGATTGCCGTAGGCCGGGTACTTCTCTTCCAGGAAGTAAAAGCGCTCCGCTTCGGGCACGTCTTCGCCGCGCCGCGTCTCTTGGGGATCGCGGGGCACCCACACACGCCCGCCCTCGCCGCGTGCCGATTCGGACATCAGACGCAGCTTGTCCATGCCCGGAATAGCGGTCGGATGGACTTGGATGAACTCGCCGTTGGCATAGCGCGCCCCCTGCTGGTAGACCGCCGAGGCCGCCGTGCCCGTATTCATCACCGAATTGGTTGAGCGGTTGTAGATGATGCCAGGCCCACCGGTGGCGAGAACCACGGCGTCGGCCTTGAATTCCTTGATCGTCATCGTCCGCAGGTCTTGGGCGATAATGCCCTTGCAGACCCCATCGTCGTCCTGGACCACGCCCAAAAACTCCCAGAACTCGTGCTTCGTCACATCGCCCGCCACCTCATGGCGTCGCGTCTGCTCGTCCAGCGCGTACAAAAGCTGCTGGCCCGTCGTCGCGCCCGCGTAGGCCGTCCGGTGGTGCTTGGTCCCGCCGAACCGCCGGAAATCGAGAAGACCCTCGCCCGTCCGGTTGAACATGACGCCCATGCGGTCCAGCAGGTAGATGATGCTGGGGGCGTTGTCGCACATGTGCTTGACCGGCGGCTGATTCGCCAGAAAGTCGCCGCCGTAGACTGTATCGTCCAGGTGCTCATAGGGCGAGTCGCCCTCGCCCTTGGTGTTGACCGCGCCGTTGATGCCGCCCTGCGCGCAGACCGAGTGGCTGCGCTTGACGGGGACGAACGAGAACAGGTCCACGGGGACGCCCGCCTCGGCGATCTTCACCGTCGTCATCAGCCCGGCCAGCCCGCCGCCTACAACGATGACCTTTGGTTTCGCGTTCGTGGCTACTGTCGCCATAGTGTCGTGCCTCTTAAGTTCGTTCCGACAAAAAGATGTCACCAGGAGCCGTCTCCGCCTTCCGGCGGCCACAGCCCTTGAATCTGGCGCAGCATCGCGATCTGCCCATAATGGTAGGCGCTGTGCAGCGCAGGACACTCTGCCAGGTCGTAGCCGATGCTGGTGTCGTCCCGGTCCGGGCTGGTTTCGCCCGCCTTCTCGGCGGCCACCTGAGCGCACACATCAAGCCCGTTCAGGAAGGCCGCCCGCAAGGCATCCCACTCCCCCGCTTGGGGAACTGGGAAGGTATCGTCCAGGTGTTCCGGGCGAGGCGGATTTTCGCCGCGCGCCCGCGCGATGTTGCGCTCCTGCCAATAGTGCATGTGCGCGACGATGTGGGCAATGGAGTAGAGCGAGCCGGTCGGAACGGCCAGCGCTTGCGCTTCGGTAAGGTCCCCCAGCAGCCGCCCCGGCGGCAGGAACTCCCCGCCGCCGGTCAGCAGTTCCCCAATGCCGGTAGCGGAGACATGGTACTTGTACGTCCCGTCACTCATCATTCGCCCCTTGCGTAAATTCGATCTGGTCGTAAACGTCTGCGAAATTCAGAGAGATAGACAGCGCAGGGATGTCAAGAATGCTGTCCAGTCCCGAAGTAAAGGTGTAGTTCCACTGACCATCTTCCGCGCGTGAGAACTGTTCAATGCGAGGCGCGTCCTGGCTAACAAGGAGATATACCACCAGCGACTCGACGGCCAGGTAACTGTGGAACTTCTCGCCGCGATCCTTGCCTTCCGTGCTGGGCGATAGCACCTCTGCCACCAACAGCGGGTTTGTGATGACAGTGCGGTTGCCGCTGAAGTATTGGCGTGGGCCGCATGTAACACTGACGTCAGGGTAGTACATCTGACCGGCGGCGCGCACCTTCACGTCGGAGGACATCACAAGGCAGCCGCGTCCGCGCAGCGCGGCGCGCAGTTCGGCGCCGGTGTTTATCGCGAGAGCGCCGTGATAATCTGTTCCCCCAGACATAGGCCGTATCTCCCCATCCACATACTCGGACTTATACTGCGCCGCATCTTCCAGGGCCAGGTATTCATCCTCTGTATACCGCCGCCTCTGTGTCTGCGGCGCGATCTCACGCTCTGCTATTGCCATTGTCTCGTTCCTCCTAATGCATCATCTTCACCGCCACCGGGGAAGCAGTGGTGATTTCGTTGACGCCGTCAAAATGTAGGTGTATTACCGTCGCCAGCCCGATCAACGTGAACACAGCGAACAGCCCCCAGCAGACGTATTGATTCATGCGCTGCGAGTGCGCCGAGATCGTGATGCCCCAGCGGATGCAGAAGTTCCACAGGCCGTTGGTGAAGTGAAAAACGGTCCCGATGATGCCGACCGCGTAGATCGCAAGGACCCAGGGCGAGGCAAGAGCTTGAGCCATGTGGGTGTAATCAATCATCTTCTCGGGCTGTGTGCTGCCGTGCCACTGCGCCCAATACTTCGCAAGGCTTGTATGCCACACATGGTAGCCGATGTAGAAGAGGGCGACGACGCCGCTGACACGCTGGAGGAAATACATCCAGTTCCGCCCGTACTGATACTTGCCCAGGTTTGGCTGGGCGTACATCGTGATCCAGATGCCGTAAAGAGAGTGGTATAAGATCGGCAGGTAGATCACCAGCACTTCCAGCACGACCACGAACGGCAGGTAGCCGAACACCTTGACGACCGTGTTGTAGGCGTCCGGCCCACGCAGGGCGTAGGAGTTGGCGATGAGGTGTTGGAGCAGGAAGAACCCGATAGGAAAAATGCCGGAGGCCGAGTGCAATCTGTGCCAGAGGTAAGGGTCGTGCAAACGCCCCTTCTGGTTGCTGGTCTCATTGGTGGTCTTCGGTTCCGGTGCTGCGACTGCCATGTAAAAACCCTTTACTAGCGTGAAGGGCTGTCCGCCCCCCGCTAAGACTCAACCTGCTGCATATGCGGGAGCCATCAACATGGCGTCCCTCATGCCCCCTGGGAGACGGTCACCAGCAATTTGCCTCTCGAACCGCCATGCTCCAACTGGGCCTGCGCCTCACCGACCTGCTCAAGCGTGAAGCGCCCGGAGAGAGTGAGGCGCAGCTGATGATCGTCCAGCATTCTCGCTACGCGCCCCAAGTCATCGCGGGTTGATTGTGCCAAGGCAAAGCGGGCTTGCTGACCGGGCGAACGCGCGAGAGCGAGGTCCGGCTGCCCCGCAGCCAGAACAAGCATACCGTCCGGTTTCAAGGCAGCCCACGATTGCTCCTCGGTCTTGCCAAGTGCGAGATCAAACACCAGGTCCATCTGGCCCGCAAACTCTTCAAGCTGATCCGTGTTGTAGTCGATCGCTACGTCTGCACCTAGTTCCCGCAGAAAATCCTGATTTTTGCCGGATGCGGTCGCGTACACGGTCGCACCGAACCGATGTGCGAACTGAACGGCGAAGTGGCCGACCCCTCCCGATCCCCCCTGGATCAACACACGCTGACCGCGTTGCATTTCGCCCTGCGTCATCAGGCCATGCCAAGCCGTCATTGCTGCCAGAGGAACCGCCCCTGCATCGACGACAGGAATGGATTGTGGAGAGGCAGCTACTTCGTCCGCGCGAAGGCAAACGTATTCGGCGAACGTGCCCCGACTGTATTCGGCGAACGTGCCCCGATCTGCTCCGGGAAAGCCATAAACCGCATCCCCGATTTTCCAGTCGGTGACACCCATGTCCACCTCTTCCACGCGACCGCTTGCATCGAAGCCGAGCAACAGTGGCAGGCGCTCTGCCGGGAACATGTGTGGCAGTTCGCCGGCGCGGGCTTTGACATCCACAGGGTTCACGCTTGTTCCCACAATCCGAACGAGGACTTCTCCGGGTTTCGGTGATGGCCGTTCGATCTCTTCCAGGCGAAACTGCTCGACTCCTCCGAACTGGGGCAGCAACATTGCCTTCATCTTCTTGGCGGCAGTTGTACTTGAGTCCTGTGACATGGCTGATTCTCCTCTTCTATGATACTGGCGGCTTATAACTCGTCCTTGTCTCATCCCCTATAGTGCCAGCCCAAGTATACCCAGCGGCGACGGAGAAGTAAAATGAATTATCTTTGTGGGTATGATAAGCACAGATTATGATAAACTTGGACAGCCTGCAAACATTTCTCGATCTCGTGGAGACCGGCAGCTTCTCGCGGGCGGCGGAAAGGAACTTCGTCTCGCAGTCCGCCGTCAGCCAGCGGCTGCGCGCGCTGGAACGGGAATACGGCCAGACATTGCTGGACCGGGGGCAGGGGCGAGGGCGCGTGACGCCGACGGCGGCGGGCGAGGCGCTGTACCGGGGGGCGCGCGAAGTCTTGCAGCGCGCGGAAGCTCTGGATTCAGAGATGCGCCAGTTGTCGGATGAGGTCGCCGGGACGGTGCGGGTGGCGACGGTCTATTCCGTCGGTCTGCACGCGCTCCCGCCCCGTCTGAAGCCGTTCCTCGCCGCCCACCCGCGCGTCAACGTCCATCTGGAATACGAGCAGACGGACAAGGTCTACGACGATGTGGCTTCCGGGGCGCTCGATGTCGGAATCGTGGCCTGTCCCACCCCCAAACGCGATCTGGAAGTGGTTCCGTTCGCCGAAGAGGAGATGGTCGTCATCTGCGCCCCGGAACACCCACTGGCGCGGGAGCCGCAGGTCCGTTTGAAGCAGCTCGACGGGCTGGCGTTCATCGGCTTCGCGGACGACATCCCGACCCGGCGGCTGGTGGACGACCGGCTGCGGGCGGCGGGCGCGCGCGTCAGGATGGTGACGACGTTTGATAACATCGAGACCATCAAAAACCTGGTGGAGATCGGCAGCGGCATCAGCATCCTGCCGATGGGTACGGTGCGTCAGGAGGAGCGATTGGGGACGCTGGCGGTCCTGACGCTGGCCCCCGTCGATGCGTTCGCGCGCCCCACCGGACTGCTGCTTAAGAAGACGAAGGCCCGCCGCGCCGCAGTGCGGGTCTTTGTGGAGGCGATGTCGCCAGAGAAGACGTGAAACGGGGTACACTGGGGCATCAACCGCAGGCAGGGGGGCGCATGAGCACGAGCCGCTATTTCGCGAAAAAGAGCGTGGCCGATCTACAGACCGAGAAGACGGACGGGACGGCCCTGAAACGCACGTTGGGGCCGTGGCACCTGCTGGCTCTGGGCGTCGGCGCCATCATCGGCGCGGGCATCTTCGTGCTGACGGGGCACGCGGCGGCAAACTATGCCGGGCCGGCCATCATGCTGTCCTTCGTGCTCGGCGGCATCACCTGCGCCCTCGCCGGCCTGTGCTACGCCGAATTCGCCGCACTGATCCCCATAGCCGGCAGCGCCTACACCTACTCGTATGCGACTCTGGGCGAGCTGGTCGCCTGGATCATCGGCTGGGACTTGGTTTTGGAATACGCGCTGGGCACGGCGACGGTGGCCGTCGGTTGGGCCGGGTATGTCGCCTCTTTCCTCCACGACTTGGGGCTGACTCTGCCCGCGACGCACGGCTTCAACCCGCTCGCCATGCTCGGCGTGTTGGGCGTGACCTCCCTGCTGGCGTTCGGAGTGCGCGAGTCCACAGGCATCAACACCGTTTTCGTCGCAATCAAGCTTTGCGTGATTACCTTGTTCCTCGCCTTCGGCGTCAGCCACATCCACCCGGCGAACTGGCACCCATTCCTGCCGCCCAACACGGGACATGTCGGGCAGTACGGGTGGAGCGGCGTTCTGCGCGGCGCGGGCGTGATCTTCTTCGCCTACATCGGCTTTGACGCCGTTTCGACGGCGGCGCAGGAGGCGAAGAACCCGCAGAAGGACATGCCCGTCGGCATCCTCGGCTCCCTCTTCGTCTGCACCCTGCTTTACATCGCCGTGGCGGGTGTCCTGACGGGGCTGGTGCCGTTCAAGACGCTGAACGTGCCCGACCCCATCGCGGTCGGTGTCGGCGCGACCGGGCTGCCGTGGCTGATTGAGGTTGTCAAGGTCGGCGTCATCGCCGGACTGAGTTCCGTCATGCTGGTCCTGATGTACGGCCAGACGCGCATCTTCTACACGATGGCGTGCGACGGCCTTTTGCCTGCCGTGTTCAGCCGCCTGCACCCGCGCTTCCAGACCCCAGTGACAGCCACCTGGCTGCTGGGCATTCTCGTCAGCCTCGTCGCCGCCTTCGTTCCCTTGGCCCTGCTCGGCGAGCTAGTCAGCATCGGCACACTGTTCGCCTTCATCCTCGTCTGCGCCGGGGTGCTGTACCTGCGCCGCGCCCAGCCCGAGCTGGTACGCCCCTTCCGCTGCCCCGGCGTTCCCTTCGTGCCGGTCGCCGGCATCCTGGCCTGCCTCTACCTGATCTCCGGTCTGCCGGGGGACACGCAGATGCGCCTGGTCGTCTGGCTGTTGATCGGTTTTGTCGTCTACTTCGGCTACAGCCGCCACCACAGCAAGCTGTTGAAGGAAAGCGAGTAGGAAGTCTATGCTGACTGTTCAATCAAGGCCTTACTTGCCGACGATGGATTTCTTCTTCTGCGGTTTGCCTTTCACGAGGCCACCTTTATCTAGCCAGAGCGCCTCAACACTTTGCAAAGGCTTTTGCTCGGTGATCCCATAATCAGTTTTGATGATTTGGGCTATCTTTTCGCGTATTTCTGGGTCTTGCCAAAGGCGTGAACGGAGCCGGACATCTCTCTGAGGATGCGACCTAATCAGAAACCGCCGCTTCCGTGCTTTGGCCCATTTATCGGAACCGGAAGAGGGCGCAACTAGGATTTGACCCGCGACTGCATCTGAGACGGGGGTAAAACGTATCCCATGATCCCCAGCGTAAGGCTGACGATGATCGTTTTCCCCTGTCCAGATCGGGAGCGGGATGCCGCTGGGGAAGGCCGCACATTTTCGCTCCCCGCTTACGTCGAGATGCCGGCAGTAGGTGCAGACCTCGCTGTAGATCGGGATGTTTAGTTCCGAATCATCAAGGACGTATGGCATGTCAGTCTTCCTCCCGGCGATACTCCAAGCCTAATTCGGTGGAGACCCGCGAACAGATGCTATGAAAATGGGCCGCGATTGCCTGCGCCAGCGTCATAGTTCCAGAGGAGGCGGCCTCCCGCAACTCGCGCGAGACCTCCGCCTTATGACGCAAGTAGATCGGCTCCATTACTGCGAGCCAGTAGGCAAAGTCCCAGCCTGTCGCCGGCGGCTTGAGCGAAAAGCGTAGGCGCGGTGTCACAACCCGTAGTTCGGCCAGTTCCGCGTAGCAGGCCAAGCGCAGGTCCTGCATGGAGAATGAGTTGCCATAGGACCGGGGATCATCTCCGGCAAACTCCAACCCCTGGGGGTGATTGTGTGTGAAGATCGTTCCTCTGAGGAGGGCAATCTCGGCGTCCTCAAAGCTGATGCGGTCACGCGCTCCATCCTTCCTGAGAACAAAACGGCCCGCGGCATCCCATGCAAAAGCCGTCTCGGTCTGTTGCCGACGGATCAAACCCTCCGCCTCCCGGATGTTCACCCGCCCAGTGCCTGCTTGACCAGGCCAGGGATGTCCGCCGTGGTTTCGGCGACGCGGACGCCGGCGGCTTTGAGGGCGTCCACTTTGGCCTGCGGGCCGCCGGACGTGCCGGAGATGATCGCGCCCGCGTGGCCCATGCGCTTGCCGGGCGGCGCGGTCAGGCCGGCGATGAAGCCAATGACGGGTTTGGTCATGGTCTTGATGTACTCAGCGGCGATCTCCTCGTCCGAACCGCCGACCTCGCCGCACATGACGACGGCTTTGGTCTCAGGATCGGCCTCGAAGAGCGGCAGGACATCAATGAAGCGCGTGCCGGGCATGGGGTCGCCGCCGACGCCCACGCACGTCGTCTGGCCCAGGCCCGCGCGGGTCAGGGCGTCCACGGATTCATAGGTGAGCGTGCCGGAGCGTGAGACGATGCCGACCGGACCCGGCATGAACATGGAGGCCGGGATGATGCCGATTTTGGCCCCGCCGACGGTCAGGATGCCGGGGCAGTTCGGACCGAGCAGGCGGGACTTGGAGTATTTGACGACATTGACGGCCTTGATCTCATCCTCGATGGGGATGCCCTCGGTGATGCAGACGATGAAGTCAATGCCGGCGTCCACGGCCTCCATGATGCCGTCGGCCGCCCCGCGCGCGGGGACGAAGATGCAGGTCGCATCCGCCCCCGTCGCGTCTTTGGCCGCGCGGACAGTGTCGAAGACCGGCACGCCCTGCACGGTCATTCCGCCCTTGCCGGGCGTGACACCACCGACGACCTGGGTTCCGTACTCGATCATCTGCGTGGTGTGGAACTCGCCCTCGCGGCCCGTGATGCCCTGCACGATGACTTTGGTGTTTTTATCAACTAGGATGCTCATCGGTTAGCCTTTGCGCCGCTTGAAGTAGAAGACGGTGACGGGGACGTTCTCGTCCTCCTCGCCCTCGTCCGCCTCGTCGTTGGCGCGGACATCCGCCACGGCGTTGACCAGCTCCCAGCCCTGCCCGCCGTGCTGGTTCAGGGTCTCCTCGTCGGTCTCATCATCCGAGTCGCTGACGATGATCTTGTATTCGAACGTATCGGCCATCCTGTTCTCCTTATGTGTGTTCGTCTGTCATTCCGACAGTAGATAGTACCCAATTAGCCGGGCCGTGTCACCCAGGGCGTCCAGATGCGTCCGCTCATACGAGTGCGAGGCGTCCACGCCCGGCCCGATCAGGGCCACGCGGACATCCACGCCGGCCCGCCACAGCGCCTCGCCGTCCGAGCCGTAATAGGGATAGATGTCCGTCCGCAGCGCGATGCCGTGCTCTTGGGCCAGCCGCCGCAGCTTGCGGTTGAAATCAATATGATAAGGCCCGCCGCTGTCCTTGACGCAGAGCGAGCAGTGGAACTCGTCCGACGCCTGCCCTTCCCCGATGGCCGCCATGTCCACGGTCAGCAGTTCAACAATGTCCGGCGGAAAGCCTCCCGCCGCGCCGTGCCCGACCTCCTCATAGTTGCTGATGTGGAGAGTCGTCCGCTGCGCGGGCACCTCGCCCGCGTCTTTCAACGCCTTGACGGCGGCCAGGACGCAGGCGACGCCCGCCTTGTCGTCCAAGTGCCGGCTGCGAATGAAGCTGTTCACGACCTCAACGCGCGGGTCGAGGTATACAAAATCCCCGACCGCGATCCCCAGCGCCCGCGTCTCCCCGGCGCTGCTGGTCCGCGCGTCAATCCGCACTTCCAGCGTCCCTGCCTCGCGCTTCGTCTCCCCCACCGCCGGCCCATGCACATGGGAGGACGCCTTGTTGAGCTGCACGCTCCCCCGGTAAGTCCCCTGCCCTTTCGTGGCGACCGTGACGCCCTCGCCCTCGATGGCGTTCCAGGCATACCCGCCGATCTGCGTCAGAACCAGCCGCCCGTTTGCCTTGATCTCCTTGACCATCGCCCCCAGCGTGTCCACATGGGCCGTCACGGCGTGCGGCTCCGTCTGTGACCGGCCTTCCAGCGTCGCGACCAGCGCGCCCTTCACTGTCCGCCGCGTCTCCAAACCGAGTTCGCGCAGGGCGGCTTCCGTGTAGGCAATCCCCCGCTCCGCGTCCCCCGTTGGGCTGGGCGTGTTCAGCAGGCCAACAAGAAACTCGGTCAGACAATCGGTGTCAATGGTTATGGGGCGGACCACTTTTACCCACTTGCAATAATTGCTTTATACTTTCGTACTTCCGGTATGTCACAAACACGCCACACAACCTTGCAGCCATTTCCAAAGTCTCGATCTTCCGCATATCTTTGTCTTTGGTTGGACGCCGTTGACTCTGGATGAAGAGAAAAACACTGAATAGGGTGCTGAGAACCAGTGTGGCTTGCTTTAGAGCAAGTTGCTTTGAGGCCTTGTCGCCGCTCTTGCCTTCAACAGTCGCACTCGCCCCCGCCTCCAGCAAGAGGGTAATCACCTCCGTGTACTCTGGATTCAGCGCGTACATGAGCGGCGTGTCTGCATCCTTATCCTGGGCGTTCACGTCCGCCCCACGCGCGAGCAGCAACGAGAGAATGGACTGCTGGCCCCGCTTCGCGGCCTCCATCAAGGGCGTTCTAAGGGAAGTGTCCCGTGCGTCGGGGCTTGCTCCTTGTTCCAGAACCGCTGAAACTTCCGCCGCATCGCCCTTCTTCACCCCATGCCAGAGCCGGGCAGTTACTTCATCCATATTCACTCCCATACAATCGCCTCGTCGTGCCCCGGCCAGGGCGGGGCGCCGCAGCAGAGGAAGACAAGATCATCTGGCCCCGTATTCTCCACCCAGAACCGGTAGCCGGTCGGAATGAGCAGGGCGTCGCCGGGCGCGACGTGAGCCGTTTGCTCCTCGCCGCCGTCCGGGGAGAGGCGGTGGAAGCGGCCCGCGCCGCGCACGATGTACCACAGTTCTTCAATGGTCCGATGCGAGACGCAGGCGGTGCGCTCACCCGGCTTGACGAGGGCTTCGGCGAGGCTCAGGCGGGTCGCGCCCTGCGGGCGGTCGAGCAGGACGCGGATTTCGGCCCCGTCCGGGGCGATGGCATCCGGCGTCTCCGCCCGTTCCGATTTGAGTGCCGGATGGGTCACGAGAGAATGCCTTTCAGGTCCAGCGTGAAGCCGGGCAGGACGGGGTCGCCGGAGACGGAGTCCGGATTGTCCAGGATTTCAACCTCCTGCCCAGGCCGGTAGATTTCCACGCGGCGGCTTTGGGGGTCAATCAGCCAGCCGAGCTTTGCCCCGTTGTCCATGTACTCGCGCATCTTTTTCTGAACGGCGCTCAGGCGGTCAGTCTTGGAGCGTAATTCCGCCACAAAATCCGGGCAGATATGAGAAAAATCCTCCTGCTGCGCCTGTGTCAGAGCGTTCCAGCGGGACGCCTCAATCCAAGACAGGTCGGGAGAGCGTTTCGCCCCGTTCGGCAACGTGAATACGGTCGAAGAGTCGAAGCCAACGCCGAGACCGTTGGCTTCACTCCATTCTCCGAAACGGACCGTCATCTTGAAGTTCAGCATTCCCGTTCTGCTGAAAGTCGCGGGCATGAGGATCAGTTCTCCTTCCTTGGTCAGCTCCATGCGAAGTTCGGGATAGGCCGCAGCCATGTCCGCAAACTCTTTTGCCGTATACGGCTGTGGCGCCTCCACCGGCTCACTCAGGGGCGGGCGAACGGCTTCTGCTATCGTCATGGTGTCACCTCACTTGGCGTAGGCCAGTTCCACGATCTTCTCGGCGGCGGCCTGCATGGTGTCGGCGGGGATCAGGTTGGTCGTCTTGAGCAGTTCCGCGCCCTCGGCGGCGCGCGTCCCGGCTAGACGGATCACGATGGGGACTTTGATGTCCAGGTTCTTCGTGCCCTCGATGATGCCCTTCGCCACCTCGTCGCCGCGCGTGATGCCACCGAAGATGTTGAACAGGACGCCCTTGACATTGGGGTCGGACAGGACGATCTCCAGGCTGCTGGCGACCGCCTCCGCCTTGGCCCCGCCGCCGATGTCCAGGAAGTCGGCGGGCGAGCCGCCCGCGCGCTTGACCTCGTCCATCGTGGTCATCACCAGGCCCGCCCCGTTGCCGATGATGCCGATGTCGCCGCCTTCCAGCCGGACGTACTGGATGCCCCGCCGATGCGCCTCTTTCTCGATGGGGTCCGTCTCGGACTCATCCTTAAAGACGGTGAATTCGGGGTGCCGGAACAGCGCGTTCTCGTCAATGTCCCACTTGGCATCGCCCGCGACGACCGCGCCGTCTTTGGTGATGACCAGCGGGTTGATCTCCGCCAGCGTCGCGTCCGTACCGACGTAGGCGGCATAGAGCGCCTTCAGCACGGGGATGGTCTTGCCGATGAGCGCCTTGTCGAACTTCGCGTCGAAGAGCACCTGCCGGCATGCATAGTCGGGCAGGCCGAGCAGCGGGTCAATATAGAGTTTGGCGATGTCGGCGGGGTTGTTGTGGGCGACTTCTTCAATGTCCATGCCGCCCTGCGTCGAGACAATCAGCACGTCCCGCTGCCGCACCCGGTCCTGGGTGACGGCGACATAGATCTCCTTGTCAATGTCTACTGCTTCCTCGACCAGCAGCCGGTTGATTTTGAGGTCGGAGTTCGCCTGCGCGAAGAACAGCGTCTTGCCCAGCAGGTCCTTCCCCACCGCCTCCGCCTCGTTGGCATCGCTGGCGAGCTTCACCGCCCCCGCCTTGCCGCGCCCGCCCGAATGCACCTGCCCCTTGATGACGACCCGCTTGCCCAGCGTCTTGGCGACCTCGCGGACCTCATCGGGGTTGGACGCCACCTGCCCCTGCGGAACGGGAACGCCGTACTGCTTCAACAACTGCTTCGCCTGATATTCGTGGATTTTCACTTGTGTTCTCCTACTTGTCTTTCTCAATTTTGGAACCGGCTTTCGCGCCGCCGAAGTAGCCGATGACGCCGCCGACTAAGGCTAATGGGACCGTCGCAATGATGCCTGTCCCCATCGTGAAGATGCTGACATGCGCTCCCAATACTGCGCCGGTAGTTGCGCCGCTGACCGCGCCCGCCCATCCGCCTTGCTTCTCGAAGTTCGTGTTCAGGTCTTTGGGGACTTTCAGGAATTCATGCTGACTCTCAGCGAGCAGCTTTTGACGCACGAGGGCAAAGAGGTCGTCGTTATCGCGTGCCGCCTTCTCGACTCGTGCGTTCACCGCCGGTAACATCTGAGGATTCATCCCTTTATATCCTTTTGAGGTTCTTCTTTGGCTTGTTCGGGGGGAGGTAGAGTCATTCCCTGTTGTGGCAAAGCTGCCGGCATGTCTTTATAGCTCACCCGCAGAGTCTCGACAAGCCCTGCCATTTGGACGAATTCTTCCGTCTGCTGTTTTTGATGACCAGCCCAAGTTTTGCTGATCTCGGTAGTCATGCGGTTAAGGATCGTCGTCGCTTCTTTCCCAAAAGTCCTCGAAGACGAAAGCTTATCCAGTTGTGTTAGGCAGCCTCGAAAGAACTGCTCCCCGATATCTTGCCTCTTTGCCGTGTTCTGCCTTAAGGCGATCACAAGGCTTTCTCGATGCTTCTGCTTCATCGCCGCGTCGTCTTGCAAGCCCTGTATTTTCACCTTTCTCTCACCAGCGGCAAACAGCTTATTAGCCGACCCGAACGGCGCTTCTTTCTGGAAGGCCCCTATGGCTGCCTTTTCTGCGGTTTCGGCTCCCTTCAAGTCGTTCTCGATCTGCTTTGCAACCGATTGGAGTTGTACCCACTGTTCGAGGGATACCTGGGTCATACCCTGCAATTCAGCCTTCTCCTCTTCTGTGACGAAAGCCATTGAAGTTAGCTCCAATAGCCACGCGGAGAGGAGAAGCAGAAGCTCCTGTTTACCTCGGACTGCAATTTTACCGATACGTTCAGCGATCTCACTTTCGACCTTCTGGCTCTGTTGGATCGCCCGGTATACAGCTTTCCGATGCAGGTACGTTTGCTCAAAATCTATCATCTGATTTTTGCTCCGAACATGTTGCTCCCAGCCGAAGGAACAACGTTGCTTGCATGCTATGCTATAATACTGGTTAATCGGGGCAACGTCAAGGCCAATGACAGGAGAACGCCAATGGCTGTCGCGCAAGCAAGCCCTGCGGGCCGCAGGAAGATCACGGAAGAGGAGTTCCTGCGCCTGCCGGACGACGGGCGCAAGTGGGAACTCGTGGACGGGGAGGCGGGAAGGGTATTAGCGGGTTGGTCACTGCGGCAGATCGAATAGGGCGCGCACTTCCCTCACCCTAATCGTGCGCCCGGCGATGCTGTCCGCTAGACCTGCTTCGATGGCCCGCCTCCCATCCGTTTGGATTGGAGCAGGACGGTTTCAGGCGCTTCGGCGTCGTCAAAGTGGCATTGAACGGCCTCGTGGATGTTGGCGCGGAGGCCGTCCAGCGTGTCGGCCTCGGTGAAGATGGAGTGGCCCAACGCGCGGGCGGTGTAGCCGCCCTCGGGGTTTTCTGCGACAAGGAAAGTCAACTCGGTCACGGTCTGTCCTCACATCAGGGTCAGTCGTCCGGTGGATGCACGCCGAAAGCAACGAGTGCTTTCCGCAGGTTGATGACGCTCTCACGGTTGAGATGAAGACGGTCAACAGTCGCTCTGCCGGTCGGGGTGATGCCAAACACCGTCAGCCCGTCCGAACTCCACCCGAAGTGTTCCTTCCATCGCTGTTGGCGCGGATTGTAAAGCGCGGCGCGTCCGCCTGTCGCCGTGTCCTCTGCCGGTGTCGCGGTGAGTTTATGACCGTTACACCCCTGGCAGGACCACGCCAGGTTGTCCAAGTCGTTCGTGCCGCCGCCTGCGCGTGGGCTGATATGTTCCACGGCGTAGGGACTGGAGGAGAAGCCGAACGAACAGCGGCAGTATTCGCACAAGTTGCCCGCGCGTTCGGCGACGAGTCGCCTGGTCTCGGCCACACTGAGTCTCAATCGAATGACACTGGGTGCAGCCCCAGTTCAGCCATCAGCGATTGAACCGAGACGCCGCGCCTCTTGGAAAGTTCGATCAGGTACGTCAGACGTTCGGCATCACGGTTCTCCGTTTGCTCAGTATGCGCGATCAGTTCCTTATGTTCTTCCGGCGTAAGCGTCCCGGTACGAGAGAGGGCGACGAGTGCGCGGAAGCGGTCCCAGAAGGTCTCCGGGAAGCCGTTATTGATACATTCCAGCAAATCAGTATCGCTCAGAAGTTGAGGCGGGCCTGATGGCAGCAGGCGAGAAAGAGTCGCTTCCCGCATAAAGGTGGGAACGTCCACGCCCTCCAAATCGGCGGCCTGCTTGACCCGCCGTTCCACGTCCGGCGGTAGGTCAATGGTAACGGTCATGGCTTGCTATCCTTCCTCCGAATACTTCTCTTTGAGGCTGGCGACGACGCTGGGGTCGGCCAGGGTGGTGGTGTCGCCCAGGGCGCGGCCTTCGGCGATGTCGCGGAGGAGGCGGCGCATGATCTTCCCCGAACGGGTCTTGGGCAGCTCGGCGGCGAACAGGATGTCGTCGGGGCGGGAGATCGCGCCGATCTTTTTGGCGACGTGCTCTTTGAGCTGGCCGGCCAGCTCGGACGTGTGCGGGGCGTTCTCTTTCAGCGTGACAAAGGCGGCGATGGCCTGGCCCTTGATCTCGTGGGTCCGCCCGATGACGGCGGCCTCGGCGACGGAGGGATGGTCTACGAGGGCCGACTCGACCTCCATGGTGCTGATGTTATGCCCCGCCACGAGCATGATGTCGTCCACGCGGCCCAGCAGCCAGTAGTCCCCCTCCTCATCGCGGCGCGCGCCGTCGCCGGGGAAGTAGTAGCCTTTGTCGGCGAACTTGCTCCAGTAGACGCTTTGGTAGCGCTCGTCGTCGCGCCAAAGCGTGCGGAGCATGGACGGCCAGGGCTGGGTGATGACCAGAATGCCCGTCTGGTCCGTGCCGCGCGGCAGGATTTCGCCGGCCTCGTCCACGACCTCGGCGCTGATGCCGGGGAATGGGCGGGAGGCGGACGCAGGCTTGGTCGTGCTGAGGCCCGGCAGGGGCGTGATCATGATCGCGCCCGTTTCGGTCTGCCACCAGGTATCCACGATGGGGCAGCGCCCGCCGCCGATGTGCTCGTTGTACCACAGCCAGGCTTCCGGGTTGATTGGCTCGCCGACCGACCCCAAAACACGCAGCGAGGACAGGTCATGCTTCGCGGGCCACTCGGTCCCCCACTTCATAAACGCCCGAATGGCAGTCGGGGCGGTGTAGAGGATGGTGATGCCGTACTTCTCGATCAGGCCCCAGAAGCGGTCGCGCTGCGGCCAGTCCGGGGCGCCTTCGTAGAGGAATACGGTCGCGCCGTTCGCCAGCGGGCCGTAGACGACATAGGAATGCCCCGTCACCCAGCCGACATCGGCGGTACACCAGTAGACGTCGTCGTCCTTTAGGTCGAAGATGTACTTCGTGGTCGCCGCCACGCCCGTCAGGTAGCCCCCCGATGTGTGCAGGATGCCCTTGGGCTTCCCCGTCGAGCCGGACGTGTAGAGGATGTAAAGCGGGTCCTCGGCGTCCATCGGCTGCGCCTCGTGCTTGAGGGGAGCGTCCTCCATCAGCCGGTGCCACCAGAAGTCGCGGCCCTGCTTCATCGAAACGTGCTTCGCGTCCTCGGTGCGGTTGACGACGATCACCTTCTCGACCGTCGTTTCCCCTTCCAGCGCCTTGTCCGCCAGGTCTTTGAGCCGGACCTCGTTGCCGCGCCGCCAGCCGCCGTCCGCCGTGATGAGCAGCTTGGACTGGCTATCGCCGATGCGCTCGGCCAGCGAGTCGGCGGAAAAGCCGCCGAAGACGACCGTATGCACCGCCCCGATGCGGGCGCAGGCCAGCATGGAGATGACGGCCTCAGGGACAGCGGGCAGGTAAATCGTCACCCGGTCACCTTTCGTGATCCCCTGCCCTTCCAGGACATTCGCCAGCTTGCAGACCTCGCGGTGCAGGTCGTGGTAGGTCAGGACGCGCGTGTCGCCTGGCTCACCCTCGAAGATGAGGGCCGCCTTGTTCCGCCGCCCATTCGTCAGGTGCCGATCCAGACAGTTGGCGGCGACGTTGAGCTGCCCGCCGACGAACCACTTGGCGTGGGGCGGGTTCCACTCGCAGACCGTCTCCCAGGGCCGCGTCCAGTCCAGCAGCGTCTCGGCCTGCCTGGCCCACCACCCCTGCGGGTCGGCAGCGGCTTCGTCATAGACGCCGGGATCGGCGATGTTCGCCTGCGCCGCGAACTCGGGGGCGGGCGTGAATGTCTTTTGTTCTTCTGCCACGGTGCAATCTCTCCTTACAATGTCGGGATCAGCGGGACGGAAAAAGGCGCTCGACAGGCACAGACAGGCCCGGCAGCACATCCTCCCCGTCCAGCGTATCGCCGGTAATTAAAAGGCGCGGGGCTTGGTTTGGGCGGTGGACGGAGAGGATGCGCGTCTGCGGGTTTAGTTCCCAGACCAAGCGGACACCCAGGGCCAGCCAGTGGTCTACCTTGTCTGCCACTTCCCGCTTTGTATCATTGGGCGAACGCGTTTCCAAAACCATGTCGGGAATGACTGGGACATAACTTTGTGGCAGCGGCGTCGGCAGGCGGTCTTTGACGACAAAGGCAAAGTCGGGAGCCAGAACCGTGTCCGGGTTCCGGCTGACGAGAAAACCCGTCTCCGCCGCGAATACATCGCCCAAATCCTGCTCATAGACAATTGCACTCACATAATAGGCGATGCGGCTGGACGCGCTTCCATGCGTTCCTCCGAGTGGGGCCATTTCGCGGAGTTCTCCTTTGATCAGCTCGTAGTGATAGCCTTCGTCCGAAAGGCGCTCCAGGTCTTTCGCCGTGTAGACGGCCGGTTTGGTCGCGATGGAAACGGTCATCGTGTCTTTACTCCATAGGGTACTTGAGGCCCCACTGGGCGCGGAGCGTGTCCGTCGTCCGCAAGATGGACAGCGTCTCGCTCAGAGGCAGGATGTCGCTCTCATTCTTGCCCGCGCGAAGGCAGTTCCCGACTTCCTCGGCCTCGTAGTTCATGCCCTGACCGTCGAAAGGCAGGTCAAGCTCCTCGCTCTTGCCACCGGCATTGACCGTGATCTTCGCCGCCTTCCACCAAGGGGCGTGAATCTTGATCGAGCCGTCCGTGCCTAATATGTGTGCCTCCTGCGGGGTGTTGATGCGGACGCCGGTGGTCAGCGCGGCGAGCTGGCCGCCCGCGTACTTGAGGGAGATCGCCGCCTGCTCGTCCACGCCCATCTCGCCGATCTGTGCGACGCCGGTGATGTCGCTGGGAGCGCCGAAGAGCATGGAAGCCAGCGAAATAGGGTACACGCCGACATCCAGCAGGCCGCCGCCCGCCATCGCCGGGTTGAACAGGCGGCTGCTGGGGTCCACGCCCGCCCGGAACCCGAAGTCGGCCTGGAGCATCCGCACCTCGCCGATGGCGCCGTCAGCGATCAGCTTGCGGACATGGGCCATGGCGGGGAAGAAGCGGGACCACATGGCCTCCATCACAAACAGGTCTTTGGCGCGCGCCGACGCGATGACTTCCTCGGCTTCTTTGGCGTTGACGGTGAACGGCTTTTCGCACAGGACGGCCTTGCCGTGCTCCAGGCAGAGCAGGGCCGCGTCTTTGTGCTGCGGATGGGGCGTGGCGATGTAGATGACGTGGACGTCCGGATCGGCGGCCAGCGCCTCGTAGCTCGCATGGCGCTTCGGGGCGCCGAACTTGTCGGCGAAGGCGTCCGCCTTTGCCTGCGAGCGCGAGCCGACGGCCAGCAGCTTCGCTCCGGCGGCGGATTGCAGCCCCGTGGCGAACTGATGCGAGATGCTGCCGGGTCCGAGGATGCCCCACTGGATCGTGTCGGAAGTGATGGGTGTCAAGATAAGTTACCTCATGGAAGCGAAAAGTCTTGGGAAACTGTTTCGCCGCCATGAGGCTGTTTTCCTGCCGTCCACTTCCTCCTTCACGTTTCCCCTTCATGCTTCGACGTGATGGGGGTCGGTGTGCGTGAAGAGCAGCTCGGTCTGCCCCAGCATGTCCTTGTCCTGATCGCGAGTCAGGTGGTAATCCTCGCACAAACCGGCGATCCAGCCCTCCATCTGCTGCCGGCACTCCGTCTCGTCTGGGCAGTCCATCGACTCCATGACCATCTCCTCCGGGACGCGGGCGACCCCGCCCTGCTTGGTGACTTTGATGATCTCACGTTCGAGGTCTTCGAGTTCCATGACCGTTCTCCCTTGTCTGTAGGTATTGATTGCAGGCAAGGCGAGATACGGCACAGACCAGTAAATCTCCTGCTTTCAACTCGGCCCTTTGTAGCCGACATCTTCGGAGAATTGCCCGGTGTGGAGCGACCACTCCGCCTGTCGGCGCAGCAAACCGCCGCGTTGCGGCAGGGTCTGGCACTCCTGGATAAGCATCCGCAGTGTCCGGTCCCGGCCCGCCTTGTCTCTCGCTTTTCGGTAACAATCCGCCAGAAGCTCTACGTCGTAAGCGTGCTTCAGCAGGTTCTCGTACCGCTCTTCGTGGGTTGCTCCACCCGCCGGCAGCAGTTCCAGCTTTCGTTGCTGCCAGAAGACGGCCCGCGCCCGGAACTGCCGCTCCGCTGCTTTGAAGATAGCGGAATGGCGTTTAGTCGCGGCATCTACGGCGCTGGCGCTCTTCATGTTGACGCTGACCGACCCATCCTTGCCCACCATTCCGACGCTTCCGTCCGGGTTCATCGCCCCAGCGTCCACAAGTTGAGGTGCAACCTGCTTCAGAGCCGCATATCGGTAGTCGTCGCCCAGAAAGTAATATGCGCGCCGCTGTTCCGCCAAATCGTAAGCCGATGGAAACGAGAATTGGGGATGCGTGTCCGGCTTCGGCAGGGCCATTTGCCAGTGAAATTGCTCGCTGATTAGGCTTTCGGTGCGCGTCGCCGGATGCGCGCTTCCGTCCGAATAAATCAGGTCCGAGGAGCGCACCTGAATTTCCGGCGAGGCGGACAAAGACAGCAGGAACGTGTCGGGCAGTGCGTTAGTTTCTAACGGCTCTAGTGGCGCGAAGGGCATATAGATGTCTTTGCCGGGCGGCAGAGACGAGTGAGTGGCGTACAAGTATTTTAGCGGCTGCCCATGTCGTTCCCCGGAAAACCTGCCGTTGTATGGCTGCACGTTCAAGCTGAAGGGGGAGCCGGGGGTCAGGCGGTCTTCGCCCAGCCAGCCGCGCGCCACGATCACTACGTTGCCCGACGCATCCATCCCGACAGGCTCTGCGGCCACCCGGAAGCCGCCGGCCCGTTTTGCTGACGGCGTGAAGTCCACGACGCTGTAGCCGCCATCGGCGGATGGCGGCGAGAAGATGGCACCCGGCAGGTCCACATCATAGTGGACGCTCAGATATTCGGTGTCCCGCGCGAACGTCCGGCTGTCAAAATGACGCTGATAGGTGGTCGGCAGCCAGTCGCGCTTGCTGATGACATACAGTTTGTTCGCGTTGACGCCGCTGCTCACGCCGGCCGTGTCTTGGCGACGAAACCGGGCTACGGTAAGCGTCTGCTGGTAAAGCTTGGTCGCCCCATCCCCGAAATCGGTCCGCGCCTGCTGGCTGTTGACAAGGCTTTGGTAGGCCGGGTCTTCTAAAAAGCCCAGATCGCCGCTCACCTGATCCCCGGAAGTTTTAATGATCAGACCATGGGGCCGGTTCAGGGCCAGGTTTGGCGCGAACACCCGCAGGCGCTGCTTGCCGTCCGACCAGGTGATCGCATCTCCTACCCGCTCGTAGTAAAGCCACGGCGCGCGGCGCCCCCAGACTTCCCAGGGGACCTGCCTGCCGTCAATCAACTTCCAGCCGGAGAAGTGCCAGGTGTTGACGCGCCCCAGCGCGGCGGCGATGGCAGCGCCGGGATTCTGTGCGTTCCGGCGGCTCTGGTTTAACGTGGGGAGCAGGAACAGACCGCCGATGAGCAGGGCGGCCATGGCGACGGCAAACGCGCGACGGGGCGGCATCCGGCGGGTCGGTACGGGAACAGAGACGGCCTCGGTCGGCACGAGGTCGGCCCGGCGCAGGGTGACCTGGAACTGCTGCAAGGCAGTGAGTTCTTCCGCGCAACCGGCGCAGGCCGCCAGGTGGCGGTGGACGGCCCAGGCGCGGATGGGGCCGGCCTCGCCATTGGAAAAGTCCAGCAGGGCGGCGCGGACGGTGTCACAGCGCATCTTTCAGCTCCTCTCGCAGACGGCCCATCCCGATGTGCAGGCGGGACTTGACGGTCCCCAGTGGGACTTCTAAAACGGCGGCGATCTCCCGGTACTTGAGTTCTTCATAAACCGAGAGGATGATTGTCGTCCGCTGCTCGTCCGGCAGGCGACTCAGGGCGGCCCAGACGATGGGGCGTATCTGGGCCTGGAGGACGGCGGCTTGGGGAGTCAGGCTGGGGTCGGGGATGTCGGCGGCGCTGTCCCAGGAAACGATATCGGGTGCCAGCCGCTCCCGGTGCCGCAGGACGACGTTGACGGCGATGCGGTACAGCCAGGTGTAGGCCGAGGAGCCGCTGTGGAACGTCCCGAAGCCCTGGAAGGCCCGCAGGCTGACCTCCTGCGTCAGATCGTCCGCTTGGTCCACGTCCCCGGCGAGCCGGGCGACGAGGCGCCAGACGCGGGGCCGGTGCGGCTGCCAGAATCGCTCGAACGCGGCGGTGTCGGCGCAATGTCTTGTCACGCCCCACATCCTTGCCGCTGATAAGTATCCCAATGTGCGCGTCCCTCCTCCATGTATATCCCTCTAAAGTGTTGGATACGAGGGAAGAGAGTTTTGTTCATCGGGCGGGTCGGCGTTCAGAAAAGACTGAGCTGGAGGGAGCGGCTGCCCGGCGTCCACAGTGCGGAAGGGGAGTCGCGCTTGGCGACGTCGAAGACGACGGGGCAATTGGTCTCGACCGCGACCGTGGCTTTGGCGTAGCCCAGGGCAAGCTTGGGGGTGTTGTTTGCTTTGGAGAGGTGCGCCAGCCAGACCGTGTGCGGGCCGTGGTTCAGCGCGTGCTCGCAGAGCAGCCCGACGGCGGCCTCATTGGACAAATGCCCGGTGTCGGCGAGGATGCGCGCCTTGAGGTGGCCGGGGTAGTCGCCGCCGCGCAGGCGGTGAACGTCGTGGTTAGCTTCCAGGACGAGCAGGTGCGCGCCCCGGATGGCGCGGCGAACGATGTCCGTGACATGGCCCAGGTCCGTCAGGTGGCTGACCTTCTGCCCGCTGGGAACGTGGACAATGTTGATGCCCACCGGGTCAGCGGCATCGTGCGGCACGGGGAACGTTTCGATCTCCAGATCCCCCACCCGCCACCGATCTCCCGTCGGCAGGATCACATGCGGCGACTGCGTCTTGCGCCGGTAGAACGCCGTCAGCGTCCGCTCGCTGGCAATCAGCGGGACGCCGTGCCGCTTGGAAAGTGCGTGCGCGCTCTGGATGTGATCGGAATGCTCGTGCGTGATAATCGCGCCGCTGAGGTCGCCCGGCGCCAGCCCCTGCTTCGCCAGGGCCATCGTCAGCTTCCGCATCCCGATCCCGGCGTCTATGAGAATGGACACATCGCCCGCGCGGACTAATGTGGCGTTGCCCGACGAGCCGGAGGCGAGCGCATGGACGGTAAACGTCGAACCCATGCGCCCATTGTACCCGATTGCGGGAAGAGACCGACTCGGTTAATGCTTGCGTGTTCGCTTGGCGTTGTAGGTGTTCCACAGGTCGTCATAGACCCGGCTCATCTGTTGCGCGAGGGTTTGTCTAGGCAGAATTGTCACAGTGCCAGGTGGACTATTCGGCTGCGGGCTACTCATCAGCGTGACCAGCCTGGTCAGGTCTTGACGGACATGGGCCGGCGCGTCCTGCGGAACGGTCTGTAAAAGGCGGTCCGCCTCCTCCGTGAAATCCGTGGACGGATACCGGCCTGGGTAGCTCGACTTGTCATGCAAGGTTTCGGCAAAGGAGCCGAGGGCGGCAGACCATGCCGCTTCCGGGCCGACCTGTTTCAGCCACCCCTCTACTTTGGCTTGTTGAGTGGCGGCGATGGCTTGGGCGGCGGTGATCTCATTCATTCCGGCAAGGTCCGTTGTCAGCTCAGGCTCAGTCGCCGGCCTGACTTGTCTGGCCTGCATCGCATCTGAGTAGGCCGGAGAGGAAGCAAATATCGACTGCGCCTGCGCTCTTACCTCGCTCGTAGACGCTAAAGGTGAGGCCAGACGTGAAGCCTCTTGATGATACCAGTCGCAGACCTCCGCTGGCGCTTGCATCTGACGGAGAATGACATATACCTGACCATACTGAGAACTTTGCAGGCCACGGATTTCGGGCGTCTGGCGGCTCATAAAAGTTGTCTCCGCGTTGATTGAGACTACATCCGCCAAAGTTTTGTCAGGAAAAGTTCTGATAGAAGCGATTTCATTGGCATATGCCTGCGCCCGCAGACTGCACTCGCGCAACGTCATCCCGATTTGAAATGCCTGTTGCTGGGATTGAGGCACGGGTGGGACCTGTGCTTCCACTTGAATACTTGTCTTGTGCAAGCTAAGAGCGCGGGCGAGGGGCGGAAGGGCTGCGGCTGCCAGCAGAACGGCGGCGGCGAGGGCCGCAAATTTCACCTTGATGATTTTCATTGTCTGATACACTCCTTTCGAGAGCAGCAAGACGTTTGCAGTGGGGCCTCCAGAGAGAGATTGAAGCGTCCCCTGCGCGATAGTCGTGGCGGCATGGAACGGGGCGGGCCGCGCCGCTTCCGAGGTCAGAAGGCCCGTCAAGACGGCCCCAGTGACGGCGGCACCGTGGGTCGTCAAACCGTGGGTCGTCAAACCGTGAGCCGTCAAATAGTGGCGCATCTTTTCGACGGCGCGGGAAACGCGCATCCGGGCGGCGTCTTCGGACAGGCCCAGGGCCGCGCCGGTTTCGGCCAGGCTGCGGCCTTCCAGAAAGCGCAGCAGGACGGCCTCGCGCTCCGCAGGCTTCAGGGCGGAAAGGGCATCGTTCAGCAGCGGCTCGACGTGCTCCCACTCCGGGGCAGGCGACTCCTGCCGGTGCGTCATCTCCTGAATCACGCTTTGCTCCCTCAGACGCCGCCGCGCCTCCTGTTTGCGGACGTCTTTGGCGACGAACCGGGCCGCGTTGTAAAGCCAGCCCGCCAGGCTCGGCCCGGCGCGGAGTGACTTGGCCTTCCGGGCGAGCAAGAGAAAGACGACCTGAGCCGCGTCTTCGGCCTGGGAGGATGAGCCGGTTTCGCGCAGACAGGTCGCGTAGACCAGCGAAAGGTGACGCGCGACGAGCTGGCCGAAGGCGGCTTCGGAGCCGTCCCGTGCATAGTGGGCCAGTAGCTTGTCGTCGTCCATCGCTCCCTTTCCGTTCCAATCAGCTTCCATTGATTATATGGCCGGGGAATGCGAAAAGCGAACAGAAGGACGGAAAAAGGTCCAAGCGAGAAGAAAAGACCTGGGGTGAGCAGCGCCTATCACTACTTCGGGAGCGACGGCACGGCCATTGGGCCGGGGCGGCTTGTCTTCAGCCGATAGGTGCAGAAGCGGCGATCGCCATAAGGATCAGGAATCACGAGGATCGGCTCATATTCTTGAAGAAACCAGGGTTCGTCATGCACCCGCGCTAAAAAGGCGGCGGCATTGTCGGTTTTCAGCACAAGGTAATCCGGCCGGAGCTTTTGGAGGAGAACGTCGGTCGGCACACCGACGGCTTCCGGTGTGACCAGACCCGTCACATCAATCACGGTCGCCGGCCATGCCCTCCACCCCACGACGCCGATCTCGAAGGCCGCCACGGTCGTCCGCGAATCGCGCGGGATGGGGCCGGCGGCTTGGAAGTAGCCGGCGACCCAGAAACTCCGGTCGCGGGGCAGCTTGACGAGCAGGGCCGCCAGAAGCTGACCGAGGACCAGCGTCGCCACCAGGCCGGCGAGACAGACAGCCCTCACTCTTGAGGTAAGTGAAAAAGCCTCCAAAAGATGCGCCGCGCCGACCGCCGCAAGGACGGCATAGAAGGGATAAATCGGGCCGTAATACCAGGGGAACCAGGTGAACGCATGGCAAAGCGCCAAGCCGCCGAAATAGCAGGCCGGGAACAGCCCCAAGACCAGAATGCGCTCCCTGTTTTGTCCGTCGGCAGAGCGAGAAACGTCCCGAAGCAGCCGCCAGAGCGCCGCCAGCGAGAGCAGGGTCAGCAGGCTGTTGAGCTGCAAAGGGGTGCGCTGGAAAATCTGGCTGCCGGCCTGGCCTTCCAGAAAAAACAGACCCAGGTTGCGCCAACTCAGATGCGCCAGCGCAGGGTCCGTTTGTACCGCAAATGATTTTGCCACGACCGATTGAGGCACGACGGAGCCAAAGGTCCGCTCCGCGAACAGGCCCCACCCGACGAGGCTGAGTAGCATCAGGGCGATGGTGAGGAAACCGGCGCGTCCCCGAAGCAAGCCGCGATGCGGCCAAAGACTCAGCAGCAGAACCAGGATGAGGACGCTGCCCTCCGGTCGGGTGAGGCAGGCGAGGCCGCAAAACAGCCCGGCGGACGGGAAGCGGCGCACGGCGATCTCGTGCAGCGTCGCGGCCACGAGCAGCACGAAGAAGGCAGTCTCCATTCCCGAACGACTGAGAGAGAGGTCATCGAAGAAGCACAGAAAAAGAATGGAGGCGCTGGCGGCGACGGCCTGGGAGTAGCCCAGATGGCGCAGCATTTTGCCCAGGAGAACCGCCGTCACGGTGTCGGCCAGCAAGGACAAAATGAGGGAACTGCCGGCAAGCGGCAGCTTCAAGATGTTCAGCAAGGCCAGGATCAGTGTCCACAGGGGAGTGGTCGTCCCCAGGACGGGCTGGTTCAGGTTATAAACGAAGCCATGACCAGTCGCGACATTGAGAGCATACCGGAAGGTGATAAAAGCGTCGTCGAATGGACGAAAGCCTAAATGCCACCCCAAACCCGCCCGGAGGAGGGCGACCACCAAGATCATGGTCTCCAAGGAACGACCCGCCACAATCCAGGTCTTAAAGGTCTGTATAGCGGACCACCTGGACGCCCCGCGCCGCCAGCGCTTCCGGCAGAGACGGGTCGGTCAGCAGGCGGCGGTCGGCGTCCCGCCACCGCGCGACCTGGCCCACTCCGTCGAACCGGCGCATGTCGTCGGCGTCCCAGCCGGGGTGCGTGACATGGACATACGCGCCGGGCGCGGCCTGATCCAGCGCGGCCAAAAGTGCCTCCCTGACGCTGGGTCCCTCCACCGGAGGCAGGCCAGGGACAGAGTGGACGTCTTGAAGACCTTCGCGTGCCGCGAGTTCCGCGATTCCCGCCCGCAGCTCCGGCCACAGCGAAGAAATGCCCATGTGTTCATCTATGTAGGCGAACGGCAGCCCCGCGCGCCGCGCTTTCGTAAGCTGCGCCTCGATCTCCGCCAGCATTTCGTCCACCCGTGCGCCGCGCCTCTGCGCCTCGTCAGGCGTCGCCCAGAAATCGCCGTGGTCGTCCACCAGAGACGGCACCTGCTCACGCGGCAGGACGGGCATCCACTTGACCGTCTCCCATTCGGCGTTCAAGGTGACGTGCAGGCCGAGGCATACGCTGTCGGGGAGGCTTTGCAGCAGAGGGACGGCGGCGGCGAAGGCCGGGCCGGGGGCCATGACGGAGACGTTGCGGAGGACGCCGTGGCGGGCCGCCTGGCGGATGGCGACATTGGCGCTGTCGCACGAGCCGGCGTCATCGCCGCGCGTGACCAGGCGGATGCGGGGGAAGATTGAGTCGGCGGAAGGCATGGGGTCATTATAAACTTCAGCCTGCCGCCTGTCAAGCGGCATTCCAGGCAGGGGAAGACGCCGCCCGTGTCGAACCTTAGCCCCGAACCAACTTTTGAGGAGTACCGAGACACTTGCAACGCGCTAAACGATTATCGCTGATCCCGCCCTACCTGTTCGGCGAGATCGCCAAACTCAAGGCCCAAGCCATCGCCGCCGGGCGGGACCTGATTGACCTGGGCATCGGGGACCCGGACCAGCCGACGCCCCAGCCTATCATTGACCAACTCAGCGCCTTCGCGCACGACCCGACGACGCACCGCTACGACGAGACGAACATGGGCCGGGCCGAGTTCTTGCAGGACGTGGCGACGTGGTTCCAAAGACGTTTCGGCGTCGCGCTGGACCCCGCCTCCGAAATCCTGGAGCTGATCGGCAGCAAGGAGGGCCTGGCGCATGCCGCGTGGGCCTTCATTGATCCCGGCGACATCGCCCTGGTCCCCGACCCGGCCTACACCGTCGTCAAGGTCAACACGCTGCTGGCGGGCGGAACCCCCTATGAGATGCCGCTGCTGGCCGAGAACGGCTTCCTGCCCGACCTGTCCGTCCTCCCCGGCGACGTGGTGAAGCAGGCGAAGCTGATGTACCTGAACTACCCGAACAACCCGACGGGGGCGGTCGCGACGCGCGAGTTCTTTCAGGAGGCTGTGAACTTCGCCCGCGAGACGGGCATCTTGATCCTCCATGACTGCGCCTACGCCGAGGTCGGCTACGATGGGTACAAAGCGCCGAGCATTTTGGAGATCGAGGGGGCCAAAGAGGTCGCCATCGAGACGCACTCGCTGTCCAAGACCTTCAACATGACCGGCTGGCGCATCGGCTTCGCCGTCGGCAATTCCGACGCCCTGCGCGCCCTGAACACGATCAAGGGGAACGTTGACAGCAAGCAGTTTTCGGCCATCGCGCTGACGGCGGGATGGGCCTTGAACCACGCCAGCAACGACGAGGCGCTGGGCATCATGAAGCGCCGCCGGGACGTCCTGGTAGACGGCCTGAACCGGCTCGGCTGGAAACTGGAGAAGCCCCACGCCGCGTTTTATGTCTGGGCACCCGTCCCGCCCGGCTATACGTCAGCCACCTTCGCCAAAGAACTTCTGGAGAAGGCCGACGTGCTTGCCATCCCCGGCCTGGGCTATGGCCCGCACGGCGACGGCTATGTTCGTATGTCTTTAACCGTCAGCGGCGACCGGAACGGCGAGCTGCTGGAAGAGGCCGTGCGGCGTATCGAGAAGAACGTCGAGATTCAGTGGTGAGACCTAATCCCTTCGGAGCCTAACCCCGGCGCAAGCGCCGACCCTTCCCTAAGAAGGAAGGGTGAGGACAGCAGGAGAGTCAACAAACAGGCCACAGGAGCCGTGAGTTATGGAAGACACAAGGATCGTGCGGGCGCACAGGCAGCCGGAGAAGCTGGCATTGGCGCGGCGTATGCGTCGGGCAATGACACCCTCGGAGGCAATACTTTGGGAATGCCTGCGAAACAACCGTCTGGGTGGTCTGCATTTTCGGCGTCAGCAAGTGATCGCGGGGTTTATCGCCGATTTCTACTGCGGAGCCGCCCGCCTCGTGATCGAGTGTGACGGCTCCGCTCATTCTGGACGTGAAGACTATGATAAGGATCGTGATAAGATTCTGGCAGCTCACAGCTTGCAGATATTGCGCCTGACGAAATAAGATTCTGGCAGCTCACAGCTTGCAGATATTGCGCCTGACGAACGAGCGCATCCAATCTGACTTATCCACTGTCCTCGCCGAAATCCTGACCTACTCCCCCACCCTTCCTTCTTAGGGAAGGGTCGGCGCTTGCGCCGGGGTTAGGTTCCGAAGGGCCTGGTTTCCGAAATCTTTATGAAACTCGAAGCCGTGTTCCTGGACCGGGATGGGGTGCTGAACCCGCACATTCCCGGCGACTATCTGTATTCCGCTGACAAGCTGATCGTCCTGCCCGGCATCGCCCAGGCGGTGCGGCGGCTGAACGACGCCGGGCTGCCGGTCATCATCATCTCCAACCAACAGGGCGTCGGCAAGGGGCTGATGACGATGGACGACCTGCTTGCCATCGAGCGGCGCATGGGCGAGGCGCTGGCGCATGAGGCGGGGGCGCATCTGGACCACTGCTACTACAGCACGGAACTGGCCCGCGACCGGTCGCCGCGCCGCAAGCCCGGACCTGGGATGCTGCTGGAAGCGGCGCAGGACTTCGGGCTGACGCTGGCGCATACGGTCTTTGCAGGCGACGCGCCCACGGACATACAGGCAGGCCAGGCCGCCGGGGTCGGGAAGACGATCCTGCTTCTTTCGGGGGGAACGGCGGCCTACGCCGAGGACGACTTCCTCCCGGTCCCGGACCTGGTCTTCCCCGACCTGCCCCACATGGTCCAATTTCTTCTGGAGCACCGCAGATGATCCATGCCTCCGCCCCCGGCCGCTGCGGCCTGGTCGGCAACCCGACCGACATGTACGGCGGCAGCGTCCTGTCCTGCTCCACGCGCGAACGCGCGCGCTGCACCTTGAGCCGGGGCACTAAAGAGTCTATCATCACGGTTTCCGGGCAGAGCCAGACGCTGCACTCGGCGGACGACTTAGCCCTGCGCCCCGGCGACTACTTGAACGTCGTCCGGGCCGCGCTGGTCGCCCTGGAAGTGGACCCCGCCGCCGCGCCGCCGTTTCACCTTGCCGCCGAGACAGACATCCCGATGCAGGCGGGGCTGGCCGGCTCGACCGCCATCCTGGCCTGCATCGTCGGCTGCCTGCTGGCGCATCTCGGGCTGCGGCTGAACCTGTACCAGACGGCGGAATTGGTGCGGCAGATCGAGTACGACGTGCTGGGCATCGTCTGCGGTTTCCAGGACCACTACATGACGGTCTTCGGCGGCCTGAATTTCATGGACTTCCGCGACAAGAACAGCGCCCACACGACGGACGACGACACGCCGTTCGCCACGATTGAGCCGCTGGCCCCTTTTGTGGGTGATCTGCCGTTTGTCCTGGCCCATACCGGCGTCCGGCACCATTCCGGGTCGGTTCATACGTCCCCGCGCGAACGCTGGCTGCGGAGCGAACCGGCGGTGGTGGACGGGTATCTGGAGGTGGCACGGCTGGCGCGGCGGGGCAAGCGGGCGCTGCTGTCCTGCGACTGGGACACGGTGGCGGTGCTGATGAACCGCAACCACGCCGTCGTGCGCGACCTGGGCGGCAGCGGGGAAGCGAATGAGGTCCTAATCGCCGCTGCGCTGGCGAACGGGGCGACAGGGGCGAAGCTGGCCGGCGCGGGCGGCGGCGGGACGATCCTAGCGCTGACGCACGACCGGGAGAAGACCGTCGCTGCCCTCCGCGCGGCGGGGGCCGAGGCGATTTTGTTTCCCGGCCCGCAGCCGGGGCTGACGGTGGAAATGGAGGGGTAGGGGCGCGATTCATCGTGCCCTGTTCTCTCGTTGCGCCCCTATGTGTGAAGAAGGGCGCGATGAATCGCGCCCCTACATTTGTGGCAAAGGCATCGGGTACAATCCCCTTATGGACTACCCGAAACTACCTCACCGTTCCCGCCGCCTGCGCGGGACGCCCGCCCTGCGCGGGATGGTGCGCGAGACGACGCTCTCCGTCAGCGATCTGATTGACCCCCTGTTCGTCACCTGGGGCGCGGGCCGGGAGCGCCGCCCGATCTCTTCGCTGCCGGGTGTCGCGCAGCTCACCGTCGAGGCTCTGCGCGTCGAGGCCGAACGGATCGCTGCGCTCGGCCTGCCCGCCGTCCTGCTCTTCGGCCTCCCCGAAACCAAAGACGACCAGGCCACAGGCGCCTACGCCGACGACGGCATCGTGCAGCGGGCGACTCGCGCTCTCAAGGCCGACAACCCAGACCTGCTCGTCTTCACCGATGTATGCCTGTGCGAATACATGGCCCACGGGCACTGCGGCGTGGTGCAGGGGGAGCGCATCCTGAACGACCCCTCGCTGGACCTGCTGGCCCGCACCGCCGTCTCCCACGCCGCCGCCGGCGCGGATGTCGTCGCGCCCTCCGACATGATGGATGGGCGAGTCGCCGTCCTGCGCCACGCCCTCGACGCGCAGGGCTTTGCGGACACGCCCCTGCTGTCGTATGCCGCCAAGTATGCCTCGGCCATGTACGGCCCGTTCCGGGAGGCGGCGGACAGCGCGCCGCAGTTCGGCGACCGGCGGACGTACCAGATGGACCCGGCAAACCGGCGCGAGGCGCTGAAGGAAGTGGCACAGGACATCGCTGAGGGGGCGGACATGATCATGGTCAAGCCCGCGCTGGCGTTCCTGGACATCATCCGCGACGTGCGCGAGATGACGCACCTGCCGGTCGCCGCGTACAATGTGTCGGGCGAGTACGCGATGGTCAAGGCCGCCGCCGCGAACGGCTGGCTGGACGAGCGGGCGACCGCGCTGGAGATATTGACCTCCATCAAGCGCGCGGGGGCCGACTTGATCTTCACCTACCACGCCAAAGACGCCGCCCGCTGGCTCAAAGACTAAGGAGAGACACCAATGGCCGAGCCCAAAGAGATGCTGATGACCTTCCTGCAAGAAGAAGGCTACGTCCCAACACCCGAAGATAACGGGGGCATTCTGTTCAAGAAGGAAGGCCGAACCTATTTCACCATCCCCGACGCGAACGACCGGAATTTCTTCAACCTGTACTCTTACTTCGACTTCGCCGGCGACATCCCGACCCGCGCGCTCGGCCTGGAAGCAGCCAACGACATCAACAAGTCTGTCAAGGCAATCAAGGTCACGCTGATGGAGGACGACAATCCCAGCCGCATCAGCTTCGGCCTGGAAGTGCCGCTACCGCTGGCCGAGAGCTTCCGGGCGATCTTCGACCGTGCCCTAAACACCATCGGGTACGCCGTGGAGCAGTTCGCAGAGCGCGTTCGGGCGCGGCAGGCCGGGTAACTCCCGATCCGACAAGTCCCATGCCATGAATGGCACGGCTAACCGGCCTACGGCCACAAAGTACCGCTTCTGCACTGGCAGACCCGGAGGGCGCGGCACTCGGATAGACCTCTCTCATCCCCGCGAAGCGTGGGATTTCCGGCGTCCGCGCCGAATAGCCGTGCCATTCATGGCATGGGACTTTAACATTATGGACACACCCAAATCACCCCCCGTCTGGCCGCCCCCGCCGACCATCGCGCCACCGGAAGCATTCCATAAGCGGCTAATCCCGCCAGCCCTTGCCTATGGGCTTCGCATGGCTGCATGGCACACAGCGTACTTCTGGGCTGTTCTAAGCGTATTCAACTTGGTGCGCCATCAGCCTCTCGACTGGGAGATGTTTGCTGAGTATGGCGTAGGACTGGCGTGGGGCCAAGCAATGGGGACGCTCAGAGCGCACAACAAGTTCAAGCCAAAGCGGCGGGAGTAATCACGACTTAGGCAGAGTGAAGCTGAAGACGCTGCCTTTGTTGTATTCGCTCTCCACCCCAACCGTCCCGCCGTGGTTCTCGACGATGTGCTTGACGATGCTCAGGCCCAGGCCCGTGCCGCCCGACGCGCGGCTGCGGGCCTTGTCGGCGCGGTAGAAGCGCTCGAACAGGCGCGGGATGTCGTGAGACAAAATGCCGATGCCCGTATCGGCAACCGAGACAGTGACGGACTCGGCAGTCTCGGCGGCGCTCAGAGTGACGTGGCCGCCGGGCGGGGTGTAGGCGATGGCGTTGTCCAGCAGGTTGACCAGCACCTGCGCCATCTCGTCACGGTCGGCGGGGACGATCAGGGGCGCGCGGAGGGTATTGGTGAAGGTGATGTCGCCCTTCTCCGCCTGCGAGGCCAGCCGGGCGGCGACCTCGGCGACCAGAGCAGTCAGGTCAATCGGCGTCTTCTCGATGCCGCGCGCCTCGACGCGGGACAGGTCGAGCAGATCGGCAGACAGGCGCACCAGCCGGTCGGACTCGCGGATGATCGTTTGCAGGAAGCGTGGGGCGGCTTCCCCATCCTCCAGCGCGCCGTCCAGCAGGGTCTCGGCCATGGCCTTGACGGACGTGAGCGGGGTCCGCAGCTCGTGGGAGACGTTGGCGACGAAGTCCCGGCGGACGCGCTCCAAGCGGCGCAGCTCGGTCAAGTCGCGCAGGACAAGAAGATACTGGTCAGCCGCGACGGGCGTGATGCGGACGTGGAGGGTGCGGACGGAGGGCTGGCTGAGGGTCACTTCCCGCTCCACGCCGCTCCGGCGGCGGATGGCGGTGCGGTACAGCTCTTCCAGGTCGCTGCTCAGGGTGCGGGCCAGCAGGGTGCCTCCTGCCGAGACCCCGAAGAGGGAAGCGGCGACGGGGTTGGACAGCAGGATGCGGCCCTCGGCGTCTGCTACCAGAACAGCATCCTCGGTCGTTTGGAGCAGTGCCTGCCAGAGAGCCGTGTCGGGCAGACCGGCATCGGCGACCGGGGCAGCAGTGAGGGGATCGTCCTTCGTCCGGCGCGTCCAGGGGAACAAACTCACCCAGTCATCCCTTAAACTTGTAGCCGATGCCGCGCACGGTCAGCAGCATTTCCGGCTTGGCCGGGACCGGCTCCAGCTTCTCGCGCAGCCAGCGGATGTGGACATCCACGGTCCGGTCATCCACATAGCAGTCCTCCCCCCAAACGCGCGAAAGCAGCGTCTGGCGGTCGAAGACGCGGCCCCGGTGCGCGGTCAACAGGGTCAGCAGGTCGAATTCCTTGCGGGAAAGGGTTAGTGGATACCCATCTTTGAGAATTTCGCGCCGGTCGGCGTTGATCTCCAAGTTGTCCACAACAACGGTTTGGTTCTTTTCCAGCATCGGGCTGCCGGCCTCGGCGTCGGAGCGGGAACGGCGGCGCAGATGAGAATGGACGCGGGCCATCAGCTCACGCATGGAGAACGGCTTGACGACGTAGTCGTCCGCGCCGGCGTCGAAGCCCCGCAGGCAGTCGGCCTCGGCGGCGCGGGCGGTCAGGAGCAGGACGGGAAGCGAAGCATTGTGGCGGTGCAGGCGGCGGCACAGGTCCAGTCCGCTGCCGGAAGGAAGCATCACGTCCAACAGAACAAGGTCCGGGCTGCCGGACAGGAAGCGGTTCATGCACTCATCGGCATCACTGGCCGTTTCAACGTCGAATCCCTCTTTTTTGAGGTTGTAGGAGATAGCATCGACGATCGGCTCTTCATCATCCACGACCAAAATCTTTGACACGCGGACCCCCTAGCGGCTATTCGCCTTATGATACGTACTTTGCATTCGCCGTCAGTATACCCAGGTTCGCGCTCCTTGTCTATGCCGCTTGACAAAGCCATATTTTGCTGTTACAATACTACAAAAAAGCAGGTTCGGCATGGACAAACAAACAAAAGAAGCCCTGAAGCAGATGCAGGCGGAAATGCGCCAGGAGATGCGCCAGGAGATGCGGCAATTGCAGGCGCTGGTCGGCGAGCAGCGCGCCGAGCGCAAGCCCGAGGCTGCCCCGCCCGAAGAGCCGCTGCCGAATATGAAAGGGCGAACGGACGGCGTGGTGCAGTATAGCATCAGCCGCCCCGCCTCGGGCGAGGGCGATGCACCGTTCAAGACCGGGGCGGTGGCCGTGACGGCGGCGCAGATCGCGAAGACGACGGACGAGGCGGCTGCCCTGCTGGGGTATGCACTGTCCTCGCCGCAGAAGGTCTCGCTCCTGCGCGCGCTGCTGGGCCGCGAATCGGAGAGTGCGGCGGCCCTGGGAACGACGACGAATCTGAGCACGGGCAGCCTGTACCACCACCTGCGGGACTTGATGCACGCGGGTCTGATCGCGCAGGCGGGGCGCAACCAGTACCAGATCACGCCGCGCGGCCAGCGTGTCCTGCTCTTGGTGCTGGCGCTGGCGTCGGAAGCGTAGCGAAAGGATTTTCTTATGGCGGAACAGTACGCGCTGTCGCACGAATGGCTGGCCGGGGACCTGCCGGCCCTGGTCGTCAACCGGGAGGGAGTCGGGGCTGATGCGCCTCTGGTGCTCGTGCTGCACGGGCTGGGCAGCCGCAAAGAGAAGATGCTGACCGCCCTGTACGAGTTCGCCCGGACCGGCTGCCGGGCCGTCGCCCTGGACGTCCGGCTGCACGGCGAGCGGCCCGACACCGAGGCGCGCGAGGCGAGGCTGGGGGCGGACTATTTCGGCACGACGGCGGACATGATCGAGGGAACGGCGCGGGACGTTTCGCGCCTGCTGGACCACTTCGGCGCGGCGCGGGCCGCCGTCCACGGCATCTCGCAGGGCGGCTACATCACCTTTGCCGCGCTGGCGTTCGAGCCGCGTCTGTACGCGGCGAGCGTGGCGCTGGGCAGCCCGGACTGGATCGGCCCCCTGCGCCGGTTCGGCCTGGGACCGGGACACCCGGCCTATGACCGGGCGGTCCGGCTGAACCCGCTGGACCTTCTTCCACAGATGCTCCCGCCCCGGCCCCTGCTGATGCTGCACGGCACGGCGGACGAGGTCGTGCCCCCGAACGGCGTCATCGCCCTGGAACAAAGGCTACGCCCCTTGTACGCCGCCCACTCGGAGCGACTCGCCTTGGAGCTTTACCCCGGTCTGGGTCATTCCTACAACGATGACATGCTCCGCCGCAGCGTGGAGTGGGTCAAGACGTTTCTAGGCAGCCCGTAGCCCATGCCGCACTGGTGAATCATCTGGGATGCACTTTTCGCAACTATGGAGAGCCGCCTTGAAAATTCATCGGATCATTGACAGTGACTATCATATTATGGTATCTACTTCGTACCAGCTAAATATGAGGCTTCGATTATGAGTCAGCAATTCAAAAATATTTACTTCTCAGACTATCCATCAGCTTCAGCAAAGAAAAAGCACTTAACTTTAGCGTTTGGAGAGAAGGATAGCCAACTCTATGCTCATTTGAAACCTCTTTCAAGTCACGAGACGCGCGAACTTCTAGGGCATACTTCTTATGCCTCACTTCAAGCCTCTGCGGAACGTGATGGTTTGGCCCTTGGCACATTTTGTTTGCGTGTGTTGCGGCAAAAGTTGGAGAGAGTCAAAGAGGCAAAAAGCGTCTATCACACTGAACCATTTTCTGACAATCTTCTTTTGCCCATCGAGCCTATCCAAACAACTTTCAGAGGTGGACAAACAGAACCGCTTCATAATTGGTATCCTTATCTAGAGGGGTACTCACCGAAGTTTGTCGAGTATCTTCTTACGCAGTTTGCCCCCAACGCTACTCGTATTCTCGACCCCTTTTCCGGCACTGGAACCACTCCATTGACAGCCAGCCGATTAGGGTTACACTCGTTCTACTGCGAACTCAACCCCCTCTTGCAATATCTTACGGAAGCAAAAGTGGTTGCTCTCAATATGGAGGAAAAGGAGCGGCAACATTTGGCATCCTCTCTGAGTGGTCTAGCAGTGAGGCTGGAAACGCTTGTGAATGGGAGCAACAAAGATGCCGTTCTTCGGCGTGACTACTTTGAAGCCTTTGGGAATAGTCTCTTTTTTGATGAGGAAGTTTTCGACCAAGTACTACAGGCGCGCACATTCATCGACGAGCTAAACTGCACCGATCCGATGTCGGCAAGGTTCCTCAGCATCGCCGTTCTCTCCAGTCTTGTTCCGGCTTCCCGCCTGATTCGACGCGGTGACGTTCGCTTCAAAACCTCTGCGGAGTTGAAGCGGGAGCAAATCGGGTTTCTTCCGACGGTTGAGGGCAATCTCAAGATGATTTCGGCGGACTTGCTACGGATAAAACCTGTAGCGCATTCTGCCATGCTTGTCTCTGGGAACGCCCGTGACCTTGAAAAAGTGCCGTATTTGGGCATTGATGCAGTGATCACCAGCCCCCCCTATCTTAACGGCACAAACTATTTTCGCAATACCAAAGTGGAATTGTGGTTTCTGGGGTGCCTGCGGACCGCCGAAGACTTATCCCGTTTTCGCGGCAAAGCGGTTACGGCAGGGATCAATGACGTTACTGTTGGGAAGACCATCAGTTTTGACAGCCCGAACCTGAGAGCGCTTGTTCAACGGCTCGAAGAAGTTGCTTACGATGCCCGCATACCAAGGATGGTTGCGACCTATTTCAGCGACATGCAGCAGGTGTTGACGGCCACGAAGAAGCACCTGGCTGATGGTGCGGTTGTTATGGTCGATATCGGAGATTCCTCTTATAGCAACATCCATGTCCCCACGCATTCCTTGCTCAAAGAAGTGCTGGAAGAACAGGGCTTCGTTATAGACCGCGAAATCACCTTGCGGCGCAGGATGTCTCGCAGTGGCTTCCCATTAAGCCAGGTCATGTTATCGGCTCGCCTGCCGAAATCTGGTTCCTCTCCTGTTAAGGCCGAACCCCCGTCACAGCCGCCCTGGTCTACTTCCTGGCATCGTTTCAAGGCAGAGTTGCCGCACCAAAAAGGGGAGTACGCAAAAAGAAACTGGGGGAACCCACTGCATTCTCTTTGTTCCTACCAGGGCAAGATGAAGCCGGCGCTGGCATCCCTCCTCGTCACGACGTTTGTTCCCGAAGGGGGGACCGTACTCGATCCTTTCGCAGGCGTGGGTACGATCCCGTTTGAGGCCGCGCTTCAAGGCAAGCGTTCGTGGGCCTTTGACATCAGCCCCACCGCCCTCTGCATTACGTCCGCGAAACTTGGCAAACCCAGTTCCGAGGATTGCGAACAGCAGATGAGGTTATTAGAGTCTTTTCTCGCCTCGGAGCAGGTCATGGATACCGAACAAGAAGCGGCGAAGGTGATCCGGTTCAACGGGATGCTGCCGGATTACTTCGATAAGAAAACATTTGATGAGATACTGCTGGCGAGACGCTTCTTTTCCAGCAATCCGCCTCAAACGACTTCCGGGGCGCTAGTCATGGCTTCGCTGCTCCATATTCTTCATGGGAATCGCCCCTACGCCCTCAGCCGACGCTCCCATCCCATCACGCCGTTTGCTCCCACAGGTCCGACGGAATACCGCCCCTTAATGCCTCGGCTCCGGGACAAGGTCAGACGCAGCCTCAAGGTGATCTATCCCGCCTCTTTTTGTCCGGGGGAAACATTCAAGCAGGATGCAACTCTCTGCTGGCCTCAGCAGATAGAAGCACTCGATGCCGTTATTACTTCGCCGCCTTTTTTCGACAGTACACGCTTTTATCAAGCAAACTGGATGAGGTTGTGGTTCTGCGGGTGGGAAGCCATAGACTTCAAGACTCAACCCCTCGCTTTCGTTGACGAGCGGCAGAAAGTCAGCTTTGAAGTCTATGCCTCGCTTCTGAGGCAGGCGCGCGAACGACTAAAGCCAGACGGTGTCGTGGTTTTTCATCTTGGGGAAAGCCGCAAGTGCAACATGGCAGAAGCCTTAATCAAGGTAGCATCACGCTGGTTTCAGGTAGAAGATTTCTTCTCGGAAAACGTAGAGCACTGCGAATCACATGGGATTCGGGACAAAGGAACCGTCACTTCTCATCAGTATCTTGTTCTGAGATAACAGAGTTATCAGGCTGCGTAAAGCCTTTATACTCATTGTTTGCTTGCTGAACCCATGTTGGTGAAATCAGATCAGAATGCTGAAACATATCCAGCTTCGTATCCCGAAGAAGACGGTTACGCAGCTTGATGATTTCAGGCATATAGGCACTGTATTTCGTTAGGAGGGCGTCCACATGACTTGCCTGCTGTAACTGCGTTAAAGCGGCAGGATTATACTGCGGCATACCGCTAATCAGGCCGAAGTCTAGACCTGTCACGACTGAAAGGCGCTTCTGATCTTCGAGGGTGTAGTATTCCGAAGGCCACTTATCGGACTTTTCGCCATTGTGGAGTTGACAGAGCAGGGTAGCATTCTCAGTCGTGAGCGGCCAGAGGTAGCGCGCCGGTAACGTGTGATCCAAGGGCCTCTCCCGTTGGTCCTGTACGTTTTGTAAGTCCTTCCCGCACTTGAAGCAACGGTAACCAAAGCGTTCAAAAATATCTTGGGCCTTGATATGAACGCCACCGGACAAATCCAAATACAGCCGACGTTTCTGTGCGGCCTCTCTATGTTGTTCTGTTAGTCGCGTCTGGTTTTTGATACTGTTGTAGATGGCTTTGCAAAGGCGGCACTCGCCCTGGCGCTTGGAGGCCCGTGCGCTATGCTGATCAAAGTAAAGGAGCGGCTTCATCGTATTGCAGACGATGCAGTATTTGTACTCCTGAGCTTCCGCAACGTAATCGTCGTGAGGTATGGCGAACTGTCCCGTCTCTAGAACGCTGCTGTCGCGCAAGTCGGTCAGGTCGTAGTCATACAGCGTCGTCTCATCTCCGCTACGCATCACATAATCACAGACAGGACAAACGATCTCAAAGTTCTCCCCAATGGCGTCATTGCGGATGAACAAAAAATCCTGGCACTCAGGGTTAAGGCACTGGAAGCCCTTGAATACGGTATCCCCTATACCTTTTACATGTTCAGCCCGAAGCCTATTTCGCTTCACGACTTGTGTATATGTCGCTCGTCTTGCCATTCGGATTAGCCCTTGACGCTGGCATTCAGTTTATTTCTGCGCCATCTTCCCTGCCGGATGATCCCGGACCGCCAGATGCTCCCGATCCAGCGTGTAGTGCAGGAACGCGATGCACATCTCGTCCGTCGTCTGCTCGCCCCACGCCACGGGCTTGGGCGGCGTGTTCGGGTTGCGCGGGTTGCGCGCCGAGTTGTCATAAATCGCCGTCATTACGACCCGCGTTCCCTGCGGCAAGGCCAGCGGCTTCTTGTAGAAGTAGGTGGACTGCCAGTTAAAATCCCAGTCCGAGACTGAGACCAGCGGGACTTTCGTGCCGTCCGGCTTGATCGCCGTCAGCTTCATCACACGCCCCAAGAGGTGCATGTGCGGCGTGATCGCGATCAGGTGGTAATTAACCGGCGACGGCGCCGAGGTCGTGCGGACCGTGTAACGCGCGTCATTGGCCGGGATTTGCAGGCTGTGGACGACCGGGATGACGTGCAGCGTCTTGTCCACCGGCCCCTTCGCAAAGTAGATGCCCACCCGCGACAGGTCCGTCTCCGGCTTGCCGTCCTTGTGGTAATGCACTTGCAGGACGATCCGGGACCCCTTCGGCACCTGCGTCGCCACGCCCGTCGGCAGATAGTGTGCGGTGATGCCCGGCGCCCAGCCGCCCAGCGCGCCTGTGGGCGTAAAGCCGACGCCGCCGAAGCTCGTATAGCCCGGTTCTTTCTCATGCCCGTCCAAGTCCGCCGATTTGCCGTCGCCGTCAATGAAGGCGATAACATGATGCACCACGGCCCGGTTGCCGGGCTGTACGTCCACGGCGGAAACGTAGCGGTCCTGCGTGAAGTCCGTCGGGATGACGTAGCAGCGGTACACGTCCCCGCCATCCGCGTCCACATGGTAGGGGCGCGACGGCTGGAGCACCATGTCCGGCTTGCCCAGCGCCCAGTCATCGTGGAAGTGCGGCGGCGCGGACAAGTCCTTCGGGTCCCCTTCCGGTGCGCCCGCGTCGGCCCATTTCGCCAGCGTCGCGATCTCATGGCCGCTCAGGCGGCGCGCGTCCTGGAAGTCGCCCGCGCCCGGATCGGCCTTCCACGGCGGCATCTGCCGGCTCTGGGTGTACCGCTTGATGTCCCCGCGCCACGCCGCCGCCTGCGAATAAGAGGTCAGCGCCATTGGCCCGATCTGTCCGGCCCGGTGGCACGTCTGGCACTGCCGCTGCAAGATCGGGGCTACGTCGCGGGCATAGGTGATCTGCGACGACGCCACGAGGGCAGCGGGTCGCCGGATGATGCACCCAAAGGCGGCGGTTTTGGCCCGCGCCACAGATCGCCCGGCCAGGACGGCGTCCAGCGCCTCTTTCAAGTCCCGATGATGCACCGAGGAAGCGTCCGCGCTGTCGTCCACCCGCCCTGAATAGACGACTACACCCGCCGGGTTGACGACAAACGCCTGCGGCGTCATCGTCGCGCCGAACCGTTTCGCCATCGCCGCGTCGCCGTCCCGCACGACCGGAAACGCCAGCCCTCGCCCTTTGGCGAACGCCGCCACTTCCGGCTGCCCTTCCTGCATATTGGAAAAGACGCCAACCGTCTGCACGCCCCGCGCGCCGTACTCCCGCGCCAGTGCGTTCAATCGCGGCGCGTAGACTTTGGACACCGGGCATTGCGTGGACAGGAAGACAAACACGGTCGCCTTGTGGGCCGCAATCGTCTGTCCATCATAGACATGCCCGCCCAGATCGGTGACGGGCGCAAAGGCGGGCAAGGCGTTGACCGTGGCGGGTTTCGGTGCCCCGCCGGTCAGCAGCAAGGTTGCTCCTGCCAGCAATGCCGTCGGAGCCAGAACCGCCGCTAGCCGAGCCTTTTGTTTGGGGAAAGGTGTCTTCATAATGTTCAGTCCTGGTCCATGTCTTTGTCTATCGCAAACAAGACGAGTTGTTCAACCGTTAAGTCAGTTTCAGGTAAGCCCTTTTTCAAGCGGTAGGCCTGATCTTTCTCAATTACTTGCCCACGCCGCTTGTCAACTGCTAAAGTGATGTCTGCGATCTCGTCCTGTGAAAATCTCAGGCTTACCGCGTTCACCTGAGCCGTAGTCGTTTCAGTGACAGAGTACTGAGAAGATGTTAGGTTTATCGTCTTCATTACTGGACTGCTATCTTTGTCCAAGCAGAGCAGTGAATTACCCCAGCGAAGGGCCATGATCTCAGCGTGGCGAGCAGAAGCGGCCTCTACTAAGTAATCGTGCAAATGTAATCAGGTATTGAGGGTGCGTAACCTTGTGCGGGTAGAATACCCGCATGAAAGCCCGTCCTAAGTTCGTCTATGCACTGACCGAGGAGGATCAA
>JAABUL010000521.1_pt1 | contig 81658 bp, 132 predicted proteins | sample 5559151 | NCBI WGS metagenome assembly JAABUL01 (sample SAMN10711876, study PRJNA513368) | rock metagenome | isolation source: Antarctica rocks | place: Antarctica: Victoria Land, Pudding Butte sud
GGATTCCATCATGCGCCCCAGTGTTGGAAGTGTTGGAAATCCAGCGCTGGATGGCCTCGCGCTGGAATCCACGACGGTGGATTTAGCCGAACATACGCTGGAATTGTTGCTGGATTTCCAGCAGTTGGATGTTGGATTTCCAAGGCTTCAAACGTCGGAATTGACTTCGGTGGAACGGATGCTGGAATGCATGATGGCTGGATTCGGACGATGGAATTCCAGGTTCTTACACACTATTCCATACATTGAATTCGCCAATCTGCGAGCGATTGGCACTCCTACCCAGATTCGCATCAGCATGCCATTGAATGGCATGCTGATGCGAAATGCCGAGCGTTAGGTGCAGGGTGCAGCGCCGTGAGGATGGCGCGAGGCCGCTGTGCGAGGAAGGCACATACCACCATGCCGACGGCAGAACAGAAGAACGCGCACCATTGGTGATGGCCGGCTCGACGCCGCCGAAGCAGCCGGTGCCGCCGTTGCCCATGCCGATGGAGCTCATGGGCACCAGGCCCGCCTGCATAGCCCAACGCATTTCGTCTAAAGGAAAATATTAGGCAGCGGCCGGCATGCTTCAATGTTTGTGCGCATCAGGATGGACGAACTTCGGTATTGAATACAGTAGCAGAAGCGGCCAAGGCGACGAAAGGCGAGCGTATGTTGACGCAGCTCACGATCAGGAGCGATGCCATGATGGAGCCCACGATCTGGGCGAGCATGTAGCAGAGGCCCTTGACGATCTGGATATGCCCTGAGAACAATTGCAGATTTTTTCAACCGTGCATCAGCTTGTGCCAAATCAGCAGATTTTTCAACCGTGCATCAGCTTTTGCCAAATCAGCTTTTGCCACAGTGTGGCGCGTTCTCGGACAGCAGCTGAAAGGCGCGCTGGGCCATGGATGCACAAGACAAAGCAGAAGCCATACCAGTGATCATGGTGGCGATCGTGACAGTGGGCGTGATGTGGCCGCCGCTGATGTTGGCGGTGGCGTAGACTGCACAGCACGGCACATGATGAGGTCGCCATCAACGCCGCTTTGCCTTACTTTCGAACCAGGACAGACCATGGCAGCAGCCTCTCATATATCAGTGCACAGGCATTGTAGAACAACTCACACGATCGAAACGTGATGACAGATTGGAGGAAAGTGAAGGCGCACTGGCAACGGCGAGCATGAAGCCGTTGGCGAGCGCCGCCATAACGATGTTGGGCGGAATTGTTCCCTCGGACGTCAGCGCGACGGTGGCGACGTAAAGCGAGGCGGAGCCGATGAAGGCGAACATCATGGAGCCCTGCAGCGGCAAGCAAGACGAGCCTGCCAGGTGGTGTGATATTGTAGGAAGCAGGGATGAAGCATAAGGGGCGGCAGACTGCGGCATGTCTGGATGCTTGCATGTGCCACCAAAAGGTTCTGCCGTCTTCATGATAACTGTTGAAACGTTTGCAAACCAGCGGCACTATCAAAGTGGATGCCCGTGATGCAGTGGTGCTGCACACGCATTGACATCAAATCTGCTGACGTGATTGCGGCGCCGCGCCAGCCTGGCAGGGTGCTACTGTTCTGCGAGATGGTTCACGGTGCTCGACTCCGACCAGCGTTCAGAATAAACGGATTCAATCAAGGCATCCAGATGACCAGGTGCATCGACGGAGAGCAGGCGCACCAGGAACTCTGCGGCTATCGCGCAGGTGAACCGCGCCGAGCCGAACATGTCATCGGGAGTCTGCAGGAGACCCGGCATGGTGGCAGACTCGCGGGAGCTGCTCACCTGCAGTCGAGAGAAGAGGCATCGGTCAGATCATTTGGAAAGGCTGGGACACCCATTCTGTCTTGTGGATGCACCTGCACCAAGGCCTGCCATACACACGCGGGCTCCCCCGCTTGCGTCTGTGCGAGCTGCGCATGATATTTGACATTTCGAGATTGATCCGGAGATACACACAGCAGGCTTGAGTGACCTGTTGGTGGATCGGACCGAAATTCCTTGTGAGGGTTTTTGATGGGTGTTGTCGCGCGGGCAAAGCCGGAGTTAGTACTGCACCGATCCCGAGGCGTACGCAGCTGTGGCGGAAGGATATCTGCAGAAAGGTGGTGGATGATGCTCAGGATGTTCGGGCACTGTCGAGGGCAACTTGGTGTCAGACAGCCAGCCATTTCTTCGGCCAAAGCCTCTTAGACTTGAAGTCTAACAGCAAAGGGTGCCGACGGCGGCGCCGATCGTTGGCGCACCAGGCATGAGACGTATACACGTAGCTTGAGAACCACAGGCAAACCCGATCGGATCAGGACAGCGCCCGTGCACTCATGAATCTTCCTTTGGTGCACCATGCCGGCCACGTGAATCTCTCCAGGCAAGCTGATCCGCCGAGAGGCCGGTGCGTACCTTGCAGCCGGGGTGCGCGATGTGGCGGAGGTCAGGAGCGTGGTCAGCTACGCTGAAAGCACGCAGACAAAGCTGTCCTGGGCAACCGCGAAGCTGGGCAAGAAGGGAAGAAAGTGGCTTTTTGTCCCGTGTGGGCATTTCTCCTCCCCTGCCTCAGGCCACTTCTTGTGATCACTTTTGCGGCACGCAATGTTTGCAGACAACTCTTTTCGTCCCAGCTACATCCTGCCACATCTGCTCTCAGCTATCGCCTGGTCCCTGACTCAAGCAACGGCCGCTTCGTCCAGCCCGCTGCATCGGCTTTACGAGCGTCCACAAGGACACCATGACGACGGTCCCGAGCGGTGCGTTGGTATGACTCATGAGAATCTCTGAGATATGTCAGTATCAAGTGACAGGAGCGGTGCTGTTTTGATGCGTTGCACCTGCTGCCAAGCCACGTGCCTTGGAGACCTACCCACGAGGGTTTCGTGCCGCTGCGTGCGGCTGCCCAAGCTGTGTGTGCACAACACCGCACATATATAGGTATCCTTTATAGCCTGCACATTGTACGTGCCGCTGTTTAGTCATGTGCACACATATGGGCACCCCTACCTTGGCACAATCGCATCAGCTTCTGCTCACTGCTCACTTCCGCAACATCCTTTCAACCTGTCGATGCCGTGCTGAATCGTGTGTGTGGAGAGAAACAGGAGCGGAAGCTTATTCAAGATTATATCCTGAGACGTCTTCCGATGGGGTGCGCGCCCCACCTTTCCCTTGGTTTGCACTGCGCAAACCAAGGTCCTGCAAAGGCTTCTGCATGGACGTATCCGCATCAGCTGCATGTGCCTGTCTCGGCATCTGGTGCACTGCTTTGCTTGAAGCCTCAATGCTATCAGACGGCTACACCGCGTCACCTGAATTGGCTGTGCCGAATCTGCCGCTGCAGGTGCTGCGCCTCGGAAACATCGTGCCGGATTTTGAGGCGCGCACCACCATGGGCGACATGCACTGGCACGAGTGGATCGAGGGCAGCTGGGCCATTCTGTTCTCCCACCCTGCCGACTTCACGTGCGCCCTTTCTCTTCTCTCACGTTGGCATTGACGCCTGCGGGCACGTGTGCGGCGCCTGCAAGCTACCAGCCTGCAAAGCGCTGTCACCGCTGCGCTCACCAGCCTCACTCTTGGCGCAGCTTCAAATTCTCACACGGCTTTCGTATTGAACTGAACATGGAGCCTGGCTGGCCCACCTTGGCACAACTTTCGTATCCTGTGTTGCTCTGCCCCGCAGGCCGGTGTGCACCACTGAAATTGGCCGCCTGGCGCTCAAGTACAAGGACCTGGAGTCCAAGGTGCGCCTTTGCCTCGCATCTGTCGCTGCCGGCGCCGCTGCTGCTCCTGCCACGTTCGCTCCGGCGGTGACAGCGGCGGCGAGTTCCGCTGCCACACTTCCTTTTCATCCTTTCAACATGCATGTTGCCGACTGCCAGAGCTCCGCTGCGTGCAGGGCGTGAAGCTGGCGACGCTGTCCTGCGACGCCGTTGAGTCGCACCAGGCGTGGCTGAACGATGTGGTGGCGCACTGCGAGAACAACATCACCATCGACTTCCCCATCATTGCCGACCCCACCCGCGAGATCTCTGTCAAGTACGGCATGCTGGACCCCAACATCACGGTGCGGCCATTTTGTTTCTGTGCTATATCTTCCTGTCCGTGCATGATCGTCGCTCATCACCCAACCATGCACCCTTGCGGTCAACTAGTAGATTTTCCGCTGCCATCAGCTGCTGCGAATAGCACAGCACAGTCTGTGGAGATGGAGCTTCGCTGCCAATCTGATACACCCTGTAGCGCAGTCGCATATATGACGTGCAACATGTGTCCTGCCGCAGGACAAGGAAGGCCTGCCGCTGACGTGCCGCGCGGTGTTTATCATCGGCCCCGACAAGAAGCTGAAGCTATCCCTCAACTACCCTGCCTCCGTCGGTGCGTCTCCTTCCCTTGGGGACACGCAGCCGCTGACTGATGCTCCGCCTGCCCTGCCCGGCCCGCCAGCTTTGCATTGTTGTCCAGCTGCATCTGCTCATTTCTTTGCATCTCTGACGCCAACTGCAACTCTGCAGCTGACATTCCAGCCGTCTTGAGGAAGCTGGAAAGCTGTTCTGAGTGTGACCGCCCAGATCGTTTCGCTGCTGCAGGCCGCAACATGGACGAGATCGTGCGGGTGGTGGACGCGCTGCAGCTGTCTGCGCGCTCCTCGGTCGCGACGCCCGCCAACTGGCCCAACAACCACGAGAACATTGGCGCCAAGGGCTGGGCCTTCCTGCTGCCCACCGTCACACCCGAGGCGCGCACCTTGACAACATGCCCCACACTTCCGGTGCCAGTGACAAACAGATCGGCATTACCCCCACCTGCGACACTGGATGACAGGCAGCATCCGCAGCCAAGGCTCAGCATGTATGGAAATTCTGCATGGAAATTCTGCAAGCCTGCAATTGCTGCCGCCTGGCAGAAGGATGTTCGTCAAGCGCGCCCACGTTAAAATGGAATTTCCTGGCAGAAGGATGTTCGTCAAGCGCGCCCACGTTAAAATTGCTGACCATGTTCTGCAACCTGGCCGTAGGATGCCAAGGCCTACTTCCCGGGCGCGAAGCACTCCAAGGTGCCGAGTGGCGTCGACTACCTGCGCCTCACCGACACCACGAATCTGTGAAGGACAGGATGTTAGTGACGATTCACTGCCGCTGGGCATCGCCCCCGCCGGCTTTCGGCTGATCTGTGCATGCTTGTGGTTTAGGTATCAAATCAGGACTTCTCGATACTACCTGAAATATATATTCTGTAATTGCATGCTTTCATTTCCGCACGTCGATGGCCACGCCAGTTACAGGTGCTGTACCCTTTCGTAGCCGGTCTTACACCCCACCATTGCTCGCGGCACATACGTGCTTGTCAAGCATCTTAAGCTCCGCAAAGCTGCACCTGGCATGCACATGCGCATGATGTGTTCTTGCACTGGTTGCCAGGATTTCCCTACGACAGCTGCACTCTGAAATGAGAGTAGCTCTAGCGCTGCTGCATCGCGTGTGTGCCAATGTAGCCGGCTGCCTTCTCCATGTAACAGGCGTGAATCGGCAAGTTCGTATTTTTCGTCACTTGGAAATCTTCAGAGACATTCTCGCAAATCACAGACGTCGTAGCATGCATTTGCTTGTACTCCATTGGCGCCGGTGACTGAGCATTGTCGAACAACCGATTTGGGTCTTGGGAAGTGGCGCGTCTACTTGAGTGTGACCAGTGTGACCTTGTCGAAGTAGGTTGTGGAAATGCGCTCCGTTGTCCGGCAGGACGAATGCTGTCCAGAATGTGCGCTAGTAGCGTCATGCTGAGTCACGAATCTGGCGATCATCAGGTGCAGGGCCCGAAGAGCATCGCAAAGCGCCCCGGTTGACCCGCGTATTCCTTGCGTACTTGCTAGAAACCGCTAGCTGCAGCTGCAGTCCACTCTAGCGCCGGCGTGTCACTCCTCCTTTTCAGTCCTTGAGCACCGAAATTTCTCTGCAAGAGCAGCGTACGATGGCAAAAGATGCCGCAGAGGGCATGGCGGACCTTCCGGATGATATCCTTGACATGATACTGGACCATCTTAGGTGACCGTGCAAGCAAAGGCAGAGGACGTTGACAATTTTGTGACTTACCTCAGCAACACGCTTCTGAATGGTCATCGTGCGCAGGAACGAAGACGTCGTGAACCTCGCTGCGGCACGAGCAGTGTGCAAGGGCTGGCGCCATGCCGTCAACTACAACTTTCAGGCGCTGCAGCCGGCGACACTTCCTGATGCGAAGCTGCTGGCAGCCTTTTCCAGCCTGCAGTCGCTCGATCTGTCGCGGCTGAGACCGCTCGCGACCGGCAGCTCAGCGCTGTCGACAGCGCAGGCACAGCTGGCAGCATTGGCGACGCTGACAAACAAGCTGCAGCAGCTGCCGGCCACAGTGCCGCAGCTGACGGCGGTCATCTTGAACGGCATATGGTGCGCCGAGCGGTAATTGCTAGGATGTCGAAGCCTTCCCATGCATCCATGCAAGCTGATCGCCTTACTGACGCTGGCACCCGGCAGCTTCAGTGCAGGCGTATCGCTCATTGCCGGGCATGCTCATCCTCATGGGCGTAAATGAGCAGTTCTTGCGTCTTACAGTATCCATGACTTCGCTCCTTCCGCTGTAGGATCGAGGTACCAAGCGCTTTGGCGATCCTTGCGCGACTGCCGTGCCTGGCGCGCTTGAGCCTGGCGGGCAGCCAGGAGGGAGTCTTGGCAGCAGCGCCACCGCCGCTGTGGGCGCTGCGGCCGCTGGCTCCTGTGCTGACCTCCCTTGACATCTCCGGGTACCTGCCATGGGGTCCGAAGCGCAGCCGCTTGGCGCAGGCAGAACGCGAGTCGTGGCTGCGCGACGCGGTGGCAGCCCTGGCGCAGCTGACAGCGCTGCAGGACCTGCGACTCGATGACAACCCGCGCTTCACAGACGCAGGTGACTTCACACACTCTTGGCTTGCACGGGATCGTCACCCCACCGCTGCATCCCCGATGCTGCTGCAACAGGCTCATCAAGTGTCAAACCGGTCCATTCGTGATTGTCATACATTCTGCTGTCAGGCGTCCTCGTGATGGCATCGTCTCTTACGTTTTGTAGGGCTGGCGAGTCTGGCGCCGCTGGCCAGCTCCTTGCGGGCGCTGTCGCTGGCCGGCAACAGCCACCTCGGCGGCGAGGCACTGAGCTGCCTGACTGCTCTCACGTCGCTCAACCTGCGGGATTGCTACGGAATCAACTGCTACGTGCAATGGCGGCTGCCGCGTCTGCAGAGCCTCGTCCTGGCGGTCGGCATGAGCGTCGACGGCGGAAAAGGCAAGCAGTTGGTCATCCTTGACCCTGCGTTGGTGGTGTTGTCCATTGTATGTCTGCAGGCTGAATCTCTACCAAACTTCTGGCCCACATGTCCACGGAAGATTGCCGAATTCTGATTGATTTGGCTTACTCACGGATACTTGTTCTGGCGCCGCAGTCCAGCTGGCCTTTGCGCGGCTAGAGCGGCTGCGGCGGTTGCGGGACCTGGACTTCTTCAGCTCCATGAAGCTGACGCCTGAGCACCTGGACATGCTGTCCTCCCTTACGGCGCTGAGCAATATCAAACTGGACTGCGTCCAGTTCCAGGTGTCTGCCCAGCTATACTACTCTGCTACTCTGCGGCTCTGCTATGCGTCCACTGCGGTGTGCACCGCGCTGTGCATGGAGCAGCCTGCTAGCCGCGTGAGGACTGACTCAGTTGCTGCAACTTTCCTGACAGCAACCTGGTCGGTCCTGGGCTCATGGCAATCTGCTGTGCAGGCACACCCTGCTTTCACGGCGGCAGGCTGGGGCGGGCTGCAGAGCATCAGCCTGCACAGCTGCAACGTCTGCACGCCGACGGTGGAGGTCATCTGCAAGCAGCTGACGCAGCTGACCACGCTGGAGCTAGGGTTTTGCGGCTCTGCAGTGACCGACAGGTGCAGTGTGCATTTCGCGTAAAGGTCTTGACGGGCTGTGCTTCCATGTCAATTCACATGAGATGCATCTCGTGGATGCATCTCGCTGCATACTGCAGGTGCTGCGAGCGCATCGCCGCACGTCTGACCCGGCTGCGGCGGCTGGGCCTGGCGCGCCACCGCGGCCGCGGGCACTGCAGCCCGGCAGCCATTGCGTTGGTGGCGGGACTACCCGCCCTGGAGCGCCTGGACATCCGCGAGACCTGCCAGGAGGTGCTGTCGGGCTGCGTCGCTCGCCAGCTGACGGTGCTGGATGCCTCGCGGTGGGGTATCACAGAGGTGAGAGGCAACTGAAATCCGACGGGGTCTCAGATAGCGCATGCCGAAAAGAACTGGCCTTGAGGTTTTGCTGGTTTGCCTTTGGACGAAGGGCAGCGCCTTGGCAGCCGGCTTCTAAGGCATGCGGCCTCTCATGAACATGGCCTGCCGTAGAGCGGTTGTTGTAGTGCAGATATGGTGCAGGTGAACGCAGAGACACCCCAGAACCAGCCTGTGTGATATATCGATGCGTCCAGGCCTCCATGAGGTGCCTCGCGGCGGCATGCCCCCGGCTGCGGGAGCTGCGCTGCTGCGAGTGCCACATGGGCGATGACGACGACCTCGGCGAGGCTGTGGCTGTTCTCGCCTCGCTGACCGCTCTGCACCTGTCTAAGGTCACCGGCTTTGGCGAGACAGCCTGCGCCGCCGTGGCGGCGCTGCCAGCTTTGCGCGTGCTGAGCCTGGACGACACCAACAGGTGTGCACGGACATGCCATCTGGATCTCATGCACCAGGTTTTCATGCTTTTGATCGCCCGTCGCCTCCTTGGGCAGATGGAATGTATCTGGCGCATGGTGACGGTCTCACGGTGCAGATCGTTCTGTGCTGGCCTCGGAACATGATGTACATCCCCTAGTGCCCAATCCCCAATCAGACCGTGAAGTATATCAGTACCAAATTGTGAATCGTACACAAATTTAAAGTTACCCTACTTTTCCGTGTTCCTGCAGCGACGGACGGGTGCTGGCTCCGCTGCAGGCCTCACAGTCGCTCCGGTTGCTCAGCTGCAACAGCAAGCGCAACTGCGTGCAGGCGGAAGGCTTTGCTACGTGGCCGTACCTGCGGCTGCAAACCCGAATGGGAATTCCACTGCTGACGGAGATGCCTTGAGCTTGGGGTTCTGCTTGAATGCAACGTTTTGCGCATACAGCACGCCGCCGCCGCTCCGACACTCCTGCTGGCTGAATTGGTAGGCCTGGGTTTGCACTTGCACTTGCACCTGCCTGGCACACAGTGTAAAATTTTCTACAGGCATGTCATTTGCTGTGACACCGCACCAGGATCAAGCAAATTGCAACCAGGCCGACGCCGCTGTGCCACAACTGCAACAGCTGCACTGGCCTGCAGGGTTTTGCCTCGTCCATCGCCAGCTTTTAGGAGCTGAACTGGCGTCAATGCCACAGTCCTGCTTTGCATCTGCCTCCGATATGCTTCTGCGAGCCTCATAACCTCTCACGGCCCAGTTGCAGCGCGTGATCAAGACAGGCCATCTGGGCTGGAACTCGTCCGTATGCACCTTTCAGAGCTGCTGCTTGATTTGTAGCGCGATATGGCGTCAATCGAGGACGATTGCTCTACGACTAAGTAGAACACGTACTGGAACTCATACTGTCTGAGCTGGCGTGCGCTCCAATTTGATCCGAGAAAACGATCTTCACCTGGAGGCCGCCGTGATGTCGTCCTAGATATCGAACGCTCGTGATGGATTCATGATCCAGGGAAGGTGATGTGGCGGACATCGCCGCTGCACGAGCCGTCTGCAGGGACTGGCGCCGAGCGCTCTGCGCCACCATGCGGACGCTGCAGCCGGCAACCTTCCCGGAGGAGGGGCTGGCTGCGGCGTTTCTCAGCTTGCGCAGGCTCGACCTCTCTCGGCTGGACCCTTTCAATCACAACAGCGGCCTCACTGGTCTGGCAGCCGGGGAGGCGCCGCCGGCGGTATTGGACCTGGAAGGCGTGACGGTGGACGCGTCACGACTGCTGCCAGCTCTGGTTTGCCAGGACTTTGAGGCTCGGCCCCAAGACGTTGCGGCATGGCCACATTGCGCCTAGAGACTGAACGACGGTCTGACCCTAAGCTGCTGACGGCGATGCCAGGACCGGGTGCTGTGCAGGTCCCATGCACATGCGGCGCGCCCTGATGCACGTCTTGATGGACTGCATTTTGCAATTGCGAAAATCTCGCCTGTGGCACACGGACACGATATCTCAGCTCATTGCGACAACTGCCATGATTTTCTTGCCATACCAATCAGGCATATGCTTGCAGAGAGGTCAGTGACGAGCCCTGATCAGGCCACGCATGCATCCTGATGACCAATGATTGTGTCGTTCAAGTCGAATTCAGACAGATTGAATCCTTCCATTGCGTATGCTTTATACAGTCAAGGTTGACAAGCAAGATCACGCTTGCAAGAGCCACCGCGGTGTCAGTCGAGAGTCTACCGCCCGCTTCTTAAGGAAGCTACCCCAGATTGGAGGTGCAGCATCGCTTTGAGCAGGAATGAGCGCCTCAGCGATGCAGCTCCATCACCTAGTCAGCGATAAAATGCTCAGGAGCAAGCCATTCGTGGCGATTAAGCTGCGAACGACACCCTCACGGCCATCGCAAATGGCGAGTGCTTGCAAGTCTGGGCACAAAATGACATGCAACGGAACGAATGACGCACGCCATCGATACTATCCAGCCTCACGATTCAACATCCTCGACAATACAGCTGTCGTTCCGCTTCTGCTGCCCTGCGGCGGCGCTGAAAACTCTTGCCACACAGCCTGTTCCTTCTCCAACAGATGAGCAGCTACACGATGTCAACTTGCAGGCCGCCAGGTGCGAGGCCACGCCGCAGCAGGCTGGCAGTCAGCAACCGGCGCAGCACTCGCGGCGCACAGCGCTCGCGATGGGTGCCGCCGCCAGCCTTGCAGCGCCGCAGCTGCTGCGCCCATCGGACGCTTCCGCGGCTCTGCAGCAGCCGCTCTGCCGCACCTCGGCGTACGAGTCCGGCGTGGGCGGCACGGCCAGCGCCGCGGGAGGCGGCTTCACCGCCAACCCTGTGGCGGATCTGGCGGAGGGCAGCACGGCGGAGCGCCGCGGAGACCGCATCACCCTCGGCAAGTCGGGTGAAAACTTCCAGAATGGAAGTCGCCCGACGGCAATGACACTAATCTTAATACTCGCCCCTTTCGGGACCTGCCACAGCCGAGGATGCGCTCAAATGGCTTCCCGTGGAGATATGTTTTGCTCAGGGCCAGCTCGGGACCCATGACATGTGGATTTCTTCTCTGCTCAACTGTATCACCTGAGGGTGAGCCCCTGGCATTGCAGACCTGGAGGTGTCGCCCATCGGCATTGGCGCCTGGTCCTGGGGCGACCGCTCCAGCTACTGGGGCAACGACCTGACTTCGCCGGCGCGCAAAGCCGAAAACCTGGAGGCCTACAAGGCGCTGGCCGACTCCGGCGTGGCGCTCATTGACACCGCAGAGGTGAGACACAATGGCACGACTACACAATCTGCACGTACACAACTTCTCAGAACGTGATGAATACACTTTCTTGCGGCAAGCTGGAAGCGCGCACACCGCTGGCCCATCCCAGGGTCGGCCTCATTCACACGGCAGAGGTCTGTCTTTAAGATGTTAGGCCGACCGTCATGCGCGTTGCGAGTCTCCAATGGGGGCTTGACTGTGCTTGACCCCAGGCACATGTCGTTTCGAAATTTTATGCGGATCAATCAATCAAAGTCGCAACTTTTCTTTCTGGGTGCAGGTGTACGGCTTCGGGCTGTCGGAGGAGTTCATTGGCGAGTTCATGCGGCAGACGGGCAGGCAGGTCCCGATCGCCACCAAGTACGCGCCGCTGCCATGGCGGTTCACCTCCGGCTCCGTCGTCGACGCCTGCAAGTGTGTTTCTTTTCGTTTCGGTTCTCCGTTGTGTCAGAGGTTCACAAGCTTCCTTACCTGACCCTCCTTGCATTACGCGATCAAGGTTGCGATGCTTCATCGATGCAGGCCAACTTGCACTCGCAAATCAAGATGCACACCTCGTGCTTTGCAGGGCCAGCATCGGCCGGCTGGGTGTGGACAAGCTGGCGCTGTACCAGATCCACTGGCCCGCCTTCGCCACCAACTTCTGGTGCAATGACGCCTTCGTGCAGGCGCGCTCCCTCAAGACGTTCTGATGCTTGTTAGTTTTCCCATGCACATCAGCTTGGGCCGTGTTTTTTAATTCGAGGCATTTGAATCGAGGCTCATTCAATTTCGTCAAAACTGCCTCGTCTGTGGCAGCCGCTTGCTCGCTGCTGGACAGCATATGACGAAATCGGAGCTTGCACATTGGCCCGCAGTCAGGCGTCGATCGCTTCTGATTGCGTCGCTGCAGGAGCTGGCTCACTGCTGGGAGCAGGGCTTCAGCACTGCGATTGGCAAACCCTGAACTCGGATCGAATCAACAAACGCTCGCATGCATTGCAGGGGCTGGCAGAGGCGATGGGCCCCAACTGCACTGTACGACAGCAGATTTCTTGGGAAAATATGCGATAAATAGACGTTTGTCTGTGGTTCCAGGGGCTGGCGGACTGCCAGGTGCAGGGTTTAACAGATGCGGTGGGCATCTCCAACTTCAAGGCCGACCGCGTGCGCCAGGCCTCCCGCATCCTGCAGGCGCGCCTGCGGTGTACTGCCGACATCTGTCTGCACAAGAGCACATCCTCCTGGCAGCTGACACACTGCTGAAACCCGCAACTGCTTTGAGCACAGCTCATCCGCGGATCCGTGCCGCTGTGGGCACACACCTCTCAGGCCGCCCTTGGCGAGGCTGCAGGCTTACAGGTGTCAGTGCGACGCCCATTCCTTCAAGCGCAATGGACAGAGGCATTGTCCGAGTGAGCTATGTTCTGATTGTTTGAACTCGTTGATACAGGACAACGGTGTGCCGCTGGCGAGCAACCAGGTGCAGTACAGCCTGCTGTACCGGGAGCCGGAGCGCAACGGCGTGGCGGACGCGGTGCGGGAGGCGGGCGCCACACTCATCGCATACAGCCCGCTCAACCAGGGTCTGCTCACAGGTGCCTTGTCTCAAACTCTGACATGCATTTCAAAATCAACGAGAAGCAGGATACGTGATGCGGGAGGCGGGCGCAACGCTCATCGCCTACAGCCCGCTCAACCAGGGCCTGCTGATAGGTAAGTCGTAGATGCTGCTCTCGAGGAGTCCACATCTGCAAACAGCGCCGGTGTTGGCCTGGGCTCAATGCGGGAGGCGGGCGCCACACTCATCGCCTACGGCCCGCTGAACCAGGGCCTGCTGACAGGCCGGTTCAGGTGCCAGAAGCCAATGAAGTATCTACAAAACACGACACACAGCGCGGGAGGCGGGGGCCACCCTCATTGCCTACAGCCCGCTGAACCAGGGCCTGCTCAAAGGTGCTTTGTCGATCTCGTTCCTCGCCATCAGGTTTTTTTCAATGACATTCCTTGACGTGAATGCGGTGTGGGAGGCGCGCGCGACACTCGTTGCCTACAGTCCCCTGAACCAGGGCTTGTCATCAGGTTGGTCGAAATATTAAAGAAGTCAACGACAGTGCCAGCACTGAGAGAATCATGACGCCGACACGGCGCGCCAAGGCGTGAGAGGCAGGCGCCACGCTCGTGGCCTACAGCGCAGAATCAGGGCCTGCTGACAGTTGTGCTGTGCGATGACAGTGACCAAGGAATTTGTGATATCCGATGCTCCCATCTGCCCGGCAAGCACGCGGAAGAGAGTCTGCTAGGCACGGCGCAGGCGCTGGTCATCGACGAACACAGAGTGGAGACAGGAAAAGATCTGATGCATGCAATACATCATGCAGCGCATTGACTCCGCCGCAGGAAAGTACAACAAGGAGAACCTGCCGGGCGGCGCGCGAGCGCTGGTCATCAACGAGGAGCGGGTGGACGCGGTGCAGCCGCTGCTGTCCCTCATGCGCGACATCGGCTCCGCGCACGGCGGCAAGACGCCCGGCCAGGTGCGGCCGGTGCTGCTGAATTTGCACCCTGATATACTTCCATCAGGTATCTCTGCCGTTGTGCGCTGCAGCCGCTGCGCAGCCTGATGCGAAGCATTGGCTCTGCGCATGACGGCAAGACGCCTGGCCAGGTGCGTCCGCGCTGTGGATGCAAGTCATGTTTTTGGAGTTTGCCTGGAGATTTTTGGTACCCGTATCCCTGATTCTCTTCCTCAGTTTGTCCACATCTCCTGCAACCTTCTGGCAAAGACGCACCGGCGGTAGAACGCGACATTGCAGTCGCCGGGCTGCACGCAGTTTCTATGTCACTCTTCGATACAGAAAAGATAGTAGATGTGGATACTGGAGCTGTGCGCGTGCCAGCCATACCTTCTCAGCAGCGTTTGTGGCTGATGCCGCAGGTGGCCATCAACTGGTGCATCTGCAAGGGGGCGCTGCCCATTCCGGGCGCGAAGAATGCCAAGCAGGCGAAGGAGGCCGCCGGTGAGTGCGGTCTCCTGATGGGCACACCTGTCAATCTGATGGGCACACCTGTCAATCTGATGGGCACACCTCTCAATCTGCATTGAGCTCTGTGTGCGGTGTGCGCCGTGCATTGTGATGCAACTCCGATGTCTCGGCCCTTGTCCACAGCAGAGTGGCCATGCAGGAACATGCCAGCATTCGGCAGCACAAGGCGTCCTGCTGTTGACACGTGAACTCAGCCATGTTTGCTGGACTTGCACCTACGAAACAGCGACAGCCAGGGCGCACTCGCCTTCTTCTGCGCAGGTGGTTTTGGCTGGCGCATGACGGATGACGAGGTCGCGGCGCTCGACGCCGCCAGTGACAAGGTGCCCGAGTCCACGGGCGCGCCCTTCGAGAAGTGGTGAACCGCGGCAAGCGGTCATGACTACAGCCCGCTCTGGGGAAGCGCCAGCTGATGAGGGTTACAGTAGACACACAGCGGAGAATATACCTTGCTGGTGGTTAGCGCCGGTTAGCGGATATCTGAGGATTGTCGTACATCAGGAACTTTCGACGTGTGACTTAAATGCAGTGAACTGAAATGTGTGTAGTTGATCACCAGCATGGACTGCGAGAATGTTGGTTCGATTCTTTACCTGGTGACATGATCGTTTGTAAGTCCAGCTGTACCAGAAAGCATTGTGCACAGCGCATGATGATGCTGAAGTGAGTCGACTGTACCGCAATGTGCAACCTCCGACCTGGATAAGAGCCAGATAAGCCTTTGCCCTCTTGGCCTCCCCCTCCACACAGGACACTGCACGATACGAGTCCCAGAGCCCAGCGCCGCATCCTGGTCACTTGCCGCCGTCCCGGGCCGCCGTGGCCAGGACCTGCATCTTCGGCTTCAGTGTCAGCATGGACGCCGGCAGCGCCGCCAGGCCCGCCATCATGCCGCGGCCCGCCACAGGTAACGCTTCTGCCACCAGCGCCCAGTCTGGCGCAGCCAGGTCTACCTTCGCCGGCTGTCCCAGCTCCTTGGCGGCAGCTGCCGCCGCTGCCGCCATGACCGCGATGGCCTCGGTGCGACGGATCTCTGAGCAGGTTGCGACGCCATCGTTTGCCGGCACCGCCTCCGCAGGCGCCGCATCCGCTGCAGGGGGCTGGCCGGCGGCCGCGCCGTTTGTTGGCGCGTCGGCAGTGCTGCCAGCGGCGGCTGGCGCCTGGCGGCTGGGCTGCCCGGCCGCCTGCTTGCCGCCGTCTGGCGCCGCGCCTCTGTGTTTGTACGCCACTGCAGCAGCAGCGCAGTGACTGCAGTCAGTATCATCGTTCTATCCTTCGTTGAACGCCTCGGACCTGTGTCCATCACCGTTTGGGATGTGACCAGCCAGCATGAACCGCACAGCACATACTTGTAGTAAAAGAGCTCCTGAATAGAACAAGCTGCTTCACACGACGCCCGCCGGCCTGGCAAGCTTGCCATGTCCTGTAGGCATATCATACACAACCCACACCTGCATAAGAGGTGGTGGAAGACAGCGCCTCTGCTGCCGGGTGCGTCAGCCACATTGCCACGGCAGCCCCCGCAGCTTTCGTCAGCGCCTCTGCCGTGAGCGCGCAAATCAACTCCACCGGCACAATCCGCTGACAATGCCTGCGAGCATGCACAGGCAAGACCGGATCTGTGCCACACTCACGGCAGACCAGCAGATGTCACATGGCGTCAGAGTCTTGTCAAGGAAGTTGCGATGGTTGCCGGGGCCGGCGCTGCCGCAAGTCCAGGCAACAAAATTTCGTGTGAAGTTGCATTTGCTGGCAGAGGCAGTACCTGGGAGGAACCTCCTATTGTCAAGCTTCAGCAGTGTGTAATAAAGGGCAAATGTGCTCACTGCAGGCGCGGACGCCTTCCTGCTGCCAGGTCCGCCAGCAGCGCCGCCACCACCCTCGTGGCAGCGCCCGGCGGGGGGTCCCCTGCGAGTGAGCGCCAGGAAGATGCAATACATGATGACGTTGGACACTGGCGAACCGCCATTCCCGAGATGACGATGTGCAGGAACACCAGCAGCAGCGCAGGACTGATGACCAGCATGCAGCATGCAGTAACGCCATCACTTATACGAAGGAATCTCGCGCACCAAAATGGGTAGTCAGTTGTATGAGAGGCGGCGATGATAGACTGGGGCGGACTCAATGCTGCACGATAGCTGCCACACCTTGCGGTTTCAACAGCATGAGGCCACTGCAGCCGAGCTTCACCGCCGCCAGCTCGCGACAACCTTCTCCGCCAGCGACGCTGCCTTCAGGCTGGTCTGCTCGCTCTGTTGCTGGAGCAGCCTGGCCACCAGCCTCAGGCGCTGCTGCCGCGCCAGCACCGCCGGCCGCCAGCGGTGCAGGGGGCGACGCCGCCGCTGTCGCCGCGGACTCCGCCGGCGCAGCAGCGGCTGCTCCTGCGGCCGCCGTTTGTTGCTGCTCAGCGGCCTCCGCCCGCAGGTAGGGCCGCAGTACCTCGGCAGCTTCCTTGGAGGCGCTCCTCTCCCTGCGCAGCGACGAGGAGCAGGTTGGCGGCTGCCGCTCAAGACTGCCACGTTCCATTCGGGGATGGATGCCAGCGCCTTGCAAATGAGTTTCCAGGGAGGACACGCTATTCGGTCAGTGGTTCAGATACACCTGCGGAAGTTGCAGTGCACGACGAATGCCGGGCCGGCGAGCTGGCCGTCATGCGCGGCAGCGTAGTTGTACCGCCCGATGGCAGGCGCACCAGCTTCCCTGCCTGCTCTTGAGAAGTGAACGTTTGTGGTTTGTTTGTTTGGCTTGGCGTCGCAGAACGCTGGGGAGCATACAAGCTTGCATGCAGCGGTTTGGGAGGCGGCGCCACCGCCTGCGGCGCGGCGTGGGCTCACCTTCAGTTCGCTGACGCTTCGAAGGCTGAGCTGTGTCATCATCTGGAGCGTCGCGGCGCATTTCCGATTCGGCTGCACGGCGCAGGGCAGCCAGATCAGCAGCCATAATGCACTTGGCGACCTGGTTGGGACCCCTGCGCAGCCTTGCCGACCGCAATCAGATCGCTCCTCCCGAAAGATGCGCGTTCAGTGGTCTGCTGAAAGCAAAGCAATGGGCAAATTCGAGATCTAACGGGTGACGGCTTCGCTGGCGCTTGCTGTGAGCGCTCAACAACGAGCGCTGAGCATGCTGATACGTGCCCAATCGTGCTCATTGCATGCTTGCGATATCGTTGCGGTATACCTGCGTGTGTGCGCCACTCAAAATGCTGTGATACTGTGCCGGCGCCTCGGTGCTATTTTAACATGGCCACCGCTATTGGGCACGCACAACTCACAGACCGACTTGGCAAGTGTGCCGATTGCCCAACGCCGGGCGTGACGACAACGGTAGCGAACCGTACCTGCAATACATCTAGTAGCTTGACACCAGGGCTACTGTAGAGGACATCAGCTTCTACAAGCCGTCATCAGAGTGACTCGCCGCTCACACAGCGTCGCCGTGGCGCTGCAACGAAGGTGATTCTTTCACTTCGGCGCCGAGCATTCGCCAATTTCAATGCCTCAAACTCGCGCGACGGCCCGCTGGACGACCTGCTTCTGTTCATGATGGCTGGCCGCCTGTCGAGGCGACGCCGCAGCCCGCCAGCGGCGCGGCGACTGCGTTAGAGACCGCTGCCGCGTCGCTGGCGCTGCGGCTGTGTTTCCAGCTCGACACCGAGGCGCCGGCCACCCTGCAGCGGCTGGCACCCAAAGTGGCAGGCTGCGCAAGCCAGAGTGCCGTCGACTCTAGGCGCTGCTGGGCTGCCTGCGCAGCATGCTGGCAGGTCCCAGGCATTTTCCTGTGGAGGGTCTCGAGTCGCACGCCGCCGTGTGTGGCGATGCGAACCGGGCGAGCAGCGGCAGGTCGCGGCGGACGGCCTGGGTCTGCTAGCAGCGCTGGCGGACGCGCTGACCTGAGAGCCTCCGCCGCCGCCACTCACGGTGAGCGCTCCTGTCCAGTTCTGGCGGTGCGCAGAATGACCATGTGCTCGGCTGGCTCGGGCATTCTTGGGTTTCGTCAGGTCCTGGAATTCTGGTCCAGAGGGAGGAATGCAGCTGCCAGCAGGGTTTAGGGTTTAGCGCGGCCGCGCGTCTCTGAGCATGCATCGTGCTGGCGGTGCAGCCATATGGTGCCTCGGCATGTCGTACTCATGGACGGCGGGAGGCGCATGCAGGCGCAGTGTTGAACTCACATGCCAGTGCATGAGGGAGGCTAGCGCCAGCATGCTGGCGCTAGCCCCATCGTTCCGCAATGGGAGCAGAAGGCAGACCCCCAGCTGCACATGACTTTCACCCCCATTTAGTGCCTGCATGTTCCGTAAAAAACTCTATAAGAACACAGGCATCAGACAAAAGGCCGCCGCCGCATCGGCATAGAACCTCGGGGCGGGCGCCACCGTGGCAGCAGGCGTGGTGCGGCAGGTCTGCGCCTCAGTCACGCAAGTGCTCAAGGCGGAGCAGCCGCTCCGCACCTGCAATGCAGTGGTTTCGATGGCCAGGCTGCGCAGCTGCGGTGCCAGCGGTGCTGTACCTCTACAGCGGAGAAGTGTCACTGCACTTGCACCGCAGAATGCGTTTGGCGATGGTGTCCAAGCAAATGGCAGAGGCCATTGAGCCGAGGCGTCGCACCGGCGCCTGCAGGCGGTGCGCCTGCAGGCGTCGGATCTGGTGCGGATGTCCGCCGCGGCGACGCGCTCGTTCCTGCGGCGGTGCCGCGACCGCGCGGCTTGTACTGCACTTCGAAATGCCAGGGCAGCTGGGCAGCAATGCGCGCACGCTTGTTGATGCGCCAGGGCAGCAAACTAGCAGGCTACCTTGCGGCTGACTTTTTCTGGAGCGCTCGGAAGTGCGATGTACATCAAGACTTGCACCGTGCTTGCCAGTACGCTCGTCACGACTGATTGACGCTTTCGATTTGGGGGGCCAGGTTCAAACCCAGCGTCTGCTAAATTCCCGCTGTTGGGCTGCACAGCCGGAGCGTCTGCAAAGATGCGACGTGCGCGAACAGCAATGGCTGCACAAATGAACAGAACGGCGACATATATTCTGCACGGTAATGAAACGCATTAGCGTCAGCAACGTTGCACCTCGACTATGAAATGTAATGAGGCAGTGATGGTCGCCAGAAGCATCCTGTTTGCAGTCTCTACATTTGCTTGGCACATTGCGCTGCGCTGCGCTGCATTCAGCTCGGCAGAACAGTACAGCTCCGCTCACCCGTGTTTAACAACCAGAGATGCGTTGCAACAAGAGGTTCCCTTTGTTTGAAACTTTCCCTTTGTTTGAAACTTTCCCTTGGAACCTTCCTTTGTTTGAAACGTTGCAACAAAAAGTGTCCGTGCTCCCTAAGAGATTGCGAGGTCTGCCATCACACCGCCAAGCGCCCGGGACAATGGCACAGTCGACGCACGCGGTGACTAACACTGCTGAGTGGAGTGGCATTCTTAGAAAAACGCCAGGTCGGCCGCCGCGATGACGAGGTGCTCCAGCATCGCGATGCGTGCATGCTGGAGGATGACGCCCCCGCCCTCAGAAGAATGCCAGGTCTGCTGCAATGGTGGCTAGGTGCCCCAAAACTGCCACCCGGTCGGAGCCGACGGCCGCCGCCAGCGCCGCCTGCCGCCCCGCGGGCAGCTGGTGGTACTCCGCCAGCAGGTCACCGTCTAAAAAGGCGCCGATAGACAGCGGCGGCCCGCGGCGGCGGCCGCCGCCCAGCGATGCCGGCTGCCGTTTGAAGCGCTTCCTGCAGTCACATGAATTGTGCGTTGTTCATACATGCTTCTGACAGTCCAAGAAGGTGCCTGTGAGCAGCGGCCGCCGCCCAAGGCTGCCGGCTGCCCCGCCTAAAGACTTGCACCATAGCAATTGTCCCAGGCCATGTGATCTGAGAGTCAGGGCGATGCGTAGTCCTATGTGCCGTCCTATCCAGTCCATTTCTGTTCCCTGAGCCCGGAGATTCCAGCAAACATCAATGCTTGGTGCTGTTCAAACCAGAGCTGCACACCATTTGCCCAGAGCATCCACATGGACGCCCAACTGAAGGCGGCAGGGGTTGTGCGAGTTAGAGCTGCACAATGTCAAAGCGGCGATCTAGCAGACACCGCACGTACCTGAAGGCGGCAGAGTTGAGGCCTGCAGCATGCGCAATGCCGACCGCCAACAGCGGTTGCAGCTTGCCCAGCACCGCCGACGTCTTCTCCTCTCCTGGACCCTGTGCAGTCAGCATTGGCACCGCCCTCAAGCTCGCCTGCATGCTCTGCTGTTGCAGGTGGGATCGGGAAACACCTGTGGAGATCGTTCGAACAAAGTCCTACATCGGAGCAGGCATCTTGGTCTGTCTCATAGACGAAGCCGTCGGATCCTCGGACCCTAAACCCTAAACCCTCACCAGCAGAGAAACTGCCGCGAGGCCACCGTCGGCTGTGGCGAGCAAGACGCCCTGCCGCTTGAGCGCCAACGGCAACTCACGTTCAGACTTTGAACAAAGGAGTTTATGTACACATGCTGCAAAGGACTCACCAGCGGCGACACCGCGGCGAGGCCGCCGTCGGCTGTGGCGAGCACGACGCCCTGCCGCTTGGGTGCGGAGGAGAGGCGCGTCACGTGCAGCCGCGCCGTCGCGCACACGCTGCTGCCCATGTGCAGGTTGCCCCTGCAGTCAAGCTTGCGAAGGTGAACTATCCTGGCATCGTGTCTCTTGACTCGATGACAAGTCTCGTCGCGTGCAGCCGCGCCGGCGCGCACACGCTGCAACCAATGCGCAGATTGCCCCTGCAGCTGGCAGAGGATGGTGCACAACCTGCCACTCCCTCCTTCTCAGACCGGGGAGAAGCTCGTGCAGTGTAGAGCCGCGCCGCCGCGCACATGCTGCTGCCAATGTGCGGATTGCCGCTGCAGCCCGGCATGGCGAATCTGAACGGTTCTGTGAGCGTCCTTAGTCCTCAGCCCCGCAGCTGCGCCTTGGACCACCACTGCAAGCATAACTGTTCAGCCACACAGTTATGCTTGCCAGTGCTGAGTTGCACAGCGTAAAGCACAGCCCAGCAGTGCTCAAGGCAGCCGAAGGCTGCTTGTGGTTACGTCATCCCCAACTTAACTCTATGTGGCGACAACCATCCAATTTCAAACAAAGAGGAGATCGAGCAGGTGCCAGCTGCTCAGCACGTCCATTTGGCAACGCTGTGCTGCTCGAACTCGAATGCACACTGGTCAAACCTCCTGCATTAGTCGATGGCTTGAAAGCCGACTCACAGGTTGAGCAGGCGCTGGCCGCGCAGCGTGGCGGCCGCATTGGCGGGCGAGATGTCGTAGCGGCTGAGCCGCAGGCTGCCGCCCGCGTCCGCGCCAAGGAAGCCCAGCGACGAGCCGTCTATCAGCAGGTCCGCCGCGCGCAGGTCTTGCGAGTCAAAGTCCTTGGCGATCTGCCTCAGCTGCTTGTCCTGCAGCACAAGGTGCACCGCAGATATTTCCAAAGCATGGTGTTTGAGAGAGAGTCAGCAGGTCCGTCGCGCGCAGGTCTTGAGCATCACAGTCCTCGACGATCTGCCGCAGCTGCTTGTCCTGCGGGCAGAGATGCACATTGAATTCGGTTCAGAAAGCCTATCAGTAGGTTCGCCGCGCGCAGGTCCTATGCATCGAAGTCCTCGACGAGCTGCCGCAGCTGCTTGTCCTGCGGGCAGAGATGCACAACATTTAAAACATCTTCAGAGGATGTATGCAGGGTCTGTCAGGAGATCTGCTGTGCGCAGATCCTGCGCATTAGGTCCCTGGCGATCTGCCGCAGCTGCTAGTCCTGCGAACAGCTGGATAGCTTTTCAGAACACGCATGCAATGCGTTTCAGTTGCTTGGGTTCAAAGAGCGAAGGTCCTGCACATTGCGGTCCTTGGCACTCTGCCGCAGCTGATTGTCCTGTCGGCAGGAAAGGAAGGTGACACTGCGGAACTGGGGCTTGACATGGGGGGATTCAGAAGGGTGGCAGGCCCCGCCACTTGTTTTGTAGGCATACACAACATGGGCTTCGGTTCAACTGATGTTTCACAATATGGGAGCGAGGTCCTGCGCGTCGAAGTCCTTCACGTGAATGACTCATCTGCTGATTATGTTTGTCCTGCGGCAGGGGAGCAACACGGGGTGGGCTTCAGTCGACTCCCGGGTCAACCGCAGAGCGGGCCTGTGCATTGCAGCCCTTGGCGGAGCTGTTGGTCTAGGGTACATACTCCTGCCCGAGTCCTACAGGAAGCAACTCAGCATTGCAGCCCAGAATCATTGAACGTAATTTCATCAAGAAAGGCAACACCGACGCACTGCTGACATATCAAATCAAGCGCCAGCGCAACACCAGCCGGTTGCGGTAAACCACTGGCGCTGTGCAATGGGACAGTGTCAGGGACCATGAGCTTGCCGTTCAACATGCAGTGCAGCATGTCGAGAGGCGCGCTCTACACTCCTTGACACTGGCTTGCGCCCTGTGCGGAAGGCGGAAGCAGCAAGTATTGCAGACAAGGTACCCAAGCACGTCGATCATGAGCTGAGGAATCGACTCCTGTGGAGCACGGAGATGGCGTTGTGCGACGCGTCGCCCGCCAGCGCATAGTTCTTGAGCAGATCCTCGCACAGCCTGGCGGTTGCAGGTTGTTTTCTCGAGTGGAATCGCTGCGAAAAGCTTCACATGTGAACACCGTGTGATACACGAAGGCACCATGCGCAGCGTTGCCCGCCAGCGCTTAGGGCTTGACCACATTGAGCGTCGCCACGAGGAACGGCGCATAAATGTAGCCTCAATTACGGCCAACCTTAACGAGTCGTACTGTGTGGTGCACCAAGATGGCGCCTTGCGCCGTGTCGCCCGCCAGTGCGTAGTGAACCTCACCAGTTCAGTGCATCATTGCACGTTCAGTAAACGGAGAAAGGTGCGCGTATGAGTTGATAATTGCGACTCTACAGATCATCTCACCGCGTAGTGCACGAAGATGGCGCCGTGCGCGGCGTCGCCCGCCAGCGCGTAGTGCTTGACCACATTGAGCGTGGTCACCAGGAAGGGGGCGTCGAAGAAGGCGGAGCGCGTCAGCCGGGGGCCCTCCAGCTCGTGGCGCTCCAGCCGGTGGCCTGCCGCCACCAGCAGCGCGCCCTCGAAGGACGCCAGCGCCGTGACTGGTCCCCGGAACTCCCTGCGGGTGTTATCACGGTGTTAGTACGAGAGTTGGGAGTTCCAAAGGCGAGGGGCCATCCAGCTTGTGGCGCTTCAGGCGGTGCCCGGCCGCCACCAGCAGCACGCCCTCAATGGACGCCAGCGCCGGCACCGGCCCGCGGAACTCCCTGCGCATTGAAACATGTCAAAGACCTGATGATTCGGTACTGAGTGGTACTGGTTGCAAGTGTTCGGGAGTTGAGGTTTTCCAAGCTGCGCGGCCCCTTCAGCTCGTTCCAGTCGGTGGCCAGCCTCCACCAGCAGTGCCCCCTCAAGAAACGCCAGCGCCGTCCCTGACTCTCGGAACTCCCTGTGTTGCAAAGATGAAAATTGATATATTTGCAGGGTGCCAAAGTGCAGGCCCCCTCCAGCTTGGCCGGTCCAGCCAATGTTCAGCGGCCACCAGCAGCGCGTCCTCGAAGGCGGCAAGTGCCGTCACCGGCCTGCTTGACTTCCTGCAGGTGTCTGTGTGATCAAACTGCGAAAGTCGCGGGTTTCAAAATGCAGAACGCATCATCCGGGTGCCCTCCACCTTCGGCCCAGCCGTTGGCCGCAAATAGCAGCCCTAGATGCTCGCCCCAGTCGGTCGCCAACGCATTACGGGCCGCACTATTCCCAGTCACTCGAAAAGGAATATTGTGGATGTTGCTTTGTTCTGGTAGATGCGGCTCAGCATTCAATTTGGCAGATATCTGCGCGTGCAGGTGGGCCAGCAAGGACCGCAGCGACAACGAAAGCCCCACGCCAAGCAGACGGCGGAACAATACCGCCGCAGTGGACACACCGCACCGCGGATCTTGCTGCAGAGACCGGCGTGCAACACACGTTGTCTGCCGCCCTCGCTGGCCCGAATGTACATGGCTTTCAAGCGATGCTGCTGTAAATGTGCCTGGGCTACTAGCAATTCCCTAAGAGACAACGACCTGGATGAAGCACACGCATTCGAAAAGCTGCTGGCCTTGTCACGTGCGCAGCTGCTGTAGCATCGCCAGATGCCCCGCTCTGTCGACGAATCAGGCACCAGACACAACAAGATCCCACTGCCCTCTGCACACCTGACGTAAATCATGGAGGCGGACCAGGCTTCTCGGACATCCGCTTCGGCGCCGTCCGGCCCCGGCGGCTGCCGCACTGGCTTCACCTCGAACAGCAGCAGCCGCCCGGTGCAGGGGAAGTCCTCGCCTGCAGACAGGCGCATGGAAATCGCATCGACCGGTAGTGATCAACTTAGTCTGGCATATAGCGATTTGCGCTCAGGCCGGCCACATGTGGACACAGAAAGGTGTCGCACCTGCTGAGAAGGATGTGCCAACGGCGACGAGGGGGCGCGTTTTTTTGCCGCTGGGGGATTTGTCGGCGAGGTGCACGCCGCGCGCCGTGAGCGGCACCTCCCCCGCCTCCAGCTCGTGCCGGAACACGGTCCTGCCTGTCGCCACCGCCAGCAGCCGCACCTGTGGACAATGTGGAGCATGTTTCGCATTCGATCGTTGGACAAGGATCGAACCGTTCATGGCGGTGTTCCCCGCCTCCAGCTTGTGGCAGACAAGACGAGATTCGCTGATTGTGGCCGCCCGCAGCTGCACCTACAGTACAGAAATGGTTTGCATTTCAAACATGAACGTCCTCAAGCGGCCCCCAGTGGTATCCCGAAGCCTCCAGCTCGTGCCTGAATACTCTTGTCGCCGCCGCCAGCAGCCGCGTTTGCAGGATGAGCACATGTGAATGAAAGGACGATAGTGGGACATGGCTCGTGATGAAGGACGGTCTGTCAGCGCTGATGCCACGAGCAGGGTCTGGCTAGCGATTGGTGTGGGCCAAGCTTCGCCAGCCTACCTCGCCGATCTGGCCGCCCTTGGCGTGCTTGGCGGCCGCCTCTGCCGTCGCGTACGCCGCCGCGGCCGCCGGGTCGCCCTCCGGCTCCAGCGGCCTCCACGCCTTGTACGGCGCCTGTGTGGGGCAGCTTGCTGTTAGCGCAAGTGCATCGGCGGCGACATGCGATCGGGACCTGCCTCAAAGCATGTAGGGCTTTGGGATTGCCGCGACTTTCTAGATGCAAGGCATTGCTGCCCATGATCTGCCAGCCAGCACACGTCGACGCGACTGCCAGTAGGATTCGCCTCGTGGCAATTGCAGAAATAGACGAGCAGACGAGGGAAGTGGGAGCTGCATTGCGCCTGGGCGCATGCAATTTTCAGCACTCCCTGCTGCATCTACCTCTGCAAATGCCACCGGCGCAGCGTCCACTGAAGGCACATGCTCTGCAAGAATGCATGCCTATATAATGACCCCGCTCACCTTGATCTTCGCGAGGCAGGCCATCACAGCACATGCGGCAACACAGGAGTAGCAGTAGCCAGAGCATGGCGTCAGGGGTTCGGGTTTGTCCTCCCCATGGTAGAACACTTGCAGTTTAGAAAAGTGTTCTACCGCCTGTGTCAATTGCTAGATCGGAAAAGGCAGAGCGCCAGAACACGCAGGGTCCCGGCAAAAGCTCTCCTGAAACCTGTACCGTGCAAACCATCCTACCGACTGACGGCCACGCATCGAAGCGGAACCCAATGCTGCGGCAGCTCTTGCAGATAGGCTGTACTATCGAACAGGTGACCTGTGTTCGGATCATCCTCACCTGCCGGCTGACGGCCACGATGTGGAGCTGCGCCTCTGGGTAAAAGCCCAGCGCTGTGGGCGTCGCGCGCTGTGGCTGCCGCGCAACCGGCCAGGGCGTGTCCAGCCGCTGCCGCGGGTCCAGGTCGCAGATGCGCACGGTGCCCTTCTCCGCCTCGCCCGCGGCCATGATGAAGCCCTGCAATCAAGCACGGAAGGAAAGATGTGAATGTGCAAGAGGTGACAAAGCTGCAGCAAGGACGAAACAGTCCCCTGGGCCGAGTCCGCAGATGCGCTCGGTGCCTGTCTCCGCCTAGCCGGCTGCTATGATGAAGCCCTGCGGCGCGATTTAACGTATCAGGAATCGTCAATCCAAAAACACACTGCCCGTGCAGCTATCAGTCCGAGAGCACACTTCTTGTGCAGTGGAGTCCGACTGTCGCCTTGGGTCTGGGCGGGAGACGCATAGTGCCCTGCTCCGCCGTGCCGGCGGCAGCCGTGAAGCCCTCCGGTGCAGATTCACTCGTCTCAAAATTTCAAGCTTTGCAAGCATACAAAAGTGCGTGGATGCGCTGTGAGTTGTCAGAGTCACAGATGTAAGCGCAGTGTCCTCGCCCGGCACGCCAGCGCGGCGACTGAGGGGTTCTGTTGACTGCAAAATCACCGAGCTGTGAACAATGTTGCGATATTTGAGTAACAGACAGGCGGTTGCTCCCGCTGCTTGGAGAATGGGGTGGCGCTTCAGGCATGGGCATGCATAATTTTCCACATTCGCTGAGGATCACTGCGAATGGTCTGCATGTTCTGCCAGCTTGATCGGCCACTCCTGCCGGTGGGTTGAAGAATCGTTTGTGCGCTGCTGCCAACCAGGTGCTGTGAGCGTTTGATGGATCCTGACATGAATTTGATGGATTCTGACATGAGTAACAGGAACAGCTCGTGAACGGCAGGTCCCCTCAACACGCTGACAGCATCTGACCCTAAGCACAAAGCGTCAAATAAGCGTGAGCTGCTCAATTACGCGGCAACTCCCATACGTGCCATGGAAGAAAGTTCCGTCGTTGAAGCACCTCTTGATGCATGAGCGGATCCATCCAATGCAAGAATGGAGTGCATGCGCACCCGCTGGCAGTCGGGGCTGTGCAACAGTGTGGAGTCCCACACGGCGCGGTCCATGCAAACAGCATTACGACCACAGGATTGCATCCGATATCCTATTCTGGCCATCATGTGCGCACCCGCTGGCAGTCGGGGTTGTGGAAGGGTGTGAATGCGGCGACGGCGCCGTCCGCAGGCGATGGATGAAGCACCAGCCTCCCTCGGTCTGCCACCAGCCACGCCGGCGCCACGCCGCCCACAAAGATGCCCGCGTAAGCTCGCGCCTCGCCTGCAGTGAGTTGCACGCCTCCAGGGTCATGTTTGCATTTTGCCGAGCTTTTGGCGCAGCCACAGCTGCCCTTGGTCCACCACCAGCTGGCGACGTGCCGCCCACGACCAAGAGATTCTTATGATCGAGTTCGACTGCTTACGCATCTGCCACCGGCCACACCGCGCCGTCCACAAAACACGCCAGCATACAGCTCCGGCTCGCCTGCATGTGAGCCTGGCATGGTGAGTGTTTTGTTTCTTTGTTAAGGCACACACTGGCTTTTGCGTCACTAGCCGCCTCCAGTCCCAAATCAGCCGCACCTGCGCCGTGCTGCCCGAAAACGTGCTTGCGTATGGCAATGCCTCTTCCTGCAGAAGAGAACACCACAGAAGCGCGGATCTGCCTGTGCAGTCCACTAGGTCGACAGACTTGGTTTCAATCGGCGCTGTTCCTGCCATGGTTGAGCCGCAAGTTTGACCATCTGCTGGGATGTCTGTGTGTCCCCAACGACAGTCAGGCCTGTTAACATGCCTGCGACAGCACAAAGTGGGTGTCCTTGACAGCAACGAATCAGACGGTTGCCTGCAGTCTTCCAATTTGCGCATCGCACGCAGATTGGAAGACTTTTCTAGACTGCGAGAAACCGCACCAACGGCGTCAAAGCGCGTCATGAGCGGCTGGCCGCCTTCTTCGCCCACGCCTGCGCTGCCCACCGCTGCCTCCGCCATGCCGTGGCCCGCCAGCTCCAGGCGTTGCCGGCAGAAAGCCAGCCCACCACCACGTGCCTGCGGATATGGGAACCAAACAGTGAGCAGGATTCCCGCAGAGGCCGCTCAAGCGACCATAGAACATGTGAGTGAGATTTCGCGTGCCAGCTCCACGCCTGCAAGCTCTGGGCGCTGCCGCGTAGATACAATGCCGCCTGACGGTGCCTGCGAACACAAATCCAAAGGAACCTGTAAATCTGTGTTGCAGCGGCCACTAAAGTATGACTATGGTGTAGGCTATGTCCACGAACAAGCTTAGTGTCAGCATGGCATCAAGCCCTGCCGGTGGGCGGGATTCACCCACCAAAGGCCGCAGTGCCCACGGATGCGAGCAAATCACAACTGCAGGAGCGCTCACAAATTGGTTGAAATTAAGACCGCAAAGGAGACAACGAGAAGTCAAGCCTGCAGTGCGAACCCGGCGGGGGCGAGAAGGCACTGTTGGCCTACATACTCCAACACACGTGGACAGCAGCCTGTGCGCGGCTCGTTTCGAGACAGAGACCGAAGGCAAACTTGGTGGGGCGAGCAGGCGCGGTATGGAAGCAGCGCGCCGGCCTTGCAACATACGAAAAGCAGCCTGTGCACGGCGGTGGTTCAGCGAGATGAAATCAGCGCAAACCTGACAGGGCGAGAAGGCGTGGTAGGCGAGCAGCGTGGCGTCCTTAGGACAAGCACAAAGCTGTCTTTGCAGGGCCCTGATCTCGAAAGAGATTTTCAGGACACACCTGGCGGGGAGAGAAGGCGCGGTAGGCGAGCAGTGTGCCGTCCCCCAGCCGCGCCAGCAGGTGCGGCGCAGCGCCCGGCGGCCACTGCGTTGGGTGTTGCACCCCTAAGGCCACGCCGCCGCCGCCGCTGCGGCCGCTACCGTGATCTGCAGACCGACCGACGGCTGCTGATACTGTCCCTGCCGCATCCTCGGCCGCCGCCGGCGACACCTCCGGGAAGCTTTCCAGGCGCAGCTCCACGACGGGGGCCGGGGCCGCGGCTGACGGCTGCTCGCTGGCAGATTCTGAAACGACGGCGTCCTCAACGGCCGCGCCACTGAGCACAGGCGCCCCCTCGGCGACGCTGGCGCAGGAAAACACCAGCTGCATCGCCGGCAGCTGGTACAGCTCCAGTCGCCCACTAGCTCTGCGGGTATGGCACATGCATATCATTGAGGGAGGATTTTGTGTCAGACCTGTGCAGGAGAATACCAGCTGCATCGCAGGAAGGTGATACAACTCCAGCTGCCCGCTGGTCCTGCGCATGAGTACCATGTATCAGCTACGACCGTCTGTGGCGCGACAACAAACTTCTGCATGTCTGGCAGGAGGACGCAAGCTGCATTCAGCGGGAGCTGGTACTCCAGGACCCAGTGGGCTTACGGAGGTGTACAGCGCTTGCCAGCAATCATATATGTTTGAGCAGAGTGAAAACTGCGAAAGCCCGTCGAGAAGGAGCTCAGAGCAGCAATCTACATGCAAGCTGTCATGGTCTACCCATCGAGCGGGCCAGTGAATCGGGGTGCTGCTCACCATGGGAGTTTCTCTCCACGCACAGCCATCACCCACAATCAATGGCATGTCAAAGGTGTGCCTACGATGGCGCTTCAGCAGGAAAGCAGCTGCAGCTTCCCTACGATCGTGAGATGACCCTGAAAATTTCTGCCAAAAACGCAATACGTCTGGCATCAGCAAGCCAGGACACTTCGCAGATATCTGGCTGTGCAGCAGCACACCCAACGAGCAAAGTCGCACCTGGCCACGGCGCAGTAGACGCCCGGACCGGCTGGTTGCGCATCCTGCTGCTGCTCCGAGCCCGCTGCATCCGCCGGCGCCGGCGCTGCCGCGGCCATCTCTGCATCGCCAGCCGCCGGCGCCGAGGCTGTCGCATCACCTGCAGCATCAGGCACCGCGGCCGCCCCGCTGCCGCCAGCCGCGACGGCTTCGATGTCAGTGGGGCCTGGTTCCCCTACGTCCAGCGCCTCTGGCCGCTCTGCCGCCGCTGAAAGATCTGCAGCACACCAGCACGAGGACCTCGGCTGCGATCTCCGATGTTGTTTTGATGTAGGTTCACAGGCATTGCAGCTGCAGAGCTCTTGTACAGGCGGCTGTTGGACCGTCTGCACGTGTTTCCCGTGGTGTGTCGTGTGACCCCAAGATGTGCTCCTCCAGTTATTGAATCCAAGACCCACACAGCGCTGCAAGCCTCGCACCTCCAGGATGGGAGGTCCAACAGCAGCGAAAAGGGTTTACAAAACTGGGGTGCAGTACCTGTGAGGTGGTGCGCATGCGCCGCCAGCCAGCCAGCACGATCCACGTGCAGGCTCGCCGCGTTGACTGTCGCAGGAAAGTCCACCGCCGGCCGCAGTGTCAGCGGCTCCGTCGCCGCCGGCAGCACCGCCAGCTCGCCTGTAGACAAGAAAGCGATAGGTGAGATGTAGTCGGAAAGCATTTGAGGCATTTGTCAGCAGCAGCGGGATCCAGGGCATCAGACTCAGGCTATCGGGCTACCAAGCATGCAGGCTTGTGGCTGCTGGTGCAGCAGTGTCAATACGTGGTTACGCATGCTACCTGAGAGCTCTTGAACGCCAACTCAGTCGGGGGAACAGCCTTCCCCCAGGAGAGGATGATTTTCGGTGCGCACACGCGCATCTAATGGCAGGGTTCGAGAAACATACCCCAGGCTGGTGCATCTGTGTGGCAGTGCATTGCTGCTCATGCCGTTGCAACTGGCGAAAGTGCCACTCTCCAAGCCAAAGGACAAGCATCAGACGTGACCATGTCACAAATGGCCAACAACTCAGCAGCAGGCTTTACCACCGCATGTCCTGACCCCCCTGTTGCAATATGCCGCACCCGTGCCGGCGTCGAGCAGCAGCAGCACCGCCGCGCCGTCGCCAAGCAGGAGCAGCGAGTAGCCACCCGCGATTTCGGCGCCGGCAATGACCAGGTCCTCGTCTTCCGCGTCTGCGGGATCTGGCAGCAGCGCCGAAAGCGGCAGCACCTGCCGCGCCTCCTCGTCCACTATCAGGCGCACCTCCCGCGGGCACACCTGCGGCGGGCATGGACGCGTTGAGATGCGAGTAATGATCAAATTTGAACACCAGCAGGGTCCGGCATGTGGCAGCACCTGCCGCGCGGCCTCGTTCACTACCAGGCGGACCTCCCTCGGGGACAACTGCAGGCAGCATGAAACATGCGTATTGCGCAAAGTCCGGACGAGAAAGCGTCCGCGGGGCTTGGCGGCAGGGCGCCCAGCGGTACCTGTTCACGGATTTCAAGCACCCCCCTCGCACAACTCAACCTCGCGTACAACTCAGGGGAAAGCGCTTTGCAGGCTTATGTGATCCTATGCGGCCGCCTAATAGGATGATGTGAAGTAGGGTATACAGCCAGCCACGCAGACATACAATTGTGCACCTGAATGATGGGGCCGCTGAGAGCGCCGTCGCCAGCCAGGTTGCCTGCTGCCACCGTCGGCGCCGCCATCTGGAAGTCGGTCCTGGACATGCAGCGAAACGGGTTTGGCGCATCCTTGCAGGCCGGTATCAGGAAGGAGAGGAGGTGTGGCGAGCATTCGCAATGCGACTACCTCCTCCGCCTAATACATTGCTTGCAGGCTGTGCACCACCTCCCCCTGAACGGTAGCAGACGTGGCGGCGTCACACAGACGCCTAAGGCTTGGAGCGCCTTGTTTAGTGTTTCCAGGTTTCAGGATGATAGCCGACGAACATGTGAACTCACCTGCCGGACAGCTCCTGCAGCTCGTCCTGCGTTGCCAGTACACGTGTTGCCGCCGTGGTGCTGATCAGCAGGAAGGCGTCGTGGGCGCCTGCGCCTGAGCCAGACGCCCGCACCGTCCACAGCCCCGTGACACCTAGATCCCCAGAAAACCGCGTGACGCCAGTATCAACCCTTTACCACACGTGTCGCAGTGCTAATCAGCAGGAGGGCGCCGTGAACATGAGCGCACGAACCACGCGTCTGCACCGTGTCGTACCCCGTGGGTACAACACGGAGACCAAGAAGGTTTCGTGCTACTGCTTGGTGCACGTGACGCACAGCTTGACGGTGATACAACAAGGCCACTTCCGCGCGCTGAAGCCGTACTCTGCAGCTCGCAGACCTGCTGCACATGGGTTTGACTTCATATGTCAGGACAATGTGTTGGTGATCGGCACCTGCAGCATCAGCTGATTGCATCATATGTGTCGTTGAAGAGTGTGCTGGCCAACCTGGCCAGGCTCTAGCATGTATTTGTCAACTGAGCCTGCACGACCGCCTTTGATGCAATCGTTGATGGCGAAATTCAATGGGGACCTTTGATGGGGATGGGCTCGACGACGAGGCGGGGCACCAGGCTTCGGCGCAGCGCTGCTAACGCGCCGCGCCGGCCGCCGCCCACTGCTGCCACCGCCACCTGCGGCCCCTGGTCCACGTCCTCTACACAGACGGAACAGGTCCCGTGATTGAAGTAGAATATCGCGACAACAAGTGTATCTAGAACTTGTCGGAATTGCTCAGTGATATCGCCGGCCGCCGCCCACCGCCGCCACAGCCACCTGCGGCCCCCGGTCCACGCTCTCTGTGCAGACGCTATATTCCTATCAATTATGTTTTCTTCGCATACAATATACAGTTCACGGCCAGCGTGTTACGCCGGACGCCGCCCACCGCCGCCACCTTCGGCGCCCAATCCGCGCACTGTGCACAGACAAGATGCTCACAGCTGATCAGCCGCTGCAATGACGGTTGGCTTTTCAAGGCCCGCGCGCCGTGCTGACTGCTTCCCACTGCCGCCGCCTGCAGCCTACAATCTGCATTACAATCTGTAGAAAATTGCTTGCCAGACAGCTTCATCAAGGCACGATTGATTAAGACAGCATTTCTCCATGCCTGCGGCATTGGCAGCAGCACCATCCACCAGCACAACTCTGGGCCTGGACGTAGGTGTTGCAGTGTGTTCCTGGGCTTCAACCTCAACCAGCAGGACGTCCTGCAGGCTCTACAAGTCGACGACGACGCAAAGCAACTACAAGTCAGCTCGCAAGCCAGCTGACCTATTGCATTGAAGCCGCATTGGCTGGCTTTGCAACAATGTCGACAAAAGTTGTGCATGGGAACCATATGACAACCCACTGCTTCCCGTTCCAATGTCTGCCCTGGAAGCGCACCTAGCGCCTCGCCCGCGAGCCGCGGCGGCGGCGGGCTGGCGATGAGGCTGCGGATGGGGCCCAGCGCCGGCAGCGCGTCCAGAACTTTCAGGCTGTACTTTGGTGCGGCGTTTGACGCGCCGCCCGGCGCCTCGTCGGCCTCGAACAACGCCTCCAGCTCTGCTTCCTATTAAACATGCATGGTGTACTGCAACTTCAGGCTGTGCTTGGCGGGGCATCTGATGCATCGCCCGGCGCCACATCTGCCTCGAACAGCGCTTCCAGCCCCGTTGCCTGTTAGGCAGGAGAAGGCTGTGAAGAAGTGGGAAATTACAACCAAGAAATGGCGTTGTGTTTGCAAGCCAGGGTAAAGTTTGGCGCGGCATGTCGCGCGTTGCTCGGCGCCGCCTCCGCCTCGAACAGCAGCCTCAACTCTGCCTCCTGCATGAAGGAGAACGATAGCAGGAACAAGGTGATGTGCGGAACTTTCAGGCTGCTCCTTGGCGCGGCATTTGACGCATCTCCAGGTCCTTCTTGGCAGGTACGACAAGCCCTCAGACGGGCGCAGATGGCGTGTCTGGCACACTTTCCAATGCTCAAATCGCGTCCGCCACTGCACAACTGGGTACAGCACTAGCCCAAGATCCAGATTGTTTGGCTGCTGCTGGTCCACAGAGTGTCCAGGGGCACGGGGGCACATGGACCAAAGAAAAGCAATGCAGCACATCGGGCGGATGTCCAGCTGCGCTGCAGCGTTCGAATTTCTCGACCCTCTCAGCCCAAGAGCACTGGAAGCTGCAGCAGCGAAATGCAGCTGCTATCCAGAGAGGTCCGATAATGTGCACCTCGTCTGCTGCGTCCGGCTCGGCGTCTGCGCTGCCGTCTGTGCGCCGCCGCTTGGCCGCGGGGCCGTCCGCTGCCTCGCCCTCCGCCGCAGTCGGTTCCTCGCCATAGATCGCCGATTCCTCGGGACCCATCAGCAGCAGTGGTGCCTGCAGTCAATGAGAGTCTCCGCGAGTCACAATCTGTGAGTGATGTCGGATAAGTGCTGTTTGAAGCAAATTCATGTGGTCACTTCTGACCATGAACAGCAGTGATGTCGCAGGCCGAGGCGGTCTATCCTGATTATTAAACGTGTGCTGTATCCGCACTGGCTGTCAGAACACAGTATCCTGCCGCATGTGTTGCATTCGCCCGGCAGCCAACCACATCCCAGCTCATGACTATAAGGTGGAGCTGAGCCTATGAAGACAGCCTGAGCTTTGCTGCTCAGATACTCCTCAATTGCACTAGAGCCGGACACAGGGAGGGTAGCCGAGCAGATTGGCTTGGTGCAAAGCCTTGTCAGAGTAGACTCACAAAATGCGTGTTGTTGTACCAGCCAGGTAGGAGCAGCTTCGGCTAGGCCAACACTGCTGGCAAAGGGCTGCTGCTGCTCCCGACCTTCTGATTAGCATTCTGCCATGACAGCGCCCACCTTTGGCTGCTGCTTGACGGCGGAGACCAGCAGGGAGTCAGCGACCCAAGACGCCAGGAACAGGCAGCCCGCGCCCAGCGCCGCCAGCGCCGACACCGGCGACCCTACGCTCGCCTTGGACAGCTGCAGAACGAATGGTCATGTACATGAGGTGATGGTTTTTCGTCGCCAGCGCGGCCGAGCGCGGTCCGACTGCGCTTGACTCAACCCAGCTGCGGGTTGGATGAAACAAGCGTGTGGGACTTGCTTCTGCATCGAATCTAGATCTGATCCCGTTGCCGCTGCATGACGCCTGCCCAGAAATGACGAATTTGGGTGCAAGTGCCGGCAGCATACATTGTACCGACCACAGTGGCGTGGTGCATGCGGTGATATGTCGCTGCGTTGTGTTGCAGGCAGCTTGTCAGACGTGCACCACTGCAGACATATCGAAGGGGCACCTCAGTACAGCGCACACATGACGTCTCTGCACTATCCATTGTGATTTGCAATGTGCTCAAGCGCAAACCTCAGCTGCGGCACTATGTGTTGCAGAAATTTCCGGAAGCCGCAGCATTTGGCCATTACCTGGATTCGGCGCACGCTGCCGCCCTCCGCCGCCAGTGTCGCCGCCAGCAGCTGCCCCGACTTGGCGCCGATCATCGCCGTCCGCGCGTCCAGCCAGCCAATGCGCGCCGCGTCCAGCTCCACGTCGATAGCCTCGGCCCGCGGCGCGGATTTTGCCACTGCCGGCGCCGCCTCCTGTTTAACAAGGACGACACAAACTCATGTACATATGATTTACAAAAGAAAAGTGCAGCCAGCCGATGCATGCTGCGTCCAGCTCCACGTCGGATGTCCTCTGCCCTCGGCGCCGTCCGGGCCACAGAGGGGAATTGAATTTCAAGTGACTAGCTAGAATTACTGTGAAATTTCAATTTTTGATTCAATTTTTGATTGTTGAAACCACAAGTGTCTACACAGGGTGCACGCTGTTCCTGTGGCAAGCGCAGTGGACGAGCACCAGTTACCGGCGGCGGCGGCACCCTCTGCGATGGTTTATAATCCAAGTCAAAGCCGTTAAAGAGCCAAGCGCTTACGGGGTGCACGTTGTCGAAGTAGCGGGCGGCGTGGCGGGCAGCGGTCGCCGCCGGCGGCTCCGCCATTTCGTTGAACTCGACTTCCGGCGGCGCCACGCCGCCCGCTGCGTGCCCGTTCACCGCCAGCGCGCAGGAGGAGCCCTGCAGGGTTACGTAAAAGGGAATCCAGGGCTCCTAAAACCTGATATGCCATCTCGTTGAACTCGAGTGCCGGCGGCGCCACGCCGCCTGCCGCGTGCCCGCCAGCGCACAGGTTAAGCCTTATGCATTCATGCATAGCGATGCATTCATGCATACATGCATTCTGAGGGGTCTGCGGCTCCTATATGTATATGTGGCAGCTGGTACATCTGAACACAGCCACGCCGGCTGCCGCACGCCTGTCGGCAGCCGGCGGGCAGGACGGTGCATCGTCCATGTGATGCTAGGCCGTGGTTGGGGCTTGCCATGAGTCAGCGAGCGCATTGTCAGTGGCGTCATGCGTCCTCAGATCAAGGGTCATGATCTCAAGAAAAATAGTCGTCGTGATGATAACAACAGCAACACGCAGCTTCGAGCCTTGTGGAGCTGTTTTCGATGCCTACATGGTTTTTCATACCCAGGGCTGTGCAGCAGCGATACCCCATTCTTCGTGCAATGCACCGGCTTCAGAAGACCGCTTGCCAGAAAATACATTCTGGAATGACGGCCGCCAGCACTGGACCAGCTGCATGCCAGACCATCTAGGTTGGCACACTGGTCAGATAATGTCAGCGTGAAGCCCGAAAGCCCTGCACGAACTCAGCACTACACCTGCGCGTGACACAGGCGCAGCCAGTCTCAGACGTAGAGGAAGGTGCACCTGTGTGTGGTACAGCAGCAGGTTGTGCGCGAGCACCAGCGCGCCGCTGCCTGGCGCCGCCGCCAGCGCGTGCGAATCGGACGGCAGCCCTGCAGCGCCCCAGATGCGCGGCTGCCGCCGCCCCGCCACGTCCAGCGACAGCGCCGCGAGAGTGCAGGTGTCGCGCCGCTCGGCGTACAGACCCGCCCACGTCGGCTCGCCGCCCTGCACATACACTACGACAAGAATAGCGACAAGGATGTCAGATCCTGCTTACTGACGTCCGGGCATGTTGCGCCGCTCAGCGTACAGCCCCGCTCATGTCGGTTCGCCGCCCAAAAGGCCCCGCCCCGGCTCGCCGCCCTGCGAAGATGACAAACCGCTGCGAGCAGTAGAGTCGGACCACAGTGTTTGTGTTCCTGGTCATTGGAGGACGTGAATTGAACTCCGTCCGGCACCTGTGGCGTCAATCAACATTGCACAATGTCGGGCAGGCTCAGGCAATGCCGCCACGGCAATGCGGCGCACCTCGTGCAGGAGCAGCAGCGTGGGCTCGTTGTAGCGGTGCAGGAAGACCAGGTCCCGAACCTGCAGAGAAAGTGCTTGATGATCAGGGGCGCTCTAGCGCTGCAGTGTTGCCTGACGACAAGCTGCGAATCATGAACTGGCGCTGCACTGAGCACCGAGTTGGCTCGAGAGCTGCGTATTGGAGGCGTGTTGGCCTGCCATATTTGCTGCGACCAGCTGCTGGATTCTGGCCCATGCAAAGGCTGGCGCTGATTCTGATGTATGCCAGTGTGCTGCACCGTAATTGCCGGCAGAGGAGCCATGATGGTTGCTCGATGTCACCCTCGAATACTCGCAGCAGTAGCAGACGAGGCTTCGAGTGTAGCTTCGGAAATGATCGAGGCCGTCCGCTGGCAGGCGCGGCATGTGCAGCTGGCGCGCATGTATAGAATCAAAAAAGTGCGAGCTGCTCTGCGCTGCGCAAATCCGAGCTGCCCGAGAGCATCACACCTCACGGATGCCCTGTGCTGACAGGTCAACAACGTAGCTGTTGGCCACCGCAGCAGCCACGCCGGCCCCGGCGCCACCATTCCCGTCGCCGCCGCCGCCGGTCCCGCCACCGGAACACAAATCGTCGTCGCCGAGGTCAGGGGCATCGGAGCCCACCGCCGGCAGCACCGCCAGCTGGTGGCCGTAGAACAGCACCGCCGCGCAGCGCCCCTGCAGCCGACAAAAGAGGACACAACGTTTTTGCAAGACTTCATGCAAATATGGCCAGCCCACTTTGCAGGTCGTCATCACTGGTAATGCACAGGGACGACAAAGTCCTCGACGTGAGACCACAATGTGCATGACAGGCACATGCCTCTGGTCTGACACCAGACTTTTGCCGCCATGCACCCCAAACCCTAGGCAGGGCGGCAGATCTGGATGTGCCGAAGGTTTCGAGATAAACAATTGCAATTCGGTTTCTTGCGAGATTATGGCTCGCAAGCTCGGCGTGTGTCCCAGCACAAAGCAGCTCTGGCCGCCGCCTTCCTTTGCTGGCAACACACGCACACACCTTGCTCGGAGTTGCGTTCACGATTTTGCACAGTTTTCAAACACGCCTGAGGGTCGCAGACGGCCTTCGGGCCGCGCGCAAAGGTGCGCCGCCCGCCGCGCAATGTCTTGTCGCCCTCAAAGTAGTGCAGGCTGCTGGTGCGGAAGCGGTCAGCGGCATCGTCCCACTCCAGCACCGCCAACTTCGCATCCCTGCAGGTTTTCAGCGCAGCGGTAAGTGCAGGGCTCAGCAGCGCGCTGTCGCCCTCGAAGTGCTGCAGGCTGCTAGTACGGAAGCAGTCCGCGGCCATCGTCCCATTCCAGCGCCGCCAGCTTTTCGTCCCTGCAGATTTGGGACTCGGACTGAGCAGCGGGAATCTGCCCTCAAAGTAGCGCAGGCTGCTGGTGCTAAAGCGGTCTGCGGCGTCGTCCCACTCCAGCACCGCCAACTTCGCATCCCTGCAGGTTTTCAGCGCAGCGGTGAAAACAGGGCTCAGCAGCGCGCTGTCGCTCTCGAAGTGCTGCAGGCTGCTAGTACGGAAGCAGTCGGCGGCTATCATCCCACTCCAGCACTGCCAGCTTTTCGTCCCTGCAGATTCTGGACTAGGATTGAGCAGCGCAAATCTGCCCTCAAAGAAGTGCAGGCTGCTGGTGCGGAAGCAGTCTGCAGCATCGTCGCACTCCAGCACCATCACTTCGCGTCCCTACAGGTTTGATATAGGCTGCCAAATCAGCGTGCTTGAGGCAGTCAGGTTCGCAGGGAGCCGGATGTTGGCTTCTGGCGGCAGCACCGTCTGTCAACAAGCCAAATCCCAATGTAGCACCAGCTGCAAACTGACCTCAGACTGCCTAGCTCAACTGGGCTTTGGTCTCTGCCTTGTATCTATATGCCTCATCTGTCTGCCTTGACCCGCACATCGTTGTGCACGAGCGGAATCTCAGCCACGTCCATCACGCAGTACCGTGCATGACTGTACAGGATTGCAGTCCTCTCGGTCTCGTAGTCATCTCGGTAAAAAAGCTTGCAGCTGATCGTCTTCGTCAGCTGTGGCGCACCGGAAGGTGAGCAGCAGGGCGTCGCGACCGTGCCCCTCCTGCCGGCCGCGCAGCACCGCCAGCGACTCCACCACGCCCCACAGTCGCTCGCAGGGGCCCGCTTCCAGCCGCACGCCGCCGTCCCCGCTCCGCCTGCATGCAAGCCGGCTGAACTTCAGCCCCACGATGGGAGAGGTACCAGGCTCAAGCGCTTGCCTGCTGCATTCTACCATCTGCAGATCGCCTCTCAGCCACACAAAGCAGCTTGCCTTGCTGCTGCAGATGCACAGAGCATGTGCATGTCGATTTCCTTGTCAAGGTTCAGATGTGAGGGAGGAGTCCACCGGGGGCGCCACAGCTCCAGGCGGGTGGAACGCGTGACCACCAGGTCCGGCTGGGCGCCGTCCGCTGCCGCCGCCTGCGTGAAGGCGCCCGCCAACGCATGCGTGATGCCCGTCGGCGCATGGATCTGCGGGGCGCAAGAGCGATGTCATCGCCGCATGCGCGGAGGGTGTGTGCGCGGAGAATTACATTCGCCGATGTGCCTAAAGCAGCTTCTGACAGGATTCGGGCAGCAGCCAACAGTCACAGGGAGAGCTGCTCATGCTGCGTTGAGGCATAGCAGCTCCGAGTGCAGATCCGATGGACTGAAGAACAAGTTCATGTGGAAGTCCACACGCGGCCGACCGCGGATGATCCTCACCTCCTGGAACACGACGGAGTTCATGGTGCTACTTCGTGCTTGCTGATGAACGTGCCGTCTTTGAACACTGACACTGCTGCGCCACTGCCATGCGTTGCAGCCGCACAGTTACAGCAGCGCATGCGGCTGCAATGCAACCTTGACTGCGATTGTCTCGAGTCTGCGCCATTTGCCTCGAACGGTGAAGTTATGCTCGTAGATCAAGTGTTTCAGAGGCAGGGCTGCAGCGGGGGCGATCACGGAACGGTGCAGGGCTCACAAGGTTGTGAATGGATCTCGGCAACCGCGCCGGATGCCAGTCTGAGATGACAATTTCCATACGTGTTGCGATTTTTCTGTATACGATGGGCTGCAAGCGTGGCAGCACGGGCTGAAATGGCCCGCTGGCCGTGTCGGAGGATGTTCGAATTAGGTTCGAGTAGGTGCAAGCTACGCGCACCTACGAAGGCCGCGCAAACCTTTGATTTCATAGCGCCAGCTGCACAAGCGCTCGTGCCAGTTTCGCGCAACCGGCGCGTCTGCAAGCGTCGGCGTCGGTCTGCTCACCATTGCGCTGTTGGCACACCGCTGAATAATTGCGCCGGTGTGGCTCCCGACACCCGTTGCAGTTGTGTGTACCGTTGAGTCAGCAGTGGTTCGACGCACGCAACGCTGCTGGGGCATCAGTTGGGGGTCAAATACCTGTTGAAGCTTCTGAAAAATAACGCAACGCCGCCAGAGCCACAGGTAAGAACCTTGAGATGCTGTGTTGTGTGCCAGGAGCCTTCTGCTTTCTCTTTGCAATCACCACCGTCGTAAGAACGCCAATATGTTTTGCGAGAGCAGAATGATCACGAGCACCTGATTTAATTGACGTAACGCGCACATGAAATGAGATGCTCTGCTGCGCTGCTGCAGGGTCGCGCGTCGGCAACATAACATCCGGTGACTGTGCTGCCGCAAGGCAGCCCGCCATGTCGTGGGGCGTGCGGTCCAGCGTGGACAACCCGCTATGGGAGACCGGCGAGCAGCCGCATGCGGCCAAACACCGCCCGCCGCTGAGCCCCCTGGAGACCGCACTCCAAGCGCTCGCAATCGGCGCCCGGCACGGCCGAAACTCAGCAGACGGCCGCAGCGCCGCGGCAGCAGCGCAGCCGGGTCCATTCAGCGTGGAATCCGCCGTCCAGTCGCCCTTCTTCAGTCTCGGGCCCGAGGCCGCCGGCGCCGCTGCAGCCGCGCCCGCGATCACGCCCGCCGCTAGCGCTGCCAGTCCGGCGGCGGGCGCTGCAGTCAGGGCGCCACACGCCATGCTGTTCAGCGTCGGCAGCACCAGCTTTGGCGACGCCAGCCCCAGCCCGCTGTGCTGGTCGCTGGACGGCGGCGACGCCGCCGGCGATTCAGAAGCGAAGCCGCACCGGCAGCACGGCATGCGGCTCGCCCTGTCGCGGTCACCGTCGCTGGCGCCGATCAGCCCTGAGACAACGGAATCGCCGCTGAAACGGCCGCGCCTCAGCGAGTCGCCGGAGGGCGGCTGCGCAGCCTCGGCGAGCGGCGAGTACGGCTTTGCTGAGCCGGCGTCGGCGGAGGCAGAAGCTGATGCGGAAACCTGTGGCGGGGGCGGCGGCAGCAGCGACAGCGCTTGTCATGAAATGGCGCAGCCACTTGGAGATAGCGCATACAGCTGCAGCAGCGCCCACGCAGCAGTCGAAGTTTGGCGCATGCCAGGCAGCCAAGTCAGCAACAGCAGCAGCTGCGATTTTCCTGTGGCGGAGCGCTCCGGCATGCCGAGCTTCCTGCTGCCATCGGCCGCCACAGACCTTGCAGCCGCCAACGATCCAGCAGGCGGGCCTGCCAGAAGCGAGGCGGGAGGCTCATCTGGCAGCAATGCCACGGAAAGCGCATCGTTAGCCGGGAGCGGCGGCGCACCGGCCGCGGCAGAGGATGCAGAGCTATCAGCAGCGGTGGCGGCTGCGGAGATGGCCCTGCAGCACCTGGAAGCTTCTGGTGACGCCAGCGATGCCGCATCATCTGAGGGCCGGGCTTCGATTCTCAGCACTGACGTCAGCGATGCAGAAATGTGGCTCGAGAACCGGCTGCCGCCTCCTGCTGCCCTGGGCGGCGCGAGCGGGCCCGCTGCAGATGGCCTGGAGCATGCGTCGTCTGCCGGATCGCCGCAGTGGGACCCGCACAACAGCTGGGAGGCTGCGGCAGCCTTCGCAGCGGCGGGGGTGAGTACCGGTGACGCCGCTGCAAGGCCAGCATCTGCAGCCGATTCCTTCGAGTTTGACGCGGCCGCGCCAGCAACAGCGCAGCACAGCCGGCCAGCCTCCGGGGCGAGCGATGACGGTTCGGCTGCTGCCGGTGGAGGCAGCCTGCAGCCGCCGCCGGCCGCTGTCGGCGAGCTGGCGCCTGGCGATGACACAGACGCGGAGCCGTGGGCAGCACTGGCGGCGGCAGACAGCCTTGAGCGGCAGCAGCAGGTGATTGTTCCCCCAAGCATTTAAGCAGACAAAACATGTAGTAGCCTGGATGATGCACATGGCATGGTGATGGCCTGCGACGTGAGTGTCGTCAAACACCGTGCTGGTCATAAGTTCGATGCCTTTGCGTGTAGATACTGGCGTCGCAGCGGCGGCGGGACCTGGCGGAGCTGCGGTCCATAATGTTGGCGGGCGCAGCGGCGCACGGCTGCACCTCACCCGCCCCCGGGCGCGCCCTGGTGAGCAAATGGAAGCTTGCTCCTGGCTTGCTTCTCGCAGCTTCACGAGACAGAATTGGGCGCTGCCGGTGCAGAGGCGCACGGCTGCATGTTGGCGCCTGTGCAGCCGTCCATGAGTCGCCTGTGGCTTTGCAGACTATCCACGAGGGATTTGTCGACTTCAAGTGCCATATATGCCATTCATCTTCCAGCTCACTGGCTGGCTCTGCACCCGCATGGCGTTGCATAAGGCATTGCATATGCAATCACTGAAAAACAATAAAGGCGCCAGCCAAGTGAGAACGGTCTTTTTGTTGCAATACAGGGGTTGCGCAACGAGGACGAGGAGAGCTGTTGGGCCGCCCAATCGCCGCAGCACACGCCCGGCCTCCTCGCGGGTCTGGCAATCGAGCTGGCGGACACGGCGACGCAAACAGGTGGTGGCGCGCCTGCAGCAGCCGGCGGCAGCCTGACGGCTGTCGCTGATGTGGTCGCGCGCATGCTGGCGACGCCGCAAGAAGCCGGGCCGCCCGGCGGGAAGGGCTTGAGGCGCCGCTCGACGGCGCCGGACTCGGCAGCGGCGGGGCTTCGGGAGGACGTCACCGGCATGGCAGCGCTCCTAGAGGTGGTGTCTTGTCAATGAGGGTTTGTTTAGTTGGAACTTTGCCTTGGACCACCCATTGATCGTTGATAATCGGGAGGACGTCAGCGGCAGAGTGGCATTGCTCCTGGTGCTGCTGTGCATATTTGCCTCAATTGTTCACCGCCAATCGAGCAGGAACGTCTGGCTCATGCATAAGTTCTTCCAACGATACCCTCCAGAGCTTCGAGGTGATGGGTTGCCGCCTCTGCAGGCCTGCAGAACTCAGACCCGGAACTCAGACTACTGAGGATGCCCAATGCAGCACCTGCACGTGATGCAATCGCAAAGACTGAGCCCCACACGCTACGTTTGCAGGACCTGCAGTGCCGCTTGGACAGCATCCGCTCCTGCGCCGCACTCGACGCCGCAGGCGGGGCCTCCGCCGGCACGCAGACACCCGGTGCCGACAGCACGGCGCCGGGGGCGCTGTCCGCCAGGGAGGCGCAGTTACTGGCGAGGCTGGCGGACAGCGAGGCGCACGCCGCAGACCTGGAGGTGCGCATTCGCTCATGCGCCTCCAGCGGCACATGCTGTACCTGGCGATGCGGTAGTCGCCAAGTGCTCCTCGGCATCTGCTCATCTTCGCACCTCGAGTGCCTTGTGCGCCATACTTGGATTCGGGAACTGTGAGCGACTTCTTTTGCGGGGGAACAGCGTCTCACCGAGTGTCTTTGCATTGGAGCCGCTGAACTTGGTGTGGGTGTCGAGCGCAGTTGCGGCTGGAGGCGGCGGTGGCCGCAGGCAAGCGCGCTGAGCGCAAGGTGAATGAGGTGCTGGGCGACTGGCGCGCCTCCGTCGCCCAGATGGCCAGCACGCAGGTTGGACATGCCACTGCTGCTGCACCGCTTGTCAAACGCTCAAAAGGGACTCCCCAATTTGCTCGGTTGCAGCTGTACTCAGGACACATCCGTGGCACAGTCAGCATTGCCTTTCCGAAACTGTTTGTCAGCAGACCAGGGAGGCGGCGGCTGTGCAATCGAAGAGCTCCAAGCTTCCAATCGGACCCCTTTGACGCACTTGCAAGTCATTACAGCGAGTGTTGAAACAGGATAAACTATGTGCTGCAGATGCGATTAGCCGCTGCGCTGCACGACCTCGCAATGGGGGGCGGCACAGAGGTGGCAGCCCGCCTCGCCGCCGCACTGCTACCTGAGTCGGCCCCGCCGCTTCCTGACCCGCCACTTCCTGCTGCCGCGGCGTCGCCGCACTCCAGGCAGGACAGCGCCGCCAGCCTCGGCGCCCACGGCTGCAGCGGCACGACTGGTTTGACTTCTCAGGCAAGGAGCGTGCCGGGCAGCAGCAGCGGCGGCAAAGACGGCAGCGGGACTGGGGACCTGCGGGGCAGCATTGCGGCCGCGGAGGCGCGGCTCGGCCGGCGCCACAAGACTGGCGAGTGGGTCGCCCAGACTGCGCCGCCTGAGGGGCCGCCCGGCAGCCCATGGCACAGTGCCAGCGGCGGCGGTGTCCGCGGCGCCATCCCGCGCGAGGGCGTCCTGGCAACGGGACCCCCTGCCAGTGGTTCTGGGAGACGGGCGCAGCGGCCGCGCTCGATGGCGCGGCGGAAACCGGCGCCGCAGCCCACGCCTGCCTCTGGCGCGGCACCGCCGCCGGAGGCTGGCGAGGCGCCCGCAGCTCTGGCCGGCCCGCTGGGCTTTGAGGGCAGCACCGCGCTGCAAGCGGCGGTGGCGTTGCTCAGAGAGCACGGCCGCTCCGCCACGCCGCAGGCGCACAGGCCGCCCAGCGCCGGCGCTGCAAAGGTGCGGTCTCGAAGCATGATCCGACAAGGCCAGCCTCTTCCTGCGCCTGATTTCAGCTGCCTGCTGGCCAAAAGCTGGAGGGTTGCTCTCGATCCACTGTCGATGCTGTGTCATACTGGCTGTGCAGCTCGAAATGCAATTCACATGACGCGAGCGCCAACCCTCCATATGAAAAGTGGCCATTCGGTTCACACATCGCTGTCCTGCAAACTCGCAGCCGCCGCCGAGCGTGCCGCGCTGGGACATGGACGTCAAGCTCGCGGCGCTGGCGGACCTCTCAGAAACCCTAGACTCCGAGCTGCCGCTGTCCTGGAGCATCGGCGCCCTCGCCGGCGGCGGCGGTACAGATGGCGCCGGCGCCGGCTTTGCCGATACCAGCCGCCGGCCGGCGGCCAGCACCCCGGCGGTGTCCCTGGCACAGCGGCTGGCGCGCAAGCGGCACCTGGCGGTGGCGATAGCGGCAGACGCGGCAATGACGGCTGCTTCACCGGTGCCGGAATCAGGGTTTAGGCCGCGGCGCAGTGCCGCGGAGGCGGCAGCCCCTGCCAGCGCTGGCGGCGCCTTCAGCTCTGAGCCGGCAGCACAGCTGGAGACAGTTCCAGAGGTTCCGACGATGTCGCCGCCTGTGCCGGCCGCTGAGCGCATGATTGCAGATGCAAGGCGGCAGGCAGCCGGCGATGACCAGCGGTCGCTGCGGGCTGGGGGCCTGTGGCGGCGGCTGCTGGGCGGCCTCAATTTGTAGATTCCGGTAGCGTCGGGCTCTGTGCTTTGCGAAGCAGTGTTGCTGTGTGCTCGGGCGGCTGTCCGGGTAACTGTCCAAGTTGAGCCCATTCGATTGCCAACTTTGATTGCTTGCTGAAGATGGACTGCCGACCGTTTGCTGTCGGAGCAGCGCCGTTCAGACGTTCACAGCTGTCAGACAAGAAAGGTGCTGCACGTGAGTAGTACGAGATTTTGCCGTACACCTTCCTAGAGGCTGGAGGAAGTGCTACACTTTACTTCCAGATTTTTCTAGCCAAAACGTAGCCTCCATCTTGCACACGTGCTTGGATTGAACACTGGCTCGCTCGTGCCCGCTCAACTTTGCAAGCAGCTGCATCAACTCTTCGGAGTGCTTCGGCATCCGGTAGTTTTTCGAAAAAGATCAAGGTGCGTTTCACGCCTGTCGCAGAGCACCCTCGCACAGTAATCGTGTGCAGACTCTCGCTGCGGGTTGATCCCCGATCGCATTGCATGATGTATTGTTGGATGATCGTGGTGACTACGACACAAGGTTTCTGCCTTTGAGGCTACCGGCCACATTTGCAATGCTTTCAAGTCTTTGCAGTCCAAAACCTCAGTGCATCAGGTGCAGAAGGCACATCAGCTGTGGCAATGAACACATGTCGGTCACTTTTTTGCCTCGTGCGACTGTGTGAGAACCGACCCTGCCCTCGTGTTCCTGCAGGGCTATGGCATTCGCTGCTGCCAGCTCGAGCAGGGGCGGATGTTTGCAGGCGGCAATGCTTCGCCACGTCGAAATCGGTCGCGCAGCCGTGCACCGGAAGCGGCTGCATGCATGCGGCGCCAGGATGCAGCCACAGACCAGCAGCTGCGGCCCACTCACGTCAACAGCCCGCTGTTGGCGGCCGATTTGCAAGACGCGTTGTTCGGCGCGATCGCATGTTAGCCATGCGAACGTGCCGCAGCCCCGCCGCATGGTGCTGCTCGATGCTATGACCTCAGGCGCGCCCTGTGAGCCAACCTGTGATCAGTCTTGCGTTGCTGCTCATATCGTACGTACGGTTGCAGCACTTCTACGTCCAACTGGCGGTGACCATCAGCTTGCGGCTGGTCCAGTCAGCGGTTGATTCCCTCGCCACACCAGGCGGCCGCAGTGGCGCTGGGCGAGCCTTGCGTAGCACGAGGCCGACGACGCCGCCGCCGGCCTTGCCCAGCGACAACTTTGCTCCGATGGAGCTGGCGCCTGACGACCAGGAGCTCGAGGACAGCTTCAAATACCGCCGAACGGTAGTCCATATTTCCGAATCTGCTTCGATTGATGCAAGGGTTCCTAATAGATGTCCACATGTGCGAGTGCACAGTAGGCAAGACGTTATCTCCTGGCGGCCATGACATTACCAACTGGCTCGCCGCGCCGACAGGTGTTCGACTTCGAGCGCTGGAGGGAACATCGCAACGTCGACCGTTACACTCGTCACATGGTCGGGATTCTACAGTGCGCCCTTTTGAGGCTCCTGCACCTGAACATGCACTGAAATGCTGTACGTGCACACTCCGTCTTGCCTCGGGTGTCCACCAGCACAACTCGCAGCACGTCCAGCCTGCTGGGGCCTTCGCAATAGATCGTGCAAGACCATGCGTCTGGGAGTTCAGGTCACGCATCGTGCGTGGGCTGGCTCGCCCGCTGCTGGCGGTCGGCACTCTGTCATTGGCGGTGTGCAGCTACGAGGCGGCGCAGGTGCCACCATCTCTCAATCGCGACTGAATAGATGATGCTAACACTCGAAACGCCTGTGAGGTGTGTCTGTTGCCGTGCTGTGCTGCCGGCTCTAGCTGTGTCTTCTCCGAACTGTGTTCGAGGCGGTGCAGGAGGCGGGGTTGCTGCCGGGCGCGCTGGGCTCACTCAGCATTGCCGACTCCGAGCCCTTCAACCTCAGCAGCTTCGCCCTGTCCCTGTTGCTGGTGCGCCGGACACAGCTGTCGAGCTGCAGAGCCCTGACCACGCAGCAGGTGGTGGGGCTTCGATGTATCTGTGCGCTTGACAGCGTGCATGATGCCTTGGTCATCAGCTTGCGTGTTCTCTTCAGCCATCGCCTCATGCCTTCTCATGCTGCGCCTCATTGGCTCCGACTCGTGTGCGCGCGCGCGCAGGTGTTCCGCACCAACGAAAGCTACGCGCGTTGGGACGAGGCGCGCAAGACCTGGGGGGGCGTCGTCAACAAGTCCCGCAACCTCGTGCGCCAGGTGTGCAGTCCTCCCTGGTGACGAGCTTCCTGCTCTGCTGTCTCTCCCATGGCAGGGTGCGCTTGCCGGCTGGGGTGTCTTGCAAGCCTGTCGCCATGTCTGAGGCTCAAGCTGACACATTGGAATTCGAGCAGCATGTGGCGTGGGCGCAGGCGGATGCGTGCATGCCGGCAACGCAGGCGGGGCTGCTGGCGGCGCTGCGGCGGTGGACCGTCGCCTACAGCCGCGCCTTGCTCACGCACCTGCGCGAGGACGGTGACGTGACAGCAGAGCTGCAGGTAAAGCTAGCATCAGATGCATCAGATGTAGCAAAACTTGCGTCTGCTGAGCAGATGCATGCTGCCGCCTGCTGTGCGATTCCGTCGGATTGTTTATCTCGGGTTCCTCATTCGGGAGCTCAAACCATGTCGAGTCGTACCGCAACTGCTCCACCATAGGGCATCCTGCCAGAGGCGGAGCTGGCGGAGGTGCTGGAGTCGGACAATCGGCCCAACTACGTGCTCTCGGTGCTCGCACACATCATCGAGGTGCGAACTTCATCCTCAGACAGGAATCTGACATCTACAAACCAAAAAAAAAACAGGATGGCGCCCCTGACTTGGTAACCCTAAACCCTAAAGCCTAACGAACCCCGGCCGCTGTGACATCCTGCAATGCGGCGAGCACAGTACAACTGCATGTCGCACAGGACTTCATCAGATATGTTTGTCTATTGCCGCGCAGGCGGCAGACGTCCTGGAGTCTGCAAACGTGCGGATGGACGACAATGTGACGTACCTGGCGGACGCGCTGGGCACCTGTGAGCGCATCCTCAAGCAGCCCATCCCCCTGACCTACACCAGGTGGGCATTGCTGCTGCTTCCATCACCTGCATAACCTCCGATTGGGGTTTAGGGTTTAGGTTTGGGGTTGCTTGGACTGCAAAGTCGCCTGCACTCATTCTGAGACGGCTGCAAGTCCCTGAAGACGTGGCTCGGCGGCAGTCCGTCAGCACACCTCTGCACCAGCTCAAGGAGCATGCCACTCAGCTGTGACGATAATGTGAGAAAGGGAGAAAGGGAGGAAGGGCATTGACCGGCATGGGCCCCTTGCGGTGGCATTGAGCGATGCCTGCCCGCTTCCGCAGGCACACGTCGCGTTTCCTGGTCATCTGGCTCACCTTCATGCCGGTGCGCTGCGCGAACATCGCGAGTCGCACCTGCTCCTCACGGGCTGCACTATTCTGCCTGTCTGCCCCTGACTTGGCGCTCTGACTCCAACCAGCAGATTTTGTCGGATGTTGCGAGGGCTTTATGAGTGACTGCCGCGTCTCGGCCGCACCAGTTCACGCTGTGGCACGCGTGCGGGTGGGGCACGTTGCCGGTGAGTGTCGCCATCGCCTTCCTGCTTCTGGGCATCGAGGAGATCGGCGTCCAGGTGGAAGAGCCCTTCGCCATCCTGCCGCTGGGTGCGCCCTGCTTGCCGCGCCCCTGCCGTCTTCAGACCCTAAACCCTAAAATGGCGTTTGCAGCTCGCCCTGCCAGCCATTCGGCATGTGAAGGAATACCAGAACACCGTGGAACAGGTCGTGTGCACAAGTCACTTGGCGCATGACAGCTGCGCCTTACAAACGCTGCTGCTGTGTTTCCGCGACCATGAGGGTGTGTGCGCGGACTGCCACAGAGAACCTGTGCGCGACAATCGCGCGTGACTGCGCGGAGATGTACGAAGGCCAGTCCAGAATCGAGGCGCTCGTCGACAGCTATCAAAACACGACAGCCAAGTGCGTTTTTTTCTCATGCCGGGTCAATCGCCATTGATTGCCTGGTGAAGTGCCAACACACAAGTCCCAAGGTGGCGATTCTCTTGCTTGCTTTCAACGAGCAGGCTTTGTCAACTGTTGGCTACGGATGAACACCCACGAGTCTGCATGTCCCGCCTCTCACTTTCAGGTGACTTTCGTCCAGGCACGTTTAAAGACATTCGTCCGCGCCGCCGACAGCGTCGGCACTTCCTCAGTGGACAGTGCTAAGTCTAGTGCCTGATTTCGGCCAGAACCTCGGGTAGGCACTGGGCAGATGCAGCATCCGCCATCAATAGGGATGCAGCACAGTGTCGTCCCTGTCGTCACAGCTCAATGTAGAGTAGGTTGTACCATATGTGGCACATTTGCCAAATCATCTTGCAACCTTGATTCGTTTGCGTCACAGCATAAGGAGGATCTGGTTGACAACGGGATATTGGGTTGCTTCGAACAGCTGGATTACCGCAGGATGACTACCATTGTGTTGCTGTTCAATTGCATTTGCGCTTTTGAAGCCTGTTTACCTGTGTGCCAAAAGAACGCACACCCTTGAACGTACCCTGCATCGACGACAGAACTATACATACACCCAGGAGCTGCAGTACCACAAGATGTTCAGCCGACATTACTAAAACCCTACAACAAAAGCGGCGTACTCTGCACATAATGTCTACACAAGCATAAAAAAGCGTTCAAGATCCTGCACCATAGGTGCCCACATGCATTATTGCCCATCACCAAACTGGCGTGTGGCACACTCAGGCCTGCTGGTCAGAGCCTTTGCCCATCATCCCATCGAAGCTGCTGTAGGCAAAGTGGAGGTTATGTTACCCGTCAAAGGCGTGCGTGTGCCCGGCGTGCCTTGCTTTGCACCCATCCGACTTCTCCTTGAGTCTGACAGCGCCATTACTGCTGCTGTTAAGTCTCACTGCCAGGCTGCTAGCCCACGCCGCTGCATTGGTGGTCTCCTCAGACCATCAGCTGCACCCACCGGTTTGTTCTACAAGCTGCCAGCTGTGTGCTGCGCCAGTAACGACGCTGGGCTTTCAAGCGTCTGCCATGGCAGCGCCGCCGCCGCCGCTCTCCGCGACCACATCGCTGCCAGCCGGTGCCTCGGCGGCGGCGGCGGCGTCGTCAGCTGGCGCGGCGGCGGCAGGGCCATCCTCGACTGGCTGCGCCGCCTGCGCCTGCGCCTGCTGCTGCTCGAGTGAGGCGACGAGCGTCGCTGCCAGCACCTGCGCCTCAAGGTCATCGTCCGCGACAGGCGGCGCCGTGACTGCAGCGCCGTCCGGAGCTTCGCCGGCGCCACCTGTGCAGCCAAGTCACGACGTGTATGAGCTCACTTGGTGATACAATTGGATTCCACTATGCACCACGTCAGAACTTACTCAGCCAATGATCAACCGCGCGCCCTCGATGCTGCCACCACAGACAACAGCTGTGCATGCTTGCAGAGGCCTTGAGGTTGCACGCGTCCTGGAGTCCAGTCACAGCCTTCACCCTTGCCGCAGTGTGAAGGCTGCTCAGAGGCATCAGAGGCTGGTGGCCACAGCAAGCCCCACCCTCGTGCGCGGCCGCGACGCTCGCGGCAGCGACGGCCGCGGCAATCTCCTCCTCGGCGTTGGCCATTTCCACCGCTGCGAACTCGGCCGGCAGCGGGCAGCCGGTGCTGCCGCGCAGCAGCGGCATTGCCGCAATGCAGGCAGGCTCCTGCGAGTGAAACACATGACCATCAGGATGAAGTGCAGTGCCGGGTCTTGTGCATGGTGCTGCAACAGCTGGCAGCATTCTGCTGCACCACCCAGCAGGAAATGCCGGCCACTGCAGCAGGCGTACTGAACGAGAGGTGCACCAGAGTGCAAGACTGGGACGCCAGGGGAAAAGATTTTAAAGAAGCGCGTCACCGACTGGAAGTGGCCGGAGCGGCGGATCTGCAGAGTGGCCAGATTAGTGAGGCGCGTCAGCAGGGTCGCCGGCTGCGCCATGAGAGAGGCACCCATCTGGTAGTTGTGCCCTGCGGGAAGCAGGAAGTGTCACAATCGCTGTGCTGTGTCCGTGGGCATGCCTTCAATCAGGCTGGCCGCTTTCAAGAGATGATCAACATCACAGCCTGCACTCTGCGAAGTGGTAATGCTGCAGCCTGGAAGCCGTGCATGTGCATCCACAGCAGAGTTTATCATGAACAAGCTTACCCAGGTCCACATATTGCAGCTTGTCGAGGTTCTGGATGGCGGTCGGGAACTCCACGACCCCGCAGTTGCCCAGGCTGAGGATCTGCAGGCATCGACCGGCATGCAGTGCAAACACACTCTGGCCAGCACACAGCCAAGTTTTCAAAACAGTCACAAGTATGCAAAGCATACAAGTGTCCGAGTCTGCTTTGGTCCAAAAATTATTCGCTCCTGAACCCCGCCACACATGCTCACCCCCGGGAGGCTTCAGGCCGGCGAGCTCGTCCACGCCTCGGCATCGCCACGCAGCTTCTGGTGGCTCAGCTGCTGCACTTCAAGTCGCTCTGGCTTCTCACTCGACACAAGCCATCCATTCGGATTTGCGCACCTCAAGGTCCTTCAGGCCGGCGAGCTCGTCCAGCGCTGTATCATCGCCCAGGTTGCCGCCCCACAGCGTCAGGCGACTCAGCGGCAGCGCTCCGAAGCCGTCGGGCAGGCGGCGCTTGGGCGCGAAGGGCGTGTTGAGGTCCAGTGTCTCCAGCCGTGCCAGCTTGGTGATGCCGTCCGGCATGGAGCCCGCCTGCGACCAGGTGGTTATCAACAGTCGCAAAAAGATCTGAAAGAGGAAGAACGAGCGCTCAAGACCAGGTTCTTCGTCCACGTCAGCAGATGATGCCGGCGGCACGCACCCTGCCTGCACATAGGCTCGAGTGATACTGGCAGTGTGCTTCTGTGTAAGGACGGCGACCTACAGAGGCTTCTGGCATGGAGGCTGTCAGACCAGGCGCCGATGCGCACAGCGGCGCTGGCATGGCATTGTCCAAGTGTGCGCGTGACGCAGTCATCGTCAACGAGAGATGTGTGCCTATATGGAGGTGTAAAGTAGTCTTGCAGACGCCAGCCAAGCACAGAAGACTTCACACCGACCACGGGATCTGCAGGGTCAGCGGGACTTCCACCAGGCAGCAGATCTGCTTTGCACAGCTCAAAAGGAGGCGCACCAAGCAGGGGATCTGGAGGGACAGGGCGCGCAGGCGGGTGAGGCCCAGCAGCGCGTTGGGGAAGGGCAGCTTGGTGCGCGAGTAGTTGCGCGCCAGCACCGTCACTTCCAGGTACAGCTCCTGCACACAATCAGACGACAACGAGCATCCCATGAGAAGTCATAGGGTGCGATCTCGGTTTGATCACTTGATCCATGGAGGCACACAGCACTCGGACATGTGCAGCAGAACCGTTCCATCCTCGTGCAGCTCCGGCATAGTTGTTTTCAGACCAAAATGCGCCGCTGTGCATTTGCATGCATGCAAGCAGCTCAGCGCCTGACTCTGCAGTCGAAGCGATTCGGCTCCTCAATGGGAAGCGGCAGACTAGACGATACACAAACTCGATGATTCACACCGAAACGAATCCCGCTAAAGTCGAGATGGAAGTCATCATCAACAACAGCTGCCATTGGTTCTGAAATAGCTTTTGCCGCCGTTCTCTTCCATCTCAACCCTAGCTGGACCTGTGCCACGAGAGGCCAACATGTATAAAAAGAGATTGCATAAAAGGCAGAGAGCACCAGCGCCACCTCGAGGTGGGGTAGGGCACGGCGCGCCTGCACGCCGACGATCGCTTCCGACGAACAACTGCAATTTCAGATGGCGTCAGACCCTGAGCTGGACGACCAAGTACAGATGAGCAGCGAGTGCAGCGCGCCTCGAGGTGGGACAGCGCGCCCAGCGCCTGCACGCCGGCGACCGCCAGCGCTTGCGAGCGCAGGCTGACGTCCAGGCTCAGACGGCGCAGCCCGCGCATGGCGCCGATCGCGCGGAAGTCCTCCGGCCCCAGGGTGTCCAGGCCTAGCGGTGGCGGCGGCGGTGGCGGCACGTACCTGCGGGGGCACCGTCAACAGGATTCAGGGCCCGATAAGAGTAACATGATATGGTGCATGCGGGGCATCAGGGTCACCAGGGCAGAATGGCGGCAGGGTATCAGGGCAGGACAGCGTGTGCAATTTTCCAATCGAATCAACTTTCCAAAAGCCAGCCTGTTTGTGTGGGATTCAGGTTGCTGCACATCGGGCAACTCTGCTGGGAAGGGTGACGCACTGGTGGTGGTGGGGCACTGCGCCGCCGTCGGGTTGCGGCTGGCCCCCGGCCTGCAGCTGCTGCTGCAGCTGGTTGATCTGCTGCAGGTTCTGCTGGTGCTGCTGGTGGAGCTGCTGCAGCTGCTGGTGGTTCTCGTTGATCTGCTGCTGGTTCTGGTGGATCTGCTGCTGCTGCTGCTGGTGGACCTCCTGCAACTGCTGGTGCAGCTGCTGCTGCTGCTGCTGGAGCTGCTGCATGAACTGCAGGTTCGCCAGGCCGTCCTGGGCCGGCGGCAGAGCAAACAGCGGCGGTAGCGCAGCCGCATCATCTTGTCCGGCCGCCTCGCCTGCGGGGCCTGCAGCGGCCTCCATTGGCGCATCGCCGTCGGCCACCTCAGCGTCATCAGCCATCTCCGCATCCTGCGGGGGCTCGCCGCCGGGGGCGGCGGCGGCCTCCGGTGCCAGGTTGGGTGCTGCAGCCTCGGCCTCAGAAGCACCAGCGTCAGCTTGCGCAGCGGCGTTGGGCTCAGCCTGCTCCGCCTCACCGCCAACGTTGGCGGCATCGGGCTGCGGGGCGGCGGCCTCGTCAGCATGGATGGCCGCCGCCAGGGCGAGTCCGCCTGCCTCCTCAGCAGCGCCGCCAGTGTGCGGGACACCAGAGGCATCTGGGGCGTCAGCAGCATCGCCACTGCCGCCGGCTGCCGGGACTGGCGGAGCGGGAGCGTCCGGCTCGGCTTGCTCCACGGCAGCCTGCGCGGCCGGCTGTGCAGCCGCTGCCTCCTGGGCCGCTCCCAAAACTTCCTGCTGACCCTGCGCAGCTGGCTGGTGCGGCTGCTGGCTGGCTGCAGCATTGGCTGCTGCCTCAGCAGCCTCCGCACCCTGCTCAGCGACGGCCGCATGCTGCAGCGCGGCACCCAGCTGCTCCGGTGCTATGTCGGCGTCCGCCGCCGCGTCCGCCTGCGGGCCGGCGCCAGCCGCCTGGTGAAGAGTAATGTCGACGGCGGCCGCCTCTGCTGCCGCTGCGGCGTCTGCAGCGTGCTCGCCGGCAGCGCCCGCGCCGTCGCCGTCCTGCATGTCCTCTTCCTCGTCGCTGCCGCCGTCGCTGCCAGACTCGGTGCCATCGTCGCTGGAGCCGTCCCCAGCGCCGAGCACGATCGCTTGCCCCTCCGCATACAGCCCATCAATGTTGACGTTGTCCTGCACAGCATGAAGTTCGTTGTCAACCTGTTGGAGCACTGTGCACTCAGGGACAGTCTGCCAGGAACAGACTTGCAATACTACAATGAAGCCGCAGATTGCGCGTCTGGCCGCGCTGCTGCGCAACAGAGGCGAAGAGCATGCATTGGACAGGGAGGCCTGCACTTGCCGCAGCCACCGCGGGCCTCCCTAAAGACCTATGTCCGAACCAACACCGCATCAACAACAGTCACGAAGCCACTTCGAGACTTGACTATGCTTGTATGCCGTGCACAGCTGGTTCTGCTGAGACAGAGCCACCCACCGGGGGAAGCTCAGGCTCCCCATCATCTTCATCGTCAGAGGCGCCCTCGCCGTCCGAAGGCTCATCATCGTCCTCCTCCATCATCTGCGGCTGCTGCTCCATGAAGTCATGGAAGCCGCCGCCGCCACCAAACCCGCCGCCAGGGTGGTGGCCGCCGGCCGCCAGTGGGCTAGGCGGCGCCGCGGCGGCCAGCACCTCTGCAACGAACTCGGCCTCGCCCTCCGGCACCATGCTGTCGTACCGCTGCGTGTCATGAACATCAAAGCAATGTGAACGTGCAGCTGCAGCCCAAGCAAGAAGCGGAGGGCGCCGTGTCCTCCACCGTGAAGTCGGCCTCGCTTTCCGGCACCGTACTGTCGGACCGCTGCGCGCCAGTAAGGAAACAAGCAATGGAGTGAGCAGCTGCAGCGTCAGCACATAGAAGCGAACCTATCGAGGCTGAGCGGGACCGAGAAAATCAGCACCTCCGGCATCCCGTGCTGTTGTAGTGCTGCGCAGGGTGCAGGCCGACATCTTTTAGAGGAGCCGCAAAAGAGCTGGAGCCATGGGGCCATGGAAGGCTGTGATGTGCACTGCCGTTGCAGAAATCGCAACATGCAAGGTGCGTCATTGTATACTCGTGCATGCAGAGATGAAGCTGCAGAGATGGGTGCTGAAGGGCATATGATCCCTGTGTATTGTTCGATCATCGAGCTAACGCACCTCGGGCGGCTTGTGCATGTAGAGGGTGAGGTCCTTGAGGTGCGGCAGCGCATTCAGCAGTGGCGCCACGCCCCCCGCCGGCACCGATTGCTTCTTGCAGTCTCTGATGTCGCTGAGCCTGCGACCCACCAAGGACATATGTTTCATATCTGTTTCAGCTGTACTTGCATCAGAAATGTGCTGGTCATACAAGGGGTGACTGCATGCAAGCAGACAAGCATGCATTCACGCTCGGCGCTTGTCCGGAAAGAGCTGATGCCTCCAGCGACAAGAAGGAGACTGACCTGAGCTCGATGCCGGAGATGTTGCCGGCGCGCTTCATGAGCCACGGCTGCACACGCTCCCAGGACATGTCTGCGTAGGTCTGCTCGCGGTACTGGCGTGGGTCGACACGCACAGAGTCCCAGATGATGTCGTGACATGCCGCGGCGAACGCCGGGCAGGTCAGCGGCAGCTGCTCCCGCCTGCGATACGTCAGGAAAGAAGTCAATAGCGATGCTTCCGTTGATCGCATGCCTCGGAACAGGGGGCTCAATGCTGACACAGCGCAGCCCAGCACGTCCCAGCCTTGCGTCGCTCGTCCGTACGATGTGTGTGGATCCGACACGTCTTCTGACATGCATGGACTGTTCCAGCAGGCAAAGCCTGGCTGCACGGCAGGCGCACGACATGAGTTGAACGTAGGTTGGACTGCTGGTCTGGGGCTCATCCCGTCCCAAGGGTCCGTCCATCACGCACCAAGGCACCGAATTTGATGCAGATGCAAGAATGAGAAGGAATCCAGGATCGCTGCGAATGGCCCAGAAGCAGTGGCGAAGCCGGAGGAGCTGGGAGTGGTATCGAAAGCATGCCTGGCGAACTCGTCAGGGAGGAAGCTGAAGATGCGGGCCAGGCACTCGTTCGGCAGACTGCAGATATTCAAGGTGGATCTGCAGCTGCGACTGTCTGGCTGCGAGCCCTCCGACATAGCTGCTGTCGCCTTACTGGCTTCCGGAGGATTGCACCCTGGCACAAGACTGGAGAAGCGCACGACCCAGATCTGATCTGTCCTCGTTAAGAGCTATCACAAATAGTCGCGGACGACTTGTATTGCAGACAAGCAACTTGGGGCATGCAAGGACGTTTTGCCTTGTGTACTTTCGCTGGCAGGATCTGGGAGCTCCTCATGCGGCGCGTGCTGCGTGGTAACCCCGTTTTGGAAGCCAGGGTGCATCTGAAGGCCGTTCAGGGCTTGCCTACAAACATTACCAGTGGCTCTGCCACTAACGATCACGACGGACGGAAACCAGAAGCAAGCAGTTGCGACAGGACAAGCGCAGACACACTGATACACGGCTGTACAGGCAGAAAGCGGCAGAGGACGGCGGCACAACAGTCATGAGGTTTAACAATCACACGTGAGCGCTACGCTGTTGCACGATTCGGCTCGGAATCCGAGTCACTGACTGGCGTTGACGAGGCCGGCAGCTGCGGCGACGTCAGCTTCTGCGCCACCGTCTCGAAGATGCTGGCCACATTGTCTGCAGTCTTCGCCGACGACTCCACAAACAGCATGCCATTGCTGCAGCGGACACAGTAGACAAACCGTCAGGTGCTTTATAGGTGCTTTATACATACACGTGCTGCGCTGGTGGCCGGCCATTAGCTGATAATGAACAATGTGTGCGAAAAATCCTGCATGCACATTAGCTCACCTGTCTGCGTAGGCCTGCCCGTCCTCAGTGGAGACTGCCCGCTCGCCCGCCAGGTCGGACTTGTTGCCCACCAGCACGATGACTGCGAGGCAGCAGATGCAAGTTGTGTGAATCAGGAATTCACGGTATGAGGTGAGATGCCCATGCGGGTGCTGCCTGCGCATCTGTCCAACAGGGCACAGACAACAGCATGGCCAGGTCCAAAGGCACAGGCTCGGCGAATCTCGGCAGTGAATCTGCTGCACAGGCGTCTTAAGCTGACTCAAGACCCCGCAACGCACCGATGTCACCGCTGGCGTTCTTCTGGAGCTCCGACACCCAGTACTTGGCCTTAACGAAGGTCTCGGAGGAGGTGATGTCGTACACCACGGCCGCCGCTGCCGCGCCTCGGTAGTACAGCGGCGCCAGCGAGCGATACCGCTCCTGCCCGGCTGTGTCCCTGCGGGTGTCGCACAGACCGTCGGCATGTGGTCGCCCCAGCGATACCTGCTAGGAGGTGCCGGCAGCGGCAGCTCTTCTGCGATTCCACTTAGAACAGCTCTGCAGAAGATGACGGCGTGGCTGCCGTCCCACCGTGCAAGGGCGGTGTTACAGTGCAATGTGCCCACAAAAGTGGCTGGGCGGCGAGCATCCTGCACTCACCAGATCTCGAATTTGACGGTGTCGCCGCTGGGCACCCGCGTCGAGTGCGACATGAAGGCGGCTCCGATTGTGACCTTTGAGGAGGGGTCAAATGCGCCGCGCACATACCGCAGCACCAGGCAGGACTTGCCCACGCCCTGCGACGGCAAACCCGGCATTCAGTGCAGTTCCACTCAGAAACCTTGTCCCACTCAAGCAGCAGCGCTAGAATGTACGAGACTTCAAAACAAGCTCTCACCGAATCGCCCAGCAGGACAAGCTTTACGCGCGGAATGCCGCTGGCGCTCTCGTTTTGTGGCACTACACCACGAATGCTCCCCGAAGACTCTGCCGGTTCTGCATCGCAGCACGGAATTGTTCAAGTCCTGTGCATACTTGCGCACGCTCGCCCTGCATTAACCACTTCGCCGCTGCATTGCCCGTACCTTTGCTGCCCGCGCAGCCCATGACAGGGCGTAGGCAGGGCTAAGCCTGACTGCAGTTGGAGGAGTTTTCTGATACTAAATGTGTCTAGAAGTTAGGCAGGTTGCGGGTCGCGCTACCTGCGCTTTGCAATGACTTCGGAGCCAGTCAAGCTCGGTTCCTGTGTCTGACTGGCCAGCAGGATTCCCAGCGTGACTGGTGCTTCAAACACAGCTCAAACCGCGGTCCTGTTCTGTACGACTTGGACTCTGCTCGCTCCGGAAGCGTGAACCCGGTTTGGGATGCCGTGCAACCTCCTCACGCAAGTCTGCAAGCTGTGCGAGGCCGTCCGCTGCTCTGAATGGAAGTGTTGAATTATGGAAACGCTGATTGGAGTGTGACTGCATTCTGCCTGGAGGTCAGTGTGAAGGCTAAAAGGCAGTCGGCCAAACCCTGATGCACCTGCTGACAGAGAAGCTGCAACGCCCAGGGAACGCACTGTCAGTTTTCACCCCGCTTGACGGCACTTCTGGCGAAGTCTCAGGGCAGGGACGCCGGCGCTGAGGAGGTGCAAGGGCTCTCGCCTGATTCCGCCGGATTGAGGTCCATCAGTGTGCAGCTGAAACGAAAAGTCATTCGACGCCAGCAGGCCCTATCATCAAGCGCATACACATCTCAACCTCACACTAGTGCCGCGACGGCCGCAGGGCAGTCGTGAACCAGTAGCTAGGCGGGCTGTGTGTGACCAGAGAGACGGCGGCAGCGCGCCCGGGCAGCAGCAACCATGGCGTACAACCCTGAGACGCTGTCGTTCGAGCTACCGGACACGGACATGGTGTACGTGACCGGCCTGCCGACGAATATCACCATCGAGGAGGTGGCAGAACACTTCGGCTCCATCGGCGTCGTCAAGTTTGACAAGAAGAAGAACCAGAAGAAGGTCAGTAGTTCTCCCCAAGCAACAGCAATCACTCGAAAGCTGCTGCCGCCAGCAGCATGCCACGCCAGCCGCCTCCGCTGTAATCCACCTCCACTGTGGCGGCAGCTGTGTATTGCCGCCGCTGCAGCCATTGAATCTCAATGTGGCTCGCCTTGCCCTGCAGGTGTGGCTGTACAAGGACAAGGCCACAGGTCAGCTGAAAGGTGACGGCACGGTCACCTACGAGGACCCTTTCTCCGCCGCCTCCGCCGTGCAGTGGTTCGACGGCAAGGAATTCAAAGGTGCGCAACCTTGCGCCTGGCTGTCTAATGATGCAATTCATGTGCATGCACACATCGCATCTACACGGCTTCAAGATTCAGCTGATGTACGAGTGCACACAACAAGACGCAACTGCTGTAGCAGCAGCCTGCTCGGCAGCACCATGCCATGCTTGGCTTGCCTGTGACGGACACTTTGGCTTGTCCACAGGCAACACCATCAAAGTCAGCCTAGCCGAGAAGAAGGACGAGGATCCTTACGCTCGTGGCGGCGGTGGCGGCTATGGTCGCGGCGGCGGTCGCGGCGGCCGCGGTGGCGGGGGCGGCCGCTCGTACGGAGGAGGTGGGGGTTCATACGGAGGCGGCGGCGACCGGGGCGGCGGCGGTAGCTATGGTGGTGGCGGCGGCTCGTATGGCGGAGGCGGAGGCAGGCGAGATGACCGCGGCGGCGGCGGCGGTAGCTATGGCGGCAGCGGCGGCGGCGGCTCCTACGGAGGTGGCGGTAGATCAGGCGGGGGCGGTGGTTCCTACGGAGGCGGCGGCTACGGCGGTGGGGGTGGCGGCGGCGGAGGCCGGTATTGAGGCACTGCTGCTGGAGAAGCACTGCGGCAACAATCCTGGGGATAGTCTCGATGTCAAGCAGGAGTCATGGCCGGCAGCTTCACAGTGGCCACGTAGACATCCGCTGGCGCAGTGCTGAGCGGCAAAGCTGACCATCGGCATGGTTTGGTATGTGTCGTGTGCCAGGCGTGTGTAACATCAGTGGTGTTCTCGTGTGGCCTCTGCAGCGAGGTCGACACGCAAACTGTGTGTCGACACGGCCTATGCTTGTGGCACAACATCCCCACACCTGCCTCCTGCGCCCGCAAAACCCTGCTGATGCAGACTTCAAGTGCCGCAGTGCATGCTCGCGGCGATCGCAAACCACAGCTTGGCCATTCCTCGCGTGTTGTGCACCGTCTCCTGTGCGCTCAGGTTGCCGTGAGCCGGCTGCTTGTCAAATTGGATATCTGGTGGCAGCAGCGAACCTGTAGGTGCAGCCAGCCTTGCAGACGATCCAGTGTGACTGGAGCGTGTCATACAGATTGAACGCATTCACAGGCGATTAATAGGTGCTTGGCATGCCGCAGCGTTCTATGGGGACGACGTACTCTCAGGTGCCTGACTTCGATCCTGCGGCGCAGCAATTTGGATGTCAGCCTGCCCCGTGATTTTGCATGAACCTAAATTGCGTCCTTTGAGTATGGTTATGCTCCGATCCAAGATCGCGCTTGACTTCGCAGCATGCGCACCATATGCCGCATCTGCTGCAGAAGCGCAATGCTGTGCCATCAAGGGGAACACTGGTGTGACTGACGAGATCGCCGTTCCGGCTGCAGGACGGCGGGGCGCTGCGTTCAGCCGATTCAACGGCGTCGCTGGGCCCGCCGCCGGCGGATCTGGCGGCGGCGGCGCGCGCCCTCGTCACCGAAACGCAGTTCATCACATCGAGCGACGGCGTACAGCTGGTAGGAACTTGCCGGGAAACGTTTAAGTCCCTGCTTGACGCAAGCAGTGGTGATGCCAGAGGTGTACAGCGTCAGCATGTCCTGATCTGCAAGCGCTGTTGTGACTCGGCAGGCGTATGACGTGTTTGGCAAAGCTGGGCCTGTGATCGTCCTCATCCACGGTAAGATCAGGCCAACACGCTGTCGCTGCCATGTCCTCTTCCCGCATGTTCAGCCTGACATGTGTGGAGAAGCATCTCTACGCTGCTCTCGACTGCACGCACCCAGCCTGCACCAATAGTCATGGCCCAGGCCTTGTGTGTCAGCATGCCATGCGCTGCGTGCAGGCTGGAGCGGCAGCCGCCACTACTTCGAGCGCAATGCGCAGGTATGCATGCATGCGCACGGTTGACGGCATGGGCTGAGAAAAAGCTGCGCCACGCCAGCAACATGTGCGGACTGGCAGGCACGACTCATCCCAGATGTGTCATGCACTCTCCATTGGGTGACATCTGCAGGCGCTGGGCCGGAGCTGCAGGGTTTACTGCCTCGACTTGCGCTTCCATGGCGAGTCGGGCCGCCCGACATATGTGAGCAGCCCAGCAGATTGGTGTCACTAACAGCCTCGGAAAGCTGGCCTTGAGCCCTCCTGCCTGTCTCAGCTTGCACCCAGCCTGGCGAAGCGGCACCTCAATGTGCATCCATGCCGAGGCCTTCTAGAACTCTAGACCCCTCATCATACAATGATGTCGCGATATTGCATCGCGTGCAGGGCTACCATGTGGCGCGGCTAGCGGCGGACCTGCGAGACTTCCTCGAAGCCCTCGACCTCCAGGTCAGAAACCCGTTGAAAACACGCTCGAGCTTGCTCAAACAGGGCGTTTTGGCCTTGAAACATGTTTTGCGGACTGCTGCGGCACCGCCACACGCCCCTGCCGAATGCTGCCATGGCGCTGCCTGATGTACTGGCGATGTGTCACATCTTGGACGCTCCACAACTGGATGTACCCCCGCGCCATCCATCAACCCGTGCAACACACAAATCAGAGCCCTGCCTGCTCCGCGCAGCTGGCCACTTTGGTGGGGTGTTCGATGGGGGCGTCCTGCATCTGGAGCTACCTGGAGCTGTTTGGCGACGCCCGCGTCTCCAAGGCAGTCTTCGTCGACCAGGTCCCCCTGCAGGTGCGCACCTGGCCCTGCATGCCTGCTGCCGCGCAGCTGGACTGTTGAGCCCCACCGCTCTGTCGAATTTCGATGCTCTTCCTTCGCTTTATTTGTCTGGTCTGGCACCCTTTGAATCCAAATCACATGCCTTGGAAACATGCCAAAGACCTGGTGGCTGGTGCTTCAGATCCAGTGGCATCCACCGCGGTTTATGGTCATGGCTCACTCTGTCAATGTGACACTGTCTTACGTTCTGAGAAAAAATCAGCCTGGTGTGCAGAACCGGGCAGAGGACTGGAGCCTGTGCTCGAGGGGTTGCTTTGACGCGGTGTCGCTCACGCGGCTGCAGATGCAGCTGCGGTATGACTTCAACAGCGTCGCCGAGGTGCGCGATGTTCGTGCCAGATTTCGACAACGCTGAATTTGGACCAGGGGCTGGTGCGGAGTGCAGTTCTCCTTGCCTTGTCTCCAGACGTATAGCGCATCGAGGTCGGAGCACGCGCGAACGAGCAAGGCACCACAGTCGGTACCTTACAGCCCTTGGTGCAGGAAACGGTCGAGGTGCTGGCGCCGTGTACTTGGTTAGTTTATCCCCCTGTGGTAATATCCAAACTACCTATTCACAGGGCAACCTGGCGGGGTGCGTGAGCAAGCCGCTGGGGCAGGAGGTGGGGGAGGTGCTGGTGCGCGAGACTCTCAAGGCGGACCCCGCCGCCCTGGCGCGCCTCATGGCCGACCACACCCAGGTGGGCAGGCTGGGGGTCTGCTTGGTGCAGGTTACAGCACTGTCTGGGTGTTGTTTGTCGGCAGGCTTTCTGTACCTGCAGCGGCTGCAACGGGATGAACGATGCTCGCCAGGAGCGGTGCTTGCGGTGCGCACAGCTGTGGAGGTTCCTCCCATTCAAGCATTCCTTCCACTCCTACAAAGTCTGCAGCATGATTCATGGAAATGAATCCGGACAACGCTCCGACTGTGACATCTGTCATGCGCATGCGCAGCTGGACTGGCGGCCGCTGCTGCCGCACATACGCGTGCCCTGCCTCAACCTCATAGGCGAGGTGTCGGGCGTCTTTCCGGAGGCGGGCTGCCGCGTCGTCGGCGAGCTCATCCCCAACTGCCACACGGTGAGGCCCTTCGACTGACGCAGCAGTGCACTCAAGCGGTCCCTGCCTCTTGCTCGCTATCGGCCGGCGCTGCAGAGTCTCCAGCGCCTGCTCCCGTGTTTCATCTGCAGTCTCTCCTGAACTGGAACAGACCCCCAGCTCCTTTGATTTGCCCCGTCTCCTTGACTGCATGTGGCACCTCTTGCAGGTGTTGTTCGAGGGCTGCAATCACTGGCTGTACCTCGAGGAGCCCGCCAAATTCAACGCGCTCGTGCGGGACTTCGTGCAGAGCGGCATTCCGGCTGTGTCAAAGGTCGCGCGCGTCTGACGGCGGCGTCAGACGCGTGTGATATTGTGGGTCCGCAGGGTCATTATGTATATTGCCCTACCCACAATGACCGCACTGCGATTTTTCAATGGATTATGCCTGCTGCAACATGCACTTCGATTGTCCAATGGATTATGCTGCTGCAATATGCAAGCTTGAGCTCGAATTCGGACGAATCGGCTGGTTGCATTCGCTAGTCCGCCAATCGAATAAACGGCGGATTTCAGAGAGGCGACAAAGCTGATGATGCTGAGTCCAGTGACATTCCGGCAAACCTCTACCACACTATTCTTTGCACAGCACGCCTGACATCGTCGCACACCATGCTCTGCTGCCGAAACCCTCTGCGACCGGCAGCTTTGCCGCTGGCAGCTGGCGCCAGCAGGCCGAGGGCCAAGAAGCTGTCGTCCTGCGTGACCCACTGCTTGCAAGCAGTGGCTGCTGAGCAGGTGCTCCACGTCTGATGACTGTTACATACGAAGCGAAAGCTGTCAGCTTTGTGGCATGCTGCGTGTCGGAGGCCCACCTGGTGGCACATGTTGCCACCGGTGACGCTGTGCCAGCTGGCCTGCAGGAACATACAGGGAGGAAGGGGCCTTCCAAACATGACACACAGCGCCAGCCTTGACATTCCACGAACCATGTGATGCGATTAAGGGATTCTCTGACAAGCAGGCATGCCATCAAAGATTGCATGCTCTATTCTAGCAAAAGTGTGCGCACCCGCCTTTGCGGCGGCGTCTTATTGCGCAACTTCTGCGGTGCTGTCAGCAGCAGGACACCAGCATTATCCAACATATCGAGGAAATGTCCGCGCACTCAGTCTTGATCAAAGACGTCTGCGACTGGTGCTCGATCCGATGTAGTCATCGCCCGCGGCATACAGCAAGGCGCACCAGCTGCTTCTCGACGTACTGCTGGCCGGAGAGGTCTTAGCTTCTGACGCTGCTGCCTGTCATCTGTCGCAATCTTGCTGACATCAGGTCTTATATCTTGCAGTCAATGCAGCCAACGACAGGGTGGACTGGCTGCTGGGTACGTTGCTGGAGATCGGCAGCTGCTCACCTGCTGGACAAATTATCTTTCAGTGCCATGCTTGCTGATACTGTCCTTACGCACAGTCATGAACGCGGCCAACAACAAGGTGGACTGGCTGCTGGGCACGCTGCTGGACATTGGCGTCTGACCCTGAGCCGCCGCGGCGCTGCTACTGTACATCAAGGCCGGCGTGGGCAGCAATAACGCCGCTGATTGCTATGGCGCTGCTGCAGCAACAGCGTTCTAGCTTCTGTTTCCAGCCGCAGCGCTGCAGATTTACATACGTCAAGCAGGCCTGTTGTGGTAGAGTGCGTCACTTGAGTTTCGAGTGCCGAGTTGACTGTTCGCTTTCCATAGAGAGCAACAATATCGATTTTGCCATCAAGGTGCGTGCCATGTGTATATTTGGTCGACAGGTTTACATGACAGTAATCGTAGACCGACATCAGCGACCAGCAAGCAGTTTCTGTTGCCAACTTGCATGCATTCAAAATTCCCTTCTAACCAGTCTGCGGACCACGATACACACACGATTTGTGCGCCAGCAGAAGACTTGCAGCTCAGCAACCCTTGTAGACATTCGGCAACTCATCGCACTCACTCCAATGTGTGCACTAACAGAAACGTCCCAATGTTCAATCGCCTCGAAATCAAACTTTTAAGTCAATTGACGCACAGCGACCAAACATAAACATGGCGGCGCGGGGTGCCGCAGAGGCACCACATCTGTACTCTCGGCACCACTTTTCTTGCCGTCAGTGCAGCACCCGCTGCGCGGTGCGTTTCCAGCCTGCCCAGCCCGGCAGCAGCGAGTCGCGCCGCTCTGGCGGCTTCCCGTCCGGGCCATCGTCCTCCCAGTGCAGCTGAGCCGGCACCTGCGTATCTCACTCGAGAACGCAGAACCCAAGCCCCACTGGTTATGTGGAACCAGCTAAATGTGGGCTGTGTCGGTGGTGGGCGTGCTGGCAAAGGTTGTTGAAGGGTGTGCATCCATGCGTTCATCTTACCTGGCAGGTCTACCATGCTGCAACAAGCAGTTAAAACGGCAGCGCATACAGGGAATTTAGGGGCGGGCACGGGTGAGGCACTTTCTTACCTTGATCTCAGACCCAAAGTTGAGGAACACGTTCAGCGGGCTCATCCCGTGCTCCAGCACCTGCGGCAGATGACGAAGGAGAGCGTGAGCATGGTGAAGGAGGTGTGGGGCACCATCTCGCACGTCCGACAGGCAGCCAGCGCATGGGAACCCTTTCAACTCAATACAATTTCACAACGCATGACGAACCATCAGAGTGCGCACCAGGTAGGAGGTGTAGAGCTCCTGGCCCGCCGCCAGTTCCCGGGGCTCCCCTGCTCCGCAGGCACAGCGCTATTCAGGGGACACTGCCTGAGCGCTTTGCGAGGAGGCAGATGTTGCACACTGTCTTGGTGCAGCCAGACCCGGCTGACCGGCGGCGGGTATGCAGACAATCGACCTTGACCCGCAGTGCTTTTTCAGAGGCAGGGAACACACCTTTCCACAGGGAGAAGACAGCGTAGTGTACCCCTCCCGCTGGCAGGTTGTCGTCATCCTCAACCCTGCGGCGCAGCATTTGAATTTTGTCACTCTTAGGCGCGCCATCTCTCTGGCCTGGCCTGTGCAGAGGCATGCCTCATATAGGACCAGGAATTGCATGAGCATCTCTCTGGGTATGAAATAATCTTGACAGACTTCTTTTGGATACCTACGCTTCCGGAAGACCTGCACTCACCCCAGGGGGTGCTGCGCCTCGTTGGCATGGTTCATCAGGTCGATGAAAGGCGCCAAGCCCGGATCCTGGAACCCGCCAAACGCCCGAGACGCAATCTGGGCCATGCCTGTGTATGGCAGACACACAGCCTTGCATTGTGCAAGTCGCATTGTCAGGCGAGAACCGACGGCAGGTGTCACACCCAAAACATGCCGATGGCAGAGTTTTGTGATGCGACTGTTCCTGGCTGCAGATTGGAACAAGTCCATGCCTTGCGGATTCTTCGCCCAGAAGTGGGTTCCCCAACCTCAGTGGTGTTCCAAACTGCTCACCCCAGGCGATGTCGTCGGGGTCGAGGTCGTACACGGGTGCCAGCGCCTCCGCCGCGGCACGCGACTGCTGCCGGGCGTGGTCCGCGGCGGCGCGCGCCTCCGCCACCCACCGCCGCTGCTGCATCCAACCCAGCCCTGCCAGAATCATTGGAGATTGACATTGGCTTCCACACTAGCAGCAAGTGAACCTAGTGAGCCAATGCAAGGACAATGCAGAGGCAATCCCGTTCAAGAGTAGCTGAGGCCGCGGTTGAAGCCGGACTAGGCTCAAAATGGGCCAGGACGTGCTCAGAATCCTCACCCAGTGCGCAAACGGCTGCCTCCAGCTGATCAGATGGCAGCAGCCAGGGGCACGGTGGCTGCGCCGGCAGGCACTCAACGTACGGCGCATAGAAGGCGTCTGGCCCCTCTTGCCTGCACAAATGGCAGCATTTCAAGCTCATCCTTCGAATCCGCTGATTCCATAGCAGATCACTCTGCAGCATTTTCGTCCATCGCCAGCGCAGACAGCGTCGCCGTGAAGCAGGCAGTGAGACGCCTGCAATCAGTCTGGGAATGTGTCTGACCCAAACCCTGAACCCTAAGCTGCCGGGACCAGGAAACTCACCGCTGGTGTGCCAGAAGCGCCGCCACTGACAGCCCCGCATTCAGCGAATCCCGCAGCGGCGGTCGGTCCGCGTCCTGCAGCGCCGGGCTCAGCAGCCCATCTGCCGCGGACGCTGTAAGGTACAGCGACTCTGGAACCAGGACCAGCGGCAGCTGGGCATCGTCGCCCTGAATAGGTTCACGCGTGACAATACCCCTGCCGTAGTGATCGAATCATTGTGTGTTTTGGGTAAGCTGCAGCCTGAATTGGGTTGCTGCATCATGAATCGTAGCTCGGGTGGGTCATCAAGCCCAATTCGCCGCTGATCATGCAGTGCTGCCGAAGATGCGCCTCACAGTAGACGCATATAGCTGTGCTTGGATGTCCTATGCACCTGGCGCCGCAGTCCGTCAGGTCGCTGAGCGCAAGCGAGGGGTGTACGTAGCCGCCGTTGCTGCGCACCCAGTCCGCCAGGCGCTCACCCTGCCATGCCAGTGCAGGAGCTTAAACCGGAGGACAATGCCATGCACCGATGATGCAAACGATTTCAAGCGCCATCATGTCAAGGAGCAACAGCGGCCTTCTGCAGTACCAGCTTCCACAGATTCGAAACCATGCGCAGGCTTCAATGCGTTGATGCAACGGGAACAGCAGAGCGCCCGCTCACCTCAGGCAGGGACTGCAGCAGGCGAGATGGCGCCTCCAGATCTGCCTGGGGCGCTGCTCTCGTGATAAGCACGTTGCCGCGTTGCGCTCGACGCCTGTCAAATCTCGCCGCAGATGTAGGTGTGCATCGTGGCACTTGCTGCAGACGGTTCAGCAAGTGGGCCGGTGTCTGCTGCCATAGTGTCACAATCCCAGTGCTCATCTCGCTGTTTCGAAGCGCCGGTCGGAGCGGATGCCTGAGTCTACACTGATTGAATGCCTGCAACAGCGCGGCCATCTAGGTTCACGTCACTGAAATAGCCAATGTGCACAGTCGTGTAACGGTGCATTATCGAGCAACCGGGCTTCGGAGGCTCACCAGGACCAGCAGCACCATTGAGAATTGGTTCAAGCTCGCGTATGACGCGTTCAGGACCTAGTGAGCTTTGATACAGGCTCTCAAGGTCTGAAGATTTATCCGGCACGTGCCCGTAGCAACCTTCAACACCCACCCGGTTTCACCCTGCGACCCCGGCAGGTCTGCTCGTATTCGAGCGAGCCGGAATTGGCGAGGCTATCTGTGTGCATCAAATGGCAAAAGTCTGGGCGAGAGGCCAAACGCCATGGCGAGATCCTGATCAGAGATGATCAACTCGAGTGAGATCGCGCGGCCAACCACAGGGTTTGCCCGACTCGTCAAAAAATCAAGTGACCAGCCAGCGCGCCTCGCGGCACCGACAACTGAGAGTGCTGCACCCTGCACGGCGTCTTCCTGCTGTGTGAGCCCACCGGCAGGCCTGTGCTTCGCACAATGCCGATGACACTGGGCGACGCAAGCTAGTGGTTGAGAGTCTGCAGCGGCAGGGGTGGCAGCTGCGCCGGTCAATTGCAACGTGTGCTCGTCTCACAGCCGTCTTAAGGCTTCTTGACAGCAACTGAAGGGGGTGGATCACGCTAGCGTTTGCAGTGCCAGCAGCCTGCGGGAGGTCGGGCAGTTCAAACACCAATTTCTATACAGGTGAATGGACCTTTGGCTCTCGCTGCGAGCGTCCCAAGCAACATGCCTGAGGACCTCTGTCTCGCCAAATCGTATGTCCCGAGGCTTTGCAGTTTCAGGTGTCGCAGAGGATCGTTCCAATCACATGCAGTGTGCAGTCAGCCTCGTTGGCCTCAGAGCTGCCCGCACAGCGTTGTTGATACGTCTTCGGACGAAATGATGTTCAGCGCACGAAGCTAGGTATCAGCCTTGCGCACTCCGTCTTGCGTCCGACCAAGCTATGTTGCGTGCGCAGGCGTGCGCCACGGCGCTGGGGCGGTTGCCTCGTCGTTTCACCATCGAGTGCTGCGAGCACCAGAGAAGAAAGGCAGCTGCAGCACGGCAAACAACACAGCAGGTTTGTCGCCGCTGCGCCGGGGCCAGCCTGACCGTGCCGGGATGCCGCCGGCCGCAGCTGCCGCCGCGGAACCAGCGAAGACCAGCACGCCCAGCAGCAAGGCCCAGCGTGCACAGGTGCCGCTGCCGAAGAAGATCGTTATCACCCCCAAGCGCAGGTGGGTGAAGTGCATCATGTGTTCAGGCGATACCGCGTCTGCTGTCAGCATGCGCTCGGCATGTGCTCAGCATGTTGTTGGTCATCGCTTCTGTCAGTGTCGGACGCGCATTGACTGGGCATGGGAACATGCTCGCAGTATCCTAGGATAACAAAATGTTGCACTGTGCAGGGCGCTATCCAGTGCGGATGCCGCATTTGCCTTCCATGCCCTGGCATTCATGGTCTATGCAAAGGTGAGCCTGAACCTCGGCTATGTGCTCCTGTCAAGAGCACTGCAATGCTGTAGCGCCTTCCTATTGAATCTGTCGGCCTGCTTTGGGGTCTCATATAGGAAATGAACGTTGTGTCCACTGTTGAGGCATTTGGTATTGGAATGCGCACAGGTGTGGGGGTGGCACCTGACGCCCGCGGCGTCAGCGCACCCGGGGTCCCAGGGCTTTGGCTGGTTCTTTCGGTACCTGACCTTCTACTCCTTCAGCCTGCAAGCGGTCACGCTGGGGCTGTCGGCGCTGGCGGACGTCACGAGCGTGGTGAGCTGAAAGCGGTGTGCCGCGTCACTGAGCAGGGCGGACTGCTGGTGCAGTCCGCAGTACGGTGCCGGTACAGGGGTGCAACATTAGGTGCAACATCCGAGCTAGTGATCGCCCGAGTAGCGCACGCTACCAGAGAGAAGCTCGAGAATAGTGTTTTCGGTGCTAGAGAATACGTTGACAGGATTCCCATACATTCCATACAGTCAGCTGCACACTGATGGCATGACCCGCGCAGCATTCAATCGCAAGCGAGGCCTCAGGTGACCTTCCATCAGCGGAACCTTCAGCGGGCGCATGCATGCGCGCAGGACAACCCCTGGAAGGGAGGACTGGACTCGCTGGCAGACGATCTGTCGTGCTCGATCTTCGCGCTCGCAAACGTGGTCACCATCATGTACTACATCGTGGACACCTCCACCAAGGTGCGGGCTGTGCTGCCTGCTGGCAGAGAAGTGAACTGTTGGATTTCAACGGACTTGCTGCAGTGGATTTCTTTCCATGTTTTCGTTTCACAAATCGTGCCGCGTGCTGAATCTGGTGCCGGTGCTGGCTCTGTTGTAAATGGCAGGAGTGAACGCACGTTCACTGTGCACACGTTGATCGAGTTTTGTGGGAGTTTTGAGGCGGCTACTGACACAGCGTCACCATTCCCGCTTTGTTTCGAAGGTCTGACACCTGTACAAGTGCCAAATCTGCAGGGGGATGTGGAGGGCAAGGGTATTGTGCGGCCGCCGTGGCTGGGCCCTGCGGTGCACGTTTTCAACAGCGTCATCGCCTGGAGCGACCTCGCGGTGAGTGTCTGTTCCAACATCCCCATGCTGCGCAGCAGGAGGCAGCCGGGACAGTCGGATGAAGGCAGTGGCAACGCCGGATCGCATATGGTAGGCGCAGGCTCCAGAGACGTCACCTAATTTTTCAGAAGCCGGTCAACTGCTGCAGTCCTGTCCCACCTCCGCGTTGCACAGGCCGGCGAGGAGCGCTGAGTATTTCGCATTTTTGTCTCGCGCAGATGGGGCATCCGCGGACATTCAGCAAGCGCTCGTCGCGCATCTGCCTCTGCCTTGCCAGCTTTTACTTGGTGAGGATTTCGCATCGAGGATGCAACGAGGAACGAGGATGCAGTGCAATTCGACTGTGCATGCTCGCAGTTCACACGGACTGTGCACAGATATCGCAAATGAGGTCCACGATCCAGGCGCAAGTCTGTGCTGCATGCGCAGGTGTGGATCCTGGTGTGCAGCCACTTCAACGGCGTATTCCCGTATCCTTTCCTCAACAAGATGCCCTGGCCTCAGGCGCGGCTCTACATCAATGCCTCCAGCTTGTCATGTTGCGCACTGTCAACAGCTGAAACATTTGCTGTCGCAAAAGCCCTGGCTGGACCGTGTGTGAATTGTTCACCTACCTATTTGCGCAGGGCTTCCTGGCTGTGGCGGCGGCATCGAATATCCTCTTCTTTCTTTTGTTCAAGTTGGGCAAGCAGCTGAGCGCGCCGTTGCTGCGATGGCGAGACGCCAAGGCCAAGGCGGATTGAGCGCGCCGCTGCTGCGATGGCGAAACGCCAAGGCCAAGGCAGATTGATCGACGATCAGGGTCTGTCACATGGTAGGCTCGGTCTGAGGCTGTGTACTCAGCGCTTGCGCCGGAAGCAAGCCTTTATTTGCCTTCAGCGGCACAGTTGTAACAGGTTCGGGCGGTAGCCCCGAAGACGTCTTGCGTTGTGACAATTACTGCCGTGCTTTTCAGACTCAACACATTCAGGTTCAGCTTTTATGAAGGGGTTGGTGAAGTTGTGTGAAGCTTTTCGACCAAACTCACCGCCAAACTTGTTTGCTTGCCGCGGGGTGACTGATGATGACGTCAGAGGCGCAGCAAGGTGCAGATCGGCCAAGGACGCATTTTGACCGCAGAACAGCATTTGCAGGTCTTTACTGCATGGTTCTGCAGCTCGGCAGGGCGTCTGCAGTGCTCTACGACGCAATAATTGCGGAGCATCCTCGCAATTCCCAGCACGCTCTCAAGCTTTGGTCAGCCCTTGAACAACGAGAGTATGCGAATCCGTAGCAAATTTGTGCTGTTTGAGCGCTCAATGAGCATGGTTTCAGGCGCACTCACGTGCAAATGTCGTCATGTGGGCCAGCATGTGGTGTGCCATCCAGGCGCCTTGTCAGCCATGTGGCAGCACGCCGTGCCGTACAGCAGCCAGAGAGGCCGCATAAGATGCACCATGGTGGTGGCGCAGAGCCGGCGAAAACTCAGCGGCATGGACTTAGCAAAGCCCAAGGCGCCGCGCCATAAACGGCATGGACGTGTGGCGCAGCGTGACATGGCACAGCCGCGGGAGCAGCGACCGCCTAGGCAGCAGCGGCACAGGGAACGTCCCGCCATTGGTGCGAGCGACTGCATTGCATGTACTGGCCTGAGCCGCTTGTACTGATGGTCATGCGCCGAGGCGCCCCTGTCACTGCCGCCGCTGCAAGCTACCAAGCATGCAACGCACACATGCTGAGCGACCACCAAGACCACGAGGCAATCGACTGCATTGAAGTCGTGTGATTGCACGACAGGGCTGCGGCGGAGTGACATTGCGGCGATCCGGTCCGAGGCGCAGCTGTGGGACACGGCGACTCTTGGCCAGCTGGGAATGGGCCGCTACGTGCATTCCCTGGACGAGGAGACGTCAGCAGGTGTGTGACGGCCAGGACTGCCGTCTGCTACCCGGAAGTGGAATAGCACGGTCCCGTCTCGTCCGCTGTTCCGCAGGTCCGTGCGCAGCAAGCAGCTCATCCCGCTGGCGGGTTCACAGCGTCACACCAGCAGGCATGTCGCAGCGATGCCAGCTTGTCCGCTGCTCATGCAGCGTGCGTAGAAGCAGGGGGCCCTAGCTGAGGAGGCCTCCGGCATCTCGTTCGTATCGAGGATTGAGATCGTGATGGTCAATGGAGTTCTCCTGCTGCTGCTGGCGCAGACAAGGACGTGCGGGTACATATGAACGTGCAGACGGTGGGCGCCGGCTACTTTGTGCGTGCGGACGTGGCGACACGGCTGGCGCTGTCCTGCGACTGCTGCCTGGCCAGCTTCGAGCACCCGGTGCAGACCAGCTTCCAGGTGCTCATGACCGACACCCATGCTGTCATTGTCGGGGAACACCTCTCCAGGTGCCAGCCCTGCAGCAGCGGTGGTGCCACGCGGTGCCACCAGGCGCCGGTGCTGATCTGTTAAAAACCTGAGATGCAATCGAAGCCCGCAAGTTGAGCCGGTCATCCTTGCGGCTGCATCGGCGCGCAGGTGTGGCTCAACGCTTCGAGGGACGCCGGTGAGGACTGCACCGACCCCGACGAGTTGCCCTTCCCTCCCGGCAGCAAGGCGTGCACCTCCTGTCCCCCTGCCCTTCGTCCGTACATCAAATCGCATGCAGCTGACACCCCTTGGTCTAGCATCTCGAGCAGTCACTCTGTAAACATTTTGTTTAGTGAGAACTCCAGCTGAAAATAAAATATGTTGTACTGCTGCCTGCTGCACGACCCTGCCATGCACAATTCCTTGCAGGTCGCGACCCCGCTGTGGAAAATTGACTTCCGATGGACATGCTTGTGCAACCCCGGGATTCATACCGGTGGTGGAGCTGAGCGACTTCGTGCGGGATGCGGTGGGCAGTGTTGAATTTGTGACCGTGGGGCAGTGTGTCTCGTCCCGAGGAACACAAGCCATTTCCGACATGTACTTATTAAAATAATGCAGGTAGCGGATCTGACCGATTTTGTGCGGGAGGCGGTGGGCAGCGCTGCGCCCGCTGCCGCGCTGTGCGGCCAGCCCACCTGCGCCACGTCACAGGTGTGATTCTGCCTCCCCTTCCTCCAAACACATGCGCGCTGCAGGGAATGCTGCGGGCCTGGTGCAGACCTCGGAACCATCGACGACATCGTCCGACACAATCATGCGCTGTTGGCGTCACTCTGGTGTCGTTTGCTTCCACAGTGCAAATACTGTGCCCAACTGCGCGTTGTTGCTATGCATCATCGTCATTGTGTACAAACTCGGTTTCATGCGCAGGCAAGGAGGGGGCTGGGCCTCTCGGGACTGGCGTCTGGATGGGCTGCAGGGCCGGATCTGGACTCTGAGGCAGAGGACGACGCCCATCGTCAATCAGGTGCGGGGTGACACTTTGGAGCCGTGCCATGCAGCACCTTCAGTTCTGAACTGTGCTGTTCCACCAGCAGCGTGCAGTCGACATATGTGAGACAGTCTTGCCAGCTGCCAGCGCAGCCGCTGCAGCTGCGCAAGGACGTGGCTGATGAAGCGGAGATCCGTGCGCAGGCTTGCGGTCACCAGCGCTGCAGCAGTTGGTAATGACGAGCCGCGCCAGCGAACTGCAATAACATCCAGCCCTGAAGCGCCAGCGCCAATGATTGTGCCAGAGAGCGATCGAAGCGCGGGCAACAGAGCCATGAAGCGGCAGGGAATTTAATCTTGAACCAATTTGATGCTGATCAATTTTGACTGAATTGAAGACCTGCAGTTTCAAAGCATTGATGACTACTCCAGAGCAGGTTGAAATGTGCCATCGGATGCTGCGCATGCGACAGCATTTGATGGAGGTCAATTGACGAGAGGAACTTGCAGCGCCTTTTTTCGCAAAAATCTGCAGCACCTACAAATTCACAAGGACAGGGAACTGCCCGCTGATGTCAAACCATGTTCAACACGTCATCGATCAATAATGCTAGGCATCGTTCAGATAATGGAAGTCAATTGCGTTTTCCCTAGCCGCTGTGCCCATCGAGCTGCTTTGCACATTCTGCTGCTCAACGTGACAACACAACCCCACCCAACCAGAGGCGCTTGCCACAGCTCAGCGGCACGGCTGTGCTGGCAGGCCCCCGCGGCAGGGAGCACCGGGCGCCCAGCGTGCACCACTCGCAGCAGAAAAACTGCCGCGCCGGGCTGACCGAGCGGCAACGGTTGGAGGAGCTTCACTTTACAGCATGTAGCTATGGTTTGCTGCCCGCAAATCAGAGGCCCTTGGGCGGCCAGCTGGTGAGCAGCTCCTTGAGCTCGAACCACTCCGCCTCGCCCGCGTCCCCGTCCGCGTACTCGACCGACCACCTGCAGTTACGCAGATACGTTTTCTCGACTCGCCGTCGTGTTGCCGTCGTGCACCAGATAACAACCACAGAGCTCGGGGCCAACATCAAGCGCGACAGCTCGGCGGCCAGAGGCGTGACTCTCAGGGTGTGCAAGGGCATCCTGGGAATGTTTGTGAGAGGTGGAGGCAAAGTCGGGGGAGCAGGGGGGCGCACAGTGGGCTGATGCCCTGCCCGGTGATGCGCGCTAACAGGTACTCAGTGACGCGCCCCGTGAACGTCTCCTGCACATTGTGATGGCAGTAACAAACTTTCAGGCTTTTGACTTCTGGCTTTCCCGGTAACCTCGGCCATAGAGTGGCTATCGCGATCACGCGCTAGCGCACAGTCACATCCAGTCACCAGGCCAGCGGCAGGACACCGCAGCGCTGTGCCAAACGCAGAGGAACGCTATCGACAGTGTCAGTTGGGACACGTTTCAGGAATTCGCACCTCGCCGCCATCGTCCAAGGCAAAGGTGTTGATCACCTTTGCGCCGACCAGCTGTTCAGGGTGCGCCGGGAACTTGCCAGGCCGCCCGCCAGCCTCCTGTATGTTCAGAATACACTCAGATGCTCGCATCTTCGATGAAACTGCCACAGGCCATGCGCAGGGCAGTGTGTTGCGCCTGCATGGGCCATGTTGCGCAGCATGCCGTCGGGAAGCAAATTGCAACCAAACACAAAACACAAAAAGATTGCGCTGCGCACCTTCTGGTCTGCCAGTGCGCGCATTTCAGCCATGGCAATGCCCTCCGCCTCTGTCTCTGCCCGCTTTGGGGATGCAGACTTTGCCCGCTTGGCCGGCGGTGCTTTGGCTGGCGTTTTCTCACCTGAACGTAGATGGCACGCGATCAATTCGGAAATGGCTTTGCAGCTTTGCTGTACGGAATTGCTACGACGTGCTCAGCTACTTTGGGTCAGCACCACATTGCTGAACATAACTCGAGAGGAGTCAGCAGGAGGCGCTGGTTGCCCGATCGCAGCAGGCAGGCTGGCAAATGACGGGCAGATCGCTGCTGGTGCGCACCCTGCTTGCGCTTGCCAGCGGACGTCTCCAATGCCGGGGCGGCCGCCGCCTCCGCCGCATTCGCCTCCTCCGCCGGCGCGCCCTTCCTTGCCGACCTCGTGGCCCGCGCTGAGCCGCCCGCCTTGGGCACCTTTGCTGCTGCCGCCGCGCCGCCGCCGCCGCCACGCCACAGGGGGGGCGCCTGCGCCGCCGCGGCCGCCGCGAGCGCTGCCTCCACTGCCGCTGTGTCCTCCTCCTCTTCGTCAGACGACGACGACTTCTCCTCCTCCCCCGCCACATCGACGCGGGGGGCGGTGCGCATCGCGGCCCGCGCCGCCCGCTGCGACTCCCGCCGCTCCTTCCACTGCGCCAGCCGCACCTCGTGCTGCCGGTGCGCCTCTGCGCATTGTGTGTGTAACAAGTACGTGATAGGAAACACCAGGTGGAACTCCAGTTGTGATCACGCAAACAAGCAAGCGGTCAGCTTTTCCAGGAGGATTATCTGCTGCGCCTGCTCTGCCATCCCTCACGGTCACACGATACCGCAGAGTGACAGCAGCTTGTTTGTCCTGCAGCAGAGCGCGGCGGGGCAAACCAGCACCGACTATGTGCACTGACGGTGTCCACTCACGTTTTGCCTGTAGCTCGAAAACGGCGCGCTCGCCATTGCTGGCCTGCTCCCAGGCCTCCACTGCCGCCTCCTCCGCCGCTCCCAGCGCCTCGCCGCCTGCGCCCGCGGCCTCCGGGTCCCGCTGCTGTAGCCTGCAGTTCCAGCGAAGGACAATTCTGCGCAATTTCGGTGGAGGGTGAGACAGGGCATCGCCTGCATTCCCGGTGCCGCTTGCACCCAGCAGCCGCAAAGGAGGGCCCGCAAGGCTGGCTTGGAGGTGTCCTTGTGATTTGCACCTGACCCCCGCGCCCTTACATCCTGCCAAAGAACAACAGAGCTGTCAAATGGGACAGGAACGCAGATGGACGTGGTGCGCACCAGGCCTCAACGAACATCTGCTCGGCGGAGGGCGGCGGCGCTGGCGGTAGCCGCTCAGCCTGCTGCGCCGCCTTGGCCGCCGCGCGGCGCGCTTTGTACGAGCGCCACCCCGGATTGGCCGCCTCGTACGCCTCGCACTCCGCCTCGTACCGCTTCTCGTCCGCTGCAGAGGGCGGGTACCGTTCAAGTACATGAACGGAAGACTCCACTGGAAGGACTTCCATGCTGCTACAAGCAGTATGTGCGTGGAAGCGAACAAGGGAGCTTTTTGGCGAAATTTGTGTGATGGTGACGTGCGGAGTCCTCCTGTGCCTCAACTTTGAGATGTGAGCACTGGAAGCAGGCGCGCACCTGCGGCGTACTGGCGATACCTCTCCTGGTTTACGTTGGGCAGGTTCTCGAAGATGCGGCCGCTCTCCTTTGTCGCCAACCGGATCTGCTCTGGGTCTGCGCTGGCAGCAAGTATGAAGATTGCAAGTAATCTTCATGCGGCTGCAGCATGGCATCGGGAGAACTCGTTGATCACAAGTCATCTGCCTGCGCATCTGCTGGACGGCTTGCAAAATCTGCCACGTCCAACTTGCATGCCTGCAGCAAGGAGACATGCGCTGCTGCTGCCCAGCTGTGGGCGGCAAGACGTGCTGAAGACATCAGGATGGCAACTGCAATCGTAACGCACATGTGAGCAGGCGCAGGTCGGGGTTGTCGGCCAGCAGCGCTGCACGGCGGTCCTCCAGGAACGCCCGCTGCGGTGTCAATGCCTTGCGCGGCGGCTTGCCCGCCCACTGCGGCGCCACGCCGCCGTCCTTGGGCGCCACCGACACCGCCCACTCTGCGGCGCAAGACGGGGTCCGTGCATCAGCACCAGATCTGGCAAATTTTTGGATTGTGGTTTCAGATCTTTGCTGCAGCGGCATGCATGTGCTTCTCGGTGGACCATGTTGCAGCAAAAGAGGCGGCGGCGATGAGTGTGATCAGCCCCACTCAGCACCGAAGCGACGCCTTGCAATCATGGGTGCATGGATCAGAGTCGAAGGGACTATCACTGTGCGCTCAAAATCCGCCAACTCAACGTGTCATGCATGGCGTCCAGCGGAGCCCTGGCCTTGATTGACAAGTGCAGCGTTTTGTGACAGTAATCTGCGCTGCTGGCGGCCACGCTGCCCCCTGGCACGACATGTTTTCCGAACATGCACGCTCAATCATTCAAACTCGAATGCCATGCTCTACGCGCATCGAGACGTGCCCGGCATCCAAAAAGCAGGATGAATGATCATGCACGGAGGTGTCAAACGCACTCACCCATGAGCGGCTGCACGGGCGACACGAACTCCACGCGACCCCGCTGTGACTTAACGACATGCCTCGCGGCCCGCTCCGGATCGGCCATGAGCCCTGGGCGCGGCAGGCCACTGCCATAGAAGGATGCCACTTTGCGGTTGATCTTTGGTGACGCCACATCCGGCTGCGCGCCCGCAACGTTGCCAGGCGTGCCCAGCGGGATCACAGTGCCTGGTGTGGGAGGCACAACGCCAAATGACCTGCGCAGGCTCTTGCGGCGTTGGCGGCGGCTGGGCATGCTTGGTACAGCTAATATGAGCGTTCAGCGAGCTGTGGGCGTGCACAGCTTGCGAGCGGAAGTGTGCTTTGAGATCGAAACAAGTTGCTTCCCTTGCATTTGAATTTATGCCCATCCTAAACCCTGAAACTGGTGCAGCCCGGCAGCAGCGGCAGCGGCAGATGCAGCGGCGCGCTGCAGCAGGCCAGCGGCATCAACGGCTTGAGTACACTCGCACACGACGGCTTGGATACCTGAGGGGCCATGAGCGCTCCACACAGTCTGTTCCGCGGCGGTTGCGCCGTGGTGAACGAAAGCGATACAGTCGCTTGTGCCGTCGGCACGCCACTGGCCTTCGAATTAATGTCTGGCTTGCTCGTCTGTCACTGCAAGATATCTAAACGGGAAGGTTCAGGGGAATCATCTCTACTGATATACACACGAGGCGTCATGACGACGGCGCAAAGGCGCCAGCCTCCACGAGTTTGCCAATGCGCCTCGAGAACGTGTTCACGGGAAACCCCATCACGTTGAAAAAGTCGCCCTGTATTCCCGTGACGAACTGCATGGCGGGCCCCTGTATGCCGTACGAGCCGGCCTTGCCGAAGCACTCGCCTGCGACGGCAGCGGATGCGCCGTTGCAACCATTGTTCCACCATTGCAGTACCCTTTTCGGCACAGTCGCAAGGCGAGCAGGGCTGCAGCGCACAGTACGGCAGATCACTAACTGCAGACAAGTCACCTGTTTCTACATACGCCCGGATGTCTGCGTCCGTGAGCTGATCGAACTGCACGGTGGTCGTCTCTGAGAAGATACTCGCTGCGCCCTCATTGCTGCCAGGGCCCCCCACCCCTGCACATATGCACATCGCATGTAGGTGCAGTCAGTTGTACGACAACCGTGCTGCAGTCCACAACGGAGCGGTAGACTGCGGCAAGGGGCATGCACATGGCAAGCAGCAGCATGCATGGCCAAGCTGCATCACCTTGCTGCGCCTGCGGCGTGATGAGGACCACGCCTGTGTGCACGACATGCTGCCGCCCGCTGAGCCTGCGATACAAAGGAGCGCAACTGACAGCCGCACTTCCGAGCAGCGTACAATCTCAGGTCCAGCAAGCTGCCCTCCTTGTGGAGCAGGCGATACAGGGTTCTGTGGCGTCGTAGGCACAAGGCACGGCACCTGGTCAGCATGCGGATTGCATCATCAGCGTCGTCGGGCTTCTCCAAGATGTCACCGTCAATCTCCACAACCTGCATCGCCCCAGCAGCATCAGCTGATGGCCATATGGAGTCTCCACTATCACAGGATCAAGACCATGCGATGACAGGCGACCAAAATACCACGTTTATCGTACCGTGTCTGCACCGATGATCAGAGCGGGCTGCCGCCCATCGTCGCTAGCGAGTCGCCGCGCCACCTCAAGTGTCTTGTGCCGCGCCGTCTCCCGCACGTAGCTGGCGGGGCTGTGGCCCTCGTGCGGCAGGTCCTCCGCGAATGTGGAGGGCACCACCTCGAATTTGAGACCCAGGAGACTCAGCAGCTCCTGCCGCCGCGGCGATGCCGACGCGAGCACGATGCGGTGGTGCGCTAGCTGCGGCAGGTATTGCACCAGCATTTTGGGTGAAGCTGAGGAAATCTAGGGGAGCTTGTCAGTGATACAATAGGAGCGATGCCACGCTGCAGGCCACGCAGGCCTGTCGGTGAGTGGAAGCAGGTTGTTCAGGTGGCAAATTGAAGCAGCAGCGATCAGTCCAGGTTGAGCAGACACGCTGCGGGACCGTAAGCCGAAGTGATCAACGGCTGCGCAAGCATGCAGTTGGTGCAAGAAGGAAGGAAGGAAGGATTGCAGCTCACTGTCATCATCCTGATCGTCGATCATCGACGAGTAATGGAAGCGTCAATTGTCGACGATTCAACCCGCAAAACCCTATCAATGGGCGTTTCACCTGAGAAGCCTGTACCGTGGCCAGCTGCCGCATTTGTGCTCTCCATGGCTGCCCGCAACCGGTTTGTCAGCATCAAACCCGACTGTCACTACTGCAACGCTCCCGAGAAGCGCTTGGA